>TARA_R100000789_G_scaffold98335_1_pt1 | contig 10630 bp, 7 predicted proteins | sample TARA_R100000789 | Tara Oceans TARA_R100000789 (sample SAMEA2623403) | marine metagenome | biome: marine biome (ENVO:00000447); feature: mesopelagic zone (ENVO:00000213); material: "saline water (ENVO:00002010), including plankton (ENVO:xxxxxxxx)" | depth 450 m | reverse complement strand
ACAGTTATTTGAGGCCTAAATCTAAGCCCTGAAAGGGCACTAGCCGCGAAGTAATGCAAGAATGACAGCTGCGGTCAGTAATACGGCACCCGATAATCGGAGGAGCATTAAGCGGACGGGGACCTTTGCTTCTGCTCCGCCCCATTTCATGGCGGTTGCCCAGGCAAACAGTACGCCCCATAATCCTCGAGTGGCGTAGACGATATTGACCCGGGTTGCGTCTCCAAAAAGTGAGAGCGTGCTGACGATGAAAATTGCCTGAAAGGCGATCAAAACGGAACCCGCGATTAACGGGAGTCGCAGCGAGCTATCTTTCACCACATGAAGTTGAAAACCTTTCAGCAGTACGACTGAGAAAACTGCGACCATCCAGTAGACAATCGGCAGAAAACGACCTGCGCCCCAGGCAGGAGCCCATTTCTGAACGAGGACATCAAACGTCGCAAACGACATGGCCGCTGATAGTGCAAAGCCGATTGCCAGAAACAACTTTTTGCGATTTCCACTCGGGCTGGTCCATTGAATCAGCACGATTCCCGCGACGGCCAGAATTGCTGCCAGCCACATGATCGCGGTGAGTTGTTTGGCCGTTGTTAATGTGACGAGGATTGCCACGAACAACACTTTGACACCAAACACCGGCGTTGCCACCGAGACATCCCCCCGTTCAATCGCCAGGAACGTGAAGCTCAAGCCCATCACATACAGAGCCGCGATGATTGCGGGTTGCCACAGCATAAACCAGGGCTGCCCCGGTCCCCCGACGAACCAGTACGCGGTGAAGAAAACCGCCGCACATTGATTGGACAGGAACGCAACTGTCCATGGAGTCACTCCTGCAATTGTGAGTCGTTTGACAAAAATCAAACCCCCAACAAACAGCAGACTCGCGATCAGGGGCAGCAGGAGATGGAAAGGATAATCGGTCACAAATAAGTATCTGGTCGGCAGGTGCACTGGTCAGGAAGGAGATTTATATTTGAGTCTAACAAGTTCAATCGAAGCAAGTCTTGTCCTGATGGCAAGAATTCGAATTGATCGATAGATCCTTATATTTCCAGGTTGGTCTCCATTGATTTTTATTAGGAAATGTCAAATCTCTAACTCAAAAGGCACGGTTCCAGACCAGTTCGCCAGAAAAATGACAAAATTCTGAAAAACTTGTACGGAATGATCGAAGGCCTGCCACTAATAGAGTAACGAGACTTTGTTTTGCTAAGAAATTTACTTTACCGGACTCTCTCCGAGACTCAACTGATGAAATTGACCTTACGATATTTACTGGCTTATCTGGACGACATTCTCAAGCCTCAGGATGCAGCTGCGGTTGGGCGGTTGGTGAAGTCGAGTCCGAATGCGACGGCTCTTGTGGAGCGAATCCGAGCCCTCATTCGGATGCGACGGTTAACCGTTCCTGCACCGGCTGAGAAGAAAAAGGGGCTCAATGCGAACGATGTTGCCGAATATCTCGATAATCTGACCCCGGTGGATGAAGTAGTCGCCTATGAGGAAAGTCTGCTGAAATCTGATGAGAAACTGGCGGAGGTAGCCGGGACGCATCAGATTCTCTCGCTCGTTTTGGGGGGAAAGCCGAAGATCCCGGCTTCGACAAAATCTCAATTGCAGCAGATCGCCATTTCTTTTCTGCCGGATGATGCTCAGTTTCCAGATGAAGCGAGCCAATCAACAGGTTCCTCTGTGGAAATTCCTGCCATGATGGCCCCTTCGATTGAGCCTGCCAGCCCGGAAATTGCGATTCCCTTTGAAATTCCCAAACGAAACGATGGCTTCAAACAATTTCTTATCATTCTAGGCGTGATTTTATTACTGGGTGCCTGGGCCTACAGTATTTTGACGGATCCCTCTTTCAAGGATGCGGGTAGGAACTATGCTGAGCGAAGTCGCAATATTGATGATCCAGTGAACGGAAATCCGATTGCTGGTGTTGGAGAAGTCGGGACCTCTGAATTGGTAGCCGGTAATCCGGAAGGGACTTCAGTGAAAGTTCCAGCTCCTCAGAAAATGAATCAACAACCCCATGTTGCAGTGACGACACCGACAAGTCCCGTTGCCCCTGCGAGCACAGGCTCGGCGAATATGCCGTCTCCCGAAAATACGGACACGGAACTGGCGGCGAATAACATTCCCGGTGAGCCGATGGTTCCTGAGGAAAATGCGACTGGTAATGGAGCTGGCAATCAAGCGATGGCTCCTGCAGTCGTGCAGCCGAATCCGATCCAGTTTGCTCCCTCGATGACATATGTGACCGAGGGGCAACCGCTCATCTATGTTCCAGGCAACTCTCAGACTGGAGGTTCCGTCGCTGCTGAAACGGGCACGGAAATCAAGCTCAACAGTTCGGTCTTTTCTCCGCAATATGCTCTGGCTTCCTTTACGATTAATAACGATCGCATTCGGCTCCAGATGCGTGAAAACAGTGCCGCGCAACTGATTGGTTCAGATAACGAATTGACCGTCTCTCTCAGGTTGCTGCAGGGACAATTTCTGCTTGAGGTCCTCCCGGTCGTTGGTGATGACAGCTTGACAACACTTCAGCTGGTCATCGGTAAAAACATCTGGACAATGACCTTGCCCGATCAGCCCACCACACTGGTCCTTGAAGTCATTCCACAACCAACGAACCAGTTTGAACAGATTCCAACAAATGGATTATATGTCGCCAATCTCTGGTCAACCGGTGCTCCCGTGAGTCTTCAACGAGGAGCAGGTCAGCCGTCTCCACCGGGGAATTATTTTGCCTTGTTACCATTGAATCTGGCTGCAAGTCCGGCTCCACCAGTTGAAGAGGCAGGTGATGCTCCGGATAATAATGACAATCCTCCGCCTGCTGAAAATAATCAACTGACAGCCATGAATGCTCCTCCCCTTCCTGCCTGGAGTGATGGCGGGCCGTTAACGATGACACTTTCCCAAAAGCGGGATCAGCAGGAGTTTCAGAAGTATTTTGGGGCTTCGAACAATCTCTGGCTGGATATGCAGGGAGTCGCCGACGACCCGAATCCTCGAATTGCGGAACTGGCGGCTCGAGTGCTTGCATTGGGGCGACAATACGATTCTCTGGTCACAATTCTGGCCCGATCACCCCATGAAGAGACCCGTACCGAAGCGATACGAGGCTTGCGGATCTGGCTGCCTCAGGATCCAACTCATCCTGAACTTCTGAAGGAATCGCTCGCAAAAACCTTCAATCCGGAGACGGCTCAAACGGTCTACACTTTGCTGTGGGGATTCACCCTGGATGATGGCCGTCGCCCCGATATCTCACGGAGGCTCGTCGATGGCTTACGTCACGAACATGTCGCTGTCCGGGAATTATCGATTTACTGGATTGCCGAACTGACCGGACAGAAACTGGGCTATCGACCTCTGGCTGTGGCAAATACGCGGGAACAAGCCGTCACATCCTGGGAACGGCATCTGGCTCGAGTGGGGGCATTGGTTGCTCCGGAATAGTTGTTCCGGAAATGTTATTTTCGAGAGTCTGCAAATTTTTTCACAATAATGGTTCCCGACATTGATCTGGGAAGGGTAGAATGCTCGAAATTTGTCGACCAAATCGAGCAGAGTTCCTCGGCTCTCTCGATCAGTTTCCACACCTGTTACAAAGGTTCAATCTATGAGTTACACGAACGAATACGAATCGTTTGGTGGCAGTCCCTTTGCGATTGATGCCGCTCGTGATGAACGAGCTGCGTTTATTCGTAAAACGTATTCCCACCTGGCAGGAGCAATCGCAGTCTTTGCAGGCCTGCTTTACATCTTCTGCAATACACCTGCAATTCAAGTTCCTTTAACTAACCTGATGCAGAGTGGTCAATGGTTCATTGTGTTGATTGCCTTTATCGGCGTCAGCTGGCTGGCAGACTGGTGGGCACACCGCAGCACCTCGCTGACTACACAGTATGCCGGACTGATGCTTTATACTGTTGCTGAAGCGGTCATTTTTGTGCCCCTTGTTTATTATGCCTGGTTTATGCTGGGTAAACCGGAAATGATTGCCCAGGCTGGGTTCCTGACGTTGGTGACATTTGGCGGTCTGACGGCTTTCGTGTTCATCAGCGGAGCCGATTTCTCATTCCTGCGTGGTTTCCTGATGCTGGCTGGTCTGCTCGCCTTGGGTGCAATTGTCGTTTCGATCTTTTTCCCAATGGGAGATGGTTTTGGCCTGATCTTCACCATCGCCATGCTGGGCCTGAGTGCCGGTTACATTCTGTATGACACCTCCAATGTGCTCCATCATTACCGCACGGATCAACATGTCGCCGCATCGCTGGCGCTGTTTGCTTCTGTCGCCCTGATGTTCTGGTACATGATTCGTCTGCTCATGTATCTACAGAGTAACGACTAATCAAGAATCACTTTGATTCACCAAACGCTTCTGAACAGATCCGTTCAGGAGCGTTTTTTATTTGGTAAACATGATTCCTAAGCTAGAGAATCTTCGATCTCATTAAATATTGGGAGAATACAAGCACGAAGCGCAAGCGAGTGAGTTTTACCTTTCGACTTACTTACTCACTCGCTTGCGCTTCGTGCTTGTAGGGATTATTGGCTTCAAGAGTTTTTGAGAGAATGCCTCATCCTCTGTAATTCAGTCGAAGTCCGCTGATTATTTTGCTAAAATAAGCAGTTGATAATAGGAACGGTTCACACCGCGTCTCATGCGGCGGCACTATTTAAGTTAAACATAAAGACAGACAGATGAATTCTCCAAGCGTCTCAAAGTGTAAAACCATCGTGAAGAATGCTGCGGCTGCGAAGCTGCTGACGGATGGAGCCGCGAAAAATATCAAACGCTGGTTGTCGGAACCCCAATATTCCGAGTATGTCGAGCCCATCCGGGAATTGATTGAAGCGGAACAGTTCGGCAAGCTGGACGCCCTCTTCTGGGAAGTGATCGCGTTCGGCACAGGCGGACGTCGCGGGCCAATGGCGGATTTTGGTTCTGCCACCATCAACCCTCGCACCATTGCCGAGTCTGCTCATGGTCTGGCGACCTATCTGAAGCTGGCAGGAATTAACGGCAGTAATCAGGCAGTTGTGACCTGCGATTCTCGTAACCGTTCGATGGAATTTGCCCGCTTGACGGCTTGTGTACTTGCAGCACATGGTCTGAAAGTCTACTTTTTTCCAGAGCCCCGTTCGACGCCGGAACTTTCCTTTTCAGTTCGGCATCTCAATTGCGATATCGGGGTCATGATTTCCGCATCACATAACCCGCCGGAAGATAATGGATTCAAAGCCTACTGGAACACCGGCGGACAGGTACTTCCTCCACACGATAAAGGGATTGTCGATTGCGTTTATGATGCCGGCGAAATTCCGACGATTGATTTTGAAGTCGGTGTACAGTCAGGAAGTATTGAGATTCTCGATCAACAAATCGACGACGCTTATCACGCTGCCGTGCTGGAGATGTCACTTTCCAGCGAGCGGGAACTGACTGCAATCTATACCCCTTTGCATGGAGTCGGAGAAACGGCCTGCTTTCAAATTTTGAAGAAAGCTGGCTTTGATGGCGTACAGATTCTGGAAGCTCAACGTGCCCCCAATGGGGACTTCCCGAATGTCGATCAGCACATGCCGAATCCGGAACGGACGGAAGTTTTCAAGGAGAGTATCGAGAAAGCCAAACAAGTCGATGCCTCGCTGATTCTCGCTTCCGATCCCGATGCCGACCGACTCGGAGTCTGTGTGAGAAACCAGTCTGGTCAGTTTGTGCATTTGACCGGCAATCAAATTGGATCGCTGATTGTCGATTACATTTTGAGAAAACGATCAGAAACCGGCACATTATCGCCCGAGCATTTCGTCGTGGAAACTCTGGTGACGACGCCGCTGATCGGAGCAATTTCTCAAGCCCATAATGTCAAATGTGTCGACGATCTGCTCGTCGGTTTCAAATACATTGGCGAAGCGATGGATGCAGGAGGGCCAGAGAAGTTTGTGTTTGGAGCCGAGGAATCACTCGGATTTCTGGCCGGAACTTACGCCCGCGATAAAGATGCCGGGATCGCGTCACTTTATATTTGTGAAGCCGCAGCGGAACTGCAAACACAGGGAAAGAGTCTGCTCGATCGTCTCGACGAACTCTACAAAGAGCATGGCTACTTTCTTGAGGGACAGAAATCGCAAGTCTGTACCGGATCGAGCGGGAAAGCTCAGATCAACGCTTTGATGCACGCGTTCCGAGTTTCGCCACCGACAGTGCTGGGGGGAATTCCCTTGAATTCCGTCCGCGATTTCGAACGACATCAAATCCGCGGTTTGCCCGATAACCTGGAAATTTCCGACTTACCGGCTCCGAGCGGCAATCTGCTCTTCTTTGAAGCCGCGACCGAAACAAAATCTGTCCGCATCGCCGTGCGACCTTCCGGAACCGAACCGAAAATCAAATTCTACCTGTTCGTCAGTTCGAAAGTCGGCGAGAGATTCCTGGACAACGTGAAAGAAGAGACGAAGAGCGTTTATCAAGCCGTCCAGGCAGATCTGATGAAGTGGATTGAGGTTCAGTTGGCGACTAAATCGTGATTGAATACCCCAGTTAACAAATTGGGATAGCCCAGAGAGATTTTTCTATCTGGGTGGACGAAGTCGACAAGTGGCCTTTCAGCTTGGTGAGGAGTTTTTCACAAAACTGCTTGCGGCTGCGCCGCCCCGAAAGAATCTTTCGGGGCTATCTAAAAAGTTGAAAAAGAACACTTTTAATAAGTGCCTGGACTACGCAACGCGTTTCTGTTTCACGGCCTGCAATCGTGCATTGATACAATTACTTTGCAGTGATTCCAGAACTCGGTCAGCTACCTGAACCGCCTGCAAACCAGCTTTGCCATCCACACGTGGCTGTATATTATTCCGAACACAGTTGGTGAATTCAAGGAGTTCTGCGGTGAGGGCATCTTCATCAGAAGCCTGGATGGTTTCGGTTTCGATGAATTCGCCGAATACTCGGGTTCGCAACTCAGCAACATCTTCACCGGCTCGCATGCGATCTTCCATAGCTGGGCCAGTCAACATCGAAAGAGTTGGACGCTGAATAGAAACCTGTCGCGTATGTAGATCGGCAGTAAGGTTTTCAGTGCTCGTCCAGACGCTCAAACTTCGACGCGGTTCTGGATTGACTCGGCTGGCGGTGATATCGGCAATACTGCCGCCGGGGAAGTGCAGGCGTGCCTGAACGGTATCTTCATGAGCACCCATGATCTGCGAGCCGAAGGCTTCAACTTTGGTCGGCATTGTTCCCGTTAAGTGGAGGATCAATTCGATATCGTGGATCATCAAATCGTGAATCACGCCGATGTCGAGGGAACGGAATGGGAATGGACTGAGTCGTTCTGCTCGCAAGTATCGCGGGACCGATGTCAGGGAATCACACAGCAATTCAAAAGCCGGATTGAAACGTTCGATGTGGCCGACCTGCAAAACGGAGTCGTGATCGAGGGCCAGTTCGATCAGTTCCTGAGCCTGAGCGACATCGGCAGTGAGTGGTTTTTCTACGAGAATGTGTTTTCCCTGTTTCAGGCAGTTTGAGGCAATTTCATGATGCAGAAAAGTCGGTGCAACCAGCGTGACGGCGTCGCATTGATCGATGATCTCGGAATAGTCGGTCACCCAGTCGGTTTGATGCTGTTCGGCAACGGCTTGCGCCTGAGCGGCATTCGGATCGGCGACCGCGATTAAATCGACACCGTCCATGTTTGCCAGAATTCGTGCATGATGACGCCCCAATGCCCCGACACCGATAACAGCCATGCGAATTTTTTGTAACTGACTCATCTCAATTCCTCTCAACTCTAAATACTTAATAGATATAATTGTCTTTTGAAGTTCTGTGCCACTGCTCTGTGAGCAGTGCGATCATTTTTTTACTGTGGATCAATCCACGAACACGGCTCACAGAGCCGTGGCACGCTTATAATAAAATCTTTAAGCGGCTCGTTCGTTTTGTTTTCTGTCTGTTCGAATCATCTGTTTCAGTTGTCTGGCCAATTGGTGGTTATGCCGATGACCGCTGCGAAATGCTCGGATATGTCCCTGAACATCGCAGCCACATAAGGCCAGGTCGCCGAGGCAATCGAGCAGTTTATGGCGGGCACATTCATTATGCGCCCGCAGTGAATTTCCGATGGGGCCTGATTCTCCATAGACGAGCAGATCGGCGGTTGTGACTTTTTCGCCGTAACCCTGTCGTCGCAGATATTCGATTTCGCGCTCAAGTACGAAGGTTCGAGCCGGGGCGATTTTTGTGACAAATGCTTCCGGCGTAATCGTAAAGTCGGCCAGTTGTGGCGGAATGCAGGACTCGGAGCCGTAATTCAAATCGTAGCTGATTCGCAGTCCACTGAAGTAGGGGGCGATGGAAACGACCGCTTCTCCCTGTTCAATCGCGCTTTCTTTATTGATAACAATAGTTTTACGTCTGGCTGACTGAGATACCGGCTGTCCTTCGATCAATGCAACCACATAGGGAAGAGACGAGCCATCGCATCCGGGCAATTCGGAGCTGTTTACCTGAATTCGGCAGTTATCAATCTGTAAGCCTGCCAAAGCCGCCATCACATGTTCAATCATTTCCACCGAAGCAGAACCGTTGACCAGTTTGGTGCGACGTTCTTCGGCTGCAATGTAATCGATATCGGCTGGGATTTGGGGATGGCCCGGTAAATCGACCCGTTCAAAGACAATACCCGTATTCTCTTCGGCTGGAAGAAATGTCACGGTCACATCGGCATTTGTGAACAGCCCGAATCCCTGCACGGAAGTGGACTTTGAAATTGTCTGCTGATTACGATCTTGTCTCATTCGTCACTCCTTGACGAGATTGATCATTGGTGACAATTCGTAATGAATTGTCAGGCTATGGGTATGAACCATCTTAACCCGAAGCGTTAGCGAGGGGACAGCGTTCGATTTCAAATTTGGTCAAACTCCGCTTATCAAAACGGACATTCTATTTCATGCAAAAATACTCGCAGATGACTCTACAGGTGTAAATTCAACATCAAATCAAACACTGCTGGGCAAGCCAGCAGTGGCACACCTCTCGGACACACTCGCTTGCGCTTCGTGCTTGTATCGATGTCGGAATTCGTCAGGCAGTGTCTGGACTATGCACACAACGCTGTTCCCTCGCTGACGCTTCGGGTTAATATCTATGTAAAAAAAACGAGCCGATACGCACGATGGCATCGACTCGTTTTGTTCATAGTCCTGAGAACTCCCAGGGAAAGTTGATTGTCATTTCAAGGGAAAGACGATCAACCAAATTATTTAACAGGATTAGGATTACCAGGAGCTTCAGCTGCTGTGGCTGGGCCGTACTTCTGGTTGAGGTACTTCAGAACGGCATCGGTGATGTCGATCTTGCTGTTGTGCCAGATGACCTGACGATTCATGTTCTGAATCAGTTCCTGAGCATTGTCGGTTTCGTCGACACCATCACGGCTGAAACGAATGATGACATCGTAGTTGTAGTAAGAGGCATACTGTCCAACAGCGGCGACAACTTCCATGTAGACGTCTTTGTAAATCTTAGATTCACGACGCAGGAAATCACGCTGTTGAGTTTTGCGGAATGCTTCGAACTGAGTTGACTGAGAGATCAACTGAGATTCCAGTTTCTGGTACTCAGGAGTTCCTTCGGTGTAAGTTCCATCTTTGAGAGTCTTCTGCAGAGCCTGCAGTTGTTCGCTCATCTGCTTGGCTTTTTCATCGCTGGCTTTGATGTCGTTTCGCAGCTGATCGCGCAGATCAGAAAATTTGCGGTAATCCTTGAACAACGTCGCCATATCGATCAGACCCACATTACGCTTGGGCTGATCGGCACCAGGCTGCTGGGCCTGCGTGGTCGAAACGTTGGCGTTCAGGGATACAATGAACCCCAGACACAGGGTCAAGAGAGTCAATCGTTTCACGTCAGGCACTCCTTTGCTAGTCGTCGTAACGTCAGACCGTTCGTTCGGTCCTCAATTTTGTGTTCGAAGATGTGCTCCATGCACAAATCATTTCGGGTCAATCATCGCTCGAATAAATGTCATCCGAGATATTCGTCACGAGCGATGAGGCGAACTTTCGCAAGTTCCGCCTTGGACGTCAAGACGAGTGTTTGAAGAATCAATATTTGCAGATATGACATTTTCGTTATTGTCCAAGGATAACCGGATTCAAATACTCAGGGGCGTTCCACGAATGCGAAACGCCCCTTTAATTCTCAAAATTTAACCTTCAACCCAACCTTACTTCATCAATTCTGGCGGAGGATCAGACAGAAATACGTTTCGCTTGATTTCATCTTCCAGCGGACGTCGCACGGGACGAATGACACGGAAGCCGACATGCAGGGCATCGGTGTGATACCACATGCTTTTGGGAAGCTGAGGATCGCGGACTTTCCAGAGGGGATCGGATTTCTGTCTTGAGGCACTGCGGAGGAAATCGGGATCGTCGTACCAGGAGCCGCCGCGAACGACGCGAGGATAGAGCGTTTTCACAACGGCGATCGGATTGGCTGTTGCTTTATCTGTCGGGAACGTCGAATAGAAATCGGGTATGTATTGATCCTGGGTCCACTCGGCGACATTGCCGTGCATGTCGTGCAAGCCCCAGGGAT
>TARA_R100000789_G_C3024607_1_pt1 | contig 10633 bp, 9 predicted proteins | sample TARA_R100000789 | Tara Oceans TARA_R100000789 (sample SAMEA2623403) | marine metagenome | biome: marine biome (ENVO:00000447); feature: mesopelagic zone (ENVO:00000213); material: "saline water (ENVO:00002010), including plankton (ENVO:xxxxxxxx)" | depth 450 m | reverse complement strand
TGCGGATACCGTAAATCGCTCCGTTCGCCCCCAGTAATGCCCCAAGTTGACCTTCCCACTCTTTGAGCTGGTTTTCGTATCGCCAGTAGATGCCATCACAATTTGTCCCCCCATCGGCATCCGTCAGTATGAGGCGTCCACAAACACCGCCGACTTTATTTTCGGTGAAATGTCTGACCAGTTGTTTCGCGGCATCTTTGTCCCAGAAGGTATTGGCATCAGAGAAAAGTAGTATCTCTCCGGTTGCGGCTGCAAAACAATCATTGAGAACTGAGGCTTTGCCACGACGCACTGGAAACTGCAGTAAGCGCATGCGGTCATCGGGGATGGAAGCCACTATCTCGCCGGTTGCATCAAGATCTCCATCGACGCCGATCAAAATCTCGATCCGATCAGCCGGGTAATCGAGTAGCAAGGCATTGTGCAACCTCTGAAGAATGACATTTTCTTCGCAGTAGGCGGCAATGATCAGTGAGATTCGAGGCCAGTTATCAACGGGAATATTGTTAGCGGCTGGAGCAGTTTCCTGTGGTTTGTGCAGTTTTACAGCCATGCCGAGCATGATGGGATAGAAGACGTAACTGTATAGAATCAATCCCACGCTGAGCCAGAATAGAAGTTGCAATGTCAGCATGTGATGAATCTTTCAATTCTTGAAGACGAGTCCCCTCTTGTCCTGGAAGAAGGAAAGCAAACCTCTTCCCTATTAAAAGATAGTTCAACTTGAATACTCGAGAGGGACTAAAATTTCATTCTCTACAGAATCAGGCATTACCAGTACGATGCTTTGGGGTTTGCTGGACGATGTAATCTCGATTGGCAGGTAAGTCATTCTCAGTATTCACATTGGCTTTCATGCCGACGGTCCACATGTAGTCGGAGGCGAGGTCAGCAGGAGCGAATTCTCGAAACTCCTGAGCCAGTTCCTGCATGCCGTTCGTAATATCCTGCAAAACCCGCTCATCGACCCGAGTTTTCTCAATCAGACTCAAAAAGCCTGCTTCGCGGAAAATCCGGGAATACTGACTGCAACGCAGGCGATTGTGATAAGCCAGCCCGGAGCCGTGGGGCTTCCATTGAGATTCACTGAATTTCAGAAAGTTGCCGGTACTTACGCGAAAATCATCGTTGGCGTAATGATCGCCAGGATTGAATCGATGCACAGCCAGTCCCCCCGGATTCAAAATCCGCCAACTCTCTTTGGCTATATTTTTCAAAATTTCCGCAGGGATATGTTCAAGGACATTGGAACTGACCACAAAATCAAAAGTTTGTGATGGATATGGGGTATTGGTTGCGTCTCCGGGGTAGACATACCGAGTGTTCATCGTTTCCAGCAATTGAGACAAAGTTTTTGCCCTGAGCTCAATTTTCCGATAGCGTTTCCAGACTTCGTGCTTGTCCAGACTTAAGGATTCACAGAACCAGTCGAGATGCTGCTCGGCAGTTTCAATCGCTTTTCGTGCAGAATCAAGCGATAACCAGGGATTTACATCGACCGTTTCAATCTGACTGGCTCCTGCCAGATAAAACGCGAGTGGAGTGAATGGATGCCAGCCTGTCCCGACCTCGTAGCAGGTGGTGTCTTCAATTTGCTGGCCAGTTTCCCGAATGAGTTCTATGAGTTCGATCGCGCGGATGAAATCACGTCGCGGTTGCGGTCGGGTTGTCCCTAGAATTCTCTGAATGGATAGATAGGCTGTTTTTCCACCCGGCATCACACTCAACTGACGAAGAATGAAAGATTTCAGCTGCCAACGCATAAGATTCGGCCTCGTAATTAGCTCGGAATTCTCTGTTATAAAATGGAATGCAGGTGAGGTCTCCGCTTAAATAACCACGTCGCCCCGGGAATATTTTAAGCATAGGTTGAGCAGATGGGAGCAGGTATTAACTCTTCAACAAGGAAAAGGAGAGTTCAGGCTTAATAGTCACAAAGTATGGAAGGCAATGACTTTATGGATTATAACATTCTCAGGAAGCAGGTCAGATTACAGGAAATCTCACTGTGATCCCATCAAAGCACTTGAATGAATTTTCCGATTCCCGCCAATTTTTTGACAAATACGATTGACTCATCCATTCAACATCGGAACAATACATTGGAATTGAGACTCAGTCTCATCTAGAGGTGCGTGTTTCAAGTTTCAACCAGCCCCATTGCCCACCCCAATTTTGAATTTCCAATTTGAGGTTAAGCCCGTGTCCGATCAGCAAATCATCTGTCGATGCCTCGGAATTCCCCGTAAAACCGTGGAACAGGCGATTGATGTTTTCTCAGCCGAGACGATTGAAGAAGTCGCCCGCTTAACCGAAGCTGGTACGGGTTGCATGTGCTGCCGCTGCAAAATCAAAGACTTGATTCAGGAACGAAAAGCGATGGTCAAGCAGTTTGAAGTTGCTTGAGTGCTCTGTTGTTAACTGACTCGGCTCAACTGATCGCTTACCATTAATTAGTGACGCAAGTGTTGTAATTGCTCACTCCACCTTGATTTATGCTTGCCTTGCTTCGCGATGCAAGCAGGGCACAGGCTGTCAGGATTAAGAGGTTATTCGTCATTGGGAACAAACTGCTCCTGAGTAATTCCGAACTGATGAGCAGTGGATTCAATCTCTCCCAATAAATTTCGATTTTTCTCGAAATCTGCTAAACTTAATGCCCTGAAAGGATTTCCTGCAAATATCGACTCATGAAAATGTCGAGAAAATAACAGGTAACTCTTACAAAACGTATCGGTAGTCTTGCCAGATATTGCGAATGCTGGTATCACTACGTCAGTATGACATCCGGAGAGCGCATTCACCTCCGGCATCAGATACCTATCGATGGGCAAGGAGGCCGCGGTGAGTTTCAGTCATCTTAGTGATCCAAAATCTTCTCTACAGATTCGTTGGTTGATTCGTCGGGATATGCCCGAAGTACTGGCTATTGAGCAAGAGAGTTTTGAGTACGCTTGGACCGAAGAAGAGTTTTTGTGCATTCTGCGTCAACGCAACTGTATCGGCATGGTAGCCGAGGTCGATCATGAAATCGTTGGTTTCATGATTTACGAACTGCACAAATCCAATCTACATGTCCTTAATTTCGCTGTTGGCAAACAGTACACACGCAAAGGCATCGGCACAAAAATGGTCGAGCGCCTGGTCGATAAACTTTCGCTGCAACGCCGGCGCGAAATCCTGCTGGAAGTTCGGGAGCGAAATCTGTCCGCTCAACTGTTCTTCAAAAAACAGGACTTCATGGCTGTCACGGTATTGCGGAAGCATTACGACGATACCAGCGAAGATGCTTACATCATGCGTTACCGACTGGAAGAAGAGGCTACCATCCTCAAACTGCCTGTCTCGAATCGCATTTCCAACTACTATGATGCCGACGCGGCTTAATGCTGTTGTGGTTATCAATTTGATCAAATAAAACGATCCTTCGGCAATTCGCTGAGGGATCGTTTTTTTGTTAAGAGAAAATCGCCAGTATTACATCGCCAGATTGCAATCCTACTCTTCCGCTTTGGGCAATGGATAGCGATAGGCAATCGGTGAAAGTCGAGCCGGATCTGGTCGCCAGCTTTTTGTGAAGGCTGCGACGCGACCGGCAGGATTCGGTTGTGGCGAGGATGTTGAAGTGTCGATTCCAGTCACGACGATCAGCCCTGCTGGTGGTGATTGTTTCATCATCTCTTCGAGTTCAGCGTCGGTCAGGCCGAAACTGTCAGCCTGAGCATCCGCAACTGATTTGACGCGGATCAAATAGGATTGGTCGTCCAGTTTGCAACTGATGAACTGCAGATCTCCCTCAGGTTTCTCTTCACACTCATATCCCTGAGAAATCAAATACTTCCGGCTGACTTCATAAGCCTGTTCCTGCTGACTCTGAGAATCGGCAATTTCAGTGAGGGGCATGGGTGCTGGTGGGGATTCTACGGAGGTTCCTGCCCCCCGCATATTCTGCATCAATTCCTGGAGCGAAGCAGGGACTTCGATGTGATTGTCCTGATTTTCCTTGTTGACTTTCTGAGTACGCTTCAAGGCTTCTTCAGCTTCTTCTAACCGATCTAAACGAGCCAGCGCGATTGTTCGCATCAGGTTGACTTCGGGATTTTGATTTTCGACTTCCAGCGAGCGATCGATCATTTTCAGGGCTTCTTCAACGCGATCAGTCCGCAGATAAAAGTCGGACAGGCGATAAAGTAAGGGGACCATCCCGGGAGCAATTTTCAAACCGACTTCCCAGTTCTGGGCAGCCATTTCATATTCGCCGTTCTGGGAGTAAGCGTTGCCACGTGTCAAAAACAGATCTGCAAACTCGCTGCTGATTCGACTGACTTCGAGAGCCTTGTTTCCATCAGCCAGAGCAGCCTCGTAATTGCCAAGCATGTCGTAGCACTCGGCTCGGCGGATGTAAGCAAAGTTGTACTCCGGATCGATTTCGATTGTCCGATCAAAATAAGGAAGCGCTTTTTCAGGCTGATCCATATCAAGATAGGCAACTCCCTGTTCATAGAGAACTTCCCACAGATATGGATAATCGGCATGCTTTTCAATCACTTCTTCGCGCAGTTGAACCGCGCGTTCGTAATTGCCTTCCTGATAGGCAATCAACGCTTTATGACGACCCACCATGGGATTGTCTTCACCGTTGGTGCAGCCGGAGATTCCCAGTGCAGCCATTGCAATGACCAGAGTTGTCCATTTTTCCAACATCACAATCGTCCTCAATTCCGTACTGGAAAAGACTTTCACTTCAGTATTATTTTGATGAACCACCAAGACGCCAAGATTGATGAGATCAAATAATTAAATAAACAAAGTGTTCATTCTTCTTGAACTTGGCGTCCTGGCGGTTATATAAAATTTCTTAATGACCCGCGGTTTCGTAACCCTGTTTTTTCAGATCGCGAATTGTTTTCTGAGAGGTTTCCGGATTTCGATCCAAGAGAACTCCCTGATGATAATCAGCTGGCAATGGAGACTTCGAATTGTGTTTGCGAGATGACTCGGCCAGAGAATCCGGGTTTTCCAGTGCACTCTCTCCGAAGGATGTTCTGCAGAAATATTCGAGGACATGCTTGAATTTGATCGGATCGAGGAATGTGACATAGCCGAACATCATACAGAAGCCGAATGTCCACATGCCCATGAAGAGGCCGATCCCAAAATGCATGCCTGCACCCATAAGCAGGATGATTGGACGCGCCAATGGTCGCCAGACGAGAAAGGCAAATGACAATTCCCAGGCGATTGTTGTGTGGGTGATCATTTCTGTGATGGGCTGGAAATAGGCCAGCCAGGTTAAATCGAACGATTGGTATTCGGCATTGGCAAAGCCACGCCACATGGCAGATCCATCCCACCAGGTATCGCCGAATAACTTGCCGGTTCCCGCTGCCAGATAGATGACACAGTAATGGAGTTGAGTCATTCGTGTGGCGATATTTGTAGCCAGTGTTGGCTGCACCACTGGCAGGACTCCATCAGCTGCACGACGTTTTTTTAACCAGCGATCGACAGAGAGATAAGCTCCGCTCGGTGCGATGCAGAGATAGAGCGTCAGGATGGCGTTGATCTGATCGAGTCCATAATTGGCATAGCGTGCGCGGTATGCGTACGAAATAACTACGATGAGTGACAGGATTGAAGTCACTCGCGTGTAGAGGCCAATCATGAAGCAAAAGGTGATTGCCAGGCTGAGGTAATGGACGGGATAGACCCAGGCTTCGGGGACCCAATACCAGAACGAAAACGCAAACGGACCTTCATTCGTGAGGAGATTTTTGTTAATCATCTCCATCGAATTGAAGCCATCGACATTAAAGAACGCCTCCAGACGCATTCCCCAGATGAGTGTTGTGTAAAACACCATCCAGCCAACGAGAATACGCATGACGGACATGGAGAAGGGGTCGCGTGGTATAAACCAGAACTCAGTCCAGGTTTTACTTACCTGGCCGATGTAGTTGCGACATTCTCTTTCGAGGATTTGGACAGTTCGTCCCATGTGAATGTTCCCAGCGGTGTTACCTCATAGAGATCTTCGTCGTACAGGCTCCCTCCTGCCATAATCCGTTCCCTCAAAGCCAGTTCGTGCCACTCCAGTAACAGAGTAATCCGCTCGGCTCCTGCATCACGACAAAGCTGCCGTGCAAAATCGCGTATCATGATCTCGCGCAGTTCGCCATTCATCTGTCCCAGATTTTCCGAGAGCATGAAATAACGGTGATACAACAGACGAGGCTTGATTTGCTTATTCGGAAATTTTCCACGCTCCAGAGTGCCATCCTCATATTCGAGAACGTAGCGAATTGAATTCGAACCTTCGGGGTTCGGTGCGAAGAAATGGAATCCATTGTTTTGATAAAGAACCTGCACATAAGGAGCGAGTGTTCGCCACAACCCGCGTTCCACACTCGATGAAGGCGAAACGGAAACTGGAGCAGCAATGATGGCCAGAATGTGCAGGACGATCCAAAGATTCAAAACCACAAAACCAACTTTCGGCCACAATCCTTGCGGACGATAGACCTCTGGTTTGTTGCTGTCTGAAATTGTATTTGTCATGTTGCTGTTCATGCTCAAATCCTACCGATCAAATCGGCGATACTCATCGTTGCCTGAGAACCCAGTTCCACAAATCAATATCAAAATATTCCATTGCTTTGATAGCAGTGTCAAATATTTTTCAATGTCAAAATGTCACACGTGCATAAAGTGGGCGCTCTAAATAAAAGATTCGGAGAAAAGGCGTTCGACCTCCTCTCCGAATCTGAAAAATTTAATTCGAGCGTCCTACTCGTGCTTGTAAGAACGCATCCTGAATATTAGCGCGATTTTACCGGCTAACGAATTCAGCTCCTGTCCCCTGAGGAACAATGACAAGCGTTCCATCTTGTTCAGCAAACGTTAGTTCGTATTCCTCACCCGTGACGACTCTTTGCTTGTGTTCCACAACCAGATTTTCACCCTTGGCAGGCAATTCAATCCGAATTTGATAGTAGTAAGGTCCCTGGCCGGGAAGTTCTGGAGAAATGAAGTTTCTGACCATTCCGGTTGAAGTCATCTGCTGACCGTTCAAAAACACATTGGCCTGCTCAGGAACCGACATCTGAATGTGAACTTTGTTCTCGTTCTGAGAAGTGGCCAACGGTGGCAAGGTGATAGAACCTGCAGAAGGCTCGGCTGCGGGATCTTCGTAAACTGGAGTATCGCCCTGTGGAGTTACATCCGGGACAGGAGTTCCATAAGGAACAGGCTCGCCTGATTCATACAGTTCGCCCGGCTCATATTCATAACCTGGAGATGTGTGGTAGGACGGTGTGTAATAAGAGGAGTATCCTCCAGAAGAGCCACTTGATCCGCTGGAACCGTAGTAGCTCATGTAGCTGCCGCTTGACCCGTAAGATCCGCTTGAGCCACTGGAGCTGGAACCACCGTAATAACTGGTGTATCCGTAAGCCCCTGAAGAACCGCTTGAACCGTAAGAACCTGAAGAATAGTAGCCACTTGATCCGCTGGAACCGCTCGATCCTGAAGATCCGCGGCGGGCTCTGCGTAAACCGATCGATCCACCAGAGCTTCCGCTGCTGCCGTAACTTCCACTGCTGCTCCCATAGCTACCGCTGCTTCCGCCGTAGCTGCCACTGCTTCCGCTACTTCCACTGCTGCCGCTCGATCCGCGACGGCGGGCTTCGGCGTTGTCTGCTGTCATCAGCATCGCACATGCGACCACGGCAAAGCCGTAAAGACTGAAAAGTTTCACCTTTGATGTGACCATGAACTGCTCCCCTCGTACCTGTTTCATTGTGGTTGAACTGTGTCTGTTGAACGAAAATGAGTTGTCCCTTACTGGCATCAAAACAGAAAAACTGCACTTCAAACTCTCTTGAAGAGGGAAGCTCTGCAATCACATCTGCTCAGCTGCTGTTAACTAAGGTAACATAGGGGGGATTAATTTCAATATGAGGGTCGGAAAATTTAGGAAGGATGTGCAGGAAGGGAACGCATCGGAGGCAGTGCATACAAGAGAGGCAAATTGGTGATTATCAAAAAGGTTGGCAGAGGCGCTCTTGAAGAGAAGCCCCGAATCATTGGACTTTCAGGGGCTTCCGCTAAAACGGCGCGCCCCTGACACCTAGGGCTCGATTTCAAAAAGTTAGTGGAATCAGACTTCCATTTGGAACATGGTTTATCGATGGAGCGATTTCGGCAACACCGTAATTCCGAATGACTGATCGACATCAGGCCAGCGGGCGATGTCTCCTTTGATTTGCAGTTTCCACTGGATGCGGTTACTAACCGCATGAAACGAATGCATGGTCTCTGCGGGAATCGTGACCTTTACTTCACCCATTTCCATTTGCATCGGATCGGTGATTTCGACCAATACTTCCGTATAGAAATCATCCGTGTCTGTATAAGTGCTGGTTCCCCGCCGATACTGAATCCATTCTGTTCCCACGAGATGGATTGTCATTTTCCTGATGGAAGAGACCTGACCATCGAAAATCCATTTCATGCGAATCGTTTCACCGAGAGGAATCGCACGCTCGCTGACGACCAGTTTAGGAACCGGATTGAAGATTTTGAGGAACAGATAGACCGAGCCCCCGAGACCCCCTAATCCGATTAAAACGAAGGGTGTCATGAACAAGGTTTGCATCCAGGGTTGTTCGCCCTGTCTCCATTGGCTGACCGTATCGAAAACAAATATGGAAACGATGCCACACCAGAACATTGAAAAGATCAGGCAGATGATAAAATTCCGCTTGGGATGATCGTCCGATTTCAGTTCCTGGGGGCCACTCGTCACACCCGGTTCCTGCCAGTCGCGGGTCTGTGATAAGACGGAAGCCACGAGTGGAGAACTGGTCTGGAAAGCGGCATTCTCCTGAGCCTCGACAATTTTATTCGAAAACCTTCGGGTAAGAATTGGACCGGCGATCATGCCAATCAAGCCGACGGCTGCGAATAGCATGGGAATCAATGCAAAGAGGCTGATCGGATTGAACTGTCGACTCAATATCGCTTCCTGAGGCTCATCAGAATTGACATAGCAGACCGTTTTTTTGCCAACCGGATTCTCATTCACAATTTCCTGTCGTTCATCCCGCGATTTGATTGTACTTTCATAAGCATCGTATTGTGTTTGTGTATATTGCTTTCCAAGATACGTATACTCGTACTCAAGATTCAGATGGCCATTCGGGTCGACTTGAGATTGAGTAATCGTGCAGGGATTTTCCGTCCAACTCAGAGCCTGGAGATAGGGAAGGACAAGATCGGAACCAACCAGAATGGTCCCCAATGTTCCAATCAGGAAGAAAATCCCGAAGAAGAATACGAAAAAGCATCCGCAGCCAAACGGTGTTGCTTTCGAATGCGAGAGAGCTTTCGATGAAGATGTTCCATTGAATTCAACCATGAAATCGCTCATCCTGACTGTGGGAGTGGCATACTTTAGAAACATGATTGTATGTTTCCACCGATTAAATTGCATCGTAATCAGTAGGCAAGACATGCACCACTGGTTCAGATGTATTGTTCAAAATCGAATGTCAGGTCAAACCTAATACCAGAATTCTATAATTCCATGAAACACTTCAATCTTATTTTAACGGGAATCTTCTTGTTCTCATTTCTCTTTCTTCCTGCCTTACTGCAGGCAGATCGATTCACAATCGCGACTCCGACTGGAGAACGTGAAGAAGTGGTCGGAAGAATTCATGGCACCGGCCAGGGAGCGATTGCGATTGAACGTCGAGACGGGGGGATGAAGCTCGTTGCTCAGGGAGCGGTTCTGGAACGTGACAATTCGGTTGACTGGGAACCGTATACCACTCAGGAGATGGTCGAACACCTGACTGAAAAATTTGGTAGTGATCTGTTTCGCAGTTTCACGGACGATCATTTTGTGATTGGCATGGTGCTCATGGGGCAGCTCGACCGGACAGGAGAGGCCTCAGCAACGGGATTTATGAGGAAAGCATCTCAGTTTATGAATAATGTCCAGAGCGTATTCGAATCGTTCGCCAAAGACATGCGGCTCGAAATCCAGGACCCCGAAACGCCACTCGTGTTACTGATTTTTGAATCCGATGATGACTTCAATAAATACGCGATGGAAGTGACGAAAGGGCAGGGACTTTCCGTTTCCCGCATTTCCGGATTTTACGACGGCATGACAAATTTTCTGTCGATTCGCATGGCGGAGTGTTCGACGTTTGAAGTTCCGCTGCATGAGGCGATTCATCAACAGGTTTACAATCGGGGACTTCTCAAGCGATTGGCTCCAATACCCGCCTGGTTCAATGAGGGAATTGCCACCGGATTTGAAGCCAATAAAGATCGCATTCGCTCTGGCCCCTCCAAAGTCCATTCTCGATTTGCTGCCAAGGCCCCCAAGGTGGAACAGGTGGGCTGGGACGATTTAATTTCCGAAGACCTTGCCTTTCAGGGAGATGTGATGGCAGGCGATGCTTACTGCCTGGCGTGGTGTCTGCACTGGTTACTCGTGAACGAACATCCGAAAGAATACACCGAATATGTCAAAATGCTTTCGGAAAAGGAACCACTGCTCAAAGAGGAAGAATCGGTTCGAAAACGGGAATTTGAGCAGTTCTTCGGCGATGATATGGAG
>TARA_R100000789_G_scaffold23664_1_pt1 | contig 10635 bp, 5 predicted proteins | sample TARA_R100000789 | Tara Oceans TARA_R100000789 (sample SAMEA2623403) | marine metagenome | biome: marine biome (ENVO:00000447); feature: mesopelagic zone (ENVO:00000213); material: "saline water (ENVO:00002010), including plankton (ENVO:xxxxxxxx)" | depth 450 m | reverse complement strand
CTGGGTTTGTCTTTTTACTTCTTTACGAAGCATTATAAGCCAAAGAGAAACTGCAATTGAAATAAGTAAAAGCCCAATAAAAAAGTACTTTAGAAAAGGGAAGTAGCGCTCTAATAAAGTCTGTTCCGGTTGAATTAAAAAATCCTTCAGATCCAGATCTGAAGAAACCAAGCCAGCTTCGGCGTAATAGTCAGCTATTTTGTACCATCTTTCCGGGTTCATGTATCCATAAGGAACTACTTCGGGAATCGCCACATCCCATGTTCGTTCTGCTTCAATAGTTAAAACCTCCTTTGTCATTCCTCTTTCAAGCACCCCGGGTAATTCTGAAATATATTCTACAATTTCATCTTGATTGTTGCGGGCATATTCCCAACCCCGCTTTGTAGCTCTTCGAAATTTTTGAACGATTTCAGGTTGGTCATTTAGAAAACCAGTGGTGGTAAATAGAATATCACCATAAAAATCTACACCATATGTAGAAGGGAAAATGATATCCAGCTCAAGCCCATCATTTTGCATTTTTGGGATATCTACAGTGTAGTAAGCATGTATAGCGTCTATGCTGTCATTACTTACAAATTCTTCAAAACTATACTCTCCCTGATACACATTTAAATCTTCTGGATCTATTCCTTCTTTGATAAACATTGCTTCAAGCTCGGCAAGCCCAATTAATGAATTCACCATAATAACAGAATTGGCAAGCTTTGTGAGAGAATTCCGATTAGATCGATCTTTTACTGCTATCGCTGCGGGGGAGGACTGAAAGAATGCATCTAGCGCAACTACGGGATCACCATTTGCATAATCCATAAGTATACCTGAATCAAAAACTCCAAAATGGGCATCTCCAGAAAGCACTTTATCAACAGACCGAGATACAGGATCGCCTTCAATGATCCGAACATTCAAACCCTCTTCTGCATAAAAGCCTTTTATACTAGCGGCATAATATCCTGCAAACTGAAATTGATGGTACCATTTTAACTGTAGTACGACGGTCTCTTCTTGTTGAGCGGACGAACCGGTATCCTGAGCTATAATTTGCAAGCTGAAACAGGAAAAAATAAAAGCTGAAAAAAGAAATTTTGAAAAAGAAGCCAACGACATATTACTCCTTCAGTGCACAAGAATTAATTATTCATTACTAAAAACAGCAACAGCAAAGCATTATAAAAACAAATATATGCCTGCATTTTCTTTATAACCGTTAAGTGAAAAATTTAAATAACGGGCAAGATCCTATCAAAGACCTTTATGAAACCAGATCGTGCTTTTAACGGCCTTATTATCAATAAAAGTAGAATAAAAAGCGAATCGTATTAAAAAAATAATCTGTAGCAATGGTCTGTAAGGCTCCGAAATGGTATTATAGACCAAATTAATACCATGGCTTTAAGATTACTATTAACCGGCATACTCTTCCTTTTTTCTCTGTTTGAATTGTGGTCACAACCTTTGTTCAAGAAGACCCGCTATTCTACTGATCAGGGTCTGTCTCACAATACTGTTTTGGGAATAACCATGGATGAACGGGGCTTTCTGTGGATAGCAACTCTGGATGGTTTAAACAGATTTGATGGTCTTCAAATGAAAGTTTACCGACCGGATGAGAATGATTCATTGTCTTTGTCGGATGGATTTATACATGGCATTCATCAACATGAAAGCGGAAACCTATGGATAAGTACGCGGGATGGTGGAATCAATATTTTTGAACCGGTAACAGAAACATTTAAAGGCTTTAAACCAGATGGGGCAACCCTTCCGGACAGACAGATCAGTCTGCTTTATGAGGACAGCAATGCCAACTATTGGGTAGCTTTTTTTGGCCACAGTACAGGGATACTAGATACGGAAGCGAGTATATACTATCCGGCAAATATTGTTGATGTTGAAACAGAAAGAAGAAGAACGTCCGTAAATTCATTTTTAGAATTTGCAAACGGCAGCATGCTAATGTCTACTTTAGATGGGTTATTTTTCTTGCCAAAAGAAGAGGTCGGGAAGTTTATAGAAGACCCCACTTCAGATCAGGCTATTTATGCGATCCCAATTGAATTCTCTGATTCAAATCCATTTCCCAATACAGTAAATATGAAAGTTGATTCAAAAGGGAATCTTTGGGTAAATCATGTTACAACGGGATTGGAATTGATGTCGCCTGAATTTATTCCCCAATTCTTGAAAGAGAGCATAGAAGGTGGCGTGGTACGAAATACTGCTGATAATTTGGTTGTAGAAAGAGATGGGTTTTTGATATCAGGCTATCTAAGTAACCAACTTTTGTTTGTAAACCTGGATACCGGTGAGAAAACGATCTCAAAACTAGACCCGGGAATAAATTTGCAGGGTGCTACATATCTTTATGAAGATCCGAAGGAGGAACTTTGGGTGTTTACCTGGGGTGGCGGATTCTATAAGCTGGAACAAAAGAAAGGAATAACTCTCATTAACAACCTGACTAACCCCGACGAATTAGAATCAGATTTTATGCTTGGTTTTGAGGAAGATGAGAGAGGATTTTGGATAGGAACCGGAGCGGAGGTTTCGTTTTTTGAAAAGAGTTCAGGAAAAATACATGCTCTTAATGACAAACTAATAAATACAAAAGTGAGAGGAGCTTGGGGACTGGAAAAAGAAGCCCTCGGTCTTTGGATCGTGACTGTAGAAAGAGGGTTGGTTTTCATTAGCACGAACGAGCTTCAAAAGAATTCAAGGGTTGTAGCTCGGCGATTTACAAGTGATAATAGTTTCATCAAAAGTAAAAACTTACATACTGTTCTGCGAGATTCCAGAGGCTGGCTTTGGCTGGGTTATGAAGGTGATGGCATACAGATTATAAAAAATCCGAACGAATTAATTGCCGGGAATCCGTTAAATATAGAGGAACTGACGTCTATAAAAAGTGATGAAGATCTAAGTATTTCATCAGATCATATTCGGGTATTTTACGAAGACAGAGCAGGAAATATTTGGATAGCCACCAACGACAAAGGGTTTGATAAAATTACGATCCAGGATAATGAAATTGAATCCATAAGGAATTTCAGTACCGATCCTGATAATGAAAGCTCGATTCCGCATAATGACGCCAGAAGTATTTTTCAGCAATCAGATACCACTTTTTGGTTCGCTACTTACGGTGGGGGAATAGCACAATGGAATTCGGTTACAGACAAGATAAAAAGGTACACGACGAAGGAAGGCCTTCCGAATAACAGTACCTATAGTATTTTAGGAGAGAAGGATTCTAGGTTTATTTGGACTAGTACAAACTCCGGGCTGGCGAGGCTGGATACAGAAACAGAATTATTTGAAGTTTTTACAGAAGAGGATGGTTTACAAAATAATGAGTTCAACACCGGGGCTTACCTACCTTTAAAAGATGGAAGATTGTTATTTGGTGGTATTAATGGTTTTAACATTATAGATCCTAAACAGCTCAAAAAGAACGATCGAATTCCTCCGGTGTATATTACAAGAATAAATCTTTTTGATGAGCCGCTATCAACGGACACTTCTGCCACAGCTCTGAAGAATATTAAATTACCCTATGATCAAAACTTTCTTTCTTTTGATTTTGCATCACTGGATTTCGAAAACCCGTCTCAGAATCAATTTGCGTATAAAATGGAAGGAGTTGATGCCGATTGGGTGTATTCGGGAAACAGGAATTTTGCGGGTTATCCAAACCTGACCCCGGGCGAGTATACTTTTATGGTAAAAGCATCAAATAACGACGGGCTTTGGAATGAAGAAGGAACGAGTTTAAATATCACAATTGCTCCTCCGTGGTGGCAAACGGCCTGGTTCCGGTTTTTAGCGGCGCTCGTTGTATTAACAGGTGTTATTCTGTCAGTGCGCTATTTTTCGCAAAAGAAACTCCGAGAGCAGATCAGAAAAATGGAGATAGAGAATAAGCTCAGGAATGAAAGAGAAAGGATATCAAGAGACCTGCATGATCATGTTGGTTCACAACTTGCCAACATTATGTCGGGTTTAGCTTTAGCAGATAAATACAATCAAATTGATAATAAAGAGAAGTCATCTTCTTTGATGAGTTCACTGAAAGGGGACGCCGAAGTTACCATTAAACAATTGAGGGAAACAATCTGGGCTTTGAATCAGAGCGAACTTGATCTGGAGACCTTCAAAGACCATATTCAAAACTACTTTAAGAGCCAGACTGCTTTTGCAGAGTCTATGGCATTCAATTATGAAATTTCAGGGAATCAGAAAACAAAGCTTTCATCTACACAGGCGTTGAATCTTTTTAGGATCATTCAGGAAGCATCTCAAAACACATTGAAATATGCCGAAGCTGAAAATATTGATATTAAGTTGTGCCAGGAAAAAGAAATACTGTCCGTTATAATTAAAGATGATGGCTCGTTTAAAGGTAGTAAGAGCTCTTTTAATGGAGGATATGGATTCGGTAATATGAAAAAAAGAGCACAGGAATTAGGAGGAGAGATTTCAGTAGAAACGGATAATGGAACAGAGATCTTTGTAAAAGTTCCATTATAATAAATACCAAATTCGGGGTATAGCTAATAACTCTTTTAACTATGATATTTCTGAAAAATACAGATTATGGAAGGTAAAGAACTGGGTGAGAAAATTAGGGTAGCCATTGTTGAAGACCATGATATTTTTCGGAAAAGACTGAAAGAGCTTTTGGGTTTTTATAATGAGTTGGAGTTAGTTTTTACGGCTGATTCAGGAGAAATGTGTTTAAAATACCTGAATGAGTCGGAACAAGACAAAATCCCAAATGTAATTCTGATGGATATTGAATTACCAGGAATTTCGGGAATAGAGGCGACTTTTCAGCTCAAAGAGAAATATGCCGACATTGATATTATCATGTTTACGGTTTTTGAAGATGACGAACGTTTATTTGAATCTATTCAGGTAGGCGCTACAGGATATTTGCTCAAAGACACCGCGATAGATGAAGTAGTTTCATCATTGAAGGAAGTGAGAGAGGGAGGCTCGCCAATCACGCCTTCAATAGCTAGAAAGTTGATCGGAATGGTTTCGAAGCCTGTCGATGAGAGCACTTCAAACTCTGACAATGATTTGGTTCCTTTTGACTTGAGTCCGGCCGAAATAAGAATTCTGGAACAGGTAATAGATGGAAAAACAAATAAAGAAATCGCGGAGGAGGTATTTTTGAGTCCCTGGACAGTAAAAACTCACATCAAGAATATCTACAAGAAGATGCATGTTAATTCACGAGCGGCTGCGGTAAGGTTGGCGCTGAAAAGAGACATCGTATAAAATTACTGGTCAATAATACCCCATTCGGGCGATTTATTAGCAACTGATTAATAGTGAAATTTATAACACAGCAATTTGGCTAAGCTGTTTACTACTAATTAATCAGAATCAAGATGAAGAAATTAACGATACTATTTATAGGGGTACTGTATTTTTCCTCGCCACTTTTTGCACAGTCAAAAACAGTTAACGACTGGATCGAATCACAATATATAAATGCTTCACATAAGGCTTTTATCTATCAGGTGTCACCACAAACAAGAATGCTTGATCATGAAGTGTTAATTGCCGGGATCGAAGAAAAGAATGCTTTTTTAAATGAATTCAATCAACTTAAAAGAAAAGGGGCTTTTGTAAATAATCCCGATACTACGTGGAGATTTGAAGAGCATAAAACGCCACAAGATTCTATGTATCGCCCTTCATCTTATGGACAGCTTTGGTATGAAGGTGATGTTGCTTCAGGAGATTACTTATACAGTAATGAATCGTATAAATGGCATCCTGATAGTTTGAGGCTTTTTCCGGATAGGCACAACTATAGTAATGTAAAAGATGCCGGGAATGATACATCAGAGACGGTGTATTACAGAAATTGGGAGACAGAGCCATATTACGGAAGCCGAACAGCGTATATCCAAGAGCCTGCTGATGGTGCTGACTACGAAAGTTTTTCCGAGTATTATGACCAAACAAACGGATGGTTTAAATATTCTCGAACATTGAGCTATAAAAATGAAATGGGTTGGGATACATTAAGAATTCAAGAGAAATACGACACGAATTCTATGGAATACTATCTTGAATCGGTGCAGAGAAACATTTCAAATGAGAATTATCAACTGAGTTCATACAAATACTTCAATCAAGACTCTTTGATGACCATACAAAACTGGAGTTATGACTATGTACAATTTGGAGAAGGCGGGAGATACATTTATCAGGTTTATAAAAACTGGAACAGCAACAAACAAGCGTTAGAAGGAAGAGACAGTGTTCATTTCGTCTATGAGAATGAATTTATAGAAGGGCGACAGTTTGAGTGGAGAGATACCGTTTGGGCCGCTCAAGGTTTGTATCGGACTTTTCAAAATCCTAATGACGAAACTGTAGTAGATAGCATAATATATTACAGCGTCTATTCTGACAGCCTGGATCAAAACGGAGCTCCAGCAATTGATGAACCGATCATTCGTACCGAATTTGAATACGACATCAATGGGAATCAAATAGAAGTAAGAACATATAGTCTTATCGAGGGAATTTTAAGCCTAACGAGCAGAACTGTAAGAACCTGGGAATTAATAGGAGAATATTATGCAGTTGTTCGGCAGGATACATACTCCAGAGATTTTAATACCGGTGAACTTTATAAATCCGGATTCTTTGAGCGCTTTTATAATGAAGAGGGTTCAAATACAGGCGATCGAAATTTTAACCTTAACGCCGCAGGAGATACGACCTATGGTAGAGGGAATGAATCGCTCACTCTTGAGGATGGAACCAGGGTTTATGTGACTCTACAATGGGATTTTAATTTAAAAGAACTGGTTCCACAGTACTACAGGGCATACCCAAGATCAGTTTTTGGGGAAGGCGGGTATTTGAATCAAAGCACTTATGTTGATCTAATCACAAACAGCGGAACCAGAAGCATAAACGTAGGCGGGAACTATCCAGGTGTGTTTAATGACGGACCTATTCCTATTTCCTTAGGAGATACAGTTTCGTTTTTTGTAAGCGCAATAAATATGGATCTGTCAAAAGCGGATGTAGCAATAACTAATATGCCAACAACAGCAACGTTTGATTCTGAGAGCAAAAAGTTTTGGTGGGTAGTAGATGAAGAAAAACCCGGACCGATGACATATACTGCAACAAATAAAAACGGGAGCTCAGAAGTGGTAGTATATTTTGTGAATACAGATGCCGAGGACGGAGGAAATACAGTCAGCAATGAAAGTGCTAACTTCAATCCAAAGGAATTCACTCTTGCTCAAAACTATCCAAACCCATTTAATCCAAGTACAAATATTAGTTTCAATTTGCCTCAAGCATCTGATGTGAGTTTGAAAGTGTATAATATGCTTGGACAAGAGGTTGCAACACTGATAAACGAACGAATGGCAGCCGGGGCACAAATCGTGACTTTTGATGCAAGTAATTTATCAAGCGGAATGTATATCTACAGAATACAAGCAGGCGAGTTCAGTAGAACAAAAAAGATGATGTTGATCAAGTAAGAGTTTAAAATTTGAGGGGTAAAAGGTTAAAAGGATCAGGTTTAAATATCTGGTCCTTTTTTATTTCATGCGATTAAACTTTAATCCTGATATAACCCAATTTGGGAGGTTTTTTTTAGGGTCTCTTTTGGTCATGTCAATAAACCAACCCAGCTTTTTCATGATGGGGACTTTATGCGTTTCTACAAACTCGATCAATGTGCCATCGGGGTCTTCAATGTAGGTAAATCTTCCGGCCGCTTCTCCCATATCAAAACTCTCGGCACTATCAACGGTAAAAGGAAAGCCTTTTGCAACACACTCTCTTTTGAGCGCATCCATGCCTTGTACATCAAAACAAAGATGGATAAAGCCCAAGTCGCCCCAATATCGGTCTTCAAATATTTTTTTAGGGTTACGACGTCCATCTTCACTTTGAATGAGTTCGATCTCAGTTGGACCAAACATTTTACTGAAGCCACCTTTTCTGGGTTTAGAATGTCTGAGTAAGACTCTTCGAAACTTAGTTTGTCCGGATGGAAGGCCATTCATGTCTTCAAAGATGTCCGTTTTGTCGTAGACAACTTCATCATAACCAAGAATATCAGAATACAATGTTCTCGCTTTATCAATGTCAGAAGAGCCAATGATCGCTCCGGAAACACCACCGGTAAGTCGGCGTTCCTTCGTTTTGAACCAACCCAATCCTTTTACAACGTTAAAAATATTTCCGTTTAGGTCTTCAACAAAAAAATTAAGATCTCCCGAAGGGTTTTCTTTTAATGGCGTAAGAACTTTCAGGCCGGCTGCAGTAAATTGTTCATATGATTTAGCCACATCATAAGATTTGATCTTACAGCAGTTTATACCAAGATCACCCATCTGCAATTCAAAATCGGCCGCGACGGGTTCACGGCTTGTGTATTGCCAAATTTCAAATCCACCCCCACCGCGCATACTTAAAGTAAGAATTGCGGTTCTGTCATGAGGTTTTCCTCCGGTGTAAGGTAACATCAGGTCTGCTGTAGCAGAATCTTCAAATACTTTGATGTCCATTCCAAAATAATTCTTATACCATTCGGTGGCTTCGTGAACATCTGGGTTTCCGATTCCAATTTGTTGTATGCCTGCAATTACTTTTTCCATATCTATCGGTAGAAATACTGTTATTTTAGCTAGAAACTACGAAGAAATTCTTTGAACCCCGAAGTGTTATAATTGGCCATTCCACGACGTTCCATTACAATTTCTCCGGACGGGGATATAACATAAGTGGTAGGCACAACTGAAGAATCATAAGTGCCGGGTTTTCTGCCGTTCAGGAAGTAAACCGGAAAAGTATATTCTTTTCTTTCAAGGTAGCTTCGGGCTTTTTGATGATCTTCATCAAGAGAAACCATCACAAACTGAATAGTATCATTTTCAACGGACTCGTAAAGAGCCTGAATATTGGGCATTTCTGCTATGCAAGGCGGACACCAAGTTGCCCAAAAGTTTAAGAATATTGTTTTCCCTTTAAATTCTTCGAGTTCGAAATCATTTCCATCCAAAGTTATAAGAGGGATGTTATAATTAGCTTTTCTGAAGTTATCATTTTTTTGTTCGGTATCAGGGCTCATTAACCCGGTCCAGAGCAAAACGCGCTGAAGGTTTCCGATAACCGGAACATGAAGTCCCGAGAAATAAAGAACACCGACAACTCCCAGAATTGCCCCCCATTCAATAAGTTCGCGGTTAACAGATCGCTTCTTTTTAGGTTTTGTTTCTTGCTTCATAGAAAATTGTATATAAAAAAAGCCCCGATCATTTAAGAGCGGGGCTAAAAGGTATAAATTTAAATTTACTTATAAGAGATATTTAGTTCTACTCTTCGGTTTTTAAGTCTTCCATTTGCTGTTTCATTAGTTGTAATGGGTCTGGTTTCTCCATAACCAACAGCGTTAATTCGAGAAGCACTTATGCCACCATTAACCAGATATTGTTTTACAGCTTCTGCGCGCAATCTGGAAAGTTCGAGATTATATTCATTATTCCCGCGGTTATCGGTATGTCCTTCAATACTCAATCTAAGATCTTCATCATCACTCATTATTTTAATAAGTTCATCAAGATCATCTAATGAAGTAGCGTCAATATTAGCTGAGTTGGTAGCAAAAAGAAGATTTTTAAAGATCACATCCATTTTAAGCTTAACATCAGCGCTCACTTCTGGGCATCCTTTATTTGGCTTTATACCCTTTAATGTTGGGCAATCGTCTTCCTTATCGATAATGCCGTCATTATCAGTATCCGGGCAGCCTCCGAACTCAGCAGTTCCCGAGAATGCAGGGCAAAGATCCACTGAATTTTTGATGCCATCACCGTCATCGTCTGGACAACCATCAGTTGTTGCAGAACCTTTTACGTTCGGACACAGGTCATTGCCATCAGGAATTTTATCGCCATCTGAATCAGCACAACCTTGAAATTCCAATGAACCGGCAATATTTGGGCAAGCGTCTTCAAAATCTACAATAGAATCACCGTCTGAGTCAGCGCAACCTCTGTTTACAGCAGATCCGGGAACCTCAGGACAAAGATCTTTTGAATTTATGATCCCATCGTTATCATTGTCTGGGCAGCCATTGGTGGCAACACTTCCTGGAATCTGTGGGCAAGCATCTTCTTTATCTTTAATACCATCGTTGTCAGAATCTTTAGCTCCTGAGAGACGGAATTTTAAACCAAATGAAGCAACAAAAAAATCATCATGATTCTGTTCGTCTACACCCGTGACTCCATCAATGTGGTCATTGAAAGTGCGGTTATAAGTTCCCTTTAATTCAAATGAAAGTCCTTCAGAAACAGGAATATCAAAGCCTGCGACAATAGGAATGGCAAAAGAAACATTATCATCTATACTTTCTTGTTCCCCAAAGAAATAGGTTAGACTTGCACCAGTTCCAACAAAGGGTTGAATCCAAGAATCTTCTTTTAGCACAATACCATTAGCGAGATTAAAATGTGCAGTGAAATTATTATTTAAAAAATACTTACTAAAGCGATTAGATCCATAATCCGTATCTAACAATCCATAATTTAAAGCATAATTAAAGTTGAAAGATTTATTTAGGTATTGATGAAC
>TARA_R100000789_G_scaffold93993_2_pt1 | contig 10646 bp, 13 predicted proteins | sample TARA_R100000789 | Tara Oceans TARA_R100000789 (sample SAMEA2623403) | marine metagenome | biome: marine biome (ENVO:00000447); feature: mesopelagic zone (ENVO:00000213); material: "saline water (ENVO:00002010), including plankton (ENVO:xxxxxxxx)" | depth 450 m | reverse complement strand
TGCACCTTGATTGTCAATACCCGCCCTTTGGTTCCGGTAAACTGGCACCTAAGATACCCATCGAACCACAAAGGCGCAACGCCGATCCGGGCCTGTGCTGCATGTCAGGATCTGTGCGATCAACAAGCCCGAAACAAGGCTTGACCATGTGACCAACAGACCCTGACAGCCCGCAACAGCCGCCTCAGCGGATCATTTCGATGCGTGCGCCCGGAAATTGCGCCACGACCGCAAGGGTCTCTTCGCGCGGGATGAGCGCAAGCGCGGTCGACAGGCCATCCGCAACAGCAGCTCTGGGTGCTGAGACTGTGACGATGGAGTGAAAAGGCGTATGCCCGTCGGGGCAGACAACGTGATCCCCCCCACCGGGGCGAAGCCCGCCAAACGGTCGCGTTGTAGACACAGCCCGGTTGCGCAGGACGATATGATCCTCATAGGCCCCGTCCGTGGCAAAGATCCGCGCCTGCCAAGGTCTGTGCAAGGGGCACTGGCCAATACCCTGCAATTCCCCAATATCAAGCATCACATCCGTCAAGCCACGGGCACGCATGAGGTCGGCGATCTTGTCGTTGATATAGCCCTGAGCGATACCATTCAGCGTCAGCGCCATGCCTGTCTTGGCAAAACAGATTTCGCGCGGGTCAATGTAAACCTTGTCCCAGCCAATCAACCCAAAAACCTTGGCGCGCGCGTGTCCAAATGTGCCGACCTCAAGCAGAGGCAGAACCGTGGGATCAAACACACCGCCCGATGCGTGGTGCAGTCGGTCCGCCAATAGCAGCACGTCGAGCAATTCGGGCGGGGGCGCGACCAAACGACCAGAGCGGTTGAGCCAGCTCAAGGAACTGTCGGGGCGAAAGAGGCTGAATATCTGTTCAAGACGCTCCAACTCGGCCTCAATGGCCGCAAAGACAGGGCGCGCCGCGTCAGGGGAAAGACCCGCAATGGCAAGGCGAGCCGGTGCGCCCATGGCGCGACCCTGCCAATGCGCAGTTTGCGCAGCCATGGCGGCAGAGGGGGCCGCAAGAGCGGCAGCAGTAATACTGAGGAAACGGCGGCGGGTCGTGATCATGGCGTTCTCTTTATAAAAATCATTTTCAGGGCAAGACCCTCGTTCGCGATACCCACACCCGAACCACTCATGACACTTGCAAAACGAACACCACACATTGGGCCTGTGTCGACCCTAGGCGGCTTCCAGATGGTGAAACTTGATCGAGGTCAACTTTTGCAGAGCGCAGGAAAAAAAGATGACTTAAAAGGGTTCTTTTTGCACGTACTGCAAGAGTACTACTGCCGAAAGGCGGGTAAACGTCGACGCAGTATAAGCGCCAAGGCGATTCCCATCGCGGCCCCCAGCCCGTCCGCCACAAAATCCGCCCATTCCGCTCCGCGTCCGAAATGCGGCTGAACAATCTCGATCAGGCCGCCATAAGACAAAGCCACAACCCAAATAAGCGCCCAACTCCGCGGGTGCGCCATCGTGATCGGAATAACCAAAGCGGCAAACGCCACAAGATGCGCCAACTTATCCAGCCCAAGAAGCGGTGAGTGCCCCCCAGTGGAGGGCATCAGAGTTGTAACGCCGATTGCAAGCGTCATCAGGGCCGTCAGGATTTTTACCATTCTTGCGCATAGCCCCAACATCTTGGCGCTTCAAGGGCGCGCGTCAGAAGTCGAAGAGGTCCTCAAGAAAGCCGCCACGCTTTTTGCGGGGCCGTTGTCCGCGATCATCTTGGTCGCGCGACTCGTACGCTGGGCCCGCAGTCGCAGGCGCCGAGGCGGAGCGATCAATGATCTTGTCCAACTCGCCCCGGTCCAACCAGACACCCCGGCACTGTGGACAATAGTCGATCTCGACCCCGGCGCGTTCCGCCAGAACCAGTTGCGTGCCGTCGATTGGACATTGCATGGGCGCTCTCCTTTTGTTGCCTTGTGTGGCATGTGGGGTCGCACCGCTGACGGTGCAACCCAGAGCGCAAACATCCCGCCACTCAGCGGATTACATGCACCGCACAGGCCGCATGGCGCACCACCTTGGCGGCAGTAGAACCCAGCAAGAGATCCTGCATACCGGGCCGATGGCTGGCAATCACGATACAGTCGGGAGTGTGGGCCTCGGCCCAGTCAAGGATAGTGCGCCCCGAATGCCCCTCTACCACATGGGCAGAGGCATTGGGCAAAGAGGCGGCGATTTCGGCCAGTTCAACCTCGATTGCCTTGCGCGCCTCGTTCACATAGCCTTGGGGCAGATAAGAAATTGCATAGCCCGGTACCTGCTCGATCACATGCAAGAGGCTGATGCGTCCCGTCTCTCCCGCCAAAAGCCGCGCGGCACGTAGCGCTGCATTCGAATCGCGGTCCTGATCAAAGGATACGGGAACCAGAATATGTGCATACATGGGCTGTCCTTTTCTATTGGATAGGCCCATCATCCCCTAGGGGACAGCGCTCTGCCATGATCCAGATCAGGCCCGGTTCAGTTCTGCATGTCGCGCACCTGCGCCGCAATTTGTGCCGCCCAATCGCCAATGATCGGCAAAAACTCGATCTGGCTGAGGGCCCAGATCATCACCGACAAAAGCACCGTTGCCCCCAGCACCGTGCCAAGCCCGGCGGCAAGCCCCCGCACCAAGCTGAAGGCCAACATGCGCGGCACGGAATTGTGGACACGGATAAAGCGATGCGCATTCAGCGTCTGCAATTCGCGGCGCAAGGCTGCCACCTCGCGTGTCAACTCGTCGGTCGGCCTGTTGTCTTGCGTCATCCGAAGGTTGCCACCACGTCATACATGACCGGCTCGAACCCTTTGCAGAGTGCACTGATTTCGCGATTGCGGGCGCGCATCTCATCACTGCGTAGCATCGCCTGAAAATCAGAGCGCGCGCGCCATTGCGAGTAATTGGCGATACGGGTTTGGGCATCGTTGACATGCAGACCCGCAGCAATGAATCCCGGTTGTTGCGAGATAAAGTCACTATATGCGGCGGTCAGCAAATACATCAGATCCTGGCAGGTGCCCGGCGTCACCTCAAAGGTGGTGAGCACGGTCTGATGGTCGGTGTCGGTGGTGATATGGGGCATGGGAAACCTCCTTTTGGGAGCAAGCCTAGCACGCGCCCCCTGCCCGGTAAATTCCCGGCCCATCTTAACCTGCGCTTTACCCTTTTTAATGAAGGTTAATGCAGAGGTGACGATGCAATTACGCCCGCTCTTTGCAGTGCTGATACTGCCATGGCTCGTTGGCATGGCAGAGGCGGGCGCGTGGCCGCGCGCCAAGGGGCAAACCTTTCTGGCGGCAACGGGACAGCTTGATGCGCCCGACGAAACCGGCCTCGCACGGCAGAGCTTTACACTCTATGCCGAATATGGCGCGACAGAGCGGTTGACGCTTGGCGTTGATCTGGGCGGCGACGCGCTGCAAATGATCAAGACCATCGTCTTTGCCCGCTGGCCCGTTGGACGCCCGGCGCGAAAGGTCAAGATCGCGGTCGAATTGGGCTTGGGCGAAGTAGCTGAGCAACGCGCACTGCGTCCCGGATTGTCGCTTGGGCGGGGGCTGACACTTTGGGGGCGGCACGGTTGGGCGGCGTTTGACGGGCGGGCCGTGATGTTTAGCGGGGGGCAGATGACGCTCGAAAGCGATATCACGCTTGGTCTTGATATCACTGCGCGCGGCAAGGTGATCGCGCAGATCCAAACCGGACAGCCCGCGAAGGGCCAGACCTATGTGCGTTTCGCACCCTCCTATGTGCATGCGACCAAGCCCGGCGCGCACCTGGAATTCGGGCTAATCCTGCCCTTGACAGATGGTGGCGAACGGGGGGTCAAGCTGGGCCTCTGGCGGTCATTCTAACAGCCCATCAGAGGCCCAAAGAACCTGTCAGAGCGGATCGTCGATCCGGATACGGAGCACCACCGATCCCGAAACCGGGCTGGGCCAACGCAGGTTGATCCGATCCCGGTTCGGCCCTTGCTGCGCCTCGAAATAGGGGGCCGCGTACACCACCGCATTCGCTGCATTACGCAGAGGACCGGCAGGAATGACCGCCTCAACCGTCTGCGCCCAAGCGCCGAACGGCAAGCGTGGCGCAGGCTCGACCTCCCAAGTGGCAGTGGCACTTTCCTCGGTGTGCTGCATCACCAGCGGACTGGCGACCGGGATATTGATGTTGTGAAAGCTGTTGTTGGCAAAGGTGACATTGCGCACCCGATCATAGTTGAGATCGGCAAAACTCGTGTCGACCATCTCGACCCGGGTAATGGTGCCGATAGTGCGGAACGTGTTGCCAGTGACGGTCACCCCGTCAAGAAAATGCCCCGCGCCGTGCGGCTTGACCACGATATAGGTGAACCAAGGGGCCATATTGCCGGCCAGAAAAACATTGTCGGTGATGCTGAGCGCGCTGAACGAAAACTCGCTTGCGAATTCGGGCTCGGCATCATGCTCGTTCACCCATTCGATAAAGCAGTTGTCGATGTAATTGCCGCTGACACTGCCGCGATTGTTGATCCGCGTCAGCACAAAACCCGCGACGCGCGCGCCGCCTTGCGAAGTATCCCCCTGAAACACGTGATTGCCAGAGATCAGGGAACTGCTGCCCGCAAGCACGGCGAAATGTCGAAACAGAACGCTGCGATTATCGCGGATCTTGAGGTCATTGGCATTGGCATTGAACGCGATGCTGCGCCGCTCGGTCGACAACAGCGGCCCTTCGTCCGAAATGAACTGGCAGCGGTCGATCATCATCCCTTGATCGCCCTCGCCGTGGCTGGTGATGCCGCGATCCTTGGGGCGGGTAAAGAAACAGTCACGGAAATGATTGGCAGAGCCCTGCGGCGGCAAGAGCACGCCACTGCAATCCCCCGTGCACTGGAAATCCACTTCTGAGAACACCATGCGCGAGACATCGTCAAAACCGCTGAAATCCAGCAGGTATTTGAACCGCCGGAAGGTGAAAACCTGCGTGCCCGCCGCGTCAAAAAGCGGCTGACTGATGTCGAGCCGCTGTGCCGCCACGTTCTTGGCGCTGACATAAACCTCGCGGCCCACACCATTGCCCTCGATCAGCGCGCCCACGGGGATATTGGCCACGTCAATCACATTGGTCAGCCGGAGGGGGTTCGCAATGTCATAGCTGGCCTGCGAAGTCACAACATCGGTCGCCCAAGCCGGGCCGCCCCGGATCGTGAACTGGCCATTCTGGATGACGTGGCGCTGGTTATAGGTGGAGCGGTTGTTCACCGCCGCAGCCATATCAACCGGCCCGCGCAGAACCACCTTGCGCCCAGCCAGATCAAGCGTGACGTGATCGGGATTGTTCAAAAGCGCCTGATAGGCCTTTTTAAAGGCCAGTTCGCTATCGCCAAACGCATCAATATAAGCGGGCAGATCATAGTTTTTGGTCAACGCAAGAATGGCCGCATCCGGCATCACGAGCGTGCCCTCGAACCGGATGCGGTTCTGGATCGTGGTGCTTTGCCCAAGGAAATATTGGCCTGCGGGCACGATGATCTCGCGGCCCTGCGCCGCAGTGTCAGCGGCCTCGAAAGCGGCATGATCATCCGTCACCCCATCGCCAATCGCGCCATAATCACGCACATCGACCGTGCTGAGGATATCGCGCAGGAAAAAGCGGCTGACATCCTCGATGGTGATGTCGTCAATGCGTACCACGCCACCGCTTGGCCCGCTCAGATCAAGACCGAAATGGCCGAAAATAGCAGCGCGCCCCCAAGGCATATCCACGCCGGTGCGCGTGCCCGTGCCTACAATGGCCGTCACCTCGACAACCGCGCCATAGGTGGTCAACGCGACCTGCGGCCCGGTCACCGTCACCCCGGGCAGGGCGGCACCCCCTGCCCCACCGGCAAAGGCCGCGATGCGCACACTCGGCAGATTGCCGGCAATCGCCTTGATCCGCGCTCGGATTTGCAGGTAGCAACCGGGTAAGATCGGCGTTTCGCCCATCGAGCGCAAACGCTGCACAGCCTCGGTCTTTTGCAATTCCAGCGCCCCACCAAAATCCTGATCGGCGGGGACAAAGGCTGCGTCGACGGCGTTTGCATAGGTGTCAGACCCCGGTCGCCCATCCCCGCGCGACCACTGGTCCAGACCGTTTGCAAAGGGGGGCGGCATGAAAACGATGCCGTCGGTGATTGCCTTGTTCATGGATATCCCTTTCCTGTTGCGCGCCGCATGCGGATGCTCATGGCCAAAGCGATGGGCCAAAGCAGTCGGAAGGGGATGTATCAACGACGTGTTAATCAGGTCTCATGGCACCGTCACGGTGCCTGTAAGACACCAGATTGCGCGTCAGGCACACGCAATTGTGATACGCCTCGCCTGAAACGCAAAAAGCCCTGCCGGATGGCAGGGCTTTCGCCTGTCGCGCGGGGGCGATATCAGGACGCTTCGGTGATGAACTTGACCGCGTCGCCAAAGGTCTGGATTGTATCCGCCGCATCGTCGGGGATCTCAATGCCAAATTCTTCTTCGAATGCCATGACCAGTTCGACGGTGTCGAGACTGTCCGCGCCGAGATCGTCGATGAAAGAGGCTTTGTCGACGACCTTGTCCTCTTCGACACCCAGGTGTTCCACAACGATCTTCTTAACGCGGTCTGCGATATCGCTCATGTCTTGTTCCTCGTTTTGTCTTGGGCTGGTTTGCCCGTTGTCTGCCCCCGCCCAGCCCGGGAAGTGGCGATGATTTTGCCCCAGTGGGCGGTTCTCGACTGCCTTAATACCAAGGCCACCGGGAGAATCCGCATATCCCTCCGGCTAATCTCGGTGGCCTATAGCATATGCGCGGGCAATGGCAAATGCTTTCACTCAGCCCAAAACCGCCACAGCGATCAAGCCGCGGCTCAGTACATCGACATGCCCCCATTCACATGCAATGTAGCCCCCGTGACATAGCCGGCCTCGGGGCTGGCAAGATAGAGAACGGCGGCGGCGATTTCCTCGGCTGTGCCCATGCGGGCCATCGGGATTTGGGCGTTTAGCCCCGCCTTCTGATCGTCGCTCAGCTTATCTGTCATCGGCGTGGCGATAAATCCAGGGGCCACGACATTTGCGGTAATACCCCGGCTGGCCACCTCTGCGGCGATGGATTTGGTCATCCCCACAAGCCCCGCTTTGGCGGCGGAATAATTGGCCTGACCGAGGTTCCCGCTCGCCCCTACGATCGAGCCGATGTTGATGATCCGGCCCCAACGCGCCTTCATCATTGGCCGCACAGCCCCCCGGCAGAGGCGCATCGCGGACGTCAGATTTACATCCAGCACATCGTGCCAGTCCTTGTCAGACATCCGCATGAAGAGTTGATCACGGGTGATGCCAGCATTATTCACAAGAATGTCGAGCCCGCCCAATGCACCAACGGCCTCTTTTGCAAGCGCCTCAACTGCCTCTGCATCCCCAAGGTTGCAGGGTAGGACATGCGCGCGGCTGCCCAGTTCCGCAGCCAGAGCCTCCAGCGGTTCTACCCGCGTGCCACTCAGCCCGACGGTTGCGCCCGCGCCATGCAGAGCACGGGCAATCGCCGCGCCAATGCCACCTGAAGCGCCCGTGACAAGCGCAGATTTCCCTGTCAGATCAAACATGTTCTGTCCTTCCTTGGTAAACGATACGCGGCTCACTTCTCGGTCAGGCTGGCCGCTGCCGCTGTGACCTCATCCGGCGTTCCGATGGTGCGGCAGCTGAGGTCACGCGCGATGCGGCGCACCATACCCGAGAGCGCTTTGCCCGCGCCGATTTCCCAAATTTCGGTGACGCCCTGCGCCTCCATGTATTGCACTGACTCGCGCCAACGGACAGAGCCCGTAACTTGCTCGACCAAGAGCGCGCGGATCTCCGCCGGATCTGTCACTGCTTGCGCGCGCACGTTGGCCACGAGCGGCACAGCCGGCGCATGAATTGTGACCTCAGAAAGGGCTTTTGCCATCACTTCGGCAGCCGGTGCCATCAACGCGCAATGAAAGGGCGCACTTACCGGCAAGAGCATGGCACGTTTGGCCCCGCGCGCCTTGGCCAGCTCCACCGCACGCTCTACCGCGCTCTTGTGGCCTGAGACCACCACCTGTGCCGGATCGTTGTCATTCGCGGCTTGGCAAACCTCGCCTTGCGCGGCCTCTTGCGCCACGGCGCGGGCAGTTTCAAAATCAAGCCCCAACAAGGCCGCCATTGCGCCGACGCCAACAGGCACCGCCTGTTGCATCGCCTGCCCTCTGATGCGCAGAAGGCGCGCTGTATCCGCCACGCTGATCGCCCCCGCCGCCGCTAGGGCGGAATACTCCCCCAAAGAATGCCCCGCCACATGGGATGCCGCCGTAGCAAGGTTCACACCTTCTGCCTCAAGCGCCCGCAGCGCGGCAATAGAGGTGGCCATCAGCGCCGGTTGCGCATTTTCGGTCAGGGTCAGCTCGTCTTGCGCGCCCTCCCAGATCAACGCCGAGAGCTTTTGCCCAAGCGCCTCGTCCACCTCATCGAACACCGCGCGCGCCGCCGGATAGCTGGCGGCCAAATCCGCGCCCATGCCGATCACCTGCGCGCCCTGCCCCGGAAATACGAATGCTCGGCTCATGGCCTGCCCCTCCCTTGAAAAGTGCCTCCCGATACATCGGCACGCAGGCCAAGGCAACGTATTTGCCCAATTTCACCTGAGTTTGCTCAGGTTTTAAACGGGGCTAGATAGACACGCAAAGACGCAGAGGCCCTGTGCGTGGGCGGCGATTGCGCCCGTGACATATGCCGCTAGAGTGACGCCACAACCATGAGGACATTCGCGATGCAACGCACCAATTCCGCCACCAGCTACGGCAGTATCGCCAAGGGCTTTCACTGGCTCACGGCGCTCTTGATCCTGTCAAACCTGCCGCTGGGCTGGTATGCGACCAAGGTCGCCGAGGCGGTGGCAGCGTCCCCAACTGAACCGTTGATCGCGCAGGCTACTTTCCTGTTTTCACTTCACAAAACACTCGGAGTCGCAATTTTCTTTGTGGCGCTGGCCCGTATTCTCTGGGCCATGTCGCAGCCCAAACCCGGATTGCTCAACGGGGATCGCGGACTCGAGGCCTGGGCAGCCGAAACCGCGCATTGGTTGCTCTATGGCTCGCTGGTGCTGGTGCCGCTTTCAGGCTGGGTGCATCACGCTGCAACCTCAGGTTTCGCACCGATCTGGTGGCCATTGGGGCAGAACCTGCCATTGGTGCCCAAGTCTGAGGCCCTGTCCGACCTGGCCTCGACCTTGCATTTTGTGTTTGTGCTGGTCTTGGTGGGTACGATTGCGGCGCATGTGGGCGGCGCTCTCAAACACCACCTGCTGGATGGTGATGCGACGCTGCGCCGGATGTTGCCGGGGCGTATGGATGCGATTCCCACCGCGCGCCAACCCAACCCTGTGCTGCCCATGGTTGCCGCCGTGGCGGTTTGGCTTGGTACACTTGGGGGCGCGACAGCGCTTGGCTGGTTCGACACAACACAAACCGGCCCAACCACACTTGCGGCGGTCGAGAGTGACTGGCAGGTCGAAAGCGGCCAATTGCAAGTGACAGTGCAACAAATGGGCTCAGCCGTGACCGGCAGCTTTGAGGAATGGACGGCCGAAATCGCCTATTCCGAAACCCCGGACGCAGATGGCAAACACGGCGATGTTACGGTGACTGTCAGCATCGCCTCTCTCTCGCTTGGTTCGGTCACACAACAGGCGATGGGAGCAGATTTCTTCAACACCGCAGAATTCCCGACTGCGATTTTTGCCGCTGATTTGATGTCCACTGAAACAGGCCCTGTGGCGCGCGGCACGCTGACCATCCGGGACCAATCTGTGCCCGTCGAGATGCCCTTTGACCTGACCATCACCGGCGATAGCGCCATGGCAATGGGTACGCTTGCCCTCGATCGCCGAAATTTCAACATCGGCAACGGGGTGACGGACGAAAAGTCCTTGGGTTTTGGGGTCGATATGCGCTTTGAGTTGACCGCCACGCGGGGAAATTAATCCAGCCTGCGTGCCTCGTCGATCAGCATAACCGGAATGCCGTTGCGGATCGGAAAGGCCAGACTAGCGCGGCGGCTGATCAATTCCTGCGCCGCCGCGTCATACTCGAGCGTAACATGGGTCTGTGGGCAGATCAGCGCCTCAAGCATGCGCCGGTCAAAGGCCGGTGGGGGCGGTGTGTCTTCGGTCACTGCATGATGTCCTCGTTATCGCCGCCGCGCAGCACATATTCGATAAGCGTGATCAGCGTCTCGCGCCGCGTGCTAAGAGATGGCGCCTCAAGCAAGGCTTGCTTGTCCTCCGGCTCAAAGCCCAACAGCATCGAGAGTGAATTGACCAACAACTCATCCTCGGCCTCTTTCAGCGAATCCCAGTCTGTTTGAAGCTCGCGGGCCTCGAAATACCGCGCCAGAAGCCTAAGGAATGCGCGGCGGTCAAAGCCGGGATCACTGTCGACCGGCCCCAAATCTCGCTCAAAGCCGGTCCACGACACGCGCGCCCGACGATAAGGTGTAAAGCCCTCTACCTCTTCGAGGACGCGAAACCGCGACAGCCCTGTCAGAGTGATCATATAGCGCCCATCCTCGGTTTCCGAGAATTGCGTCACACGTCCAACGCAGCCGATTGCATGCAGACCGGTGCC
>TARA_R100000789_G_scaffold97861_1_pt1 | contig 10649 bp, 11 predicted proteins | sample TARA_R100000789 | Tara Oceans TARA_R100000789 (sample SAMEA2623403) | marine metagenome | biome: marine biome (ENVO:00000447); feature: mesopelagic zone (ENVO:00000213); material: "saline water (ENVO:00002010), including plankton (ENVO:xxxxxxxx)" | depth 450 m | reverse complement strand
CAGGGTGTGCGGCCCACATAGGCCATGTTTTCGACAAGATGTGCCATGGTGAATCTCCTGTTAAAGAGGGAATGCCCAATAGGGCAGGGTTAGAGCCAGCCGCGCTCTGCTAGGCTGACGTAGCCGGAACGGGACACCACAAAGTGGTCCAGCACTCGCACATCGATCAGTGCGAGGGCATCCGTGAGGCGTTTGGTGATCTGCCGGTCGGCATTAGAGGGCTCGCTGCAGCCAGAGGGATGGTTGTGGGCGAAGATTACAGCAGCGGCGTTGCACTCAAGGGCACGCTGCACCACCACACGGGGGTAAACCGCAGAGCTATCAATGGTGCCGTTGAACAACGTCTCAAAAGTGAGCACCTTGTGTTTGTTGTTGAGGAAGATGGCCGAGAAGACCTCGTTCTTCTCCTGGGCCAGCGCCAACTGCAGGAACTGGGCAACATCGGTAGGCGCGGTCAGCGCTTCCCGGTCGGTGAGCTCATCCAGCAGGATGGTGGCAGCAGTGCTGACAATCTCCTCAGGCTTTACGCAGCCCTGCACGTGGTACAGGCCCTGCTCGTTCTTTACGAAAGTGGGAATATCCATTCAGGCCTCCAAAACGGCATAAAGAAACCCGCACAAGGCGGGCTTCAAGAATGAGTAGATAAGGGGTAAGAGAAGGGGTTACTCGGAATCCAGGCGAAAGCTGTGCTTGCAATCCAGGCATTCCAGGTTGTCGAGATAGGTATCGTCGAGCCGGGAGCCCAATGCAGCTCCTGCTTCACCGCCGGCGACTCCACCGGCCAGGCCACCAAGCACAGCACCGGCGATGCCGCCAATCGCAGATCCAGCAGGCCCAAACGCCATGCCGACGGTCGCACCGACGCGAGCTCCGCTAGTCGCCATGGCAACACCGCTGGCGGCACCAGCAACCGTGCCGACAGAGCCGCCAACCTTGCGGCCATTCTGCAAGGCGACGACTCGGATAGAGCGGCAGGACGGACATTGAATGATCATGAAACCTCCATGAGACGGTGCCAGGAAGGCCATTCCTTCCTGGCTTCATGGAGGTGATATGTGTTTGAAAAAGTCTTGAATAATCATCTGTCTATAGTGATTTTCAATAATGTATTGGTCGGGCGCAGAAGTGGGGGTATGTTGTAGATAAATGTATGGATACTTGCCGAAAATGGAGTTTGAAGGATGTTTTGCAAGGAATGCGGGTCTGAAGTATCAAGAAGTGCAAAGTATTGTTCTGGTTGTGGTTCTGCTTTGGTCGATAGGCCGGGTATTGGGGGCAAGAAAGATGAGGCGGCGAGGAATGATGTGTCGGGTGGCACTCTTTATGTGATGATATTGGCCCCTACATTTTTGGTTGTTTTAGTTTTGAATCAGTTTTTTTATGGTTCTTGCTTCAAGATGTATTGCCTTGCGGCAGCATTTCCGAAAGTTCTGATTCTTTCTGCATTTGTGTCATGGGCTATCTATGTAGTGGGTGATGTTGGGAAGGCCAAAAAATGATGAGAAATTGTGCTTTGGTGATTTTTGTTATTGCTTATTCGGCCGGGTTGATAGGTTGTGATGGCCGGAAAGAGGACCTAGATGGTGATGGTCATATTGACAGGATAAAGTGGAGTGGTGAAAAGTGCCCGCCCTATTCGGATTCTGAACGACCTAAAAACGGTTATTGTTACCCAGATTGAAATTTCGATGCTGGTGTGGCTGAAAGAATAGGCTCTAATGGCGTTTAATCACATTTAAATGTCTCAGTTTGGGATTGGCTCATGGCTTGCACCAAATTACCCTGCCTGCCTTGAGCCAGAAATGTGAGCAGCAACCCGATTTGAGCCATACGGAAGGGTGCAGCGTCGGCCTATTTCTGGAATCGGTCTCAATATCCCATCGTGGATAAACGCCTTTCATTATCATTAGCTCAATGGTTTCTCCGCACCCGCAGGGGCACTGCATGGCTGCAGCATAGGGGCCATCGTCATTTAATAGCACCAGGCGCCGTTTGGGTATCCGGTCAGGAAAAATGTCTCCTTCATGTTGCTGTAGCTTGATCGGGAATAATCTATCGAGCTGCAGCTGAAACCAATTAAACCAGCGACTTATGCGGTCCATGATATTTCTCCAAGTATGGGGAGTCCCAGCAAGGGAGTGGAAAGGCCTGCTGCATAACGATCGGAACGAACTGCAGGAAAGTCGTCTTCGGAAAAGTATTCCGTTTCTTCGATGGCCAGCGCAAACATGGTTCGCGAATAGCGGCGATTGCCGTCAAGGCGATATGGGAATGCTCTTGCGATGAACTCTTGAACTATCATGCTGGCAGCCCGCATGTTGACGCTTATGACGGAAGGCGCCTCCTCACCAAAGCCTGGCATGTAGCCTTCTTCTACCTGGCGTTCAAATCGTTCGGGATCGTTTTTCTTCAGATCTTCTGCAGCGATATCATCAGCGGTATACACCCCTCGACTCTGCAAGGTTGAGCCGCCTGGCTGTATGTAATCAATTCTGCCTTGAATATCCTGAATGGCCGGAGCTCCATGGCGGCTCTTCCGTACAGGAATAACAACGCCGACATCGAAGAGCGGGATAAGCAGTGAGGATGCGAGACGTTGGCAGATATCGCGGCCCGTAGCCGTATCAACACAAGAAAAAATCAAGTCTGTCTCCGAAAGCGCTTTAATCGCCTCATGGCTACCTGCTTCTTGGCGGACCATGTTGATCATGGTTTCTGGTGAGATTTTGGCTGCAGAACGGTGGAATAAATCGACTTTGGGGATGGATGATTCTGCGTCTTGAACTGTGGAATTAAGGATGCGGTTAAGGTTCTTGCTCTCAACAACATCATGGTCCACCACTGTTATTTCGCCAAAGCCTAATCGTAATAGCTGCTCGGCCACAATGCTTCCGGTACCAGAAACTCCCACAACTCCAACATGTACACGTTTGAGCTGATCACGCATCCCTTCCGAGAAGGCCATAGGAATTGAAGCCTGTGGGGCATCTTCCCAGTAGCAGCTAATCTCATCTCCAGCTACCGTTACCAGGTTCAGCATTTCTGGCTTTAGATCGCTTTTGTAAACCCTGGCGCGCATCCAGCCATTCGAAAGCATAATGGCTGAGCAGTGCAGCATCTCACCCGGCCTGCCTTGTGTTCTTGCCAGAAACAGAGAATCCAGCAATTCGAGGTCTGATTGATCATCCGTTTCTGAGAAGTTGCTGCTACCAAGCGGGTGTGAGTGAACCAGGATAAGAGAGAGGTCATCCGCTTCGGCTTCCGTCAGGCAGTCCTCAATATGTTGTCCCGGCCATGTGACCCAATCAGCGCGTCTGTCACATTCGCAATGAGGAACACAGTGCACGCTTTTTACCATCAACCGGAGGCGGTTTCCCTGAACCCTTGAACACAGCAATATAGCGGCAGCTTCAAGGCCATCCCCGGGGAAAAGGTGGTTATGGAGCGTCTTGTGATCCTTGCCTGACATGACCAGGGTGGAGTTTGGCTGCTTCATTGCTCCACCTCTCGATAAATTGACTCATCCACTAAGCCCATGTGAGTGCGAATCGAATCAGTCTCGGCGTTCCAGGGGGCTGTCGGGTGCCGAGACCAGCGCTGAAACCGTACGCCATCAATGCTTTTCTCTGCCTGAGTCGCCTCAATGGGCTTGTTGTCGGTCCGGGACAGGTGCGGAGAGCAGTAGAACATATCCAGCTTCGCCGCTGGATAATTCTCGGGAATGGCAATCGCAAGGGTGCAGGTCTTCTGGTTATATCCTGTGGGCAGGGGATAGTTCTTCAGCAGCAACCAGCGCCCTTCACTCTGCTTTACCGTCTCCCATTGGATACCCAAACCATCGAGGTAAGCATGGTCCTTGGGTAGCAGCTCAAACTCACGTCTCGGTAGCGCCGAATCTCCATTATTGACGGCACCTTTGAGCACCCGTAGCCGCTCAAGCCCCGGGTGTGTCAAATCAATGATGTCATCCAGCCCCACGGCCTTTTTGGGCTCGCCCCCAATTTTCAGCGTGAGAATCCATTTCTGGGCAAGGCTGTAACCCGCCCGTTCCAGTGCCTCGCGGACAGTCACATTGGGTTTGTCCCACTCGAACCGCTCTCCCTGCACATCCAAAACCCATGCCTTGTTCGCTGGGTGGCTATTTTCAGAAACGTTGGTGCTCATTTTGACCTCTTTAAGGTAACAATTGTGTTCGGTATGCCGAACATTAATTAAAGGCTGCCACGCTTGAAAAGGTCTGTCAATAGGTATGGTTTTGTTCGGTGTACCGGTATAATTGGCTCCCCCATCAACCGGGAGGTGTTTCATGGCGTCACCACTAGGTGAAAAAATCCGGGCCCGTCGTACCGAACTGAAAATGAGTCTTGATGCACTTGCCGTGCAGACGGGTTCCAGTAAGAGCTATCTCTGGGAATTGGAGAACCGGGATAACCCGAAGCCTTCCGCCGAAAAGCTCAGCCGAATTGCTGAAGCTTTAAAGGTCACCCTTGAGTTTCTCTGGAATGCAGAAGATGAATCGCCGGATGAGGCGGTGAAAGACGAAGCATTTTTCCGTCAGTACCAAAAGCTCCCTTCTGCCGAGAAGAAGCGCCTTCAGAGGATGCTTGATGCCTGGGATGACGACGAATGAAGAGCCCCCAGGCGGAGGCAAACCGGCTTTCAACGATACTGAACCACCTTTATGGGGTGGAAAGATTTCCTGTCGATGTCGAGCAGGTGGCGCGGGACTATTCGAAGCAAATATCACCTGAATCTCATATCACCAGCGTCAAACAGATCGCATTGGACGGCTTTGAAGGCTGTCTCCAGCGCAACCCGAATACCGGTCACTGGCGTATTTGTTACAACCCGGACCAGGAATCGCAGGGCCGAGTGCGGTTTACACTGGCCCATGAGCTGGGGCACTTTGTGCTTCATCGGAAGAAAGGCGAAGAGGACGATGGCGAAGAGGCAAGGACGGAGTTCCTCTGTAGCGAAGTGGATATGAATGACTGGGACTCACCACTGCGCAAGATGGAAGCTGAAGCCGATACGTTTGCCTCCTGCTTGTTGATGCCGCTGGATGATTTCCGTAAGCAGGTGGCCGGGCATCAATCCATGAGTCGTGAGCTGCTTGATCACTGTTGCCACCGATACGGTGTATCCCGCATGGCGGCGGCACTGAAATGGATCGAGATTGCGCCACGGCGCACGGTGGTGCTTGCTGTTCGGGATGGGCATGTATTGTGGGCAAGATCGAACCAGAGGGCCTATAAATCCGGCTGCTATTTGCCTGCAAGACAACGAGCCATCGCCGTGCCTGGACAATCTTTGCTGGCGGAGGTCGAGCAAACTGGCGGTACACACCAAGGTGCAGCGAAGGCGCATTGGTGGTTCCCGAAAGAGCCGGAAGATATGCCAATGACTGAAACGGCCATTTGTGTAGAGAACCCAACGCATCCGTATATTCTCGGCATCCTTCAAATGCCAGAAAAGGAAAGAAACTGGGGGCAAGAAGGTGAAGAGGAGTTACTTCGACCGCTCCAAAACCTTCAATGGTGAATTCCAAGGCATTGCCAGGATGTTGAGCAAACGAAGTATTAGCCAGCGCAAATACTAGAAGGAAGCGCTGAACATTGTTTTTATCGGGAAAACGGGATTTATGAACGCAGTAGAAATCGAAGCCGCCATCTCCGCACTGGCAGAGCAGCCCTTTGATGGGGCTGAGTTCCCGTTTGCTTTTCTTGAAGCCTTTGGCAACAAGGCTACTACGATTAAACGTCTGCGTACCGGCAGCACGAATAAGTCCGATGTAGGTGGCGTCCTCCAAACCAATAATATCCATATCGCTGTTGCCGAGAGTGGTGCGGTCAGAAAAAAACTGGAGGCCCTTAAAGCCAGTCCGGCCACCAGTCGTGCCAAGGCAAAGTTTATCCTCGCCACTGATGGCAAAGACTTGGAGGCCGAGGATCTGCAAAGCGGCGACACCGTGGCCTGTGATTATCAGAATTTTCCTGACCACTTTGGCTTCTTTCTGCCCTTGGCCGGTATCAGCACCGTCAAGCAGATTTCCGATAACGCTTTCGATATCCGAGCCACCAGCCGCCTGAATCGGCTCTACCTGGAGCTACTGAAAGACAATCCGGACTGGGGAAGTGAAGCGCAGCGCCATGAAATGAACCACTTCATGGCCCGGCTGATCTTCTGCTTCTTTGCGGAAGATACCGATATCTTCAGTGGCACAGACCTGTTCACCGATACCATCACGCAAATGAGCGAGCGGGATTCCGCTAACACCCACGAGGTGATCGGCGAAATCTTCCGTGCCATGAACACAGCCCACGACCAGCGCGAAAAAATCCAACTGCCGCGTTGGGCCAATGCCTTTCCCTATGTGAATGGCGGCCTGTTCTCCGGCAGCGTGAAAGTGCCGCGCTTCAGCAAGATATCCCGCTCCTACCTGCTGCATATCGGTAGCCTGGACTGGACCCAGATCAACCCGGACATCTTTGGTTCCATGATTCAGGCGGTGGCGGACGAAGAAGAGCGCGGCTCACTGGGTATGCACTACACCAGCGTGCCCAACATTCTCAAGGTGCTGAATCCTCTGTTCCTCGACGACCTGCGCGAAAAGCTGGAAGAAGCCGGTGATAATTCCCGTAAGCTTCTGAACCTGCGCAATCGCGTGGCCCGTATTCGCGTCTTTGACCCGGCCTGCGGCTCCGGCAACTTTCTGGTGATTGCCTACAAACAGATGCGTGAGATCGAGAACGCCATCAATGAGCGTCGAGGCGAAACAGGGCGCAAGAGTGATATCCCCCTGACCAATTTTCGCGGCATTGAACTGCGAGACTTTTCCGCAGAGATTGCCCGCTTGGCGCTGATCATCGCAGAGTATCAGTGCGATGTACGCTATCGCGGCCAGCAGGAAGCCTTGCAGGAATTTTTGCCACTGGATGCGGAAAACTGGATCACCCAGGGTAATGCTCTGCGGCTGGACTGGCTTTCCATCTGCCCGCCGACGGGAACCGGCGTTAAGCATCATGCTGATGACCTTTTTGAGGAAACCAATCAGGCAGAGATTAGTTTTGAGAATGAGGGGGGGGAGACATACATCTGCGGGAACCCTCCGTATAAGGGAACAAAGGGGCAGACTAAGGATCAAAAAAATGACCTAGATAAGATTTTTTCTCAATATCCGGGGTCGTTCAAAGTTCTAGATTATGTGGCGGGGTGGTTCGTTAAGGCGGCTGAGTATCTTGAAGAAGCAGAAGGGGCAGCATCATTTGTGTCTACAAACTCAATTTGCCAAGGGAATCAGGTTCCTGTTCTTTGGCCGCTTATCTTTCAGTTGGGGCAAGAGATTAGATTCGCCTACACTTCATTTAAATGGAGCAACCTTGCTGCTCACAATGCTGGTGTTACTGTAATTATTATAGGTATTTCCAGATATCCAAAAGTGCGAAGCTTATATGTAACTGATAAAGAGGGGGTCGCCTCAATATCTTGCGACAACATCAATCCTTATCTTGTTTCTTCCGATAATGTTATCGTGAAAAAACGTCACCTCCCCTCTGTAGAATTAAGCAAAATGGAGCTAGGAAATCAGCCTTATGAGGGTGGTTTTCTAATGCTGGAAAGAGATGATATTGAAGCAATGGGGCTGTCGGAAGTCGATGGGAGTGAAATCCTTCGGAAGATTATGGGTTCAGATCAGGTAATCAAAGGAACCCGACGATACTGCTTATGGATTGGCGATGAGAATCTGGATTTGGCTTTGAAGTACCCGTCTGTATCAGATCGAATTGCACAAGTTAAAGAGTGGAGGCTTTCCAGTAGTCGGCCTGCGACGAGATCAATGGCAAAGAAGCCTCATCAATTTTGCGAGATGAAATTCGGACGTTCATCTGTGCTAATTATCCCGATTAGAAGCTCTGAGAATAGAACCTATCTTCCTTTTGGCTTCTACGATAGTACATATGTGGTAAATAATCTTGCTTATGCTATCTATGATCCAAGCCTTCTAGATGTTTCTATTTTAGCATCGAGATTGCACTTGGTGTGGGTAAGTGCGGTCTGCGGCAAACTTGAGACGCGGCTAAGTTACTCAAATAAAATGGGATGGAATACCTTCCCGGTTCCAGCTCTAACTGAAAAAAATAAGACCGACCTGACCCGCTGTGCCGAAGATATTCTTCTGGCCAGAGAAGCCCATCATCCGGCCACTATCGCCGAGCTCTACAAACCGGACGCCATGCCCGACAACCTGCGCGCTGCCCACGATCGCAACGACGAAGTGCTGGAACGCATCTATATCGGCCGCCGCTTCAAGAATGACACCGAGCGCCTGGAGAAGCTGTTTGAGCTCTACACCAAGATGACCTCATCGGAGAAGAAGGCAGGGACAGCGTGAGCAGCCTCAATGATGTAGAAAAGCGTTATTTTGAAAGGCTGCTTGGCATGCAGGGCGGCTATGTTTTGGATTATTCCGATCCGACATTCGGCGAATTTTTCAAGCGCCACCGGGTTGATATTCACGGCCCCAAATACCTGACCTACGGCACTTCCAAGGCCAAGAAAATGCGCGCGTTTTGGGAGCAGGAGCCAGATGCCCTGGTCGGCGCTGTGTTGGGGGAGATGTTGGACGCTTATGAAGCAGATTGCACCCTAAATAATCGGAATATAGAGGCCCCTATTTTCGAAAAGGCACAAAACATCGTTGCCAGGCTGTCGGGGGCCTCCAGGCCATCAAAGACGGGCAGCCAGACAGTCGATGATTTCCTGCATAACGAATTTGTGATTCCTAATATTCGCAAGTTGCCCATCGAGGCAATGGCTGTCCCTGTCATAGAAAGCCGCCTCAACGAAGCCAGAACAGCAATGGGGGCCGGTGCCTATCTTTCCACGATTTTCCTGTGCGGCAGTGTGCTGGAAGCAGTTTTGCTTGGGGCAGCCCAAAACGAGCCTGCACGCTTTAATCGGGCCGCAGCCAGCCCGAAGTCTGCTGATGGCAACGTAAAGCGATTATACGACTGGAATCTCGCGCAGTTTATCGATGTGGCGTGCGAGGTTGGCCTGCTGAAGCCTGACGTGAAGAAGTTCAGCCATGGACTCCGTGATTTTCGTAATTACATCCATCCATATGAACAAATGTCGTCAGGGTTTTCACCTGATGAGCATACAGCGAAAGTTTGTTTCCAGGTGCTTAAAGCGGCACTTGCCAGTATTGCGGGGGAAAGATCATGAGCGAACTGATCCTCTACACTTCGGATGATGGGCAGACCAGGCTCAATTTACGGGTGGAAGCCGATACGGTCTGGCTGAGCCAGCTGGAGATTGCCGAGCTGTTCCAGACGACCAAGCAAAACATCTCTCTTCACGCAAAAAATATCTTTGAAGACAATGAGTTAGATTCGATGGCAACTGTCAAGGAATCCTTGACAGTTCAGACTGAGGGTGGCCGTCAGGTACGGCGCAGGATCGCTCATTACAACCTGGATCTGATCCTGGCCATCGGGTACCGGGTGCGCTCCCCCAGAGGGGTGCAGTTCCGTCGGTGGGCCAGTACCCACCTCAAGGAGTTCCTGATCAAGGGGTTCGTGATGGATGACGAGCGCCTCAAAGATCCCGGAGGTTGGGACTACTTTGACGAGTTGCTGGAACGCATCCGGGACATTCGAGCCTCTGAAAAGCGTTTTTACCAGAAGGTGCGAGATTTGTTTGCGCTAAGTTCGGATTATCAGGCCAGAGAGCAGGAAACACACCTATTCTTCGCTGAGGTTCAGAACAAGCTGCTTTACGCTACCACCCAGCACACCGCCGCTGAGCTGATACTTGAACGTGCCAATCCGGATGCGCCCAATATGGCCTTGACCAGTTGGAAAGGAGCCCGGGTGCGCAAAGCGGATGTGATCGTTGCCAAGAACTACCTGGATTCAGATGAGATCGATACCCTGAACCGCCTGGTGGTGATCTTTCTTGAGCAAGCGGAACTGCGGGTAAAGCAACAAAAAGACCTGACCTTGGACTACTGGCGTAACAATGTAGACAAGATGCTGGCATTTAATGATAGACCCGTGCTGGAAGGTGCAGGGTCAATCAGCCGCAACCAGATGGAAAAAGTCGCCTACCAGCGTTTTGAGGATTTCGATCAGAAGCGTCGTATTGATGAAGCCGCTGAGGCCGATGCAGCAGACCTCCAGGAAATCGAACAGCTTGAGAAAGCGATAAAGAATAAGGGTAACGAGGTGGATCAATGACAAAAAGCATTCCGTCTGTATCGGTTGCCTACGCCGGCAACGGCAGCTCTACCAAATCCAATGAGCTGGGCATGCGCCCCATGCAGGAGCGTGCCTATGAGCGGCGTGGTGAGCAGTATCTGCTGATCAAGTCGCCACCTGCCTCTGGTAAAAGCCGGGCACTGATGTTTATTGCCTTGGACAAGCTGCAGAACCAAGGCCTCAAACAGGCCATTATCGTGGTGCCAGAGAAATCCATTGGTTCGAGCTTCAATGATGAGCCTTTAAGCCAGTTCGGCTTCTGGGCGGACTGGCATGTGGAGCCTAAATGGAATCTGTGCAATGCGCCGGGCAATGATAATGGTGGCAAGGTGCAATCACTTGGGGCTTTTCTGAAGAGTGACGACAAGGTGCTGGTCTGCACCCACGCCA
>TARA_R100000789_G_scaffold16660_4_pt1 | contig 10653 bp, 9 predicted proteins | sample TARA_R100000789 | Tara Oceans TARA_R100000789 (sample SAMEA2623403) | marine metagenome | biome: marine biome (ENVO:00000447); feature: mesopelagic zone (ENVO:00000213); material: "saline water (ENVO:00002010), including plankton (ENVO:xxxxxxxx)" | depth 450 m | reverse complement strand
CGCCACCGTGGCCAGCACATCGTCGATAAAGACGCCGGTGCCCACCGCCCAGCGCCAATCCTGCAAGCCGATCACATAGGTGACGATCTGCGCCGGTTTGCCGGTCGAGGGCTTGACCCATTCATAGCTGTGATAGCCGCTGCCCTGTTTCGCCAACCGGATGAGCTCATCGGTGACCGGCACGCCCTCGGGATCGGCGAGCCCCGACCAATTGCGCCCGATGAGATCGGTGTGCCGCGGCGCGACAAGATTATTGCCGTCATAATCAAAGACAAAGAAATAACCGTCCTGCCCATAGAGCATCGAGGACAGGATCTGCGTCACCGCCAGCTTGGCCGCCTCATCATCGGGGGCGGCGCGGCCATAGATATTGATGAAAGAGGTCCGCGCCATGGCGAGATAGTTCTTGAGCTCTTCACGCTTGGCATGGATGAGCTGGCTTTCCAGCGCAGCAATCTCGCGATCGGCCAGATGGCGCGACTGCAGCGTGGCAAAGACGGCAATCACCACCGCCGCCGCGATAAAGGGCAGGGTGGCGGTCAGAAACAGTTTCTGCCCGTAATTTTGCCAAAGCCGATCAGTTAAACGTCGCATCGCCGAATCGTTACGCGCAATTTGGAACGATTCCTAGAATTTCCGGTGCGAAACTGGGTCATATGCCTAAAGTTAAGGCAGGTTTTAGGTGTATAGTTTCTGTTTATACGCAGTAGTCGGTATTTCCTAATCCGCCGACATTGGCTAGCGTTGAAAGTCTTGTAACGGTCCGCGCGGGTGTGGAGGCACTCGCGCAGAAAACTTATCTGGGAGGGTATATCTTAATGGATCGTCGTTCTTTTCTGACAAAATCCGCGCTGGGCGGGACCGCAGCCGCGGCCTCGACACTGGCCGCACCGGCCTATGCACAGGGCAACCGCACGCTGACCATGGTCACCACCTGGGGCCGGGGTCTGGCAGGCGTTTTCGACGCCGCCCAAAAGGCCGCTGACAACATCAACGCCATGGCCGATGGCCAGCTCACCGTCGACGTCAAAGGCGCGGGCGAGCTTGTCGGCGCGTTCGAGGTCTTCGACGCCGTGACCGCCGGTCAGGCCGACATGTACCACGGCGCCGACTATTATTTCGTCGGTCAGCACCCGGCCTATGCGTTCTTTACCTCGGTGCCCTTTGGCATGACCGCACAGGAGCTCGTCAACTGGTACTACCATGGTGGCGGACACGAGTTCCATGACGAGCTGGGTCAGATCTTTGGTCTGAAATCCTTCCTCGCGGGCAACACCGGCGCGCAGGCTGGTGGCTGGTTCTCCAAGGAAATCAAAGGCCCCGAAGATTTCAACGGCCTCAAGTTCCGGATGCCCGGCCTCGGTGGCAAGGCGCTCGGCAAGCTCGGCGCAAGCGTCCAGAACCTGCCCGGTGCCGAAGTGTACCAGGCGCTGGCCTCCGGCGCGATTGACGGCACCGAATGGATCGGCCCCTGGGCGGATGAAAAGGCCGGTTTCCAGGAGATCACTAAGATCTACTACACCGCCGGGTTCCACGAGCCGGGCGCTGGTCTCTCGATCGGGATGAACCGCGAAGTCTTTGAAAGCCTCACCCCGTCGCAGCAGAAGATCGTCGAGATCGCCTGTGCCGAGGCGCATCAATGGAACCTCGCACAATTCCTGTCGAACAACTCGGCCGCGCTTGGCCGTCTGCAATCGGCCGGCGTGAAAACCATGGAATTCCCCGACAGCGTCTGGGACGCCTTCGGTGGTGCCGCCGACGCGGTGCATCAGGAAAACATGGGCGACGACATCTACAAACGCGTCTACGACAGCTACATGGCGTCGATGCGGTCGTCCTCGGCCTGGATCGCCAAATCGGACGGTGCCTATTCCAAGCAACGCGACCGCGTGCTCGGCTAAGCCCCACTCTCACCTGTCGGCGGGGCCCGGATTATGCACCGGGCTCCGCCATTGTGCTGTAAGATAAGGTTCATGTTGGACCAAAAAAGGGACATGGGGGAGCGATGCTGGACGCGATCATCTGGTTTTTCCAGAATATCGGCTTGGCCTTCTACAATCTTGCCTATGCAGTGACCCACCCGGGGCTGTGGCTGGATTGGTCAAACAACGAGGCCATCATGCGGGTCGTCTACTACGGCGGCTCGATAGAGTTTTTCTTCGTGGTGTTTACCGCCTTTCTGGTGGTCTCCGCGATCGGGTTCTGGCGCAACAGTTTCATGTGGGGCTGTGTGCGGGTGCTCGAAGGCTTTGCCAACACGGTGGGACGGTTCGCCGCCTGGGCGGGCCTGTTGATGGTGCTGCAACAGATCGTCATCGTCTTCCTGCAACGGGTCTTTGTGCGGCCTGACATCGCCTTTGGCTTTGGCATCCCGCTGCAGATGGACATCAGCTGGTGGTCGGAAGAGCTCAAGCTCTACAACGCGCTCGTCGTCTGCCTCTGCGCCACCTACACCTTTGTTCAAGGCAGCCATGTCCGCGTCGATCTCGTCTATTCGGCGGTGAAATACCGCACCAAGAAGGTGATCGACATGATCGGCAGCCTCGTCTTCATGATGCCCTCGGCGGTGCTCATGTGGATGTATGGCTGGTACTTCATGTGGCGCCATCTCATCACACCCAAACCCTCGGCCAGCGACACGCTCGACCGGCTCTTGATGAAATCCCGCGCGGTGCGCTGGAACGTCGAGACCATCGGCTTTAGCCCCAACGGGTTCAACGGCTATTTTCTCTTCAAGGTGCTGCTGGTTCTGTTCACCGCCATGGTGTTCCTGCATGCCATCGCCTTCTTCTACCGCTCCTATCTCGAGTGGAAGGAAGGACCCGAGAGCGAAGGCAAATATCTCGACCGCGACACGTTGGGCGCGGGTGAAGAAGCCTATGAAGGCACGCATTAACGAGGGGCGGGACACATGCTTTTTGGACTAGACGGCGTCGAAATCGGCCTGATCATTGTATTTCTGTGCCTTTTCGGTGCGATCCTCTCTGGCTTTCCGGTGGCCTTCTCCATCGGTGGCGCAGGGGTCATCTCTTTCGCGATCATCGCGGCGCTCGACAGCTCGGGCCTGCTGATCCATCAGGCCATCGACACATCGAGCGAGGCCTACCGACAAATCATCGCCTCGGGCGTCAAGCCCGAGACCATATCGGTCTTCCGATACCCGGATTTGCCACGCTATGCCCAACCGGTCTTTGACCGCGGCTGGGAAGTGGCGCTCGACCGGAACGTGTCCTTCATCGTCAACCGGATGAACGAACGGGTGCTCGCGGGGGCCTCGATCGAAACGCTCCTGGCGGTTCTGATGTTCGTGCTGATGGGCATCACGCTCGAACGCTCGAAGATCGCCAATGACCTGCTGACCACCATGGCGCGCGTCTTTGGCCCGCTGCCCGGCGGTCTGGCGGTGTCGGTGGTCGTCGTCGGCGCCTTCCTCGCCGCCTCGACCGGGATCGTTGGTGCCACCGTGGTGACCATGGGCCTCTTGAGCCTGCCCACCATGCTGCGCAACAACTATTCCCCCGAGATTGCCACCGGGGTCATTGCGGCCTCGGGCACGCTGGGGCAGATCATCCCGCCCTCGATCGTGATCGTGCTGCTCGGCACGCTGGCGGGCGATCTCTATTCGGTGGCCCAGGAGGCACGGGCACAGGAGGTCGGCTGTTCCGACGCGCTCACCTATCTGGGCGAACCGGCAGTCGTTTCCGTCGGCACGCTCTTTCAGGCGGCGCTCTTGCCGGGCATCCTGCTGGCGCTGCTCTATGGGCTCTATGCCTTTGGCTATGCGCTTTTGAACCCGTCCAAGGCCCCGGCGGTCCGGTTCTCCGGTGAACCCGGGTCTGAGACGACAACCCGTGGCGAGAAATTCACCTGGTTCGTTGGCGCGCCCGTCGCGCTCATCGTCGGGCTGATGCTCGCCAGCCAGGTCAATATCATCGGCAGCCAGAGCCTCACCGTCGACACCTTTACCTCGCGTGGCGAAGGCGCCTCCCTGCGCACCAATGTGAGCGCCGAGTGCAAGACGGCGATGATCGATCTCCACGGCCAGTCGGCCTGGGATGCGGCCATCGCCGAACAGGCCGAGATCGACGCGGCAGGCGGCGTGCAGGAAAGCACCCGGCTGAGCCCCGAACAGATCGCCGAGGCAAGGCTCGCCAAGATCGACGATGCCGCGCCCATCGGCACCGGCGTCGCCACGATCCTGCTGATCCTGTCGCTGGTTCTGGTCATGGGTCGGGGCATCGCGCCCAGCGCCTCACCGCGGCCTCTGATCATCGGTGGCATCGGGGTGATACTGGCGCTCTTGGCCGATATCCTGCTCATCGGTCCGGCCATGTCCTCGGGGGCCAGCATCCTGATCCTGCTCATCCCCTATGGTCTCGTGCTCTATGGCGCGGCCCATGCGGCGGGGCGGCTGGCGCAGAACGATCTCATCCGGGTGGTCTTTCCGCCGCTGGTGCTGATCGTCGCGGTGCTCGGCTCGATCCTTGGCGGCATCACCAACCCGACGCCCGCCGCGGCGCTCGGCGCGGGTGGGGCCATCATGCTGGCGGCCTATCGCAAGCTCAAGGACGAGGAACGCTCGGGCAAGATCATCATCTGGGCGACACTGGCCATCGTGCTGGCGATCCTGATCGGCATCAATTTCGACCTGCGCATCAACATCTCTGATGTGACGTTCGAGACATGGGTGGCCTTCTTTTTTGCCAAGGCGGCCTATCTCTTTGCGCTCTTCGGTCTGCTGTTCAGCTGCTGGGTGCTCTTTGCCGGCGGGGTGCTGACCCCGGTGGTGCGCGAGACGGCCAAGGTGACCTCGATGGTCTTTACCATCCTGATCGGGTCGCAGCTTCTCAACCTCGTGGTGATCTCCTTCGGGGGCGAGCATTACATTCAGCAATTCCTGCGCAGTTTCGACAGCGAGTTCCAGGTCTTCCTGATCGTGATGCTGGTGCTCTTCGTGCTCGGCTTCGTGCTCGACTTCCTCGAGATCATCTACATCGTGATCCCGATTGTCGGGCCGGTCATCTATGGCGGCACCTTCGATCCGAAATGGGTGACGATCATGATCGCGGTCAACCTGCAGACCTCCTTCCTCACGCCGCCCTTTGGCTTTGCGCTGTTCTACCTGCGCGGCGTGGCGCCGAAAGAGGTCACCACCGGCCATATCTACCGGGGCGTGGCACCGTTCGTGCTGATCCAGGTGGTGGGTCTCGGGATCCTGTGGTTCTTCCCGGCGATCGTGACCATCGTGCCGGCGCTGATCCCGAACTGATCGGGGTAGCAGTGAGATCTCCAACCAGAGATAAGGGCAGGGGCCGGTCGCAGGACCGGCCCTTTTCCGTGAGGACCCTCTGAGCGAAGGAAGGAACCCCGCATGTCCATCTCCCGCGAGACGGCCCCGCATTACATCTGGGGCGCGGCCTGCGATGGCTGGCATCTGGTCGCGGGCGCGGATCTCTCGGTGATCGAGGAACGGATGCCGCCGGGCACCTCAGAGACCCGCCACAGCCATGCGCAGGCCCGGCAATTCTTCTATGTGCTGAGCGGCGCGCTCACCCTCGAACGGGACGGCGCGCGCCATGTGCTGAGCCCGGGGCAGGGGATCGAGATTGCCCCCGGCACGCCGCATCAGGCGCTGAACGCGGGCGATGCGGACGCGGTCTTTCTGGTGATCTCCAGTCCCCGCGCCCAAACCGACCGGCAGCCGGCCTAGAGCGGCAGCTCGGTCGTGTCCTTGATCTCTTCCATCACGAAACTGGCCGAGACATCGCCCATCGGCACCCGCGCGATGAGCCGCTGATAAAGCCGGTCGTAATCCTTCATATCCGCCACCCGCGCCCGGATGAGATAATCGAGATCGCCGGTCATCCGGTAGACGCTCTGGATTTCCGGCATCGCCTTGGTGGCCCGGGCAAAGGCGCTGAGCCATTCTGCGTCATGCCGCTCGGCCCGGATCTGCATGAAGACGGTGAGGCCAAGGCCCAACCGATCGGGATCGAGCAGCGCCACCCGGCCGAGAATCACCCCCGCCTCATCGAGCGCCCGAATGCGCCGCCAGCAGGCATTGCGCGACAGCCCCACCTTGTCGCCCAGCGCATCGAGCCCGATCGCCGCGTCACGTTGCAAAATGGCGAGGATACGCCGGTCTGTGTCATCAATTTTCACCATGACCGGATATATGCGTTGAAAATATCCCATGAGTCACGAATTTTTCGCAATCATTGGGAAAATCTCACCTCCCTCGCGCGGTATCTTGGAGGAAATCGCACCACAGGAGGCAGACCCATGATCACCCGCATTTTCCTCGCCCATCCCCGCAGCGTCGATGAGACCTATCTGCAACATGCGCGCTTTGCCGGGCTCTTTGCGCTCACGCTCTTCGCGGCGGCTTTTGCCGCGCTGATCCACGCGATCATCCCCGCCGCCTTTGAAAAGACCGCGAGCCGCATCATCACCCGGCTCTATGAGCGCATTCACAACCGCGGCTGAGGGGGCAAAACCGCCACCGTCGCTTTACCGCCGTAATACCGACGTGTCACCGACATGGCATTTCCGGGGCTTGCGCGGCGGCCCGCGCCCTGCTTAGGCTAACCTCCGACAAGGAGGAGCGCCCCATGAAGCTACTGGTACTACTGCACGAAGACACCGACCGCCCCGGCGTGTTTCATGAGTTTCTGGACGAGGACGGGCATAGCTATGACCCGGTCCATATGCACCGGAACACGCCCCTCCCGAGCCTCGAGGGCTATGACGCGCTCTGGGTCATGGGCGGACCGCAGAATACCTGGGAAACCGAGCAATATCCGTGGCTTGTGGCGGAAAAGGCGCTGATCCGCGAGGCCGTCGAACAGCGCGGATTGCCGTTTCTCGGCATCTGTCTCGGGCATCAATTGCTGGCCGAGGCGCTGGGCGGCGAGGTCGGCCCCGCCACCACGCCCGAGATCGGCGTTTTCGACGTGCAGCTCACCGAAGCGGGGGCCACGGGCGTGTTCTTCGACGGGGTCACCGAACGCTTTCCGGTGCTCCACTGGCACAGCGCCGAGATTCACAAACTCCCCCAAGGCGCCCAAGTCCTCGCCACCGCCCCCGCCTGCGCCGTCCAGGCAATGCGTTGGGGAACAAGGGCTTTTTCGACGCAGTTCCACCTCGAGGCCGACGAGGACACCATCACCCGCTGGATGGGGCAGCCCGATGGCGTGGCGGCTCTGGTCGACACGCTCGGGACCGACGGACCGGCCCGCTATGAGGCCGCGGCGCGCGACCGGATGAGTGCGCTCAATGAGACGGCAGAACGGCTTTATATCAACTGGTTGCAATGTGCAGCGCAGGCCGTGCCCGCCTGATCACGCATCCGCCGCCCGCATCAAAGACACCCGTGCGGTTTCGAGATGGACCTTCATCGCATTCGCAGCCTCTTCCGGTTCCCGGCTGCGGATCGCGGTGAGGATGCGGCGATGTTGCTCGTTATATTTACGAATAATTGACGGCTCTAGCGTCACATGGCGCATGCGGGTCCAATCATCCATCGAGCGCACCGCGTTGATCTGACCAATCACCCAGATCAACAGGTTGTTGCGCGAAGATTTGGCCAGCGCGTGATGAAAGGCGGTGTCGGCCTCGGAAAAGGCGACGGGATCATGTTCGGCGCGTTCCATCCGCTCGCATTGCCGGGCCATTTCCTCGAAATCGGTCTGCCGGCCTTGGAGGACGCTCAACCGGCACAGATGCGGCTCGAGCGCGAAACGCGCATCAATCAGTTCGAGCGGATTGGCATGTTCCAGCGCTTCGATGGCCTCGGCGCCCTTTTGGTAGGTGACATAGGTGCCGCTGCCCGCCCGCGTCTGGATCAGCCCTTCGCGTTCCAGCTGGGCTAGTGCATCGCGCAGCGTGTTGCGGGCCACGCCATGAGTTTCGGCCATCTGGCGTGAGGCAGGCAATCGTTCATGCTGCCGGTAGATTCCCTTGATGATATCGCGCCGGATCAATGATGCCACATCCGCAGAGCCCAGTTTTGCCATGAAACCTCCTTACAAACTGATCCGTAGATGAACCAATTGACGGCATTTGTCCAGAAACCGGGCTTCATTGGTTCAAAAAACTTGCTTGAAAAATCGATTCGTCCCTAACGTCAACCACAGCAGGGTCCGGACTCATTCTCCCGGAGCCAGTGAATTAAGAGCTTAACGGTAACAATCGGTGCTTTTGCAGGGCGTATCGCCTCATGACCACAGGTCAGGGTTGAACGGAAAGCAGGGCCAAAATCGAAAGGCGAACAAGATAGGGCCTAAACCAGGTCTGAACCAAAATAGTCCCAGCAATTCAAAAAAGACGCGGCACCAAAGATCGCGGACCCGACCAGCAAGGAGAGACAGACGTGGCTGAAACAGACCTCGAAAGATTCGTCGAAGCGCCAGGGCGTGACGAAAAGATCAAAGAAGTCCGTAAGATGATCGATGCCAAGGGGATCGAATATCTTTACCTCCAATTCGTTTCCGTAACCGGCAAGATCATGGGCAAGGGCATCCCGGCAGATCACTGGGAAAGCGTTGCCAAGAAAGGGTTCCAGCTGGTCTACGGGGCCACGGTGAACCTCTTTACCAACCGCGCCGGAGAATATCTGGGCTATGGGCCCGAAGCGGCCGAGCTGATCGGCATTCCCGAGCCGGAAACCTTCATGCAGCTGCCTTGGGCGCCAACCATCGGCCGGTTCTACTGCACGCTCTTCCGCAACCGCGAGGAAAAGGAAAATCCGGGTGGTTACCTGACCTCGGATTGCCGCGGCAACCTGCGCCGCATGCATGATGATTTCGAGAAGAAACACGGCCGCCGCCTGCGCATCGGCACCGAGCCCGAAATGATGTGGCTCAAATTCGATGAAAACGGCAAGCCGCGCGACGGCTATTCCAAACCCTATTGCTATCACATTGATCAATTTGAGAGCCTGCGCCCCGTATCGATGCAGGTGATCCGCTATGCCCGCCAGATGGGGCTCGACATGATCCAGGGCGACCACGAGGACGCGCCCGGCCAGCTCGAATTGAACTGGATGTTCGACGACGTGCTGCGCAATGCAGACCGGCTCACCACCTATCGCCAGATCTGCGCCCAGGTGGCGCGGGAGAACGGGATTTTCGCCTGTTTCATGACCAAACCCTTCATGGGCGTATCGGCCTCGGGCTGTCACCACAACATGAGCCTGTGGCGCGGTGGCGAGGATGAGTTTGTCAAATGCGGCAACAACCCGGATGATCTGCCGGGCATGGCCGAAAACTACATGTATGTGCGCGGCGGTGAAAACACCTTCATGCCCGATGACGACGATCCGCAAATGCCCGGCAAGGAAGGGCTCGAGGCGATCGGCGGCGTGGTGCATCACCTGCAGGCGCTGACGGCGGTGGGCTGTTCCACGGTCAACTCCTATCGCCGGCTCTGGGACACCGGGTTCTGGGCGCCGGTCTTTGCGGACTGGGGCTTTCAGAACCGCACCACGGGTCTGCGCGTCTCGGCCCCGGGACGGTTCGAATACCGCTCGGTCGACAGCATGGTGAACCCCTATCTCATGGGCACCACCTTGCTCGCGGCGATGGATGACGGGATCGACAATCAGCTCGACCCCGGCGCGCCCGAAGAGCGCAACATCTATGCCGCCATCAAGGCCGGCAAAGAGGTCAAGAAGCTGCCGATGAGCCTCGGTGAGGCGCTCGAGTTCCTGAAAAACAGCGAGGTGGTCCGGCGCGGCATGCCCGGTGAGATGTACCGCCTCTATGACGAGTACAAACAGGACGAGTACGCACGGTTCATGTCCACGGTCACCGATTGGGACAAGGATACCTATATGGAGTGCCTTCCCTAAGGCGCCCCGAAAAATTGAGCGAAGGCAGGGTGTTACACCCGCCTTCACCCATCAACGCAACCTGGAACGAAGGAGGCGCATTCAAGATGTGCGGGATTGCAGGATTGATACACAAGGGCAAAAGCAGCTCGGTCGGGTCAGAGATGACCGCCATGCTGCAGGCGCTCAAACACCGGGGGCCGGACAGCACCGGCTATGCGGTCTACGGCGAACCGACAGAGGGCGACTATATCATGCGCCTCAAAGTGGCCGAGGCCGAAGACATGGACCGGGGCCGGGGCATCCATCAGGTGATCAAAGACCGGATCACCGAGGTGGAAACCATCCTCGCGGAACATGGCGCCAAGGTGAAATCGAAATCGGCGCCGCGGGAATACTCGCTGCGCTATGTGCTGACCCATTCCGGCGACACCGGCGAGATGGCGTCGCATATCGAAGAGACCGAAGGGGTCGAGATCCTCAGCATGGGCAACGGGCTCGAGCTGATCAAGGATCTGGGCGATGCGAGCGTCGTGTCCGAGGCCTATGGGCTCAATGACTTCAAGGGCACCCATGGCATCGGACACACCCGGATGGCCACGGAATCGGATGTGGATATCAAATCCGCGCACCCGTACTGGGCCTTTCCCTATAATGACGTGAGCGTCGTCCATAACGGCCAGATCACCAACTACTGGATCATGCGCCGCGAGATGGAGCGCAAGGGCCATCGCTTCATGTCGAACTGCGACAGCGAATTGTTGGCGGTCTACACGGCGCATAACCTGGCCAATGGGGTGTCGCTGGAGGAAAGCCTGCGCAAC
>TARA_R100000789_G_scaffold77178_2_pt1 | contig 10661 bp, 7 predicted proteins | sample TARA_R100000789 | Tara Oceans TARA_R100000789 (sample SAMEA2623403) | marine metagenome | biome: marine biome (ENVO:00000447); feature: mesopelagic zone (ENVO:00000213); material: "saline water (ENVO:00002010), including plankton (ENVO:xxxxxxxx)" | depth 450 m | reverse complement strand
TGCCATTTCCCGAAACACCCAGTCCGATACCCACCCTGCTGAAAGCATTCGGCTAGTGTGATTTCCACGGGATTCATATTTTCGTAACCCCGAGTAACTCCGGTCACACCTGTCCGCAGGTGATAACGACCTGTTAACAGACTGGCGCGTGTGGGAGCACAAACGGGCGAGACATAAAACCGATCGAACCGAGCCCCAGACTCTGCCAGTTCATCAAGCACGGGTGTCTTCAGATGCGGGTTTCCATGAGAACCGATATCTCCGTAGCCCTGATCGTCGGTCAGGATCAATAAGACGTTTGGGCGCGGTGCATTTGCTGCCTTCGTTTTGATTGCTGGCAGGCAATAGAGGAGCAAGAGTAATGCGCAAACAAATGATCGAACAAATTGAAAAGATGTGGAGTTCATGAGCATTTTTCTAAAGAAGGAGAAAAGCATGAAAGGTTCAGAATCAATCAGTGGATTTATCATGCATACCTGGGATTATAAGAACAAGCGTATCCTGCTGTTGCAGTGGATCTGTTCTCGTAGTTGCTACTAATTTTTCAATTCAATATGAAAAAACAGTCAATTTTCTGAAATGGGAAGTGACTATTCCAGAAGTGCCTTGATGTTTTTCAGACATCCTTATGATAGATTCGTGAGCTTCATGGATGATCTCACGCTTTGTAAAGTCATTCTACTTGAACGAAATACCATAGGGACCAATGCTACAACGTCATCGTATACAATTTCCACCACAGGACGCGAATCATCTCGGACAGGACGAAGTCAGTTTTTATCTTCTGGAAGAAGATCGAAAAACACGCATTCGCTTTCATGATTACGACGAGATCTATCAGAGACCCGGTTTGTATGAACAGGTCTTTTACGATCGCCTCAAATGCTCATCACCAAATAAAGTGGGAGAAATTCTCAAGCAGACGCTCTCCGATTTCGGCAAGAATTTCAGTGAACTTCGCGTTCTCGATCTCGGAGCCGGGAATGGGATTATGGGGGAAGTGATGAAAAATTACGGCGTCGCCCGGCTTGTCGGCGTCGACATTATTCCCGAAGCCAAAGCGGCTTGTGTGCGAGACCGTCCCGATATTTATGATGAATACTATGTGGCTGACTTCACCAATCTGAATGACGAACTCGCTGAAGAAATCTCCAGTTGGTCGATCGATTGTCTGACGTCGGTCGCCGCTTTAGGGTTCGGGGATATTCCGCTACAGGCTTTTAGCCAGGCACTCGGCTTCGTTCAGACTGAGGGCTGGGTGGCATTCAACATCAAAGAAACGTTCCTCGATAAATCGGATCAATCGGGCTTTTCCCGTTTTATACGCGAACTGATTTCTTCGGAATATCTTGATGTCTATCACATGGAGAAATATCGGCATCGACTTTCGATGGAAGGGACACCGCTCTATTATTTCGCATTGGTTGCCCAGAAAACGGCTGAGATTCCCGGAGATTTCCTGAAGCGTCATGAGTTACTTTGAGATTTTTTGAACATTCAAAGAATTTCCGTGTCACCTTTTGAGCAGGCTTTTCGATCGTAAGATCACAGGGCCTGTTTTTAATTTTTGAAAGGGAGAAAAATGGCGCGGAGTCGAGAAGTGTTGATGTCGGATCTGGAAAATCCATTCCTGACCGATGGAGGAATGGAAACAACTTTGATTTTTCAGGAGGGAATCGAGTTACCTCACTTTGCCTCCATCACCTTGATGCAGACCGAGCAGGGGCGTGAAGTCCTCAGAGATTATTTTCGAAGTTATCTGAAACTTGCCGAAACGTACCAGACCGGTTTTGTTCTCGAAAGTGTGACCTGGCGTGCTTCTGCTGACTGGGAATCTCCTTTAGGATTCTCCGAGAGTCAACTGCAGCGACTCAACGAGCAGAGCATCCAATTATTGGATGAATTGCGAGCAGAGTTTAGCGACCTGCAATATCCACTCCTGTTGAGTGGTTGTGTTGGGCCTCGAGGTGATGGCTATCAACCCGGAAAAATGATGACGGCTGACGAAGCAGAGAATTATCATCGATGGCAGATTCAGCATCTCGTGCAGGGTCAACCCGATCTGATCACTGCGATGACACTCTCTTATAAGGAAGAAGCGATCGGCATTGCTCGTGCGGCTCAGTCAAAGGACATCCCTGTCGTCCTTTCATTCACACTGGAGACAAATGGCAGACTCCCCTCCGGAGAATTGCTGCCTGATGTTATCAGACAAGTGGATGAGGCAACCGACGGATATCCCCTTTATTACATGATCAATTGTGCTCACCCGAGTCACTTCCTGCATATTTTCGAAGAGCAGGGCGAATGGATGAAGCGGATTCAAGGTCTTCGGACAAATGCTTCTACAAAAAGCCACGCTGAACTTGATGAATCGACGGAGTTAGATATCGGCGACCCGCAACAACTGGGACGGGATCATCTCCCGTTGATGTCCTTCCTCAACAATATGAAGGTCCTGGGAGGCTGTTGCGGAACAGACCTGCGGCATGTCGATGCGATCGCTCGAAATTGCATCAAAAAGGCATTGCCATCATAAATTACTGGTGAATACCTTTATTGTCCTTGCGATGGGTCTATAACCCTCGCCTTCAGGCGAAACCTTTAGGTTCTTTTTTTCGTGGGTTCAAATTTGTCCAAGGACAATAAAAACCTGGCATGTGAGCGAAAGGACTTCAGTCCGAAGCTCACGGCCAAAAACCTATCGGCTTCAGCCGATAGTAATTCAGTTTGCTTCGCTTTGACCAGATAGTCTGAATCAAGCATTCCCATCGACGAGATCATGCTGCAGGAATTGTATACTTTACCCCAGCCGACAAAGACGGCTGGGGTTATCGTTTTGATTTGATTGCGAATACTATAGCCGTTTCCATGAATGTGTAGCGGGTGATTGACTGGAAATATAGGGCTCAAACCATCAAAAAGCCGCTACAGTAATCTGCAACTGCAGTAATCACTTCAACTCAATCGTCACGGTCTTCAACTGTCCACTGAATTTGAAGGGCATCTCGTATTCTTCGGAGACCGGCGTGCCGGTGTCGAAACCGATGTCGAGTGTTTCATCCAATGTCACCCGGTTAGGAATACTTTTTTCAACGCGGCCTTTGCCGATTTGTTTGTCATTAGCAAACAAGGTCACATCGGCTCCGGCAAACGGTTTGTCGGAATCGGTTTTGTAGACGGCTTTCAGTTGGACTTCTCCTGTCGGGATGACTTTATCCGATTTGATTTCAAAGCGTTCGACTCCTGCCAGGTTGTAGTGGTAAACCAGTTTTCCATCTTTGACATACAGTCCGTAACCTGCAAAGCGGCCTCCCTGAGTGAAGATCATACCATCGGTCGAGCCTTCTGCAATTATCACATTCGCAATAATCTCGTGGCTACGATGCTTCAAATCGGGAGAGGCTCCTTCCGGCAATCTCAACAAATTCGGATACGTGAACGTCGTTCTTCCCTGCGTTAAGCTTGGTCGATTGTTGATATTAAGTCTTTCAGTTTTACGTCCATCCAAGGGAAGTACGTTGTAGCGGGCGGCTTCGGCGAAAAAGAGTTTGACCATCTCGTCAAGTTTTTCAGGATTCTCTTTGGCGAGATTATTTGCCTGAGAAAAATCTTCTTCGATATTGTAAAGCTCCCATGGCATATTCAATAAATCGATCGGAGGTGACTCACTCAGCCAGGGTTCCCCGCGGAGTGCGCTGGCCATCCAGCCATCGTGATAAATGCCCTGATTTCCCAGCATTTCAAAATACTGAGTTGTGTGACGGTCTTCCGCTTTAGCATCGTCAAATGTGTAAGCCATGCTGACGCCTTCAATCGGCTTTTGAGCAATCCCGTTGATCTGCGACGGGGGTTCAATTCCAATCACTTCCAGTAAGGTCGGAGCGATGTCGATCACATGATGAAACTGATCGCGAATTTCGCCTTGGGCTTTAATCTTTTTCGGCCAGGAAATCGCCAGACCATTGCGGGTTCCGCCGAAGTGACTGGCGATCTGTTTGGTCCACTGGAAGGGCGAATCCATCGCATGCGCCCAGGCAGCCGGGAAGTGGTTGTAATGTTTGTCGCTGCCAATTTCATCGATTGCAGCCAGTGTTTTGTCGAATGGCTCGGGAATCGCATTAAAGAACGTCATTTCATTCAGCAATCCATTCAAGCCCCCTTCGGCACTCGAACCATTGTCGCCAGCCATATAAATGACAATGGTATTTTCCTTTTCACCCATTTCATCAATCGTATCGAGCAGACGTCCGATTTCGTGATCAGTATGGGCGGTGAACGCGGCGAAGACTTCCATCATGCGAGAGAAAACTTTGCGTTTGTCTTCAGGAAGTGAGTCCCAGGCTGCCAGAGATTCGGGCCGTTCGGTCAGTTTTGTATTTGCAGGAATGATGCCCATTTTCTTTTGACGTTCGAAGGTTTCTTTGCGATAGACATCCCAGCCGGAATCGAACTGGCCTTTGAATTTATTGATCCACTCTTCCGGCACCTGATGCGGAGCATGAGTCGCCCCCGTTGCGAAGTACACAAAGAACGGACGCTGCGGCGCGACGGCCTTGGAAGCTCGCATCATACGAATCGCTTTGTCGGCAATATCTGTGGTGAAGTGATAAGGGCTGCCATCTTCGTTCGTTTCCGGTGGTTCGATACGTTTTTTGCCTTCCACCAGAGCCGGGTGAAACTGATCGGTATCTCCACCGACAAATCCATAGAAGTAATCAAACCCCAGTGCACTCGACCAGCGATCGAACGGGCCTACAATACTTGTTTCCCAGTCAGGCACATTATGATTCTTCCCGAACCAGGCATTCATGTAGCCGTATTCTCGCAGGATCTCGGCAAACGTCCCGGCTGTTGGTGGAATGATTCCCGAGTATCCGGGAAAACCTGTCCCTGCTTCGCCAATTACCCCCGAGGCCACCGAATGATGGTTTCGTCCGGTCAATAATGCGGCTCGTGTCGGCGAGCAAAGAGCGGTGGTATGAAAGCGATTGTATCTCAACCCATTGTCGGCTACGCGATCCATGGAGGGAGTCGGGATTCCACCACCAAAAGTTCCCATCTGACCATACCCACAATCATCAATGAGTACGAGCAGGATATTGGGAGCATTCTCAATGCCGAAGTTTTGCGGAATCTTCAACTCCGGCTTGACGGCTACTGAGTCTTTGTAAGTCAGGCCAATTTTGCCTTTGAACGCTTCTTCGGGCCGCGGCAACTGCTCCTGAGCAGTCCCCGTATTCTGTAAACCTAAAATGACAACTGTGGCAATCAGCGTTCGAGACACGCAGTTCATCGAGAGATTCCTTCATAGATCAGGTGACCGCGATGTGAAAGAGAATGGCCCTCACGGTCGTTGAAATGGCAGCTGGAATCAGACTGCCAGATTTCCTCTGAATATGCAATTGATCAGTAGGCGTATTTTCAGGTTTCTCATCAGAATTTCATACTGTGAATTTCTTGAGATCAAATCCGAACAAACTTCATGCATTTCAAAAATTGAACTCATGAAAGATGTAAGCACAATTAAAAAAGCACACAGACATTTCGATCTGTGTGCTTTGAGTTTTCAGTTGAGCAATCGGCGTCCTGCAGGAGCAAACAGGACATACTCCGCTCCCTCGGCGTCCATGCGACTGCCCCCGGTCAAGCGGAACGCTTGTTAGCGGACGTGTCGGGGGTCCCAGCCGGCGATGACGGCATCGGGGGCGAGGACGAAAATTTCGACGCGACGATTTCGTTGACGGGCGTGGCTGCTGGCATTGGTGACGATTGGTTGGGTGTCGCCATAGCCGGCTGCTCCCATCCGATGATCGGCGATGCCAGCTTCTTTCAATGTCAGCAAGACTGAGTTGGCTCGGTTCGTGGAAAGATGCCAGTTTGTTGGATGATTAGCTCCGGCATTATGAATCGGCTGGTCATCGGTATGTCCGACGATCAGCATGTTCAGGCTACGGGCAGAACCATCGTTCATAATCGCGGCCAAGTCTCTCAGCAATGGGACTGCCGATTCCCGCAAGTTGGCTTTGCCGGACGAGAAGAGGATATCCGCATGAAACTTACTGACGCCAGTGATCGGATCGAATTCGAAGTCAGGATATTTTCGTGCCAGTTCCTGAAAGCGTCGGGTTGCTTCTTCGGAGAGGGGGCTGTCGCCTGCTCGGGATCGAATCAGTAGATTTTTGTAACGATTGTGGAGTTCACCCCGTTCGCCCTGAAGATTGACCAGACGATTGTTGGCAATATCCAGATTGTTTTTCATGTTAGCGAGTTGCTGCTCCATCAGATGCTGCTGTTGAGCCATCGCATTCATGGACTGCTCGTATTGATGAGCCTGCATCGCGAGATTGGAACTTTCGTTCAACAGTTCCTGATTCTCAGCATACAGACGCATCGCCCGCTGCTGACTCATCCGGAGTTGACGCCGCGGCATGCCATTGCAGGCAACCTGTGTCAGTGCCAGTGCACAGCAGGAACAGAAAAAAGAAAAACGGATCCAGTTCATGGGAAGGGCTCCTTCGCCTGAAACCACGAGCAGTCCGGGTGGACGCGCGACGATTTCAATTGGAAGTTGGGGCAATTGGAAGTGTTTTCAGGGATGGGATGAGGTCTTCAGGAATCGAAGAGCACTCATTGAGATCAATTTTGAACAACTGACAGAAGGGTTTTCATGGATCAGTCGTGTAGGACGGGAACTCTACCGCACTCGCGAATCTCTGAGAAGAGAATTCCGAAAAATTGTTCCCGTTGCAAAGTTTACATCAAGTTCGGATGGAGTGTCTGCAACAACCTCTTGTGAGTCATGGACTTAGCCCGGATTATCGATTTAAGAACTTGAGCCGTTTTTCAAGTATTTTTGAAACTTCACGAAAGTATTCCGCATGACATTTTCAGAATCAAATGTTGTATGACTTCAAAATCTGTGTTCATTCGTGTCCATCCGTGGTTCAAATTTCTAATTGTGTGGCTCTATACTGGATTCAATCTCATTTCACTCAATCACCTTGCGAGAGTTGGCGATGGTGTGTGGAAGTCTTATAATACCCCTCAAATTGAACAATAAATCCAACAGGAGAGCGTGATGAAGGGGAGTTCCAAGGTTATCGATGCGTTGAATGCCGGTTTAACCATCGAGTTGACAGCCATTAACCAATATTTCTGCCAGGCGAAAATGTGCCACAACTGGGCCCTGCATATTCTGGGTGACAAGCATTACGGTGAGTCGATGGGCGAAATGAAACATGCCGAGTGGCTGATCGATCGCATCCTCTTCCTCGAAGGGGTTCCCGAAATCGCCCGTTACGATGTGATTCGCGTCGGCGACGATGTGAAATCCCAGTTCGAGTACGATTTGACCCTCGAAATGAAGGGCTGTGATACTTACCGCGAAGGGATCAAAGTCTGTTACGAAGAAAACGACCCCGGCACCCGCGATCTGCTCGAAAAGATTCTGGTTCAGTCTGAAGAACATGTCGACTGGCTCGAATCTCAACTCGAGTTGATCGAAAAAATCGGCATCCAGAATTACCTCATGTCCCAAATGGGCCCTCATGTGGAAGATGCTCATTGATTTTGAGTTGAATGTTTAGTGTTGAAGGTTGAAGGTTGAAGGTTAATAGTGTTGTAACATGCTAAAAATCAAAAATTATACGCACTTGCCAAGGTTGAATAATTGATGGACTGATTTCCCTATACGGATCCAGCTGTTCCTTAACATTCAACCCTAAACCTTCAACACTCAACCGAAATACAATGGCAATCATTCTCCAGGTACAAGATGCCTGCAAAAGTTACGGCTCTCAGGCTCTGCTTGATCATGCCGAAGTCGCGTTCAAGTCGAACGAAAAAGTGGGCATCATCGGACGCAACGGAGCCGGGAAGTCGACGCTCTGTCGGATTCTTCTGGAAAATGAAGAGCTCGACCGGGGCGAAATTATTCGGCATCCGTCTTTGCGTATCGGCTATCTGCAACAGCACGATCCTTTTCAGCCGGGAGAGTCTGCGCTCGATTTTCTGATGCGGGATACAGGCGAACCCGACTGGAAGTGCGGCGAAGTGGCTGCGGAGTTCGAAATCAAAGGGGACTATCTCGAAGGCCCCGTGAAAGAACTTTCCGGTGGATGGCAAACCCGTGTGAAACTGGCCGCTTTACTGCTGCACGATCCCAATCTGCTCGTGCTCGATGAACCGACTAACTTCCTCGACCTGCGTACACAGATTCTCCTCGAGCACTTTTTGCGGCACTTCAAAGGGGGAGCCCTTATCGTCTCCCACGATCGTGGCTTCCTCAAAGCGACATGTACACACACGCTTGAAGTGGCTCGCGGTCAGTTGACGATGTTCACTGGCCATGTCGAAAAATTCTTCGAAGCCAAGCAAGTGCAGCGCGAACACGATGAACGTGTTAACGAAGCGACGCAATCGAAAATGAAGCAGCTCGAACGCTTCATCAACAAGAACCGGGCCAATGCCAACACTGCCGCCCAAGCTCGCAACAAAGCGAAACAGCTCGATCGTCTTGAATTGATTGAACTTGAACAGTCCGAGTCGAATGTCCGCATTCGGGTGCCGAATGTTGAGTTGCGTAAGGGAGTGGCACTGCGATGTGAGGGGGTTACGATTGGATATCCCGATCATGTGGTTGCTGAGAATGTCTGCTTCGAAATCGATCACGGCACCCGCACTGCAGTCGTGGGAGATAACGGTCAGGGAAAAACGACATTGCTCCGCACACTGGTTGGCTCGTTGCCGACCATCGAAGGCGAACCCAAGTGGGGTTACAACTGCGAACTCGGCGTCTATGCCCAGCACGTTTACACATCGCTGCCGCAGGACTGGACGGTTAAGCAATACCTCGAAAGCGAAGCCGCACTCGGAGTAACGACTCAGCAATTGCTCGAAGTGGCTGGCAGTTTCCTGTTCCGTGGTCCGCTGATTGAAAAGCCGGTCAAGGTGCTGAGCGGGGGCGAACGTGCCCGGCTCTGTATGGCGGGACTGCTGCTCACTGGTTGCAACGTGCTGATTCTCGACGAACCGGGCAACCACCTCGATGTTGAAACTCTCGAAGCGCTGGCCGATGCACTACAGAACTACAACGGCACCGTCATCTTCGTGAGCCACGATCGTCACTTTGTGAAGCGAGTCTGTACGCAGGTGATTGAAGTACAGGATGGTCGGGTCGCCTATTATCCGGGCGATTACGATTCGTATCTGTATCGAGTGGAAAAAGAAATTGACGATCATGAAGCCGAACGAGCAGGCGGCTCCGCAGCTGCCAGCAACGAACCGGCTCCCAAATCCGGTAAAGCCAAAAAGAAACGGGGCTCCAAAGACCCTCGCAAACAGCTCAACAAAATCGAAAAGAAAATCGCCACCCTCGACGACGAACGCCAGGCGATTCAGAAAAAGTTCGTCACCATGACTGATCCAACTGAAGCCCAGAAAACCCACGAACACCTGGAATCCCTCAAAGCCGAAATTGCAACTCTGGAAGAAGAGTGGCTTGAGTTGAATGAAGAGATGAGCGATGAGTGGGAGTAGGGGATTAGGAAAGATTATAGTTTTCTGCGTTTTTTCTTTTCCACCTCAAGTGAAAAGTTAATCGTGTTCTCGCCTTCGACGACATTCGCAGTCAAACCAGAGCTTTGGTCGCTACTGTATTTGGAAGGGATCAAGAGTTCGACAGGTGCTTCTGGCCCCATGTCTTTCATGGCACTGATCATGATTTTGTGATTACCTACGGGTACTCCGTTGCCATATTCAGGTGTCTCTGCATAGTAGGTGCCATCTCCCTGGATTGTTGCATAGGCATAGGGAAGATCGGCCCCCTGAGGCACAAAGGTAATTGTGCCCGTTGGGAGAGGTTGTCCATCATAGGTCACAATTCCAGAAACTTCGGCAAGTGGAGGTCCTGCATCGCCACAGCCTACGACGAGAGCGACAAGCAGGAGAGAGAGCTGGATTTTTATCATCTCGATTGAATCTTTATTGTGTAGGAAATCATCATTTGAATGGTTTGGCTTGAAGAAACCATTTGCAATAAATTTCTGCAGCCAATGGCCATCCGGAATAACACCTCGATTGGCAAATTAGAATTCGCCAATCACTTCGCCACCTTGCCGAGTCGCCAATGCTTTCAGAATCTCCAAAGACATATTATTGCTAAGGAATCTGACACTTCCATCACACAATGCAAACTGGGCACCTCCCTGATGGTAGCTGGTGAATGGAGTCATACTTGTCAGGAATGTGCCTTTATAGTTAATTGGAAACTGAATGACTTTATGGTCGATCAACAGGAAATCGCCATCGGAATAATCATAGAAGCCCCAGGTCCACGGTTTGATTCCGCCGAATCCCGTAATCATCGAACTGCTCCAACCAGCAGACTTTGAGGTTTCGCCAAACATGATGGTATTTGTCGTCCCGTCTTTAATATCATTCAGGCGAATTTTGCTCTCGGGAAACATAATTCCCGATCGAGCATGATCACGGGCAGAAGTTACTCCCGCGACAAAATCGACATCGACCGATCCCGCATTGGCTCGGTAATGCAATGCCCCTTGAGTGTTCGCATATGGGAAATTTGCGGTAACGGGATGATCTGAAGCAATATCACCCAGAGCAGAAGAAGGACAGGTTAGCACCGTAATTGGAGTTGT
>TARA_R100000789_G_scaffold100323_4_pt1 | contig 10719 bp, 7 predicted proteins | sample TARA_R100000789 | Tara Oceans TARA_R100000789 (sample SAMEA2623403) | marine metagenome | biome: marine biome (ENVO:00000447); feature: mesopelagic zone (ENVO:00000213); material: "saline water (ENVO:00002010), including plankton (ENVO:xxxxxxxx)" | depth 450 m | reverse complement strand
CCTCCGAGTCACTCACAGGAGCGATTGGCTCGCCATCGATCAAATAATGAGCTCCCTTGACGATGTATTTTTGACCTTCCAGGGAAATTTCCTCTATGGGTTCAATGCGTCGTAAACTGGTTGTGATCTTCTTCCCAGTATCCTCATCGATCCGGATTGGAATTCTTTTTGCAATCGATTGCTGACCTTCCTGGTCGACGATAAAGAGGAAGTCGCTGTTGCCTGTTTTAACAATGGCATCCATAGGCACATATAAGCCATCAATAGTTTCCGCTCCCGATAAATTGACTTTAGTCAGATCTCCCGGTCTGAGGATCCATTTGCCTCCGGAATCCAGCAGGACCTGGTCTCCGTTCCAGTTTTCCGGTGTTCCCTCCTGGACTTCAATTTTACCGATGAAAAAGTTTTTTTTCGGGTCGAACTCCTCGTCATTAACAATCACATGCTGAAACACCCAATTGCCAAGAAATGGAACTTTAAGAGATTGAGGAGTAATGCGAACCTTGCGAACATCTAGAAGCCCATTAACAGGGGGTCTTTCCCCAACAGTGAGATTGGTCACTTGCCAGAGATAATATCCCTCATCGTCCTTCAAGATGGCCCCTTCTTCCGCAAATAAAGTGTTCTCATTGGCTCCCGGCAAAAACTTGAAATCCAGACGCCAGATATGGGATGTGGTCGCCAGATCCTGTTCATTTTGCAAGCCGTTCACTTTTTCATTCATGACCAGCAATGTCACGGTATACGTCCTGGTGAGTGGATCTGCCACGGGGTCAATTCTGTATAAATATCCGTCCCGTTTCTCAACTGTTCCATCCGGCATGTTGACCATCACGGGAAGGATTTCTATTCTTTCGAGCCGCCGCGATTCCTCGGCGGAGACCTCAAATTCCACTTTGATCGGATCCATCATCTGAACGGTAATCGCAGGCTGTCCTCCTGAAACAACACTTCCGGGAACGACTGATACGTCGGCAACCTGCCCCTTGAAAGAAGAAAACAGTGTGCAGTCTTCGAGGTTTCTTTCGGCATCCCGCAGATTTTGTTGAGCTTGAAGGATGGCATTTTTTAGCGATTCGATTTCTGCCTTCTGGGACTTTTCGTTGGATTCGAGCACAAGCAGTTCTGCCTGTGCGTTCTTCAAATTCGCCTCAACCTCATCGACTTCGCCTTGCGAGACTGCATTTTGCTCCAGAAGTTTCAAATTTCGATCGTATTCCGTACGCACCTTGGACAGAGTCGCTTCGGCTGCAGCAATTTGAGCGGGAATACTTTCCTTGAGCGTTATTTCTGCCACCGCCAGATTCTGTTCGGCTTTCACAACATCCGATTTTGCCAGAGCGACTGCGAGTTGGTAACGTTCGCTTTCGATTTTCCCAATCGGTGTCCCTTCAATGAGCAGATTTCCACTTTCGTCAAACACCCGACCTTCAACTTCGGTATTAGGCTCCAGCACATACTCCACACGCCCACCGACTTCAAAACCGATCTCTTCAGTTTTCCAGGAGGCAACAGATGCCGAAATGGACGACGAACTCGGAGGAGGCTGCTTCTTAAGTAATTGGACCACTACAGGGCGAGGCCGCTTCTCCAGAGTTCCCTTCGAATTACGATCGCAGCCAATGGTCAACGAGAAAAATACAATTGCCACAACTGCAATGTATGAATGAAATCGGAATATCGCAGGCATGAGGTCGTCTTTGACATGTGCAGATAGAAATTGGGATATACTCAACGTTAGCAACTCATTATTCATTATTATCATAACGTCAGTTCCTGCAATTAGAAACTGCATGACTGCTTCAGAACCGCTCACATAAACTTCATAAATTCGTTCACTTCAAAAATGAATCTGTCAGTATTTGCTGTTGTGATTTATATTTATGAGCCATGGTTTAAACTGTTTTTAACTCAAGATTTCTTTAGAATTATTGAGTTTCCAATTGATATTCCAGATTGAATATTTATGAGTGACGAGGAAATATTTTGCGAAACCAGGGAGAAATCCATTCGCGAAATGGAGGATAGCGTCGATCTTCAACTGACATCGCCGGATGCACCGGCGGAAGATTGAACCAGAGAGGTATCTTGACCCGCTTTTTCGACTGTTCACCTTGAGCAGCTATCAACTCTGCAGCAAACTGCTCCCATCGATCAGCAGCTGCTTTGAGGGAATATTTTTCCTGAATCGTTTGACGAGCATTCGCAGAAAGACGTTCCCACAAGCCTACCTCACTCTTCAATCGTTTGACTGCTGCCACAACAGCTTCAGGATTCGGCTCCACAACTAATCCATTGAATTCGTGCTGCACGAGCTCGGAAACACCTCCAGGAATATCACTTACGATCGGCACTAAACCACAAGCCATCCCATCCATTAAGGCCCCGGGGAGACCTTCATATTCTGAGAGGAGTAATATTGCAGAGAACCCTCGCAATGCTGAATGCAGTCGTTCATTATCAATCGAACCAGTAAATTTAACTCGGTTCTTATTATTGTTCTCTTCGATGTACTTTATGACCTTATTTGAACAGCTACCTTCACCCGTCAACTGAGCCTTGATACAGTCATCACTATTTAAGACAGCATTTAATGTATCCAGAATTAGTGAAATCCGCTTGGCCTCTTCTTCCATACGCCCCAAATAAATAATTTGAAATGGCTCCCGCGCAGATACGATTTCAATAGGAACCGGAACTCCAAAAGGAATGGAACAAAGTGGAGGAGCCTGAGGATTGTTAGTTCTCAATTCTTTTTGCACAACTTCACTGATGCAGAATAAACCTGAAACTTGCCAATCACTGATTTCGACGGCAAACTTCTGTGCAATCGCAGAGTGGAAGGAATCAATCGAATGAGTCACTCCAATCGTGACAATCCCAGCCTCCCGAATCCACTTCCCAGCCAGATAGGCTGGGGGAACAATATTAGGCACAAAGACATCTGGATCAATTTCTCGAACCTGCCTAAGAATCCAGCGGATTTCTGGCAGTGACCAGGACTGCCTTCTAAAAACTCGACACTGAACACCATTACTTTCTAGTTGCTTAAACGAACTGGCATGATTGCCACTATAGAGTATTAAAACTGATATTTGATGCCCTCGGATAACTAATTCTGACAATAATCTTTTAATATTTACAACTGGGCCAGAATAGCAATTCGGGTGATCATACAGGATATATACTATTTTCATGCTCAGGGCCTATGTCTACTTCATTAACACCTATGTTTATTAATCAATGGTATGCCTGCACTCCTGAGTGTCGCGTATATACTTCTAACTATGCTCCCCGTATATATTCCAAAGTAATAGTCAATATAAAGCGATCGATATCCGGCTGGTAATTTCTTACTGTTATTCAATTGCCAATATTTCTGCAGCATCATTTTGCCTTCTTTGCTCATACCAGTCGAATAAGCACGATTTCCCCAATGTAACATGACTTCATGGAAATGGCTCTTCTTGTCCTCTTTTAAGCTATCAAACCACGTCAGAATGACATCAATGGACCTACTGACGATCTCTTTTGTTCGCAATGATGTTAATGATTTCTCATGTTGTCGATATCGATAGAGACATTCATTTAATGGTTCAAGTCGGTACTTCCCAGAAGCACGCAGCCAGAAATCATAATCTTCCGCTAAAAAACGATTTTCGTCATAACCCGATAATTGTGTATGTATCTCACTTTTATACAAAAAGCAGGGGCCGATAACATTTTCATAAGGTAAGCGATCTGCAGTCTTGACATGCTTAATCTCCAATTGATTACCATGATTGTCCATAGAAATCCAATCACAATAAACCAGATCAATATCATTATGACACTCCAAATACTTGCACATAACGTCAATAGCGTTCTGCTTGAATACATTGTCGTCAGACGTCCAAGTAAAATACTTGCCTTTTGCAAGATTAAATCCGACATTCAATGCTCCAGGCAGTTTGTGATTCTTTAAAAGATTAACAACTCGAATTCTGGAATGACAATCTGAAAAATTCGAGACGATATCCTGTGTCCGATCAAAAGAACAATCGTTTACAATAATCAATTCCCAGTTACTGTATGTTTGGTCAATTATGGATTGAATCGATTCACTTATATGCATTTCACCATTATGAGTTGGCAATATGATTGAAATCAGAGGATCAAGCATATCAATTGATCCCCGACAATACGTCGACTATTTTATCCGCTGCGTAACCATCTCCATAAGGATTAATAAGCTTCCTGGATGATCGCTTTAATCTATTCCCATCTAAAAAGCGGGATGCTATATTTATGATGTTTGACGGTTGTGTACCAGCCAATACTGCTACACCCGACTCGACTCCTTCGGGACGTTCAGTTGTCTGTCGCATAACAACCACTGGAACACCGAAAGTTGGTGCCTCCTCCTGCAAACCACCTGAGTCTGTCAGTATCAACTCGCTCCGTTTTATTAATGTAATCAATGAATGATAATCCAGAGGTGGAATCAGCATCACATTCTCTGTATCTCTTAAATGTGTTTCTACTGTAACTTTTACATTAGGATTCGGGTGGACAGGAAATATGAATACAATATTATTCCGTTGATACTTTTGCGCCAACTTCCTTATAGCTTCGCAGATCCCATTCATTGTCTGGCCGAAACTCTCACGTCTGTGAGTTGTCACTAGTACTATACGCTTGTCAGAGTGATATTCATCCTCATATAGAGGAGAAACAGAATCAGGCATATTGCCAACGATTCTAGCTGCGTCAACGACTGTATTGCCAGTTACATAAATCTTATCAGAAGGTACTCCTTCATTGATCAATGACATTTTTGCTAATTCTGTAGGAGCGAAAAGAAAATCGGACAAAAGATCTGCTACACGACGATTCATTTCTTCCGGAAAGGGGCTTTGTAAGTTATAGGTCCGCAACCCTGCTTCAATGTGCGCAAATGGAATTCTTTCATAATAGGCCACTAAGCTGGCTGCAAAAACGCTCGTTGTATCACCCTGAGCAACTATGCAGTCTGGCTTTATCCTTCTGACTTCTGATGTCATTTTATTTATAAGTAATCCAGTCAAAGATGCTAAATCTTGACCATGTGTCATAACATCAAAAGCAATATACTTATTTATGTGGAATAATTTCAGGACAGGCATAACCAGGTCACGATGCTGGCCTGTTATGCATACGTTCACATTGGTTTCAGGCGACTTTTCCTGATATGCCAAAATTAAAGGAGCCATTTTTATTGCTTCAGGACGTGTCCCAATTACAATAAATACATTTTCGTGCCTTGCCATAACAATACCCGACGGCCAAAGATAATATGCAACATTTGTTATGTTTATAACAAATTGAGTTGCATTATTGCATTCCTGCAATGTAGTTATTTATGCATATTTTAACAGGACGAACACACTTTTTAATTGTTTCCTTGGACTTATGCATTATATCTATAAACTGATAACATCCCCTCCACACTCTTTTACCATATTGTGAGTATCTATCTCCAATATCACCATTAATTACCGCTTCATAGATATCAACTTCTTTTTGATCTACAGCAGCAAGATCGAACTCTTTGGCACACAGTGGGGAGTTTTCGATCAGGCGATTTCGCAACTCCTGATCGGATGAAACAGTTAAGATCATGCTTGCCAGGCTTTCTGCCTGCTCATATTGATCTACGAGCATCGCATTGAGCCCATTCTGAAAATATCCAGACATTGGTTCAATATTTGAGGTAATAATAACTTGACCACAAGCTGCAGCTTCAATAAATACATTTCCAAATCCTTCCCATCGACTCGGATTACATAAGCAATCTGCCCAAGCATGCCATTGAGGCAATTCTGAATTAGAAACACTCGATATCCAATGGCATCGCGATGCAATACCTGACTCATCAGCTATTTTTTGATAGTGCTGGGTATTACCCTGCCCAATTGCAATCAGATGGTACCAATCAGGTAACATCGATATGCTTTTGATAACTGTATCAAGATTTTTCTCCTGAGAATGTCGCCCAATATGGAGTACTTTTATAGCTCCTGTTGGAAGATCTGGTGCATGCCGGGGGAGATTATTGTGTGGCAGTGGTTTGAATATAGACCGATCGACTCTGTTTGGAAGTATTCCTATTTTATGTTCAGGAATATTGAGTTTAATTAAGAGAGATCGCTTTACTATTTCTGAAGTACATATGATGAAATTCGAATATTTCACGGATTTGTGAATGCGTCTGGGATCTGGATCGTGAAGACTAGTAATAACAGGAATATTTATTTGATCATTAAATGCTGCAAGATCTGCTGACACATAACCACCATAGGCTCTAATCACATGCGGATTTATTTGTTTAATCTGTTGATTAAAACTGTTAATTGAAGTTTTTTGAATAAACATACCGTAGGCACAGCGGTTAGAAGGCTCATCACGGTTCAAAGAATAAACTTCGCTGAAATAACTAAGAGGATTGTAATAACGCTCCATCCAGTCCAGGCCCTTTTCTTCATATCGGTAGATAGGGTCTGAGGGAAGTACGACTAAACGTCTTTTAGACATTATCCACTTCACCACTGGCACGCACGACTGTCACGTTAAATGCCCCCTTAAAATTAAATACGGTTTCAATGGTTGATTGATGTGTGTACCACATCTCTCGAAGTTTATTCTGCAACTTCTTCGGTCGTATCGTTTTCTTATGCCAGTCCCCGTCATTAAGTACTTCATCAAAGGGGTTGCTTTGAGGAGACGGTTCTAGTTTTCCCGTTATGAAGACTGGGTGATCTCCAAAGGGGCGGTCATCTTCCGGACGTTTCTCCAAAAATATCAACCGGTTCGATCTTTTTGTAACGATCCAGCGATGGTATGGTCTGCCAAATGCATATTCAGCAAAGGGGGCGGGAGTTAATATGCATCCAGCTTTCGCGATCCTCTGGATTTCCATGCATGCACATATTGGATCTTCGACATGTTCAAACACGTGTGAAGAATAGGCAAAGTCGAATTCATCATTCTGAAATGGAAGTGGAAGATCTATTCTTAAATTATGAAATTCGAATCCCTCTTTACTCATTTCTTTTACATTGATTATTTTTCCCGTTCCTCCCAATCGTTGTTCTGGTTCAAGAAAATAGTCCACTCCTACATTTGCTTGAGGATGAGGAGTGACTCCACAGCCTAAGTCAATTACGTTTTTAGCAACAGCAATGTCATGTTGCATGGAAATCCAGTCAGGATTCATATCGGCTGAATAATTATTATCCTTTGAAGATATAGCCTTAGCAAAATATCTTATGCGAGAAACTATAGTCATTGTGTCCATTTCCAACTTGATCTGCACAGAAGATATCCCTGTCCATCAAGAATTGATTCGCCACTTTGAAAAAAATTACTGGAGTCAACCCAAAATGAGAGTGCTTGAGTATTACAGATTGCCTCATTTCTTGAACGTTTGTTACCAAGCGCAACCAATACTGTGTAACGCCCCGTAGGCAAGTATAAATTGCGTACTTCACAGGTTAATATACTGACTCCAGTAGGCAAGGGTTTAAAATCATTTAACTGATGAGTACCGATAGTTGTAATTCGAGTCCCCTGGGCGTCTGAAATGCCAATAACGATATAGTCAAGATAAGAATCATCCAAAGGATTTGTTATTGTAATATTAAACTCGACATCATTCCCAGATTCCAAAATTGGATCTATTCCTTCTGAACAACCTACAAGTTCTATCTGTTCAATGACAGGTACAGTCTCATTATTTGAGCGACTGGCAATTGGATCTCTATTCCGGTGACTAATGTCAGTTAGATAGGCAGTGATTCCAGCATCAGGCTGATCGTAATGTTTCAATTTTCCATTATTGAGCCAAATTACTACATTAGCCATTTTATACATAACACGATAATTATGACTGACGAGCAGAATTGTCCGCCCCCCCCGAGCCACATCGCTCATTTTGCCCATACACTTTTTCTGAAATTCCACATCCCCAACAGCCAGCACTTCGTCGATAATTAAAATCTCAGATTTCAAATGAGCAGCAACTGCGAAGCCGAGGCGAACCTGCATGCCGCTGGAGTAGCGTTTGACAGGAGTATCCAGGAATTTTTCGACGCCGGAGAAATCGACGATTTCGTCGAAATGGTTTTTGATTTCCGAGCGGGTCATCCCCAAGACAGAACCACTCAAATAGATGTTCTCGCGACCTGTTAATTCGGGATGGAACCCTGTGCCAACTTCCAGCAGAGAAGATATTCGTCCCCGAACTCCAAATCGACCTTCGGTTGGCTCGGTGATTCGTGAGAGGATTTTCAACAGAGTACTTTTGCCGGCTCCATTTCGTCCAATAATTCCAACGACATCGCCTTCCTGAACTTCAAAACTGATATCCTTTAAGGCCCAGAATTCATTTGAGTCCCCTTCTGCAACCTGAGGAACTGGTTTTGACTTATTCAGCATGGTTCGTGGCAGATCGATGACAGATTTTCCCAATCCCGTCATCACCTCAGAAAGGCGATTGTACGGCTGGTGAGTTCCGATTCGATATTTTTTCCCGAGCCCTTCGACTCGTAATGCCACGTTGCTCATCTGATTTCAAATTGAATTTATGGGTTTTAATAGTCTCTTTTTTTATACGCGATCTGCGAAATAACGTTCCGTTTTTCCGAAGTAAACAACTCCTCCGACTATCATGCATCCAACGAGCAAACCGGAAACTAACATCGGAACAATGTCTGGGAATGGTGTTCCCAGGATCGCCCATCTGGTCGCCATCAGCAGGTTAGCAAAGGGATTTAAACAATAGATGAATTTTATGGTTGGAGACATGTTTTCAGCAACAGCTGGCAATTCGTAGGTTACAGGGCTGATCAAAAGTCCAACACTGATAATAAAAGGAACGACATATTGTACGTCCCGATAAATTGCATTGATGGAAGAAAGCCAGAAAGAACATCCAAGAGTCGTTAAAAAGAGTGCCAGCAGAATAAGAGGCATCGATAAAACTGCCAGCCCAGGCAGTATGCCAAACCACATCATCAGACAGAGAAGCACACAGGAAGCGATTCCCATGTCAACCAAAGGTGGTAGCAAAGCAGCCAGTGGAAGAATTAACTTTGGAAAATAAACTTTTTGCACAAGCTGGGCATTGTTTGAAATCGACTGTGTCGCCGCGATGACGGACGCGCCAAAAAACTGCCAGGGAATCAAGCCGCATAAGCTGGTAACTGCGTATGGCACCCCACTGCGGGTTGGTTTGCCATCCAATGTGGAAAAGAGCAGTCCAAAGACGAGCATCGTCACGACAGGTTGGATAATTGCCCACAAGGCTCCAATCACGGTTTGGCGATACCGAACTTTTAAATCCCGCAGGGCAAACTGCCAGATGAGATTTCGATAATGCCAGATTTCACGTGGATTAACACTCTGCCAAACTGAACGTCGACCGTAATAAGTCAAATCAGAAGTTACATCAAAAGTTGATGATGCTCTCGATGCCAATTCTGGCGAACTGGGCTGTTGCAGTCTCTCCGCTGGTGAAGACACAGGTATTTCGTCTGTCATGGAATTTCAGCAATCTCCCTGGGATGATTGCTCTAACTTAATATAATGAAAAAACTTCTGTGTCTGGCTACTTAATGCGATCTCATTCAGCATACGAGTAAAAAACCCTCTGCATCCAGATCGTACCAATTCCGCTATTATGTTTCCATCGCGGATTCAACTTTGAAGTGCATGTAGCTTTGCAAAAGACTTGCATTAGCGGATGGTTTGTTTTACCAAACAGCCATCAACTGCAAGAACGGGAGTCCACGAATCTCATCTTCCCTTTTTCCTGCCGTCGAATGCGAATCTATAGCCTTCAGAAAGATTGCAGAATCACACCGCCATTGCCCCATAAGATCTCGTGATTACCTGCTTCCGGTAATTTCGAGAGGTCGATCACGAGTTTCCGCTGGCCAACTTTTTAGATTCTTTCTGGCCTTGCTTCCCTTCCCGTTGCGAATTCATCTGAATGGAGTCACTATCGTAATCAGATCCTCGATTGCTCTCCCGATCCCAGCCGAGATGCATAGTGGTTCTTTTTTTACTGTGATTCCGAAGCTGAAACCGCTCTTTTTATATCAACGTTGGAAATAACTTAACCGAAATGGTAGGTTTAAAAACTAATTTTCACCCTGTCAAAATCTATCTTCCACAATTATGAAAAACGGGGAGAGTTGCCTCGCATATCAATCTTGTTTCAGCTTAATGAGTATCTGCCTCATTCCATTCACTTCATTCTTACGCAATGATTTCTTCAATCGGATGACCGAAATCCTGTTCGAGACGTTTCTGTCCGGGAATTTCCATGCGGTGTGATTTCAGCCCAAGTTGTTTGAGTAATGTCGCGTGGACATCGGTCACGTAATGGGGGTTCTCGACGGCGTGAAAACCGATCTCGTCAGTCGCACCATGGGCGATGCCCCCCTTCAAACCACCACCCGCCATCCAAACGCTGAATCCATAGGGGTGATGATCCCGACCGTTAGTTCCCTGAGAACCCGGAGTACGTCCGAATTCGGTCGCGAATACAACCAGCGTTTCGTCGAGAAGACCTCGTTGTTTCAGATCCTGAATCAAACCGGCGACGGGGCGATCCACTTGTTGAGCCAGTTCGGCATGTTTGGTTTTGAGATTAGAATGCTGATCCCAGGCACCTGCTGCTCCATCTCCATGTTGAAT
>TARA_R100000789_G_scaffold1605_3_pt1 | contig 10726 bp, 8 predicted proteins | sample TARA_R100000789 | Tara Oceans TARA_R100000789 (sample SAMEA2623403) | marine metagenome | biome: marine biome (ENVO:00000447); feature: mesopelagic zone (ENVO:00000213); material: "saline water (ENVO:00002010), including plankton (ENVO:xxxxxxxx)" | depth 450 m | reverse complement strand
ACCAGCCACCATTAGCACACCACAAAATAAAAACAGCTCGCAGGACGACAGAACACCACCAAAACCAGCTGAGCGGGGCGCGGTGGCCAGCGTGTCCAGTATTACCAACCGAAGCGCGACATATCCCCGGCTGTTTGTCTGTGAATCTGGCCCGGATCAGGCAGGCCGGCACACTAACACACCGGGAAAGCGTTTTTTCTGCTCAACGAAATCGGCAGATTGGCTTCCGCTTTGCACCCCCCGGCTCGCACTGTAGTAAGCTCCCATAGATTTTACGAGTAGTTTTTAGTTAATTTTGATATTGCAAAAAGAGGCATCAAGTTGTGGAAATAGTAGTATTGTAGTATAAAATACAGTGAATAGGCGATTTTTTTTCTTAAATTTTGCGGTAAATAGGAAACGATATCATAATGGTATCATTTTTATATTTTAAGGGTTGGGTTAAGCCTTTATTCTTCTTCTATAAAAGAACCCTTCCCGGAAGCCTTTCATAAAGGGTTAAGTAAAGGGTTAGTGAAAGGCTCCCTATATGTATATGTATATGTATATGTAGTAAGCATAGTGTAAGTAAAAGAGCGCGCGCGTAAGAAAACTATGAAACTTTTATATAATTATTGTGTACATTTGAAAGTGCAAGTACAATGTCGCAACAAAACTTTTGAGGTTTACAGAATTTCAGAGGCTGACGATCTTGGCATAAAACACTGCAAGGATTGGCGTAAGGCTTCCAAGAATGATTGGATTCTTGCGGATGACGGAATAGTTTTACAGGTATTAGGCAGGCGGAAATATGACACAGGAAGAAAAAAGGATATTTATTTAATCCGGACTGGATATGGTGAAACACCCACATACAGAAGGTCAATTTTTGCTTGCAGGCAGCCCGATTACGAGTGGGATATCAGGTATAAAAAAGGCTTGGTCAGGAATGTTAAGCCTACTGCGCTACAGGGCGCTTTCATTCAGCAGCTTATGGACAACTATGAGCCTGATGAACGCGGTTTGTGGAAGATTCCGCACATTATCGATGCTTATATGTCTGTTTATTGCGACAATAATCCGTCAAGCTCACTTCGTCGGGCAATGGCAATACTACGAAAGGATAGCGTGAAAGAAGTTATGGCAGGAAAAATGAAAGAGCGTTTGGAGTTAGTCGGTATTGATGATGAATATGTTGCAAAAAAGTACAAGAAATTTATTGAGGATAGTGGCGCACCTGCCAGTACACGCCTGCAAGCCCTGAACAGGGTGAGCGATATCATGGGCCACGTTGAAAAAAAGGAAAATACAACAGAACAAACTGTATTTATGCTCTCCGATGGTGATAAGAAGCTGCTGGCACAGCATAAAAAACAGCTCCCGGATAAAGAATTAGTGGATATTATCACAAATGGCTCAAGTGGAACAGAAACAAAGAACATCAATTCAACTTAAAGAGGATATTGATAATATTCGTGTTGGGTTTATTTGCATTGAAGGTGATACATACAGCATTTCACCTGCAATCACAGCCTGTATACTCGATATGCTGAACGAAATAGAGGAACTTGAAAATCTATTGTCTGAATTAAAAAATCACGATAATGTCGCCCGATCTTGAACGCAAAAAAATACTGCAAAGGATGTATCTTGATCCTTTCTTCTTCGCTGAAGTGCTTTTTGGTGAAAAAAATAACACTATGCACTACCACATGAGATGTAAATCACCGAAATTCCATAAGGAAATCTTTAATGAACTCCTGCACTTGAAACAGGGCGACAAAATGGCGGTGGTCGCCCCCCGTGGACACGCTAAAACTACCCTCGTCTCATTTATTTACCCCCTGCACCAAATGCTCTTTGGCGAAGAACGCTTTGTTCTTTTAATCTCCGAATCGGAAACACAGTCCAAATACCTGCTGGAAGCTATTGGCAATGAAATTGAGTATAATAAAAAACTGCATGAATATTTTGGCAATAGAATGGGCGAAACTTGGGGAAAAGAAGAAAAAGAAGTTATCACCGGCTTTGATGAATTTGGCAAACCCTCCGGAATGTGTAAAATATTGATCCGCGGTACCGGTCAAAAAGTTAGAGGTTTGAAATATGGGCCATATAGACCTACATTAACCATAGTCGATGACGGCGAAGGTGAATCAAATACGATGACCGAGATGTCAAGGGAAAAATTCAGACGCTGGTTTAATGCTGCTGTAATCCCCGGCTCTACAGACGCTAAATTGTGCTTTATCGGAACTATTGTCGACGACAGTTCGTATTTAAACCGGATTGCTGGTCGCAGATCATACAGTAAGGCTGGAGAGCGAATCGTTAAAGGTTGGAAAACACGGTTCTATCAGGCAATCCCACAAAATGTGGGCGCAGGTATATTTACCGCATCCGGCAAAGAATATAAAAAGAACAAACAAGTTCAAGTTTTATGGAAGGAGCATAGACCGTACAAATGGCTTAAAGCCGAAAAAGACAGGTTAGCCTCCGAAGGCCATGTATCTTATTTTTATCAGGAATATCAGAATATTCCTATGGATGATGCGTTTCGTATATTCAAAGAAAAAGATATTCAGTATTGGGATGGCTTCTATACCTTTGAAAACGGTCAATCTTATGTTACGAAAATATCTAAAGAAGGCAAAGAAAAAGTTCCTGTTAACACTTTTATGGGCGTTGACCCAGCTTCCTCGGAAAATAAAAAAGCTGACTATACTGTAATTATGACTATTGCAGTCGATCCGGAATTTAATATCTATGTAATCGACTACTTCCGCGGACAGGTGTCACCAATGGACGGCGCAGATCGTATATTTGCTATGTCTGATATCTATAATCCCCGGGCAATCAAAATTGAGGAAACAGGCCATGTGATGCTGGCTGACTATATCCAGCGGCGCAGTAAGGAATCTGGACGGTTTCTGAATATTAACCCTAAACAGGCTATTAAAAATAAATTCTACCGCATTAAACAAATGCAGCCGTACTTTGCATCAAAAGCTGTCTTTGTTAAAGAAACACACTATGACCTCATCGATGAACTGCTGCAGTTTAAGGAAACAGGATCATCTAAAAAAGATACACTCGATGCACTGCGCTGGGCGCTGGACGATATGTGGAAACCAAACCTGCAACTCAAAGACAGCGTGTGGGTCGAACCGGATACAAGTAAAATAAGGGCTGATTGGGAAACCGGTCAGTTGTTCTATAGCTGATGGCAATTAATATAAAAAAATTAAACCTTCCAGACGTTGACTATACTGACGTATGGCATGATTATAAATTATTCCAATCTTCCGGCGAAGAATGGCGTTACCAAATGGCGGAAGATGAAGATTTTTATCTCGGCAACCAACTGACAGATACCCAAAAAGAATATCTTGAATCTGTGGGACAGCCGCCGGAGGCTAATAACAAAATAAGGCCGGCAGTTGAGACTGTGTTGGCAAACATAGCGGCGGCTTCCCCTGAATGGGATGTGCGCCCTGTCGGTAAAACGGATAACGATATGGCCTTCGTCTGTAATCAGATGCTCGATTGGATATGGCGGGAATCAAATGGAGACGTGCAGTTTCGTAAAGCCTGTAAAGATTTTATTGTAAAAGGACTTTCTTATTTCTATGTTTTCCCCGATTGGAATGTCGACGGTGGCGAAGGCGGTGTCCGGGTGCGGCGGTTATCGCCGGAATCCGTATTTGTTGATCCGAATACAATGCTGTCTGATTTTTCAGACGCATCTTCAATGATATTTTCCGACCTGCATACCAAGAAATCACTGATCTCTGTGTTCCCGCAGTATGAAAAAGAAATCGAAGAAGCAAGAGAAGATTACGAAGTCAATGAGCAGGGTTCCGGAAAATATTCCAGAGATCAGGTGTGGACAAGGGACGATGTGGGTAAAGATCATCAGGAAATGGTTCGTAAATATGTGCGCTTCAGTAAAGTCAATGTGCCAATGGTGATGATTACCGACGTTAATACCGGCAAATCACAGAAATTGTCCCGCGAAGGCTATAAGGAAATGGCAAAAGACGAACGCTATGGCAAACTGGTGAAAGAAAATGTCATTATGGAAGAACTTGTCTATGAAAAACATATCCGCGAAGTGGCTCTGTTCGGAGACCAGCTGATATACGATGAAGTCCTGCCAATTACAAAATATCCTATTATACCAGCCTGCAATGAACATACATCTACACCGTATCCGTCCGGCGATGTGCGCCATTCAAAATCACCGCAACGGATGCTCAATAGAACAGAGGCGCTGTTAATATCACATACCAGCGCAACAACAAATTTTAAACTGCTTTACGAGGACGGGGCGATAGATCCGGGTGAAGTTAACAAGTGGCACATTCCAAATGCGCTAATTCGGGTTAATCCGGGTGCTTTGAGGGAGCAGAAGATTAAAGAGTTCGCTCCGCCCTCCGTAAGTAGTCAGCTGTATACAGAAAAACAACGCTATGAGATGGACATTGAGCAGGTCTTCGGCGCATATAAATACCTGCAGGGTTCAGCATCGGATGCGCCGGGTTCAGTGGGCGAAGCGCAAATCGTGGATGAGGCGGTGGCAAGAAAACAAAATTGGAAAATCCTGCCGATATACGATATGATCACCCGGGCAGCAAGAGTGGCGCAGGAATGGATGCCTTCTGTCTATAATACACAAAGAATCCTACGAGTCGTTAACCCGGACGGTGAATCAAAAGAATTAATGCTGAATGAACCGGTGATTGACGATAAGACCGGGGCAGTAATGCGAATGTATGATGTACAGTCTGCAAAAGTTGATGTAAAAGTTGTGGTCGGCAGTACAAGAGCTAAATCACCAGCCGCCGATCTACAGCGGGACTTGACATTGTTAAATGCCGGTATATATGACCGCACACAGGTGATAATGAATATGCAGGGTGATATGGATAAAGCGTCCCTTATTTCCAGACATAGTGAAATTCAGCAGCTACGCGGTGCTGTTGAACAAATGGAAGAACAGCTCAAAAAGCTGCAGGGCGATATGCAAACCCGCGAAAGAGAAATTTTCCACGCCAATATGAGGGCGGAAATTGCCGAAGCCACCAAGCCAGTACAACAGGCTTTGAGCAATGTTAAGGCGAACGCAAAACTTGAAGAAGCGAGACAGAGAGATGCCTCAAAAAAGGTTAAAGAGGGTGCATCTTCTGTTCTAAACGAGATTAACTCTGAAACAGCGGCTCCCGCACGTGGATAACCGCACAAAAAAAGGAGCATCGAATGGCTAATGAACAAGCACAGGTAACAGAACCAACAGCTGGAGATAACCCAACTGGTGACTTTATGGTAGACACATTGAATGAGTTTAATAAAGGAATCAGCAAAAGCTCTCCAGATGAAGATCAGGTTGATGGTGATGTTTCTGTTGAAGAAAGTGCTGGCTCACAGCGGCAGATGACTGCGCAGGAACAGGAAAACTGGCTGATTGATAACAAATTTCGGGATGACCCGGAAGGCCGTGATAAATTGGCTGAATCCTATAAACAACTGCAAAGTGAGAAGGATCGTATAACAAACGAATTAGGGGATAGGGACGGCAGATACAAGCAATTGGATCAGCTGGACACATTCCTGCATGAAAATCCGGAAATTGTATCGAAACTTCGTGATGAGATCAGTAGTGTAAGTCAAGGAACCAAGCCACCGGATAAACCGGAAGATTATGATCCCTACGAGGAAAATATCGAAGATTCTTCTTCACAGAAGTATCGGCAGGCTTATGATCAGTACCTTGTTCGCTTGGGAGCAGATGAAGCCCGAAAAGAACTTGCCGGTTTCCGGCAGGAAATGTCGGCTAAAGAAGCTGTACAGGCTGAAGAAAAGGTATTGCAAAATCTTGGACTTTCAAATACTGATATTCAGGAGTACAGGGATTTTATTAATGATCCCAAGATTGTTACACCTGAAAATCTTGTCAATATCTGGCGTCACATGAGTGAGCAAAGAAAAGAGAAAACTGTACCGGATGAACTATCCAATACTCAATCTTCCGGTTCGGGAGGTCGAACGAGCCTTGCGAGTGTCAGCGGAGTTACACCTTCTCCACTTAATTCGTCAGATAAGGAAACAAATGAGTTTATGGATGGTATAATGCAGTTTTCTAATTCTTACACTCCTGACAAAAGGAAATAATAATGGCTACTACTTATGGTACTGGTACAGCGTTGCAATTCACCGATGACTCGCAACGACAGGTACTGGAACTTGGAAGTAAAATTCACTATTACAATCCCGATGTAACACCAATTCTTTCCATTTTCGGATTGAAAAGCTCTGTAACTCCCGTCCCCATTTTTGAGTGGATGGAAGATGAGTACATGATCAAGCGAACAATCAAACAGGATGTTTTTGATACCGGGGCTAACTCGGCTACAACAGCTATCTCTGATACAGCATACGAAGGAACGCAAGGGGTCAACAACGGCGCATCTATTCTTAATTTTGATAGACAAGCGCAGATGGAAGGCCTCGAAGCAGGCGCTGTGTATTTGGTTTCTTTTACAGAAACCTCTGGAACTACGGCAACATTGCCTACAGCTAACACCCATGTATTGTGTGTGGCTGTTGGTGTGAATGTTGACTGTGATACCAATAATCACAAAGCTGCTCAATTCGTTGGCTGTCATACAGGTACTGTTGGCAGTGATTCTGTTTGGTATATTGAAGCTAATGCTGATGGAGTTGACCTGTTTACAGGTGACTCTGACGCTTGGATCAATCTAACGTATGTTAACAATGCTGGCGCATTTTATGATGCCGGTAGTGCGACCGCTTACTACGGTCATAACATATCTCCGACTGGCGCTAATAGTGGTTTTGGTCTTCATAACCTTGCGGATGCAGATTACTTCATCCAAGAGAATGGAGTTTCCGGAATTGCTGAAGGTGCCGCAGTTGGTGTAGAAACACGGAAAAAAGTTCGCAGACTAAAGAACTGCACACAGATTTTCCGTGAACCTTACACCATTACCGGAACTGCCAATGCTTCAAAACATTATGGCGGATCAGAACTGGCTCGGCTTCAAGCACGTAAACTGGCAAAAATCAAAGTTGATTGTGAATATGCACTGTTGTCTAATGGTGACTATTCGCTCGATTCTACAGCAGAAAATCCAAAACGAACCTTCGCAGGTTTCGGTATTGGCGATTCTGCTGGCACAGGATTTGTCCAGACCAATGATGGTCGCGGTAACTCAAACTTACAAGTGGGTTATTCCGCTGGTACAATGGATGATTTGGACAGTGCGTGCGAATACATATTCCACGATCTGATTGATGGCTCAATGCGTAAAACAGTGTTTGCATCAAACAAGTGGCTGAAGAAACTCGCCTCAATGGTGCGTTTGGGATCTGGAGCTGGAACAGCAGCAACGGCTTCCTACGATCTTGGTGATTCTTCACAGGTCGCTGGTATTCGTGTGCGTCGATTCGTTGGCGCAGTTGGTGAATTAGACTTTATTCCTCACCCTCTCTTAAATGGTGCTTTAGAAGATTATGCTCTTGTGATTGACCCGGCGAACTTTGCAGTTCGTCCGTTGGCAAGTCGCGATATGCAGCTTCGCAGAGATATCGTTAAAGATGGTCGTGATGGGCAAACAGATGAATGGATGATGGAGTTCGGCCCGGAAGCTCGGAATGAACAAACTCATGCTATTTTGAAGCTCTCGTAATAAGTCTGATTACTTTCAGTTAAACTGTTTGTGGGGGCGGTTTTCCGCCCCCCAAACAACAAAGAAGGAAAAAATATGCCTGATAAAACAACATACGGTACTGGCGCAACCGGTTTTTCTGATGGGCAGACAAAACTTGTCAGTTCATTGAAGATTATGAAAAAGAAACGTAAGAAAAGATTAAAGAAAAAGAAATAATGAGATATAGAGAAGCATACGAATTAATTGACGCCGCAGTCGGTAAAGCGGAACTTGGTTTTCCAGTTACGGAAACATTAAAAGCAATGTTTTTTGATCAGGAAGTGGAGAATATTGGATTGCGTTTGGTGAAAAAATCAGTACGTGCAAGTTTTTCAGTTTCAGGGAAAGAGTATGTACTGACCGATGAAAAGCGGTCTAATAAGATTTTTAAAGTTGAACTTGTAGATGGCTCTGGTTCAACAAGAGCAGTGCCTTACATTGATGATAGTGTTATGTTTTTCAGTACAGATGAGGACACAATTTCGAATATTGGCTATACATTGAGAACGGACGCAACATCCGGCAGCCTTACTGCCGGGACAAGAGCTAATCCATGTTCAATTACTGCCGCATCTCACGGGCTTGACTCCGGGGATTTTGCGATTTTCAGCGAAGTAGTTGGACTTGATTTAACTGCTACAAGCGTTAATGCGCTTAACGGTAAAAGACTCGCGGTTACAGTGGTTGATGCAAATACTTTTACCGTAGCAGTAGATACAAGTTCAGGATATGGCGCTGACGCTACAGCCGGCAAATGGCAGGAAGATACAGTAAAAATAGTCTTTAATAAAACTCCTTCATCAGACAGTTCTACTGTCAGGGTGTTCTATTACGCAAGGCCAGAGCCGAAAACGGACAATACAAGCCGGATTGATCTTCCGGATCAACTGTTGCCGGCGGCTATACATCGTGCGGTAGCACAATTAATAAATTTAGATGGTAATTTACAATTAGGGTCAGGCCATAGAGGTCTGGCTAAAGCATTAGAAAATGAATACATGGGAACAGATAGGGCGAGAGAAGCAATGCCTGATCTTGTTCCGCAACCACTACAAGACTTTGTAGGTAAATAACAATAACAGGAGAAAATAACAATGGCAGATAAAGCAACAGGCAGCCTATCAGCTTCGGTCTTTCAAGATGAAGTGAAATCAACGATGAGTGGCAGTTCTATATACGAACCAAAAGATGCTAATGACAAATGGGTATTTGCGGAAGTTGCGGTGGGCAACGGAGCAAGCACCAATTTGTTAAGTGTTGCGTCTGATACGGAAATAACCTTTCTTGGTTCTGGAACTGAACTTGTAGCCGGCGATTATATCGAATGGATTGCAATTAAGAACATCTCGACCACAGCGACAGAAGGTGTTGGAATTGATTTCAATGCCGGTACAGCCGCTTTCGACTTGAAAACAACCATGATTATTGGTGCTGGAGAGATGTTTATAGCAAAAGTACCAAATGCTACGGTTGAAGATTTACACGCCCGATCCTGCGTGATGGATGGCACTTATGGCTATGCAGAATCGCAGGGTGCTACTACCGTTACAGTACAGGTAGCCGCTATAATAGACGATGTATAATAATTAAGAGGTAAAGCTATGGCTGATTTTCAGACGAGGGTCGAGGACTTGATTGGATCGGTTGGCGACACCCAGCTGATAACTGATAGTTTAACAGATACTGCGGCAGAGTTAATTACACTTCTGCCGAAAGAGTGTTTATGGGTTGCATCAGTTAATTCAGGAGATGTTACAGCGGCTAACTATAATGTTGAAAAATGTTTAGTTCTTAATGTAATCCGAGAAAATGGTACAGATGGACAATATGAAGATTGTAAAGAAGTAAGTCCGTCTTATTTTCGCAGGGTGCAGGATGTAAATAGTATGTGGTATCCATCCACATCGGAACCTGTATACCTTATTAAGAACAGCCATGTATTTGTATACCCGTCCCCGGGCGTAAGCCCAAATGCTTTTCAGGTGGAATATGTGACAAAACCTTCAGTGACTTTCAGCGGATCTTCAATTACTAATTTCCCTGACGAATATGAACACCTTGTTGTGTTAGGCGGATCGGTGAAATGCCTACAAAGACTGATGAACAGTAACATGGTTTCTCTGTCTATTTCTGTGCCGACTGCGCCTGATCTTGGAGCAATTACCTACTCAAGTCCGTCAGTTTCTATAACTGATCTATCTGTTACCGCCGTTCCGCCGGATGTCCCTGCCGCGCCAAGTTTTTCAGTAACCGCTATAAGTGAAGGTAGTATAAGCGCTGGCAGTGTTGGCGCTGTTACTGTTGGAACCAGTACCGCTGTTGCAACTGTGGCTATTGCTTCCGCTTCGGTTCATTCTCATAGCGCGCCAACTTATAATGCGTCATCGTCTTACAGTCAAGCAGCATTTAGTGGATTTTCCAGTGGTTTGTCACCAACAGACCCAAGTTCGTTGAGCATAGATGCGGTTCCACCTGCAAGTCCTTTATTAACAACCGTAAGTTATAGCGGTATATCAGATGTTAATTCTGTTGCTGTTGTAACGTCCGCCGTTCAAGTAGCAACCGACGCAACGTTGCCGGCTTATAATAGTGGTAGTATTATTGATTTTGGCACCACTGCCGGTCAGCAATTCAAGGCAATAAGTGAGATTCCGGCAATACCGGATTGTACAACGATAACAACAGCACCATCGTTACCTATTGCGCCTTCCATATCTTCTTCAGGCGTATCAACATCTTCAATTATTTTTTCAGCAACACCGCCTGTATATACAGCACCTATTGTTCCTGTTGGCTTGTCATCTTACAGCGGATATACAAGTGGTTTGTCAGAAACTGACCCGGGAGTATTATCAGTAACTGCCGTACCACCTGACACGCCGGGAACACCATCCATATCTTATTCTAACGCATCAGTTGGCGATGCTATTACGGGTGCTGTAGATTCAATAGTCGTTGCACAGGATTCGATTGCTGGTGCGGTAGATGGCTTAACAGGTGCGGTTGACCCTTTAACA
>TARA_R100000789_G_scaffold95948_3_pt1 | contig 10727 bp, 11 predicted proteins | sample TARA_R100000789 | Tara Oceans TARA_R100000789 (sample SAMEA2623403) | marine metagenome | biome: marine biome (ENVO:00000447); feature: mesopelagic zone (ENVO:00000213); material: "saline water (ENVO:00002010), including plankton (ENVO:xxxxxxxx)" | depth 450 m | reverse complement strand
TCCAGTTTGATCGTCTCGATGAATCGCTCGCACCGACCATTCAGGTTCGGCGAAGCATTGGGTACCTGGGAAATAGAAACTGTCATCAAGCGACTGAGCTGAAGTTAAAGAGAAACTTTGTGTGGCATTGATTGTGAATCGCTTGCTTATATATAGTGACTGTTTACTATATGATCATTCGTATCCACAGAGGATGTATAATGCAGGTTTCATTATTACAAATGTTTAAGAAATTCACACGTAATACTACGAGGGGAAGAATGCCTCAATTTCGCCACGGGGACGTGATGCTCGAGGAAGTCGTAAAGCTTCCAGATGCAAGCCGTAAAACTCAGCATACAATTCTTGCACATGGCGAATTGACTGGCCATTGCCATCGAATTGCCGAGCGAGATTCTGCGGATTTGTACGACACTTCGGATGGTCTATTTTTGCATGTCACGGCGCAGGAAGCGACGCTGGTTCACGATGAACATGATGCGATCACGCTAAAATCGGGATATTACCGTGTGTGGCGTCAGCGAGAATACTCACCCGAAGAAATCCGCACGGTCCGAGACTGAAGTCATGGCTAACACAACTCCGATGACATCCAGGGAGGCTTGCGATCGCATTCTTGCAGGCGAGACTAAAGCAATTCACGTTGACGGAAGTATCGACTTGAGTGGTGCAGATCTGAAAAAGATCACATGCTCAATTTCCTGTAACGATTTGAATCTCAGTGGGACAGCGATTTCGACTCTTCCGTCAGATGTCAAAGTGCGTTCAAGATTAAATCTGGACAATTGTAAACAGCTGGAGCGTTTGCCGTCTGGACTCACTTGCGGTTCGCTTAGCCTGCGTGGTTGCACATTCCTGGAACAGTTGCCGGAGGGTCTGTCGACATGGTTTTTAAATGCTAGCGACTGTCTACGGTTGTCAGACTGGCCGAAGAAGGCTTCGGTCATAAATGGCAATGTGCAACTGAGAAATTGTCTCGAAATTCGTTCGATTCCTGATTGGCTGGGACCGCTGGGGCAGTTGGATTTAGCGGGATGTGCGAATCTTCACGAATTGCCTCCTGGCCTCGTTGTATCAGGATGGATTGATATTGGTGGATCGAGCATTTTGTCACTGCCTCTCTCACTTCAAGCCGTGTCGTTGCGTTGGCGAAGCGTCCCTGTGACGCATTCCATTGTCTTCGAGCCAGAGAAGATCACCTCGAAACAAGTCCTGGCGGAAAAGAATGCTGAGCTTCGGCGTGTGATGATCGAGCGGATGGGTTACCTGAAGTTCTCAGAAGAAGTTGGGGCGAAAGAGCTTGATCAAGACACGGACGCTGGCGGGAGACGGCAACTGTTGAAAATTGAGATCGACGGTGATGAACCTCTCGTCGGATTGGCGTGCCGATGCCCATCCACGAATCGTCAGTACTTTTTACGTGTGCCACCACACATGAAAACATGCCATCAAGCGGCTGCATGGATGGCGGGGTTTGATGACCCGACACTGTATCAACCGTTGATCGAAACTTAATGATCCATTTCATAATTTTCGCATAATTTAGAAATCAGGAGTGCCCCGTGGATCGACGTGAACTGGTTTTCATGGATTCGACATCTAATAAGTTTTGGAACATCGTCCTTGAGGGGGACTCCCACACCGTCACCTATGGGCGGGCAGGTACTGAGGGGCAAACAAAATCGAAATCGTTTTCGGATCAAGAAACTGCAAGGAGGGATTATGAGAAACTCATCGCTGCCAAAATGAAAAAGGGCTATGTGGATGCAGATAGCGCGACTGCCTCGACAGGCGATGACCATGACAGTGTGCCAACTCTCGCTTTTCGCTCTATCTTGAAATCAGACGATATTCACCAAAATGCGAAGACCTTCATCGGCAAGCGGATCGCCGATTATGATCCTGAAAAAAAGGCAGCACCTGGTGGAAAAACGGTCTATCGTTTTCGCAGTGATTGGGAGGAAGCGAACTGCATTCCTCATTTAATTCATTTTCTCGAAACCGATGCTGCCGCAGAAGCCATTGGGATTGTGATCGGGAATTGGGCAGGTGATGACAGCGAAGGTGATCCAGACGAAGTGATTGACTTGCTGTGTGAGAAGCGTGATCAGCTCAGCAGCCTGAAAGCAATTTACCTTGGTGATATCGTTTCTGAGGAAAACGAAATGTCATGGATTCATCAATCAGATGTGACTCCATTGCTGGAAGCGTTTCCTAACCTTGAGTTACTGCGAACGCGCGGTGGTCAAGACCTCGCAATCAGCAATCCGCAGCACACCAAGCTACGCGGTTTGATTTGCGAGTCTGGAGGGTTGTCCGCAGAAGTGGTACGCTCTATTGGTCGTTCGGAATTTCCTGCCCTTGAGCATCTGGAACTTTGGCTGGGAACGGAAGAATACGGTGGCAGTAGCACTGTCGAGGATTTGCAGCCGATTCTCAGTGGCGAGCTGTTTCCTAACTTGAAGTATCTCGGCTTGCGGAACTGCGAATTTGTGAATGACATCGCTGCAGTGATCGTTAACAGCCCGTTAGTGCAGCGGATTGAATCGCTCGACCTGTCATTAGGCGTACTGACGGACGAAGGTGGACGGGCACTCGCCTCACTTCCTACCAATGGAAAACTCAAGCATGTCAGTCTGCACTACAATTACCTAACCAACGAAGTCATTAAACTGCTGGGCAAATTACCTTTCAAAGTCGATATGTCTAAGCCAAGTCACATGGACGATGATGAAGAGTGGCGTTTTGTAGCAGTCGGCGAGTAGTTCATGTCGCATCGAAATCAAGCTCATTGGATTCTCGGCGATCCAGATGGTCAACGAGTAGCAGATTATCGTGCTGCTGCGGCGCGATGCGGGTTGCAACGCCCCAGGTGCATCGCCTGGACGGACGTCATCAACGACGGGCTCGATTTGTTTGATGAAATCCCCAGTGATTCGCGATTGCGAATCGATTCCTTTGGTCAAAATCAAGCTGCAATTGCGGCTTTAATCAGACATGGAGGCGGTCTTGAGATTCCGCAAATTGGACAAATCCTCTCGCTCAATCACCAGTATCGGGGACTATGCCGAGTGCTGCGTGCTTTGAACGATTGGTCAGTGAATCGCCCGGATATAGAGCTTGACCAGCAGCCAGGCGATATCGAGTTGATGTTTGATAAGTGGGCCACGCACAGGAAAATGATGTCGTGCCGTCCTGAGACAACGCTGTTACCGACCGAGTCACTTGAATTTTTCAAGAGACTGGCTCTATTTGTTGAAGACTGCGGGGGGCGTGTTTTTGTTAAACCTAGATATGCTTCGTCGGCATCTGGTGTCTGCTGTTATCGAGTTAGCAACAATCGTCAGCAATTGATTGCACCTGTAGAGATCGTTCGCGATTCCGGGCACATCCGACTATTTAATTCGCTACGCGTTCGCTCGTACACAAGCACACGCGATATCCACGATATTTTCACTGCGCTTGCTCCCCAAGGAATGATCGCTGAAGCGGCAGTCAACAAAGCACGCATTAATGGGGATCGGTTTGATTTACGTATCGTCGTCATCAACGGCCGAGCCGACCATCTGATTGCACGACAAAGCAGTTCGCCAATCACCAATTTGCACTTGGGAAACACGCGAGCTTCGCTGGAAAGTGTCTGCCAGGTTGTTGGGATGGAACGATTGCAGTCGTGTCGGCATTTGGCATTGCATGCAGCGAATCATTTTCCAGAGACTTTGTACTGCGGCGTTGATATCCTATTGCCGAAGTCTGGCTCACCGCTGGTGTGTGAAGTGAATGCCTTCGGAGATTTTCTGCCCAATCTCATCGCGAATGGCCAGACAGTTTATGAAGCAATCCTGAAATCCAATGGTCGTAATCTTGAGGTCTTGGTTTGATAAACAAGGCAGCACTTATCTTTGATCTCGATCAGACGTTGTTCGATCGTCAGTTCGCGGTGGACAATTGGTTTGCCAGTCTGAGACTTAGCCATTGCGATCAAGCACGATTGCGTCTGCTTGATCGCAATGGCTACGGCGATCGCGAAGATTATTTTGTGGAGTTTGAGTCGCTAACTGGCAATAAAATGGATCACAAGATTTTTATTAGTTCGTTGGTTCGCTTTCTCGAGCCAGATCGCTCGCTGATCAATTGTCTGAAACGCCTGCGCACATACTACTCGATTGCCATTTTGACTAATGGGGGAGCGTGGACTCAGCACGCAAAAATCAAAGCATTGTCACTCAACGAAGTATTCCCTCAGAATTGCATTTTCGTATCAGAGGAGATCGGTTTTGAGAAACCAGATACAAACGCATTCAATTATGTAGCGAATTCCCTTGGCGTACCGGCAAGTGAGTGTCTGTATTTTGGTGATTCGATGCCGACTGACATCATCGCAGCTAGGGTTGCTGGTTGGAGAGCTTGCCATATTAGCGGACCTGCGGAGTTAGCGCGGCTCCTGGTTCAACTGCCGGAGGTTGTAACGTGCTGAATCACATTGGACGCAGCGACATACTGCTCATCACTCTGGACACGCTCCGTTACGATGTGGCCCAGTCGCTGTTTGAGGGAGGGCGATTGCCCAATCTAACTCGTTTCATGCCTGATGCTGGTTGGGAGCATAGGCACTCTCCAGCTACGTTTACTTACGCGGCACATCATGCGTTTTTTGCAGGTTTCTTACCCACGCCGATTCAACCTGGTCTGCATCCGAGGTTGTTTGCATCCGAGTTTGGTGGCAGCGAGACAATATCGGATCAAACATTTGTCTTCCCCGAAGCGACCTTACCACAAGCACTCTCCACGATCGGATATCACACGATTTGCGTTGGCGGCACAGGTTTCTTTAACTCCAAAAATGCATTGGGCAAAGCTCTTCCGAGTTTGTTCGATGAATCTCATTGGTCCAGGTCGATGAGTGTTGTTGATCGCAACTCGGCTTTGCATCAGGTTGAATGTGCGATCGCAGCCATCGAGCGTCAAAACCAAAAACGCGTATTTTGCTTCATCAACTTTTCTGCGATCCACCAACCGAACTGGTTCTTTACATCGAATGAGCGGCCAGCCGATGGTCGGGACACTCTTGCCAGTCACGGTGAAGCTTTAGTTGAAATTGATCGGCAGCTTCCACAATTGTTTGACTGCTTTCGTGAACGCGGAAGTCTTTTTGCAATAGTTTGCTCAGATCATGGCACCGCGTATGGGGAAGACGGTCATTGGGGACATCGCTTGGCCCATCCGGTCGTATGGGAGGTACCTTATGCCGACTTCGAGTGGTAAAAGTATCCGGGGGTTGGAAGCCGCGATCGCAAGTGATCAATACGCTGGGTATGCGTATGCTTATCCTCATAAGACGTCCTATCGCAGGCTTGATCCGCCAGTCGATTTGTCCAGCGTCTGGGCGGATGAAGATCGATCACGTTTATATTTATACTTACACATGCCGTTCTGTGAGATGCGATGTGGATTCTGTAACTTGTTTACTGCTTCCCAGCCACCCAGCGCTTTGGTTGATCAAACTTTAAGTGCGATTTCAGTTCAGTCCAGAACGGTTGCCGATTCCGTCAATCCCCAATCCGTGGCGCAAATTGCGATCGGTGGCGGCACACCAACTTACCTCGAAGCGGATGAACTGAGGCAAGTCCTGGAGATGATTAAACGGGATTGGCCGGTTTCTCTGGGATGCGTGCCGTTTTCAGTAGAAGTTTCCCCGGCAACCGTGGATGAAACGAAGCTCAAATTGCTGATGGATTACGGCGTGCGGCGGATCAGCATGGGCGTCCAGAGTTTTGCCGAACGTGATTTGAGCAGTTTGGGACGCCCACAAAGTAACGATCAGGTTCATAATTCGATTGATTTGATTCGCAAGTGCGGCGTAGAAATTTTCAATCTGGATTTGATCTACGGTAACCACGACCAAAGCGAAACTGACTGGGTACGAACGGTCGAGCGCGGACTCTCTTACAGGCCGGAAGAGATGTTCCTGTATCCGCTTTACATTCGTGAATTAACTGGACTTGGACGAACGGGACGGAGACCTGCAGGGAATCGCAGACATCTCTACGAACTTGGTCGAGACTTGTTGTTGCAAGCCGGGTACAATCAGATTTCAATGCGAATGTTTCGCCGCAACGACATCGACTATACAACTCAGCATTGTTGCCAGGAAGACGGCATGATCGGACTTGGCCCAGGCGCTCGCAGCTACACATCTGGCCTGCATTACAGCAGCGATTATGCAGTTAGCGGTGTGGGTGTCCGAAAGATCATTGCCAAATTCTGCGGGCAAGAAGCACGAGAATATTCGGTTGCTGATTACGGCGTAAGACTCACTCACGAAGAACAGTGTCGACGATATTTGATTCGATCGTTGCTGCAATCCGACGGTCTCGATCTACTGGCTTTTCGAGAAAAATATGGGGACGATGTGCGGAGCTTGCTTCCTCAGGTCGATGAACTGGTTGAGCGTGAATATGCCGCGTGGGCCGATCAGCGGTTACGACTCAGCACAATTGGTCTGGCTTACAGTGACGTGATTGGCCCTTGGTTGTACTCTGAACAAGTCCGAGTACAAATGGAGCAGTTTGAACTCAGATGAACATCACTCGCATCCTGTATCGTGGTTCCCTATCGAGTTGCAACTATGCATGCGGGTACTGCCCGTTTGCTAAAAAGACGAATACGCGTGAAGAACTCGATCGTGACCGGAGCGAGCTCGATCGCTTTGTTGACTGGGTTGCTGCACACGTTCGTTCAACGGGTGTGTTTATCACACCTTGGGGTGAGGCGATCATCCACAGATATTATCGCGAGGCCATGATTCGTCTTTCCTGGATGGAACACGTGCATCGGGTTGCCATCCAAACAAATTTAAGTGGGAACCTTAACGATTTGAAAGACGCTCAAGCAGATCGACTGGCGATCTGGGCGACGTTCCATCCCGGCGAAACGGATGCATTGCGGTTTCTTAAGCGTTGTGAAACGTTGCAAGAGATGAATATTCGGTTCAGTGTCGGAGTGGTTGGCCTCAAAGAGCATTTCGACGCCATCGCCGACTTGCGAAAACGTCTCTCGCCCGACGTATACTTATGGATAAATGTCCCCAAGAGCAGCGGAGTCCTGTACTCAGATGATGACATCAATTTTCTGAGCTTGATAGACCCGTACTTTGGTTGGAACGCAGAGCGTTGGCCAAGTCTGGGTAAGCCCTGTCAAACAGGGCTTACGTCGTTTACAGTCGATTGCCGAGGTGATGCCCGCCGCTGTCACTTCGTAGATAAACTCATTGGGAATATCTATCGCGACAACATCTGGAAGCTTTTGCGCCCAGAACATTGTCCGAATGCAACATGCGGTTGTCACATTGGCTACATTCATCGAGATGACTTCGCACTTAAACGAATCTATGGAGAAAATGTACTCGAGCGCATCCCCGTCAATTGGCCCGGTATTGATCCTGAAATGACTCGCCCGCTCCTGTACAACGAACGTGATCTGTGATCCAAGATGTCACAGTATGAAAATAGCATAGCTGTTGAGAATTACCAGATAAATTTTGGAGACATCGATGCCGAGGATTTTAATTGAGCCGAGAGCATTCAGGCGTAATATAGTTCAGCAAATTGAGGTGATATATTAAAAATTCTCCAACTGGGGTGATCTCAGCGTCTTTCAATTTCGATCATGAACGAACTGCCATTCTCTCGATCAAGCCACCTTCCGCTCAAACGACTTGATCAAGCCCCCGACGTATCTCCTCACCTCAATCTGATCGATCGAAATGGTCGTCACTTCATCAGGCTCCTCACGAATCGGGGGCAGGTGGTCTCGTTCCATGTGGCTTCTTTTTGTGTTGTAATAACTCGTAAACTCGTCCGTCAGATAATCAAGATGCTTCTTGCCAAACACGATAAACTTATTGAGACACTCCAGCTTGATCGTCTCAATAAACCGTTCGCAGCGGCCATTCAGATTCGGTGAGGCTTTCGGTAACGGATTTGTTTTCATACCCGCTGCTTCAACAGTCTCACGAAACTTCTTTGTATATTTCGTATCGCGATCGTGGATCAGGATCGTAGGACGCTTCTGGCGATTCTTTGTCTGCTCAGTAAACATCTTCGTTTGCCTGCACACCCATGCCGAATTTGGCCGATATGTCGATTCGGTCACAATCGCTTCGCGTGTTTGCAGATTCAAAAACACCATCACATACAGATCCCGCAGTCCTCGTGCGGTCATCGATTTGACCGAAAAGAAGTCGCTGGCCCACAGCGTTTCTCCGTGACGATTCAAGAACTCGGTCCACGAGTCTGTAGTCCGATCTGGCCCCGGCTGGATCTCTTCTTCCTTGAGAATGTTGCGAACGGTCTGGCGGCTGATGTTCTTGATCCCGAGTTTCCGCAGTTCCCCGATAATACGGGTATATCCGAATCCGGTCGTCTTAGCGATTTCGATCACGAGTTCCCTCAGTTCACGTGTCTTCCTCTGCCCGCCTTTGGGATTCTTGGTCTTGGACTTGCTCCCCTTCTCGTCTCGCAGCCACCGAAAGAACGTGGTTGGCGTGACAATCGTGATTAACTCTTCGATCGCCCTCCCGATCCCCTTGCCCAGTTTGATGAGTTTCTGGCGTTCGCCTGCGGTTGTGTGAATCTGTCCAGGGATCCGAGCCCGCAGAATCTGGTTCTCGGCTTTCAGATATTCCACATATTTGGCCAGCTCCCGATCGGTTGCAGAAGCGATCAATGCGAGCAGTGGGTGGAAAATCTTGGCCATTTCGGTATTGTCCTTACATCGTATTCTGCAGCGTACAACACATTCGTTGGACAGCGCTTTGTATGCGAGATTTCAGGCAGATTAGGGCAAAAATTGAAATGATCAAGCGAATGGGATCCAAGGATTTCCAGAGCCACATTCAGGCCATATTAGTTTGAAAGTTTGAGGCAAAAAGCACTTGGGAACTTGCCATGTATCTAGTCTCTGTTGAAGATCATATGCCGATCATCAACGCGACCGGGTTGGGACGTCCCCTAGCCTGGCTCCCAATTGCCTCAAAGTGAGGAACGCTGATTTTTCCGAATCGATTGAGCCGAGATGATACGTTCGTGTTGGACTGTTCTATTGCTACGAGATCCAGTTGAAACCGTTGCCGTTAGTCATATAGTTTCCCATCGAAAAACTTCCGAAATCTCTACGGAAAAATTACGGAGGAACGGCCCGATTACTACCATTCCACGCAAAGAATGTATGGTTTTGCAACGCTTTGCAAAAGTGGTGGAATTTGCGTAAACTCAGTATTCAATTAAACTTGAGACTGTTTTTCGACTTTTATTGCTGGCGACTACGGAACCGAAGGCGGATGCTGTGGAGAAATTGTGATTTACGAAACTCTTGAAATGTGAAATTCGTTGAGATCTCATTAGATTGTGTCTTAAATTAACTGCTGGGTATTCGAAGAGTGAATCCGAAATCGGTCTCGATTTCCCGCAAGATAGGAATGACCTGTCCCTGGAACTGTCACCACCTCAGTTGATGTTGTTGGTGTGTGAATGAGATTTTCTGTGCGGAGTACTGATTCGCAGTCACGAATGAAGTCGGAAAGGCGACCATTCCTCGGTTGGGACATTGTGGGTGCGGACCTTCGTTTCTTGATGAAGAGGCATCATCGTTATCAACTACTACTGTAGTACTAGAGCTTGTCATCAGCCGGCTTTGCGACGACTCCGAGCGGTAGCCGAATTTTCGTTTTCCCTGGCGATCAGCAGTTTCCCCAGCATGTGCAAATTGCGACCCAGGATGCCCAACTGCAGATAACGTTCAAACCCGATTTCCGAACGGTCCCGACACCGCTTCAAGGCGTTGCCAGATTGCAATACAACAATGGCCGATTCAACGTGCAATGATTTTCAGTCGAGCCCGGCAGCGGCCATCACACAAATGCGCCAGTAATCCATTCCCTTGCGGCCGGTATTAGTGGGCTCCGGGCGTTGACGTCGACCGCGATTAATCCGAGGACCTGATCGAGCAGACTGCGGTCGGCATACACAAACTGCAGTGCCCGAAGAATGGGAACGATGCGGTCTTGCGACTCCAGATTCAGTGTCACCTGTTCGATGTGAACGCCGTCCAGCCGCAGTTGATTCGAGTGGGGTTTTCGCATCTCCGGCTCCTCGAAGATTGAAGGTGTCGATTCGTGTTTGTCTGCCTTTTCGACAAACATTACGAATATAATACAAATCTTCGAGAAGCTTTTTAACGACCTCACAAAAAAATATTACCCCCAAATAACTTTCAGGACAGCAACTATTTACCCAAATGCTGCAATACGAGCCGACGGTTTACTTGCCCCGCTTCCATCGCGGATTGCGACTCGAAACCTAGTATGCAATCCAAGCACGCGAGTTCGCATCGGGCATCATGTTCTGGCGTTCCTCGAAGAAGCCGCTTTGCTTCCTCCAGCCAAAGCGTTCCGTCATTGATTAGTTCTCGGGTGTGGCCAGCTCCCCCAGGGACGTTATCATAAATGACAATATCCCATACTCCGGTCTGACTTGCGACTAGTTCCGACCCAAGTTCGCGTGGATCGAGTTGGAGCAGCTCAGCACCGGCGCGGTGGAGTGCGAGCTTCATTGTGGTCAAAAATGTTAAGTCTCTGCTGGGAAGGTGCGTGCCTGCGAAGCCAAGCCGCAACATATCGGTCGATTCGGTTGATCCCAAGACTTGATTCCTCAACGGGTGCGTGGCTC
>TARA_R100000789_G_scaffold99999_2_pt1 | contig 10731 bp, 8 predicted proteins | sample TARA_R100000789 | Tara Oceans TARA_R100000789 (sample SAMEA2623403) | marine metagenome | biome: marine biome (ENVO:00000447); feature: mesopelagic zone (ENVO:00000213); material: "saline water (ENVO:00002010), including plankton (ENVO:xxxxxxxx)" | depth 450 m | reverse complement strand
GGGAACGCATGTCGTTCGGACCGCATGGAGCGGTTGCTTCTGCGGCTATGAATCCAAATGGAAAGACCATTGTCACCGGCAGCTGGGATCGTTCGCTCAAATTCTGGGATGTCGCTTCCGGTCAATCGCAACGGAAAATTACGAACGCCCATCAGGGGTATATTAATGATGTCGAGTTTTCGCACGATGGTCGTTACTTCCTGTCAACGGGTGACGACGGTCTCGTGATCCTGTGGGACTTTGTCGAAGCGAAAGAAGTGCTGCGGATTCCAGCGGATCAATCCGGGATTAATGTCGCGGTTTTCTCGCCGGATGATAAGCAGATTCTTACTGCGTCTCGAAATCGAACATTGAAATTGTGGAATTCGGAGAATGGAAAACTGATTCGCGAATTCGAAAAGGCTCATGACTGGAGTATTCTCTCTGCCCGCTTTTCACCAGATGGCACCCGGGTCATTTCAGGGAGTGAAGACAATAAAGCAATTTTATGGGATACGAGCACTGGCAAGCCGGTCTCTGAACTAAAGGGACACACCGCTGCTGTCACGTCCGTAGCCTATTCTGTCGATGGGAAACGCATCCTGACTGCCAGTCGCGACAACACCGCCAAGCTTTGGGATGCAACCGCTGGCAACGAAGGCAATGAAATCCTGACGTTGAAAAAACATCAGCAGGAAGTGACCGCAGTCGACTTCTCCAGCAATTCTCTGGAGGTCTTGACGGGCAGCCGGGATGGAACGGCCATCATCTGGCCCGCGATTAACTGGGGGATGGAGCAAGCGGAACTCAATGTTGTAATTGAAGAGTAGGGAAATGCCCATATTCCCAATGTTTTCACTGAGCCTGCGTGACACTTTAACAAGTAGCACAAACGTAAATTGCTTGCAGCGGGTGATTGATTGGAAATATTGGGTTAAGACTATCAAAAATTCACTAACGTAATCTGCAAACTGCAGTAAATCATTCTTCGTGCCTGTATTCATTCCATTATATATTAATTTGTGATAGATGTCTGGGAGTGCGAAGTTAATCAGGAACCGATTTTTTACCTATCCACAAAAAGCTTGCCAGATACCCAACAGTAACGCAAACCGTGATGCCGCTGGCGGTATAAAGGAAACCGTTGATTTTTGTGAATCTCCAGAGATAGAACATGAAAACGGTTCCGGCAAACGCACCTGCGAGAGCTCCGAAGGAGTTTGCACGACGAGTCATCGCTCCCAGAACGAATAGTCCGCCGAGAACTCCCATAAACAGACCAATGATTTTGATGAAGGCATCAAATAATGATTTGATTTCCGGATCGACGAAAATCAGCCCCAACGATGTCCCGGCGACGCCCATTAGAAATGTGATTGTTCGAGCGGAAATCAGGTAGCCTCGTTCGGTTTTGCAGGCATTGAAAGGTCGCATGAAATCGGTCACGATGGTAGTCGCAGTGGAATTCATGCTGGTTGAGACAGTCGATTGAGCGGCAGAGAAAATGCCTGCGACAATCAGCCCGGCTATACCGATTGGCATTTCGTTCGCAATAAACAGAGGGAAAATCTGATCGGTCGTAATCGTCGGATCAAGTCTCTCCGGATGGGAATGATAAAATGTAAACAGAGCGGTGCCGATTCCGAAGAACAGCACAGTGGCAGGAATTGTCATGATGGCGTTTAACCAGATCGAACGAGCAGCCAGTTTTTCCGTGGGCGTTGTCATGTATCGCTGAACGACCGCTTGATCAGCCGTGTAAGAGGAAATGTTCTGACCGATTGCTCCCACCACCACAACCCAGAGTGCGATTTGAGCGCTGGACGGGTCCCAGTAAAAATTGGCAATTCGAAATTTGTCAGCTTCAAAAGCCAGTTGTGCAGATCCACTCAAACCGCCATCGCTCCCGTTGATCATCAGAATAATTGCCAATAAAGCACCACCCAGCAGAACGACGGTTTGAATGGTGTCGGTCCAGATCACCGCTTCGATTCCTCCCATCGTGCAGTAGAGAATGCTGAGAACTCCCATCAACAGAACTGACTGTTCTGGTGTCAGCGGCGTGGCGACCGCCAATGCGAGACCTGTGAGCGACATCACGACAGCCATACGGAAAATATGGAACAGGGTAAAACTGGCACTGCCAAACAATCGCACGCTGCGATTGAAGCGAATCTCAAGATATTCGTAGGCGCTAGTGACATCAAGCCGACGGTAAAATGGAAGGGCAATGTAAACACCGGCAAATGCAACAACAGGGATCATAAAATTCCCAACGGCATAGACCCAGTCCTGTGCGAAAGCCTTGGAGGGAATACCTGTGAAAGTCAACGAACTGAGCATCGTAGCGAAAATACTGCACCCGGCTGCCCACCAGGGAATATGACTGCCTCCCCGAAAATAATCATCCGTGTTTTTATTACGACGTGCAAAGTAAACACCGACTCCCACCATTGCCAGCAGGTACCCAAAGAGTACACCGTAGTTGACTGCCCCAAAACCTTTTGCGTGGCTTTGGGGAGCGATGCTCCATATTTTTGGAGTCCGTACGCGGGGTCGAACTTCACCACTGGCAATCACAATTCTATTGTCCCACATGACCGGAATGGTGGTGACCTGATTCATCGGGGTGCGACCTGCAGAGTTCCAGGTGTTGGTGATCGTGTGATAACTCAGAGCTTCACGCTGAAAGCCCGGATGATAGTCTCGCAGTTCGTCAGCTTTGAAGAAATTCTCACCATCATCACCGCCCAAGATAAAGAGATGACTCTGTCCGTAACCGATGCCGGTGCCAGCCATCACACTTCGAGGAGCATCGGCTCGCCGTCGCCACTTACCTGTTCGCGGAGTATATTCCCAGACGTCTTTCAGGAACTCTGTGGTTTCACCCTGTTGATTTCGGCCGCTGATCACGTAGATGCAATCGTCATAGCCATTATGCTGTTGGACTGTCATATTGTAGGCTCGAGGAGAGCCGGGAAATTCATCGAGCTGATTCCAGTGAAAGGCTTCTGGATCGATTTTCTTTGTCAGATCTAGTGTCCAGAAATTCTTCATTGCAGATTTTTGACTATTCTGCCCGCCAGCTAGATAGATCGTATTTCCCTGCAGAGCAGCCTGCCCACCGGCACATGGTTCTGGAAGTTCGGGATAGTCGACCCGGCTGATTTTCTGCGTATCGGGATTCCAACTCAGGAGAAAGACATCTGCGTAAGTTGTCGTCGAATCATTACCGCCAATACATACAATTCCTTCTGATGTTGAAACGGCAGCTCCATAGGCTATAGGGCGTGGAAGAGTGCCCCCATCTTTCCATTCATAGTCAGATCCTGTTCTGGTTAGTACATAAATTCGGTCATGCCAGACTTTACTATTGTCCCAGACAGGCGCGGGGAAGTTCGCGCCTCCAGCCACAATGAGGGCATCGTTATGAACTCCGACATATGGCCCGGCTACACCTGATTCATTAGGAAGATCAGGCAGGGTTTGCCAGTCGAGTAAGGATTTTTCGCGATCTTTATCATTTTCAATTTCATGTGCGTCAGCATGCGTTCCGTTCGAAATAATAATTGAAACAAGATAAATTAAGAGCTTGAGCGAGCGCGTGATACTCATCGAAAAAATTCATCCTTCTGATCTGGTGGAAGCAATCCAATCGAAGAATCCGATTTTGGTTAAGTCGTTTCGTAAATCCTGAATTTGGGATTCGCTCAGCATTTTTACTGGGAGCCGTGTCGGTCCACATTCCACAGCAACCATCGACATGATCGCCTTTTGAGCCGCTCGTGGTCCGTAGGGTAAGAAGGTACGAACCAGTTCCTGAGATTTTGACTGCTGTTCTCGGGCTAAATTCAGGTTGCCTTGCGAGAACGCCTGAATCAGTTGATGATAGATCGGAGCCGCAAAGTTATAGGTACTGCCGACCGCTGCACGAGCACCGGCTGCCAGTCCACTGAGGAGCATTTCATCTAATCCCCACAGTATTTCAAATCGATCGCCTGCAAACTCCAGGCACGATTGATACTCAAAGACATTAAGTGAAGTGAATTTGATGCCTCTCAGATTTGGAATTCGATCACTCCCCAGCTTCAGGAATTCCACCATGTTGAGATTCACACCCGTGACGGATGGGATGTGATAATAATAGAAAGGCAGATCAGGAGCACCCGCAGCGATTTCCGCCATGGAGTCGACGAGCGTTTCCACGGAGTCCGGCTTGAAATAAACGGGACTGACAGCGGAGATCGCATCGGCTCCAATGTTTTGGGCGTGCGTGGCCAGGAGACGAGCCTGAGAAAGACTTTCGCAGCCGCACTGAATAATGACGGGGAGTTGACCAACTGCGGCTTCAACAAATGCCTCGGCAATCGTGCATCGCTCTTCATGAGTCAGCGAAACCCCTTCACCCGTACTGCCCAGCACATACATTCCTGCGATGTTTTGCTTCACAAGATGATCGACCATCTCGGGGATGGCTGCGGTATTGATTGTTCCATCATCATGTAACGGTGTGAATGTGGCTGCAATAAGACCACGCAAAAATGCTCCCTGACGAACCATTGGTTTCTTTCGTTGATATTGTCTTCAGTGATGTTCTGATGGTCTCAGAACGAATGATTGAAGATCGAGCATAGCAAATGAGAAGGCGAAATTCTCGTAGATTGCTCATGGAGATTTCGCTTCATGCTTATGATCTCAAATTCTTCCAGCTGATGTTCGGACGGAAATTCAATCGCTTCAATAGTCGAGGAAACTCGGCATCGATCATCCCCTGTTCAGAGATTTCTTGCCAATCCCGATTGGCCGGCAGGTCAACGGATTTGAGTAAAATCAATTGCGGAATCTTTAACTCGGCACTCAACCAGAGTGCAATAGAATCGCTCGTGGTTTCCCAATGATGAGGGAGACTGGAAGTTGATTTGGGTTCGAGAGTCTCAATCCACTGGCCAGGTAAAGCGATCGGGATTGTCTTGTGATTGAACAGGCATATATACGAGCTGGAAGAGTCGCAAAGCTGACTTTGGGGAAGTATCTGAGACAGGAGCCGGGCGGTCAGGTCGAGTGATGACATTGCCAGATGATGAGACGTCTCTTCTCCAAGTTGATAAAGATCATCCCAGCGGCGTACTAAGTCTGTCGATTTCCCGCCCCCTGCAATCAGAATTGGTGAATGGATGCCATCAAGAAATCGCGATAATCGAGCAGGTAGCTCGGGCCATTCCAGCAGGCTGCCCCCAATCTTGACGAGTGTCGATTCTGAGAATGCAGTCATTCAGCCACAGACATTATTAATTGCGGGGAATACCAACCTGAATTTCTTCTCCGACGATTCTCACGGGATAGGTGGGACATCGTAAGGGGGATTTCGGCGAGTCGGCCCAGGCACCATCGCACAGGCGAAATTTCCAGGCATGCCAGGGGCACATCACAACGCCATCTTCCACATAACCGCCGGTCAATTGTGCTCCCTGATGCGGACAGAAATCACTGATTGCAAAATGCTTACCATTAGAATGAAACAGTCCCACGACATGCCCATTCAGGCGCAGGCTGACTCCCTTACCTTCTTCCACATCGCCCATTTGAGCGGCTGGTAAGAAGTCGTAATCCTCTTCATATGAAGTCTTTTTTTCGTTCATGCCAGCAGTATAAAGCGCTACTGGAACCGATGGCAATGCTGAGGATATTTCATGCCCGTATTAGGATTACTGTTTGTCAGTTACGGAAGAAATTGCATCGAGTAATACGGATTCCTGATTATTAAACGATGTCCTTCAGTGCAATTAATGATCGAGTTGCGGACGATTTGGGTTAAGATTATTCGTAAAAAAATCCCTTATTAAACAGCCATTATTTCGGATCAGGCCGCTGCTCGTTTTGAAAATGTCAGCTGCTGATAAATTTCCTCAATGTGATCGAGCATGGTTTTCAGACTGAACTGTTCGCAGGCCGTTTGCCGTGCATTGGCTCCCAGCCTTTTGCACTGATTCGCATCATCAAGGAGTTCGGAAATGACATTGGCCAGATTGCCAGTATCTTCCTGAAAAACCAGTCGGCCAGTTTTTCCATCTGCGAGGATTGGTTCGCTCTGGTCATCGAGAGTGGAAATGATGGGGACGCCGCAACTCATGATTTGTCGGAACAGTTGTTGTTCCCCCTCTTTTCGACAGGCAGGCAAAACTGCAAAATTCATTGCATTCAAATAGGGAACAATATTGTCAGGGGATTCGAGCAGATAGGTACGAGCTTTGAGTTCAAAACTGGAAACACATTTTTCAATCGCCGCTCGATCCATTCCCGACCCGAGGATCAACAGATCAAAATCATCTCGATTGAGACTCGCAATCGCTTCGCATAGAAATTCAGGATCCGCTTGCCCCTGGCTGTCTGATAGAAATCCGATCAATTTTCGTTCTACTGGAAATCCCAGAAACTCTCTGGCATGTATTTGATCGTCTGGTTTGAAATGATTCAAATCGATGCCCGTCGGTATTGCAGTCGAACAGGATTGATTCAATCCGTAACTGGAGGTCAATGAATTACGAATTGTGTGACTGGTGGTCACTACAAAATCAGCTCCTTTGGTGTAGATCCATTTGGAAGTGGCTTTGCATTTGGCCGGTGCGCCCACGTGCCGTGTCCGCACAATTCTGGGACGCTTAATCAACGCTTTGCAGGCAAGTGTCATCAGCCAGCTATCGGAAGAACTGTGAGTATGAACAATATCGAAATCACGTTTTGAAAGCCAAAGTCGAGCCGAGGCAAGTCCCTGAAAATTTCTGCGGCGAATGGGAAGCGTGGTCACAGGAATTCCGTATTCTCGTGCTCGAGTGGCAATAACAGATTCCGCACAGCAAACCAGTTCAACACTGTGCCCGCGAGATTGCATTCCCAGCGATTCAATCAGGATGCGAGCTTCCTGATTTCCCCATCCGCAGGAACTTTCAGTCTGCACGATGCGTAGAGACGGTTTACTCATCAATCGTTTCCATTTAAGAGCTGATCATAGAGTGCAGTCAATTTCTGCTGCATTGCATCATAAGTAAAAGGTTCTACCTTGCTTCTGGCCTGTAATCCCATACTGCGACACTGTTCGCGATTTGAGCATTTCTGCATCACATTCTGCCAGCCGGTATCATCAAGCGAATCGAGAATGTAGCCGTTCTCTCCATTCGTAATCATTTCTGCTGCTCCACACTTTGTGGTCGTCAAAATTGGCAAGCCACTGGCCATTGCTTCGAGAATGGAGTTCGGAAAGGGGTCGTACAAAGTCGGAAGGACGAAGAAATCGGCTGCTCCGTAATAGGAGGCGACATCACTTTGTACGCCTGCAAAATGAATCTGTTTTTGTACTCCCAGTTTTGCGGCCAGCTTTTCAAACGCGTATTGAGCTTTGTCACGTCCCAGGACAATGAGAGAAAGTTCAGGAGAAGCCTGTAATCCACGGATCGCCTGTGTCAGCCCTTTACGTTCCCAACCGGAACCGACAAATAAGCCGATCGATTGTTCGGGCGAAATCTGCAATTCATTACAAACGCGTGTTCGATATTTCTTCAACTTCGGATGAAAGCGAGTCGTGTCGACTCCGTTGTAGATAACGTGCAGATTTGCAGGATCGATTGCAAAGTGCTTCTGAATTTCATCCGCCACCATCTGAGCATTGCAGATGACGCACTTCAGTCGGCTGTCTTCGTACATCGACTTTTCAGCGGCCAGCATGTATCGATGATAATGATTTCGGAACAATAACCAGCGACGCCATCCAGACATCTTTCTAGATCGCTCTTCCAGCCAGCAGCGGTGAACACCATCGCCAGCCCGGTAAACCTGGCAACCAGGGATTCGTTCGTGACTTTGAACGAGATCGAAGTTTTCCTGCTCGGAAATCGTGATTGCCTGTTTGGCGAACAGAGATTCCCGTTGCACTCGTGTCCACTTGGGTGGATTACATTTCAGGACGGATGAATTTGTACCTTCCCATTGACGGGCAATCAGGGAAACATCGTGACCGTGGCTGGATAGAATATCTGAGATGTGCGAGACGATTCGTTCACCCCCACCATCAAAGCGAAATTTCTGACGGATGAGAGCAATTCGCAATGGGTGATTAGATGACGAATTCGATTTCGAGTTCGTCGCAAAGTTTGAGTTTTTAGTCGAAGTCGACATGAAGTATTGTCTCCTCAAGAGGAGTCGGTTGGCGAGAAATGTGGGAAGATATGCGAGACGAGTCGAGTCCGTCATGACTCGGCTCGTAATTCGAACTGTTGGGATTATCCACATTAAAAGATCGTAATTGAGATGAATATCAGGTCAAGCCGCCTTTTTGCCGCGAGACTTCCATTTATTAATTTTACGATCGACCACCAGTGGGAGATGCATCATCACACTGTACGCGCTGTCCATCAATGAGACTTCACCTTGCGAGCACGGACCCGTTTTTCGGATTGCCAGTAAGCTGTCAGCCTGACCAATGACTTCGTAATTCGAATGCTGCTTTAGGAAACGATCAATCGAAAGTTTCACGCCGGGAAATTTGTCGGTGTAATCGTGAAAGCAGGCAATTCCACCCACATTCAGCAATCGCGTCCAACGGAGGTCTGACATGACCGCCAGAATTTTATGAGAGGCATCGACGAGCATAAAATCGAAGCGATCCTCTTTCTGTTCTGCAGATTTGAATGCTTCCGAACTGGTTGCGGTCCGGAAATCGACCGCTTCAGGAGAGAGTCCATGTTGTCGGAGGTTCTCGGCGACAATTTCATCCTGTTTCGGGAAATAAGTCATCCGATCGACGACGACAAACTTTGGTCGGGAATCATCATTGAAACAACTCATCATACGACAGAGCGTTCCCCCGGCTGCGGTGCCGATTTCCAGATGTGATCCGGAAAAATTCTCCTGACGAATTAAACCCTGCAGAAATTCCTGTTCTGCTATGGTCATTTCTGCTTCAAGTGTTTCTGAACATGCACGCATGAGTCTGAGTCCTTTCAGACGATGATATCTAATTGAGCTGTAGGTCAGGCTGTGCCTGACGAATTTGTTCGTCGATTGTTATTCATGTCAGGCACAGCCTGACCTACAATTTTATTCTCATCTAGAGTTTCTCTAAGCGGCCTTAACGCCAATGCGGCCTGTGTAATCGGTTCGATGTAATAACATCGGAATATGATGCTCGGCAAAATATTCATCCACCGCCTGTCGAGCTCCTTCCCAGTGGCCATAGTCATCAATGATCAACACACCACCCGGCGAAAGTCTCGGATAGAGATGTTCGAGTTCGTGACGAGTCGATTCGTACCAGTCAGTATCGAGCCGCAGAATCGCAATTTGATCGGGGAGTGTGTGCGGAATCGTCTCTTCGACTTTCCCTTTGATGAAATGAATTCGTGCAGGATCGTAGCCCGTGCCGTAAACATTTTCCTGCACTTCATTGAACTCACCACGACACCAGCTCGATCCATCTTCACCGATCTGGCGTTCCTGAAAGTCGGTGAGCAGTTTATCACCGTCGTATTTTTTATCACTTTCCGAAGGCATCGGCATCCCTTCGAATGTGTCATACAAAAAGTATTCGCGATCAGTCCGATTCATATCCCGCATGGTCAGCAGAGACGACATCACTGCCCCACCTTTCCACACGCCGCACTCAACTACCGCACCGGGAATATTCGCATGACAGATATGACGCGTCGCCTGCATAAAGGCATACAATCGATCGGGGCTGAGCATCGTAAACGGCATCACGCGTTCGATATTGGAGAGATCGATCGGATCGATATCTTTCATCTGCTTCCGCATTCTAGATCGTTTGCGTCCGCTTTTGATTTTATCTCTCCAGGACGAGACCAACTGCCCGGCCTGCTTTTGAAATGTGGTCATGAATATCTTCCTGATATGAAAATGAATTCGAATTATGAACGGTTGAGTCTGAGACTAGTGCCCTTTCAGGGCTTAGATTTAGGCCTCAAATAACTGTAACGCACTCCGTTGTCGTGCTTTATAACATCATCAACCCAAATGATTAGGACGGAAGACGCACTAGGCTGCTTTGTTTTCACGATTTCTTTCCGCCAGCAGTCGATATTTCAAATAGGATCCACCTGCAATATGTCGAGCCAGAAAAAAGCCAGCTGCTCCATCCAGGAAACCGCGTCGAACAAAGTAAGCTTTCACAAAGTTGCCGATGCAATGCACATAAGGTTCGGTCGCATTGGTTTTTCGACCACACGCTTCCAGATGATCGACCATCATGTGGATATATTTTGTATTTCGCGCGACGAATTCATCCAACGAGTCGTAGCTGTAATGCAGCATCCGGGATTCCAGATGCCCGACTTCACCTTCAATCTGAATCGATTCATGAGGATTCGTTCCTCCCCACACCGAACACGACTTGCGAAAGATTCGTAACTGATAATCAGGACTCCAAGTGCCATGGCGAATTTCCTGATCGCCAATAAAGGAGCGTCGACCAATCCGGTATCCAGAGCAATCCAGTGGAAGTGATTTGATTTCTGCGATATTTTCTTCTGTCAAAACTTCATCAGCATCGAGCGAAATCACCCATTCATTACTGCAGTGTCCAAGTGCATGATTCTTCTGATTGATGAAAGTATCAAATGGACGGACATGAATTTCGACATTCGGAAATTTTCGAGCCAACTCAACGGTTCGATCCTGGGAACCGGAATCGACAACGACGACCTGATCACACCATTCGAGTGACTTCAGGCATCGCTCAATATG
>TARA_R100000789_G_scaffold99563_1_pt1 | contig 10746 bp, 7 predicted proteins | sample TARA_R100000789 | Tara Oceans TARA_R100000789 (sample SAMEA2623403) | marine metagenome | biome: marine biome (ENVO:00000447); feature: mesopelagic zone (ENVO:00000213); material: "saline water (ENVO:00002010), including plankton (ENVO:xxxxxxxx)" | depth 450 m | reverse complement strand
GAGCCAGTCGATTGTTGAACGAATCCGCCGAGCCAACGACATCGAATTCCCGCAGTGCACCGACCCGAACCTGAAAATGTTCTCCGATTTCGAATCCCTTGACAATCGCCGCCGCGAATTACATGGACTGGTCTTAATCGACCCGAGCCGACAGGTTCTCTGGAAATCGGTTTCAGAGGGTGCGAATACCGATATCGATAATATTCTCAAACATTGCGATGAGAACATGTCGCCGTAGTCTGCTTGGGATCGTCGAGTTCTTACCACTAACAGGAACAGAGGGTCACAGATTTTGTGACAAATATCCGTGTGAATCCGTGCCCATCCGTGGTTCTAATTCATTCTGTTTAAGAGACTTACATCTCACAAGATCTTGCAATCTAAAAGAGGAATTGCATCGCAAGGCAGGAGAATATATCCTACCGCTCCGATGACTTCTGAAAAATGAAGTTTGTCTGCAGGAACTGTGCGACAGGAAGTTTGCATGTGGCGGACAAAAACTGGAGCGTATTACGCTCACGACCCAGGGACAGGGGAACGATCATGGAATGGAAACCATCACGAGTCTTGCAGCTTTTTGGCTCGATCATCGCAATTGCTTTCACGACCGGATCGCTTGTTCACGCTCAGGTTCAGCTCAAATACCGCTATGAACCAGGGCAAACCCGCTATTATGAACTCAAGCAGACTCTGGGCACAGTCTCTCACGTCTCCGATCGTGAAATCACGAATCATATCGCTCAGCATCTGCAGATTGCGACTACGGTCAACGAAGTCGAAAAAGATGGCTCGGCTGTGCTGGCTAAGTCGATAGTGCGTGTGCAGATGGAAGCGACTCAGCCCGGCTCCGATGAGCCGATGACCTATGATTCGGCCAGCGGCAACGAAGCAACTGGTCCGTTCGGCATGATCGCCAACACGCTGTCTTCACTCGTCAAAAAGCAGATTCTGATTACCGTTTCGGAGCAGGGCGACATCCGAAAAGTGGATATCCCACAGGAACTTCTCCAGCAGTTCTCCGGCAATGGTCCAGGCTTGACCGGATTGAATACGCCGGAAGGCGTCGAGAAAATGCTCTCACAGGGAAGTGTTATCTTTCCTGATAAAACTCTGAATGTCGGCGATCAGTGGACAAGAAATATGAGTACCGAACTTCCCTTCGGGAAGATGAATTCGACAATTGTTTTCACGTATGCCGGTCGAACAAAAGATGGTCTGGATCGGATCAATGCAACTACCAAAATCTCTTTGGAACCAAAGCCGGGAAGTCCATTTCAGGTTCAGATGAAAGCCTCGGATGGAGAAGGCGTCTATCTTTTCGATACCCGCCGCGGCTGCATCCTGGCGAGCGGATTAAAACAGACCATGAATCTGGAACTCTCCGCCATCGGGCAGAAACTGGAACAAACCGTGACGACCGATATCTCGATGCGACTCGTCAATCCCAACCAGACGGCTCAAGGCCCTAAGTGAGTCGTTTATAGAGATGATGCACGTTGTAACAATTGTGCAAGATGGACAGATTACAAAGTAATTTGACTCGACAGCAGGTCGATGAATATCATATAAATGCAAGTTGAAATGTTTTCTGCTTCTCCACCTGTTTAGCGTGGTAGGCTAATACAGGCTGATTTTTGTAAGGGATACCAGTAAAGCTTTCTCACTCAATGTGAGTGAACCTTCCAGAATCAACCGCAATAGGTTTGATGCTGGAAACTCCCCTTAAGTTCTGATTCGGTATTTAAGACGAATATCGAGTGAAGACTGAAAATGACCTCCAGCATCTGCAATTGAAATTTATCGTCAATTGATTTGCGGCGATCTGCGGGAGCAAACAGAGCGATTACGTTTCTGTCTGTTCGTGCGACCGCCACAGGTAGAGCAAATTGCTCTAGGATGTTGCCCTCCCTCTTAGTTCTTCTGGAGCGCTTCGATGTTGAATCTGAATGGTCCAAAATTCAAACTCTGCGACGGCTTGACACGACGTTCCGTCCTGCAGATTGGCAGCCTGGCGATGGGCGGCATGGCCCTGCCTCAATTGCTGCAAGCCGAGCAGGCTACTGGAGTCAGTAATAATAAAAAAGGTGTCATCATGGTCTTCCTGCCGGGAGGCCCGCCGCATCAGGATATGTGGGATATCAAAACCGATGCCCCTGCAGAAATCCGCGGCGAATTCTCAGCTATTGACACCAATGTCCCCGGCATTCAAATCGGAGAGATGTTCCCCCGCATCGCTCAGATGGCCGACAAGTGTGCTTTCATTCGTTCGATGGTCGGAGCGACCGGATCGCATCATGCATTTCAATGTCTGACGGGCAATTCCGATCGTCAGCAACCTCCCGGTGGTTGGCCTTCTATTGGTTCAGTGCTGTCAAAAGTTTATGGATCACGAGACCCAGCAGTCCCTGCATTTGTTGGACTCTCACCCAAAACCGGTCATGCTCCCTGGGGCGATCCCGGCCAACCCGGATTTCTGGGTGTCGCCCATGCTCCGTTTCAGCCGCATGGCGAGGGCATGAGTGATATGACACTCAATGGCATCTCCGCAGACCGTTTAGGAGATCGCAAAGCGGTTTTGAGTTCCCTGGATACCTTCCGCCGTAAAGCAGACGCCTCCGGCATGATGGAAGGCATGGACGCATTTTCTCAGCAGGCATTCGGAATTCTCACTTCGAGTAAATTAGCCGATGCCCTTGATGTCGAACGCGAACCTTCAGAAGTTCGAGACCGTTATGGACGCGGCACTTCGAAACTTGTTGCCGATGGCGGTCCAAAACTGCTCGATAATTTCCTCGTCGCCCGACGTCTGATTGAGTCTGGCGTTCGCTGTGTGACCCTCTGTTTCAGTCGCTGGGACTGGCATAGCGGTAACTTCAAACGGGGCCGCGAAGATATGCCGATGCTCGATCAGGCTCTCAGTGCCTTGATTGAAGACCTCGAACAACGTGGCATGCTCGATGATATCAGCGTCTGCGTCTGGGGAGAATTCGGTCGAACACCAAAGATCAACAGCAACGGCGGCCGCGATCATTGGCCCCGCGTTTCCACGGCTCTTCTGGCTGGTGGCGGAATGCGAACCGGTCAGGTCATCGGCTCGACAAACCGACTCGGCGAATACGCTCAGGATCGTCCCGTCCACTTCCAGGAAGTCTTCGCAACGCTTTACAAGCAACTCGGCATCAACATCGATGAATTAACCCTCAACGACCTGCAGGGACGACCACGCTACCTGATCGACCACAACTTACACCGCCCGATTCGCGAACTGGTTTAAAGATCAATAAATGAGTCATCATTTGCAAAGAATGTTTGCTATCTGTCTGCAAAATTTGAGCAATATCATTCTATCTTGTGGTATTCAGTTTTGCTCATTTTTCATTTTGCTCAAAATTCTCAGCGGTGAATTCATTGCGATTAATGGGGTGTCATTACTTAATTTTATTGTTGTTTTTCTGACGTCCATTTTTCTCAATGCTGGCACGTTTGGCTATCTCTCCACCAGATCCACTACAAATTCAGAATCTTCGAGTCTCTTAGTTCACATTATTTATCTGCTCGTTAGTTTTTACACATTTGTAGCCATTATTCAAATTACTTTTAATGTGCCAAAGTAAGGAAGTGAAATACTTGACCGTATTGGCATAGATTTCTTGATGCTCTCTGCACGCCACTCACAGTTCACACGGATTTCAGACAGGCTGGAAGCCTGTCCTACCTGGTGAAAGTTTTATGTCGACTATTCAGGAACTTTTGCAGACGCCATTATTACCGGGTCGTCTGGAATGGATTGGTCTGAGTTCCGGTCGGCGAGAACCGATTCAATCTGTTGAACGCGTGATGCTACAAGTTGGCACCGGGTTGGAGGGGGACCATCATGCCCGTTCTGGGAAATCCAAGCGGCAAGTGACGCTCATTCAAGCTGAGCATTTGCCGATAGTCGCTGGCTTTCTCCATAAGGAGTTGATTGCTCCCGAATTGCTACGTCGAAATCTAGTTGTTTCAGGCATCAATCTGCAGGCACTGAAAGAGCGTCGCTTTCGTATTGGTTCCGCTATCCTGAAGGGATCGGGACCATGTGCTCCCTGCTCGAGGATGGAAGAAAACCTTGGTGTTGGTGGATATGCCGCCATGCGAGGCCACGGCGGGATCACTGCGATTGTTGAACAAAGCGGGGAAATCGGGGTTGGAGCTGAAGTAATTGCAGTAAATGATTTCACAGATGCTTCGAACAGTCCCGAGTCTGCTTGACCGGTTTTGACTGCAGAACCTATACTTCCGGTTTCCACCCATCTTATCGGAACGGTTTTCGGTCGAATTTCTGCCGAGAATGTCCGTCTGGCAGATGAAGCAGACACCAATGAATCTGGCAGAAAGATTTTGTCAGGTCAGAAATTTCAGTAGCAAACACTATGAAAAGCGAACATCGGCACGAATTGGCTCAGAATGATCTGGAAGTCGGAATTGAACGGCTTCGCGGCAAGTCCAAAGATTTCATGGAAACTCATGGAAACCGAGTCCTGCTGTGGGCTTCGATGATTCTCCTGCTGATTGCCGCGATTGTGTTTTACACCCGCACAACGGCCCGCACGAATGCCGAAGGCTGGGCTGCATTAACCGGTGCCAACAATGCCGAAGAACTGGCTGGCATAGCCGAGTCCTATCAGGGAACTCCAGTTGGCGATCTGGCTCAGTTGAAAGTCGCCGAAGAATATCTCAATACCGGCATCCGCCTGATGTTCACCGATCGTGAAGCCGCTTTGACCGAACTCGAAGAAGCGAAATCTGCCTTTCAGAAACTGTTGAATCAGACCGGAATTCTGCCGATTACGAAAGATCGAGCTTTGTTCGGACTGGCTCGCACTTTCGAAACCACTTCGACAGGCGATTTTTCTGAATCGATTGCGACCTACAAAAAACTGGTCGAGGAATCTCCAAATTCGCCTTACAAGGAACTCGCTGAGGAACGGATCAAGACTCTCGGCAAAGAGAATGCCAAAAGTTTCTACGCCTGGTTTGCCGAGCAGAAGCCAGAACCACAGGACATGCAGCAACCTGAAGATATGCTGCGAAATCTGAATCTGGATGGTGATTTACCAGCTCCAACAGGGACTTCATCCTCCCCAGCAGATCCTGAAGCGACTTCAACACCCAATCCCACATTGACCGTACCAACCGCTCCTGATTTCCCACCAGCCATGACGAATCCGGCTGGCACCTCAACTGAAACCAGTGCACCTCCAATGCCAGCGGAAACATCAACGCCAACTCCGCCAGCAGAAACTGGAACTTCCGAGCCAATGCCAACACCACCGGCAAAAACTCAGCCTGAAGCGACACCACCTCAGCCAGAAGGTACGTCGAGTACTCCGGCTCCTCCTGCAGAAGCTGGAACCGATGCCGAGTAATGAATCGTCTGAGAATGAGGCCCAGGAAAATCTGGTCGAGCATGTCATCGATGAGACCGAGGTCGACAAACGGCTCGATCACTGGCTCGCGGCTCAGTTTCCGGAACACTCACGTTCTCAATGGCAGAAATCGATAACCTCAGGCAGCGTGACTGTCGATGGTCATAAGGTTAAGCCGTCTTACAAACTCCGCCTGGGAGAACGTCTTACGGGGCCTTTTCCCAAGCCTGTGCTTGCAGAAATCCCTCCTTCCCGCGAAATCGATCTGGATATCCTGTATGAAGACGACCTGATTGTCGTCCTCAATAAACAGGCCAATCTCATCGTTCATCCCGGCAAGGCCAATTACAGTGGCACGCTCGCCAATGCACTGGTACATCACTTTGAGAAGTTGAGCGGGTCTGGCGGGGCTCATCGTCCCGGCATCGTCCATCGGCTCGATCGGGATACAACCGGCGTGATCGTGATTGCCAAAGATGATCAGTCGCACGACTTCCTCTCTGCTCAATTTGCCGATCGCACCGTCGAAAAAGAATACCGGGCCTTCGTCTGGGGACGACTCGAATTCGATTGCGACTTCATCGAAACACACATCCGGCCGCATTCTAAAAATCGCGAGAAAATGGTGGTTTGCGGACCAGATCCAGAAGCCAGAATTGCACAGACGGAATATGAAGTCCTCGAACGCTTTAAGGACATCACCTACGTCAAACTGCTTCCGAAAACGGGAAGGACGCATCAGCTGCGGGTCCACATGCAGCACTTGGGGCATGCAATTGTTGCCGACCGATTGTATCGAGGACAATCGAATCTGCTGTTGAGCTACGTGATTGGCTCGAAAGAACATCTCAAAGAAGACGCCATCCTGATTCAACGTCAGGCCTTGCACGCATACCGACTGCAAATCGAGCATCCCGGCACAAAAGAGCGAATGGAATTCATCGCTCCACTTCCAACCGATATGCAACGCACGCTGGATGCTCTCGAACAATATTCGCGAGTCTAAAATGACTTAAACTTTGAGTTCGTTTGAACTTTCGCCTGAAATTCGCGTTAAGAATAAGCCACGTATTCGGCATCAAGTATTGCAGTTCAGAACTGAAAGCTCATAATGAAGTGACGACTTGTGATCTTACAGATATGGGAGATTTGAACATCAACTCTCTTCACGAGTATCTACTTCAGTCTGAGCGATAATATCTCGGCTGTTTCCCAGCATTTCAGGAGCGACCTCAGTGAGCCAGTTATCGTCTGATGAAAATGAATTGAACAAGCATGAACTCCCCAAGCGTGAAGAGGATGTCAAAAGCTATCACCCGGCAATGTTTGCCAATCATCCGTTTCACTATCTGATTCTCTGGCTGCTGATGATCGGCGGCGGGATTGGGGCAGTGATGGGCATGTTCAGCGGGAACTTTCCACTAGGGATCTTCGGTTTACTCGCCTTGATCTTCGGCGGAGTAGCCTACGGCTGGTGGTATTTGAATGTGAAATTCAAAGTGCTGACAATCACCGACAAGCGGACTTTGTATCGACAGGGAATTCTTTCCAAACGCACGAACGAAGTTCAGCACGATGATGTGCGGAACATTCAGATGGATCAAACGTTCTTACAGCGCGTACTCAACGTCGGCGATATCGCAATCTCAAGTTCCGGTCAGGATGATATGGAAATTGTTGTTAAAGGGGTTGGCAATCCGCAAGAAATTGTCGATCTTGTACGTCGATTTCAGTAATCAGTTGTAGGGTCCGCTATGCGGACCATTGACTTGTGGGCGATCACTGCGTTGACTTGAAATTCACATCTATTCCGGTCCGCACAGCGGACCCTACAGATCTAATCTACAAAATGATAGCGCCTCGCTCTACGGGAGTTGAGTCGAGCCCATCAGGAAGCGGTCGCATTCCCGGGCAGCTTCGCGGCCTTCATTAATGGCCCAGACGATCAGGCTTTGACCGCGTCGGCAATCGCCGGCAGCGAAAACGCCTTCGAGGTTCGTCGTATACTCCCCATACTCGGCTTGATAGTTCGAGCGGTTGTCCGTTTCGAGTTGTAACTGCTCGGCGATTTTCTGCTCGGGGCCTTTGAAACCGAGAGCCAGGAACACGAGGTCGGCTGGCCATTCTTTTTCGGTCCCTTCAATCGGTGAAAATGGAGCCCCGTTAGCTGCTGGCCGCGACCAGTCGAGTTGAACCGTTTTCACACCACGCAGGTTGCCATTGCCATCATCGAGGAATTCAACGGTTTGAATGGCATACTCACGCGGATCGTTCTGCAATGTTTTATTTGCGTTCTGAGAATAATCAAATTTCGCAGCCGCTTCCTTGTGACCGTAATCGGCACGGAAAATACGCGGCCATTGAGGCCAGGGATTATTGGGTGCACGCTTTTCGGGAGACTGAGGCACAACCTCAAAGTTGATCAGGCTTTTACAGCCATGACGCAGGCTCGTACCGATGCAGTCATTTCCGGTATCTCCCCCACCGATGACGATGATATCTTTATCTTTGGCAGAAATGTAATTGCCGTCACTCAGGTTGGAATCGAGCAGGCTCTTCGTGTTGGCGTGCAGGAATTCCATCGCATGATGGATTCCCTTCAATTTACGACCGGGCGTATTGACGAAGAAATCATTCGGCACAGTCGAGCCTGTCGCAACGATGATCGCATCGAACTTTTCTCGCAATTCGACAGCGGAGACATCCTTGCCAATTTCCGTATTCGTGACGAATGTAATCCCCTCTTCTTCGAGCAGTTTAACACGGCGTTCGACGATTGGCTTTTCGAGTTTCATGTTCGGAATGCCGTACATGAGCAAACCGCCAATGCGGTCGGATCGTTCGTAGACCGTGCAGTAATGACCAGCCTGATTCAATTGATCAGCTGCTGCCAGGCCGGCTGGTCCCGAGCCGATGATTGCGACTGATTTCTCAGTTCGGCTCTTGGGGATTCGTGGATTCACCCAGCCTTCTTCAAAGCCACGATCGATGATGGAGCGTTCAATATTCTTAATCGTGACTGCTGGTTCATTGATACCGAGAACGCAGGAACCTTCACAGGGAGCCGGGCAGACACGGCCGGTGAATTCCGGAAAGTTATTCGTTTTATGCAGACGGTCGAGTGCCTCTTCCCATTGATCGCGGTAAACGAGATCGTTCCACTCGGGGATGAGATTGTTGACCGGGCAGCCGGCAGCCATGTTGGCGATCATACCGCCCGTATGACAGAACGGCACACCGCAGTCCATACAGCGGGCACCCTGATTGCGCAATTCGACAACAGGCAACTGAGGAGCAAACTCCTGCCAGTCGTTCAGTCGCTCAAGTGGATTCCGGTCCGTCGGAGTACTGCGTGATATTTCTTTGAATCCGGTCGGTTTTCCCATGTTCTGTTTTCCGCTTTCGTCTCAATCTTCAGATGTGCCGCAGGTCAGGTTTGACTGACGTATTCGACTCTCGGATTTTGCTGGGCTTCATTCGCCCAACTGTTTTTCTTTAGTATCAAATTTTATTACCTCTCCATCCGGGAGAGACTGTATTTCGTTTCCTTTCCAACTGGGAAAGGATTTGGGTGAGGGCAATCGACGTTGTAATTCATTCCAACGTCGATGAAATCCCCTCATCCGGCCTTCGGCCACCTTCTCCCAAGGGGAGAAGGAAATACTGTTGATTCTGATATAATCGCTGGGACTCACTCGCTTGCGCTTCGTGCTTGTATTGGATTCGATTCAAAATCAAAATTCGTCAACAATTCCAGGCAAGCAACCTCAAACAGCAGCTGGCTGTTTTTCGGCTTCTTCTTTTGCCAGTTCTGCCAACGCTTCCTTGTAAGCCGTCGGCATCACTTTAACGAAGTTCTTTACGTTGGTGTCCCAATCGGAAAGGATTTCTTCGGCGACCAGAGAGCCCGTTAATTGATGGTGATTCTCGACGAATTCCCGTAAGGCAATCGATTCCTCAGGCGTTTCGACTTCCTCAAGTTCTACCAACTCCAGGTTACAGTTCGGACGGAAATCTTCCACGTTCTGATAGACATAGGCAATTCCGCCCGACATTCCAGCCGCAAAGTTGCGGCCAGTTTCGCCCAGAATAATCGCCTTACCACCCGTCATATATTCACAACCGTGATCTCCCACTCCTTCAACAACGGCCGTAGCTCCGGAGTTTCTTACGCAGAATCGTTCAGCTGCCACTCCTCGCAAGTAGAGTTCTCCGGACGTTGCCCCATAGAGGCAAACGTTTCCAGCGATGATATTCTTCGAGGAATCGAACGTCGAATCTTCTGGTGGATAGACAATAATCTTTCCGCCACAAAGACCTTTACCGACATAGTCGTTGGCATCGCCTTCAACTTCGATGGTGATCCCCTTCGTCAACCAGGCACCGAGTGACTGACCAGCAGAGCCAGTACATTTGATGCGAATTGTATCTTCCGGCAATCCGCCCGGTCCCCATTTCTTGGAGACTTCATGGCTGAGTGTCGTCCCGAAGGCGCGGTCGATATTCTGAATATTCATCGGCAAATCGACTTGATTACCATGCTGAATGGCAGCCTGCGATTTGGGGATGAGAGTCGTTTGATCGAGTACCGCTTCGAGTTCGTGACTCTGATCCCGCGTGCAATAGGTCCCTGCATTCTCGTAGGGAGACTGAGGCATCGCCAGTACGGGAGACAAGTCGAGATGCTTCGCTTTCCAGTGATTTTCATCGGGAACGAATTCGAGCATATTGCTCTGACCAACCATCTCATTGATAGTGCGGAAACCAGCCTGAGCCATGTAGCGACGGCAGTCTTCAGCGACCATAAACAGATAGTTGACGACATGCTCGGGAGCCCCGGCGAACTTGGCGCGGAGTTCTTCGTCTTGTGTGGCAATACCGACCGGGCAGGTATTCAGGTGACACTTTCGCATCATAATGCAACCCAGGGCAATCAATGGCCCGGTTGCAAACCCGAATTCTTCAGCTCCAAGCATACAGGCAATCGCGACATCGCGTCCGGTTTTGAGCTGACCATCCGTCTGCAGGCGGACTCGACTTCGCAAGTCGTTCATGACGAGCGTTTTGTGAGTCTCTGCAATCCCGAGTTCCCACGGCAAGCCAGCGTGTTTGATACTGGTTAGCGGAGAGGCTCCCGTACCGCCGTTTTCGCCAGAAATCAAAATGTTATCAGCATGTCCTTTGGCCACACCAGAGGCAATCGTACCGACACCGACCTCGGAAACCAGCTTCACGCTTACACGTGCAGACGGATTCGAGTTTTTCAGATCGAAAATCAACTGGGAAAGGTCTTCAATCGAATAAATATCGTGATGCGGCGGAGGGCTGATCAAGCCGACGC
>TARA_R100000789_G_scaffold100597_1_pt1 | contig 10771 bp, 8 predicted proteins | sample TARA_R100000789 | Tara Oceans TARA_R100000789 (sample SAMEA2623403) | marine metagenome | biome: marine biome (ENVO:00000447); feature: mesopelagic zone (ENVO:00000213); material: "saline water (ENVO:00002010), including plankton (ENVO:xxxxxxxx)" | depth 450 m | reverse complement strand
AGCGATAGTAAGCGGGATCGATCAGATGCACAATTTCCCGCGCGGCTTTACTTAGAGGCGTTCCGCTGAGTTTTGCCAGATCCTTGAGCGTCTTCTCCAGATGCCGCGGTTGAGTCAGCAACTCAATATTATCACGAGGCTCGGGTTGATTAGTCATCGCCTGAGTCAGTCTGAGCAGCGGTGCAAATTCCTTTAATGATCAATTTTGAACTTTGATGTTCAAACTTATTGTTGAGTAAGATCGTAACCGACAAATTAAGATTCAGTGTTAAGGAATTATCCCGAGCCTGTGAAATTACTTTTGAGGCATTCGGAAGTTCTTCCCCATTTACAGAGCCAAAGCTTCCTGATAAGCACTAAAAGAGCTTACGAGCAGGCAATAAGAAAATGCATGATTTGTTCGATGAAGAATATTCATTTGGTCGTGGGAGATCTACATCAATAGAATGGAGAAATGGTTTCTGTTGAAACAGTATTGAATCAAGTCACCATATATTTTGGGGATATTCAATCTGCAGGTGCAAGGGAATATATAGAACGAACCAATCTCAATTATAATTATTATTAATAGATTAATCATTGTGTTCCTGCCATGAGGACTTCGATTGAAATTAGAACAAAGCGTGCACGTTGATTTGCAGGCAGTAAGTTCAAGTCAATTCCATGCTCGCAGAAATGCTTGATGAGTCGGTAGCATGTTTTTGAGGGGTGACGTATTCTGAAAGTACTCCATTTAATGCTCCACTGCGAATCTCACCCATTGAAGCGAAGGAATCTCATGTTACTTGTCACTTCCCATTGTACGAAATATCTTGCAGTTGTAGCCCTTTTGGCATTCGTTGCTCAATCGAGCTTTGCTGAGCCGAAAGAAGGTCTTGCAGACTCAGCCGTAGTCATTCAGGCCAAAGACTTCGATTCGATTCAGGCGGCCGTCGATGCCATTCCTGAGCAAGGGGGGATGGTTGTATTGCCGGCTGGAACTTTTGAATTGCAGGAACCTTTGGTTATTCGTACCGAACGAACGCGAATCACCGGAGCAGGACCGGCGACGCACTTAGTCAACAAAAATGAAGAAGGCCAGCCGGCGATTCAGATTCGGCCGGATGGATACGCAGAAAACAAAAAACTGAGACTCTGGCAGGTTCAGTTGGATCATTTTCAGATTTCCGGCAATCCTAAAAGTGGGGATGGAATTCACGCGGCTGGGATTGAAGAAATTTTCATTCAGGGTGTCTCCATTCATCACCATGGCAGGCACGGCATCTTTCTGGATTTCTGTTATGAAGATCCCCGTATTTCCGATTGTCTGATCACATACAACAAAGAGGCCGGAATAAAGCTACTGGGCTGTCATGACATTGTCGTGAATGCCAATCACTTTGAAGAAAATCTCGACGGTGTTCGCTGTCTCGATGGATTCAATCTGACGATGAACGGCAACAATCTGGATGATCATCTTGGGAATGGGGTTATCATTGAGAACACTTACGGCTCTGTCGTTTCCGGGAATATGATTGAAGAGTGTGAGGGCTGGGGAATCATTCTGGATCGGGATTGTTATGGAATCACATTGAGTTCGAATGTGATTGCTCATGAACTCAAAGGCGGAATTGATCTGAGGGATGCCTGGGGATGTGCGATTTCGGCCAACACTTTCACAATCGTGCATCAGGCTGCGGTGCATGTGGGAGAAAATTCCGGGCGCTTGAATATCTCTGCCAATACCTTCAGCAACAGCGACATGGGCGGCGAGATTCGCAGGAAGCTGGAACATAAAGTTCCGATGCAACGCGATGCGGGAGCCGGAATCGTGCTGGAGAAAACAGAAGATATTCTGATCACCGGCAATTTGTTTTCAGGAATGGATGGAGCAGCGGTGAAGTGTAAGAGTGAAGATTGCGAGCGGATCCATATTGTTGGTAATCTTGTGACCGATTACGGCAGAAAAACAGAACAGCCAGTCGCGTTTGAAGTGCCCGAGAAAGAGAGCATTCAATTGCAAAACAATATGATCGGCCCGGCAAAAATGCCACGTCAGGAAGCTGGGCGATGAGTAAAATGTTCCGAGAAGTTTCTCAAGAATTCATCCATCGTGTTAACGATGGCAAATCAGCCTTATGGTTTGCAAGCCGCGTCCCAGACGAACTATAAAGCAGTCAGTTCATCTTTGGGATGAATGCTTCACAAGTTCTCTGAGAGATCTGGTTTCATCATGCCTTTATTTGGATCACATCTTTCCATAGCCGGTGGATATTACAAAGCCGTCCGAAAAGCTGCTGAGCTGGGGATGGAGACCGTCCAGATTTTCACAAAAAATAACAATCAGTGGAAAGGCAAGCCGCTCACGGATGACGATTGTCGAATGTTCAAAGAAGCGGTGGAAGAAACTGGAATCCAGACGCCTTGTGCACACGATAGTTATTTAATCAATCTGGCCAGTCCGGATTCCGAGTTGTTCGAGAAGTCTCGTGATGCGTTGATCATCGAGTTGGAACGGGCGGAAGCATTGGGGCTCGAAGGTGTTGTGATGCACCCGGGCAGCTTTGTGAAAGATACCGAACAGGGGGGCTTGAAGCGGATCGCCCAGGGGATCGATCAGGTTCATAAAGCGACGAAAGGTTATCACTGTCAATTGTGGCTGGAAACGACGGCTGGTCAGGGAACGAATCTGGGGCATCGCTTTGAGCATCTGCAGCAATTACTTGAGACCGTGAATCAGGCAGAGCGGTTGTCGGTGTGTGTTGATACCTGTCATATTTTCGCAGCTGGTTATCCTCTGATTAAAAAGACGGAGTACAACGCCACCTTCGAGGAATTTGATGAGAAAATCGGAGTGAATCGAATTCGAGCGTTTCATATCAATGATAGTAAGAAGCCGCTGGGAAGTCGGGTTGACCGTCATGAGCATATCGGCGAAGGGGAGTTGGGGCTCGAACCTTTTCGGCATCTGGTGAATGACAAACGGTTTTCGAAGTTGCCGATGTATCTGGAAACAAAGAAGGAAGAGCGTGATGGCGAAGAGATGGATGCGGTCAATTTGAAAACGCTCAAGAGTTTAATGAAGAAGAAATCATGAAGTGACTTCAAGCGGCATTGGAAGTCAGCTTCAGTTAGGAAGAGCAATTGATATATGTCTCAAGCACATCGGGTTGTTATTGTCGGCGGAGGCTTCGCTGGTCTGGCCTGTGCTCGTAGTCTCAAGCGGGCTGATGCGGAAGTTACTGTGATTGATCGGCGTAACTTCCATCTGTTTCAACCGTTGTTGTATCAGGTGGCCACGGGTGAATTATCACCTGCGAATATTGCCTCGCCAATCCGTTCGATTTTGCAGAAGCAGAAAAACTGTCAGGTGTTGCTGGGAGCGGTTTCGGGGATTGATCTGGAAACTCAATTCGTTCAGATTGACGACCGGCAGATTCCGTTCGACTCACTGGTCATCGCCACAGGTTCGACGCACAGTTATTTTGGACATGATGAATGGTCCGAACAGGCACCGGGGTTGAAAACCATCGAAGATGCGACTGAAATTCGAAAGCGGATTTTATATGCCTTCGAGCGTGCGAATCTGGCAACGAGTGAAGAGGAACGTCGAGCGGCTTTGACATTTGTGATTGTGGGAGCAGGGCCAACGGGAGTGGAGTTGTCGGGGGCCCTGGCTGATGTCGGCTTGAATATCTTATCCAAAGAGATTCGAGGAGGGCATCCCGAAGAGTTGCGAATTATTTTGTGCGAAGGCCAGCCCGATCCCCTCGGCATGTATCCGCCACCATTAGTCAAAAAAGCACGCGAGGAATTAGATCGGCTCGGTGTCGAACTGATGACCAGTTCGATGGTGATTGATATTCAGGATGATCATGTCGTCGTAAAACATGGTGATGAACAAAGTCGGATCAATACTCAGACTGTCATCTGGGCAGCCGGGGTGAGGGCTTCTTCGCTGGGAAAAATCGTGGCTGAGGCGACCGGTGCGGAGATGAATCGTGTCGGAAAAGTCCTCGTCAACGATAATCTGTCTGTGGGAAAGCATGAGAATCTGTTTGTGATTGGCGATCTGGCTTTTCTGAAAAATGAAGCTGGGGATCCGCTGCCTGCTTTGGCACCGGTCGCCATGCAGCAGGGAAGTTATGTGGCGAATTTCCTCAAAAATCGTATTGAGGGAAAGGCCAGCGCTTCCAAGCCGTTTCATTATAATGATCGGGGCAGCATGGCTGTCATTGGTCGCTATGCAGCTATTGCCCTGGTCGGGAAAAACAAGCGACAGGTCAGTGGAATCATGGCCTGGTTCATCTGGTTGTTCGTGCATCTGATGGAAATCACGCAGTTTCGCAATCGATTGATGGTGCTCTTTCTCTGGGGCTGGACCTATCTGACACGCGATCGTTCCGCTCGTTTGATCACCGGAAAACTTCCTCGGGAGTGAAATGAACGATTTCAATGGACGAGTGGATTCCATTCAATCGACTCGACTCCTTTTTCATGAGCAATTGGGAGATTCGGCAGAATCGGAAATTCTTAAAATCTGAACGAATGAGACATCGTTAATTTGTCACTGCTGCCAAAATACAACGTAGGCTTGGAGAATACATTGAACATTTAAAAAACTCCGTATGCCGAGCCGGTACGAATGAATTGGGCCGAATTCCGAAAACAACTTCTTGACGATGAGCCTCCAATTGCTCTTCCGGAATTGCAGGTGGTCGCATTACCGGATGTCATTTTTCGAGTTGTCAGAGCAGCCCAGCGGGAAGATGCCTCTGCCAATGAAGTGGGCAGAATTATCGATGCCGACAGTTCATTGACATGCGATTTGCTCAAGTATGTCAATTCGTCCGCAATGATGTTACGCCATAAAGCCTCGACGGCTTCGCGAGCCACCATGCTGCTCGGAGTGAAACGGACGAAGCTGTTTGTCCTTTCCCTGGCTTCCAATCGCATGATGCGAAATGTCAAATCGCCATTAATTCTCATGAAACGATTTGCCGTTTCCTCGCTGGAACGCGCACTCTTATCAAAAAACATTGCAAAACACCTTGGCCTGGATGAAGACCTGGCTTTCTCGGCCGGCTTATTACAGGACCTCGTTCTGCCTGCTCTGACGGCTGAATTCGCTGCGGCTTACAGTGAATTGCTCGAACTCAGCAAAGAAAAACAAACCGACTTAGCGATATTGGAACAGCAGGATCGCGGTTGGAATCATGCCTCCGTGGCTGCCAGAATGATGACTTCCTGGGGGTTTCCAGATGATCTGGTCTGCTGCGTGTTTCTACACCATCAGTTAGACCGTATCCTGAAAGATAACCAGTTCAACAGGACAGAACTGTTGCCTGTGGCCATGTCAGCATTGCTGAATGATCTCTTCAAGCAAACGCCCAACGGAATGCAAACTTTGGATCAGGTCTGGAACGAAGTTCTGCCAGCGGTTTCGTTACCGGAGCAGGCACTTGTGATTTACGATCAACTCCAGGAGATGAACCCGGAACTTCATGGTCATCAATCCCTGGCCGAACATCTGGCAACCTTGATTTCCTGAAGCATTTCAATTTACAGGATGTCTGTCCTGAGAAGTGGAGTTGATATGGAAAATCACGAAGAGAAGACGACCTGAAATTACTCTGAATATTCATACGTAACGAAAAGGCATGGGCCATGTCTGAGACGACGATCATATCACTGGATCAACTGCGGGCAGGAGTCATTTTGCCTTCGCCAATCTTTGATGGTCAGCATGAGAATCTGCTGCTGATCGGCAAAGGGGTTCAGGTGACCCAACAGAATCTGAATCGTCTGGCTGCTCGTGGAATCGGCAGTGTCGCGATCGAAAGTTCGTATGCCGATCAGATTCGCATTCCACAAGGAACATCTCTCAAAAGTATCGAGAGAATTCTCAAGCCAAAACCAGCGTATCATTCCAATAAAACGCTTCGTACTGAATGCCCGGAGACCTCTCCTCTTTCGCAACAAATCAACAGGCCCCACACTCTTGAGTACGATGAATCCTGTGTCACCGAGTTCAAAGCCAAGCGAGCGGCAGCCGGGGCAACACTTGCTCATTTCCTGCAGAATACGGAATCTTCCGGCAAGCGAGAAGGTAGACAGATTCGCGGATTGGCAGTTGACTCCATTGAAAGTTTGATGGTTGATATGGATTTATTTGTCAAACTGGCGATCGATCCCACAGAACTGACTGACGAAAATAGTCATTGCGTTCGTGTTTCTGAACTGGCCATGGCGATTGCTTCAGTATTGGAATACTCTCGGAGTAAAATTGAAGAACTTGGGATTGGTTGTCTAATCTATAAAGCAGCAGAAAATCGCAAAGTCGATCGACTTTCTCAACAACAGAAATCCAGTGAAAAAGAACCGAGTGGCTTGCAGCAAAATCCGAATCACCTCTACGAAGCACTCGAAGCGATAACCGATTTGCCGATTGGTGCCCGACAGGTGGCCTATCAGATTCACGAGCGATGGGACGGCAGTGGTTCTCCGCGTCAACGATTTGGAAATCAAATCCACCCTCTGGCAAGAATCGCCGGTGTGGCTGATGAATATGTCGCTTTAACAACTCATCAGGATCATCGAAAAGCGGTCGAACCTTATCAGGCCATTGAGATTATGCTGGATCTGGCCAGGAATCGGAAATTTGAACCGAAAGTCATCAAAGCACTCTTACAGGCCGTTTGCCTCTATCCACTCGGCTCTTACGTTCAGCTCAATGATGGTACGATTGCAATAGTCGTTCGGACCAATCTCGAAGCTTACGATAAGCCGGTCGTCAAAATGCTCTACGATTCGAAAGGTCACAAAATGCCTACCAGCAGTATTGATCTTTCAATCGTGACTCGATTGCATGTGTCTCAGGCAGTCAACAGTGAACGCGTTCGGAATTTGTCGAACGGATCATCTGAATTCCGGGAGAATCTGCTGGAACTTGAGTTTGCAAAGTGCTGAACCATCGACCATGAAACTTCGATTAACAGCCGAACTGAATTACTATCAGCTGAAGCCGATAGGTTTTTTGGCCGTGAGCTTCGGACTGAAGTCCTTTCGCTCACATGCCAAGTTATTATTATCCTTGGACAAATTTGAACCCACATTGAAAAGAACCTGAAGGTTTCGCCTGAAGGCGAGGGTCTTAGACCCATCGCAAGGACAATAAACATTCTCTATCCACTTCATAGTCAGGTCTTCACCCATTCCAATTTCCACGGCGGTTCGCAAATCAAATAGACAATCAACGCCAATCCCGTAATCGTCAACGAGAGTGGAGCCGGCCACATCGCCAGTGGTTCAAGCGGGGTGAGAAAGGTTTCCCAGCCCATCACGAAATGTAAGCCCCATAAAATGATTCCTGTCAGCATACTCGCAACGGCTGCATAGCGATGTTTTGGTTTTGTATACAAGCCGAACATCATGGGCACAAACAGACCGACCATGGTCAAAAGATAGGCCTCTTCGAGTAATGCGTAGGCATCCTCTCCCGCAAATGCCATCGCCAGACTGCAAACCGCGACCAGCAGCACGGCATAGCGATTCATCTTCAGCAGATCCATCTTGAGAAATCGAGTGCCGATATTCTGCGAGAGCACGCTGGCCGGTGAAAGAATCGCGCTGTCAATTGTAGAGAGCACAGCCGAAAGCACGGCTACCACAAAGACAATCGCCACTGCCGGATGCAGAAACGCATGAGCCAGGGCCGGCAGGACAGCCGTGTTGACTTCCTCAGGGAAAAGCAGATTCGCCGCCAGCCCCAGTAGCATCGGCATCAAGCCAAACAGCAGGTACATCCCCCCGGCGATATAACAGGCATATTTCGCGATACGATCCGACTTGCACGCAAAGATCCGTTGCATTAAATCCTGACCGGGAAGATTACCCAATGCTCCCGTCAAAAATAACCCGAGCCAGCCCCAGAAGGCGGCGACATCCTGATAAGGAATCACGACCGACATCTCTGCGGGCGTTTCCTTCCACAGTTTTGTCATCCCGGAACTGGCCGAGCCATTCCCGAGTTCTGCCAGTATGACGATCGTCAGAATGATCAGTCCAACTAAGACGAGTGTAATCTGTACGGCATCGGTCAATGTGACCGACCACATCCCTCCCATCAATGTATAACCAGTCCCCACCACAGCGACGATAACGAGTCCCACGCTCAGAGGAATTCCAAAGAAGAGTTCCAGCATATTCGCCAGAGCGGTGAACTGAGCAGCGATCCAGCCAAAGTAGCTGGGAACGAGAATCAGCGAGGCAATCAACTCGGCTGCTGGTCCGAACTTCTGTCGAAACAAATCGGGAACCGTCAGAATCTGCATCCGCCAGATCGGACCTGCGACGAACAGCCCCGCTAGCAGCAGACAGCAACCTGCTCCAAACGGATCCAACGCCCCGGCCTGCAACCCTTCCTGTCGCACTTCATCGGCTGCCGCCAGCAATGTGCCCGCGCCGAACCAGGTGGCGAGCAAGGTCATCCACGCTAGCGAAAGCGGTAACTGGCGACCAGCCACCAGAAAATCCTCAGCGGTCTCGACTTTACTTTGTGCGATAAAGCCAATCGCATACATCACAATCAGATAGACGAAAATAACAGCGGCCAGCATCCACTGCACCGAAGAGGAAATTTCCAACGACGCCCCTTTCCCAAAAGAAAGCTGTAATGAATTACACAGAAGAACAGTGGCGGGAATTGTATCAGGAAATATCAAAAAGATAGCGTGAGGGCTGCCTTGCGAGGGGAACTTTTTTCATCGCAACGAGCCGATTCATCAATCGAGATAGACAAACTCATTGAGATTCAAGAGAGCCTGACATAAATCGACTAGAGCGACCTCTGAATCGGTATTAGACGTTAGAAATTCATCGCAAGCCATCTGTTCTTCAACTGTGGGAAATCTTCCCATTGAGAGGAGGTACGCCTGCTCGATTTGCTCTGACTGGTTGCTTGAGTGCTTCTTCAATCGCTCTGCGAAATAGAGAGAACACTCACGTGCGAATTCCGAATTCAACAGATGCAAGGCCTGAGGTGCGATTGTCGTTTGCGAGCGTTCCGGGCAACTGAGGTTGGCATCCGGCTTATCGAATGCTTCCAGCATCGGCATCGTCAAGTTTCTGCGGGCAAATAGATAAATACTGCGGCGGGTATGTTCGGATTCGTCTTCTGTCACTGGCCACTGATTCTTCAACAACGTTGAAGCCACTGCCGGTGGAAGCGGAGGTCGTACACCTGGGCCACCCTGTTTACGATTCAACTCACCCGAAACCGAGAGCAGGGCATCGCGAATCGCTTCGCCTTCGAGTCGTTGCCGATTCATCCGGCCCAACCAACGATTTTCAGGATCCTCCTCGAACAGTGCATTCCAGTTCTTTTTTTGAGCTTCAGTTAAACTGTCGGACGGATGGCTCGCGAGTCGATAAGTCGATGAAGTCAGAATCAGTCGATGCAGTTTCTTAATACTCCAGCCGAACTCCATAAATTCAGCCGCCAGCCAGTCCAGCAATTCCGGATGCGAAGCGGACTCTCCCATCCAGCCGAAATCGCTGGTGGTGGGAATGAGTCCCACGCCGAAATGATGCTGCCAGACGCGATTCACAAAAACCCGCGCGGTCAGTGGCTGGTTGTGATCCGTCAACCATTCTGCCAGAGCCTTGCGGCGTCCCGTCTTCAAATCGTCAGTGAGTTCTCTGCTCAGAGAAACCTGAAGAACACGCGGAAAATTCGGATGCAGAACATCGCCAGGACGTCGATAATCTCCACGAATCCAGAGATAACTTTCCGGGAAACTTTTCGTGCGATTCTTAACAACACGAGCCTTGAGTTTGTCATCATCCTGCTCGGGCAACGGCTGATCCTTGAATAGATCGATCGTTTCAAAGAAAGAACGCAATCGATAAAAGTCGTGTTGAGAGATGGGATCGGTGCGATGATGATGACACTGAGCACACCCAAACCGCAGCCCCAGAAAGACTTCGCCAACATTCGCTGTCATCGCGTTCAGAAAATTGTGCCGTCGTTCGTCCTGCGAATTGATGTCCGGCATGTCAGGACCAGCCATCAAATAACCCGTGGCAATGAGGGCGTTGTCGGAATCGGGAGCAATCTCATCGCCAGCCAACTGCAATTTCAGAAACTGATCGTAAGGCAAATCCTCATTGAAGGCTTCGATGACCCAGTCCCGATATCGCCAGGCTTCCGGACGAACTTTGTCGTGTTCGAATCCATCGGTCTCTGCAAATCGAACCAGATCCAACCAGTGCTGACTCCAGCGTTCACCGTAGGCGGGACTGTCCAGTAATCGGGAAATGACCTTATTCCAGGCCTCTTTGGAATCGTCTGCCAGAAACTTGTGGATCTCTTCCGGCTGAGGTGGCAACCCCGTCAGGTTGTATGTCACTCGGCGCAGCAACGTTTCTTTGTCAGCAAACTCGACTGGTTGATGATCTTTTGATTGCAAGCTGGTCAGCACAAATCGATCGATCGGATTTGTCGACCATCGATCATTTTCGATCTCAGGAACATCCGGCCGTACAACCGCTTGATAAGCCCAGTACTCCAGATCGGATTCATCAATTGCCGGTTCTTCTGTGACAACAGGAGTTACTGAATCGTCTGCGCGAACAGAGTGGAAACTGAAGATGATCAATAGCATTAAGAACGGCTTGAAGCACTTGGAGATCATACCAATATCTCCTTCACGACATTGCCGGCAACATCAGTGAGACGCTCTTCCCGACCGTTGTGGAAATAAGTCAGCAGTTCGTGATCGAGCCCCAGTAA
>TARA_R100000789_G_scaffold95183_2_pt1 | contig 10772 bp, 12 predicted proteins | sample TARA_R100000789 | Tara Oceans TARA_R100000789 (sample SAMEA2623403) | marine metagenome | biome: marine biome (ENVO:00000447); feature: mesopelagic zone (ENVO:00000213); material: "saline water (ENVO:00002010), including plankton (ENVO:xxxxxxxx)" | depth 450 m | reverse complement strand
CGCGCGGCGGGTGTTGGCGCCGGGTTTGACCGGGCCGCGAAACGCCACTTGTCCCGCGTCTGTGGCGCAGTCCTCATCCAGCACAACCGTGTCGACGCCCTGCGGCAAGGTGGCGCCGGTCAGTATGCGGATGGCATAGCCCGGAGGAACCTCGCCGGGGTAGGCAAGGCCAGCGGCGGCGCGGCCCGCCACCAGCGGCAAGGCAATTTCATCCTGACCCGCAATGGTTTCGGCGGCAAAGCCATAGCCGTCCACAGCCGTGTTGGGCAGTGGCGGGTTGGCGCGCCGCGCGCTCAGGTCTTCGGCCAGCACGCGGCCCGCGGCCTGCATCAGTGGCACGGTTTCGCGCGCCACAACCGGGTGCAGGCGGTCGCGGAGCAGGGCCAGCGCCTCATCCACCGGGGTCCAGTTGACCCCCGGCGGCAGGGCGAAACAATCGTTGTTCAGGGGCGGTGGTTTCAGAGACATGGCGCCCTCATGTTGCAGCAATTCCTGTTCAAAGCCGTGGCCGAGTATCCAGCCCTCTTCGGGGGCGTTGACCTGTAACATGGCGGTCAGACGGTCGGGCGCAAGCCCGCTCAGCGCACGCGCGACCAGCCGTACCTGCACGGCGTCGCGAATATCATCGGGGCCAGTCGCCGCCCTGACGGCATCATTGATCAGCGACGGCCAGATTTCGACAAAGGCGATGGGGCGGTCCAGCGGCTGAAACGGCCAAACCGCGATCTGGCCCGCGAAGCGTTGCCGCAATCGTTCCAGCACCGGCAGGCCCATCAGCACCTGCGATCCGACCGCGCCTGCGCCCGACAGTTGCCAGCAGGTAAAGGCCCCCTTGGCGCGGGCCTCGATCTCTCGGCGGTCAGGGAACGGATTGCGATAGCCCGCCTTGGTGCGCGGCAGGCCCGCGATGTCGCGCCGCAAGCCGTTGCCCCAGAACGGCCCCCGCCCCTGTGTCAGGTGCTGGTTGATCCCGGCGGCCACGTCAAAGCGGTTATTCTCCCGAGGCGCATCCGTGATCCGCGCGGCCAGCCAGCCCCAGACCGCAAAGGGATCAGCGCGCCCCGTCAGCGCCGAGGCAAAGCCCGTCGGATAGCCAAAGGGAAAGTCGAACCCGATGCACAGGCGTTCCCCCGCCGTCAGCGCCGCCTCGATCCGGGACGTCAGCGTCTGTTCTGCGACGGTGCGGTTGCGCTGGTAGAGCGGGGCGGCGTCGCCCTGAGGGCCGCTTTCCCCGATCCAGATGGCGTCTTTGCGCGGGCGCGCCCCGGCGTCATTGCCGCCCGACCAATCGACCATGAGAAAGCGGTCAAAGTGGCTCATTCCGCGGCCTTTGCCAGACCGACCTCCGACAGGATGAAATCGGCAATGGCGACGGTGTCGTTCAGATCGAACACCGGGCGGTCGAGGTCCAGCGGCACGTCAGAGGCCACGGCGCGAATGGTCGGATCATCCGGCGCAATCAGCGTATTTCCGGTCTCGGCCCTGTGCGCCTCGACCTTGGGATGGCGGTCGCGTTTGTAGCCCTCGACCAGCACCAAATCGACCGGGGCCAGCCGCGCCAACAGCGACTCCAGCGTCGGTTCCTCTGCGCCGCGCAGCTCGATCATATGAGCCACGCGGTTGCGTGAGGCCAGAACCACCTCTGACGCGCCCGCCTGCCGGTGGCGATAGCTGTCCTTGCCGGGGTGATCGACGTCAAAGCTGTGATGGGCGTGTTTGACGGTGCTGACGGTCAGGCCGCGCCCGGTGATCTCTGTCACCAGACGTTCCATCAGGCCGGTCTTGCCCGCGTTTTTCCAGCCCGTCACGCCGTAGAGCCTCATATCAGCGCCTCCGCCTGTGCCAGATCCTCTGGCGTGTTCACGTTGAAGAATGGGTCAAACGGAGTCGCAGGAAAGAGCGCCTCACGTCCGCCATGCTGTTCGGTCCAGAGCACAACCTTTTTCAGGCCGCCCTGTAGCGCGGCGCGCAGGTCGTTGCGCAAGGCCACCGGCCAAAGGCCAAAAGTGGGATGGCGGATCAAGCCAGAGCGCGACTTACTGCGGGTCTGGGTGTCGCCCTTGGTGGCGGCCAGCACCAGCGGGTGCTCCTGCCCCTCGGACGCCAGCAACAGCCGGGGCACCAGATCGCAGGGGAAAAAGGGCGTGTCGGCGGCGACGCTGACCACTGTGTCGGCCCCCTGCTTTGCCGCCCAGTCCAGACCGGCCAGAACCCCGGCCAGCGGACCGGGATAGTCGGCGATGGAATCGGGGACAACCGGAAGGCCATAGTCCGCAAAGCGCGCCGCATCGCCATTGGCATTCAGCGCGACCGCAGCCACCTGCGGCGACAGGCGGTCGATCACGCGTGTCAGCAGCGTCTGACCGCCCAGGGGCAGCAGTGCCTTGTCCCCGCCGCCCATACGCGAGGCCAATCCGCCCGCGAGGATCACTCCGACAGGCTGTTTCATTCGGTGGCCGCGCTTTTGCGGCGGTGTTTGCGGTCTTCCTCGACCACGCTGTCAGGGTCGATGTCGCGCACAAGTCGGTCCGCGCCGGACAGGCAGGTGAATCGCTTGCCGCGCATCCGCCCGATGCAGGTCAGGCCGACCTGTTGCGCGATCTCGACGCCCCAAGCGGTAAAGCCAGAGCGCGACGCCAGCACCGGGATGCCCATCAGCGCCGTCTTGATCACCATTTCCGAGGTCAGCCGCCCGGTGGTGTAGAGGATTTTGTCGTGTGCGGGCACGCCCTCGCGAAACATCCAGCCGGCGATCTTATCGACCGCGTTATGCCGCCCGACGTCCTCCATATAGACCAGCGGGCGGTCGCCTTGGCACAGCACGGTGCCGTGGATGGCCCCTGCCTCAAGGTACAGGGAGGGGGTGGTGTTGATCCGATGCGCAAGCGCGTACAGCCAAGAGGTCCGCACCTCTGTCGCCGGCAGGCTGACCTGTTCCAGCCCCTCCATCATGTCGCCAAAGACGGTGCCGACCGCGCAGCCCGAGGTGCGCGTCTTTTTCTGCATCTTTTCCTCGTAGGTGGTCTGCGAGGCGGTGCGCACGACGACGGTTTCCAATTCCTCGTCGTAGTCGACGCCGGTGATCTGTTCGCCGTCCGCCAGCATGCCCTGATTGCGCAGGAAACCGATCGCCAGATATTCGGGGTAATCCCCGATGGTCATGGCGGTGACGATTTCCTGACGGTTGAGGAAGATCGTCAGGGGGCGCTCCTCAACCACCCGCACCGTGACCGTGGCCCCGGTGTGGTCGGTGCCGGTGACCGCGCGGGTCAGGCGCGGTGCGGCCGGATCGGGGGCAATCAGATAGTCGGCGGCGGGGGGTGTTTCTGGCGATTGCATCTGGTGCCTCCCTTGGGTAGGGCGATTGGGCAATTGAGGGTGTAGTCATGGACGGTCAGCAAGTGATGTCAAGCTATTGGCGGGGCGTGCGGAATGGGCTGCCTTTCCTGTTTGTCGTCGGGCCGTTCGCCATGCTGTTCGGCGTGATCGCCACCGAGGCCGGGCTGAACGTGTTCGAGACGCTGATGTTTTCGATTGTGGTGATCGCGGGCGCGGCGCAGTTCACCGCTGTGCAGCTGATGTCAGAAAACGCGCCGACGGTGGTGGTGCTGATTTCGGCGCTGGCGGTCAACCTGCGGATGGCGATGTATTCCGCCTCGATCACACCGCATCTGGGTCCGCTGCCGCTGTGGAAACGCGGGATCGTGGCCTATTTCCTTGTCGATCAGACCTATGCCGCCTCTGTGATCGACTTTGAACAGCGGCCCAACCAGACAGTGGCGCAGAAGTTCGCCTTTTTCATGGGGGTGGTCTCGCCGATCTGCCCGCCTTGGTATCTGTTCACGCTGTTCGGGGCATGGGTGGGCGAATCCGTGCCGTCAGAGATGGGGCTGGATTTTGTGCTGCCCATCGCCTTTATCGCGCTGTTTGCCCCGGCCCTGCGCACTGGGGCGCATCGGGCGGCGGCGGTGGTGGCCGCTGTGACGGCACTGCTGTTTGCCTTTTTGCCCTACAATCTTGGGCTGATCGTCGGCGCGCTGGCGGGTATGATGACCGGGGCCGAGGTCGAACGCCGCGCCGGGATGCAAGCAGACCGGAGGCCGGGCGCATGAGTGACCTGTGGATTGTCATCATCGGGATGGGGTTGGGCTCTTTCGCGCTGCGGTTCCTGTTTCTGGGGCTGGTGGGCGACCGCGCTATGCCGGACTGGCTGTTACGGCACCTGCGCTATACCGCCGTCGCGGTCATGCCCGCGCTGGTTGCGCCGCTGGTGGTCTGGCCAAGCGCAACGGGAGGGCAGATAGACCCACTGCGCCTGACGGCGGCGGCAGCGGCGCTGGTCGTGGGATATGTCTGGAAAAGCCTGTACGGTGCCGTGGGCGCAGGCGCCGCGGTGATGATCGCGGGCGCCTGGCTATCATTCTGAAATCAGATCAGCTCTGCTGCTGACGCTATTGCTGGGCTTCAAGCGCGGCGATGGCCGCCCGCTTGTCGTCGCTGTCGTCCTCACGCAGCTCGCTTTCGGTGACGCCGGGCAAGCGCGCGAACCTATCCGCCAGCTTGTTCGGCAGCCAGATGCCGCGCACCGATTCAAACCCCGGCAACTTGCCGATGATGTCAGAGACCGCGTTGGAACACAGCGCCGGACCAACCGGCCCCTTGCTTTCGGCGATCTGAAGCGCGCGTTCGGCCACCGCGCCGTCCACAGGACGGCTAAGGATACGCATCCGGTAAGTCGACCGGGCATGCGCGCTTTCGAAAAAGCGGCGCGCCTGCGGTGTGATGCCGTACAGGACGTCGCCGATTTCCGGGACGCCGGTAAACCGCGCCGTACCGGCGGGATCAAAGATCACCCGCTGCGACGGTGCATTGATCAGCATGGCGGAATGCGCACCAGATCCGGTGCGGTTGTTGATCATCGTGTACAACACGATCTCAGGCGGACCGGGATGGCGATAGGCGGCGCGCGCCGCTTCTTCCGGAGTGGAATTGCGCCCCGAGGCATTGCCGCACCCGGCGACAACAGCCGTTGCCCCCAGCGCCATCATCGCCGTACGTCTGTTCATCATGTCATACCACCCCGCCCGTTCGGGCGTTTCGTGAGATCAGGAGTTGAAGATCGCCATGAAAATCACGAGGACCAGAATCACGATCACAGAACGGATCGTGAAATTGATGAAGCCCTCAAAGGTCTTTTCCTGCGTTTCGATGTCCATGCTACCGTGCTTGTGCTCAGCCATGATGTGTTCCTGCGGCCTGTTCTATGTTTGCGTTCCGCAACGGGTTAGCGCAATTCGACGCGGCTGTCACGCACCGGGGGGAGGCAAGGTTGTCGCGGCCTGAACGGGTGTGACCCGACCCGCCCAAAGAATGCGCATCCGCATCGCAGCGCGCCGTGTCAGATCGCCTGAAACAGCCAAGCGCCATCGTCTCGACGGCTACGCGTGGCGCGGCCCGCGTGCCACAGGTGCAAGCAGTGGGCCATCGACTCGACCAGAGCCAGACCGTATTCGCCACCACCGATGCGGCGTTTGAACAGCGGCGGAAAACAGTCCCCCGCTGTTTGGGGCGTGGCCAGATGTGTGTGCAACCGGTTCAGCGCGCCATGGTGATTCTCAATCAATTGCGCCATGCGCGGGGTCAGCCCGGTAAAGGGCAGCTTGTGCCCGCCCATGACCAGATGTCCGGGGCGTGCCAGCGCACCCAGCCGCTCACAGCTTTCGAGCCAACCGGCCACCGGGTCTGCCTCTGGCTCTGTCGCGTAGACACCAAGGTTGGAACTGATCGAGGGCAGGATCTGATCGCCCGCCAGCACCAGATCATCGTCGCGCGACCATAGGGTTGCATGTTCGGGCGCGTGACCGTTGCCGATGTGCACGTCCCATGTCCGCCCCCCGACGCGCAGTGTGTCGCCCTGTTTGATCCGGGTGAAACCCAGCGGCATCGGCGCCACGCAATCGGCAAAGTTGAACGGGCGTTCGGCCATGCGTTCGGCCAGAATGTCCGGGTCCATCCCCGCACCGCGCCAATAGGCCAGCGTTTCCGGCGTGGGGCGGTCCTGTGCGTCCAATTGCAACATCCGCGCAAACAGCCAAGCGGTGCGCGTTGTCACCAGTTCTGCGCCATGCACGGTTTGGAACCAGCCCGCCAGCCCGATGTGATCGGGATGGTGATGGGTGACAATGACCCGGCGCACCGGCTTGCCGCCCAGCGGCCCGGCCATCAAATCGCCCCAGATGCCCCGCGATGTGTCGGAGGCAAATCCAGTATCAACAATGGTCCAGCCGTCGCCGTCGTCCAGCGCGTAGACGTTCACATGGTCCAGCTTCATCGGCAGCGGCAGGCGCATCCACAACACGCCCTCGGCCAGTTCAAGGGCCTGTCCCGGTTCGGGCGGGATTTCCCACGGATAGCGAATTGTCTGTGCCGCGCCGTCCATCACGCCACCAGATCCTCGGTGCTGAGATTGGCCAATGCACTAACCTCAGAGCGTGCCTCTGCCAATAGCCCGGCATGTTCCGGCAACATCCGCAGGATGTAGAAGGCCGCCAGCCGCGCATCGGCGCTGTCCGGGGCTGCCATCGCGGCGCGCAGGTGGAAATGTCCGCCCAGCACGCGGGCAAAGCCGCGCAGATAGGGCAACGCGCCGCCGAAACGGTCGGGCATCTCACGCGCCAGCAACGCCTCTGTCGTCTCGCGCAGCGATTCGGCGGCTTGCCAGACCGGTTCGGCCAGATCCGGCAGCGTGGCGCGCGCCGCCTCTGCCCCGGCCTCGATTTCGTCCAGCAGGGCAAAGGCGGCCTCACCGCCATCCATCATCTTACGCCCGACAAGGTCCATCGCCTGAATGCCGTTGGTACCCTCATAGATCGCCGTTACCCGGACGTCGCGCAGGTACTGCGCCGCACCGGTTTCCTCAATAAAGCCCATGCCGCCGTGGACCTGAATGCCCATATCGGCGACCTTGATTCCCGTCTCTGTCCCGAATGCCTTGGTGATGGGGGTCAGCAGCGCGGCGCGCGCTTTCCATTCTGCATCGCCGGTCGCATTGCCGGTGTCGATGGCCACCGCCAATGACAAGGCAATGGCGCGGGCGGCAAAGGTTTCCGCCCGCATGGTGGCCAGCATCCGGCGCACATCTGCGTGGCCGATGATGGTGCCGTCGGGGGTGCGGCCCTGCTTGCGCTCTTGTGCATAGGCCAGCGCGTGTTGCAGCGCGCCCTCAGCCGCGCTGACGCCCTGCACGCCTACGCCAAGGCGGGCGTTGTTCATCATGGTGAACATGGCGCGCATGCCGTCGTGAGGTTCGCCAACCAGCCAGCCCTTGGCCCCGTCATACTGCATCACGCAGGTCGGAGATCCGTGCAGACCCATCTTGTGCTCAAGACTGACCACATGCAGGTCATTAGCCACGCCGGGGTTGCCGTTTTCGTCCGGGATCAGTTTCGGCACAAGAAACAGGCTGATGCCCTTGGTGCCCGGCACACCGTCCGGCAAGCGCGCCAGCACCAGATGGCAGACGTTTTCGGTAAAGTCGTTATCGCCCCACGAGATATAGATCTTTTGCCCGGTGATCGCGTAGGTACCATCGCCATTTGGCACCGCCTTGGACGACAGCGCGCCCACGTCGGACCCGGCCTGCGGTTCGGTCAGGTTCATGGTGCCGGCCCATTCGCCAGAGATCAGCTTGGGCAGGTAGAGGTTGCGCAACTCATCGCTGGCGTGGTGTTCCAGCGCGTCGATCTGACCCTGGGTCATCAGCGGATTCAACTGCAACGACAGGCAGGCCGCGCCGACCATGTCGTTGACGCAGGTCGTCACCGTCAGCGGCAGACCCATGCCACCAAATTCTTCTGGCGCGGATGTGGCGATCCAGCCGCCTTCGGCCATCGCCTTGTACCCTTCGGCAAACCCCTTGGAGGTGCGCACAACGCCGTTTTCCAGCCGCGCCGGATCAAGGTCGCCGGATCGCTGCAAGGGTGCCAGCACCTCTTCGCACAGTTTGCCAGCCTCACCCAAAATGGCGGCGACCATGTCCGGTGTCGCCTCGGAAAAACGCTCTGTCCCAGCGACACGGTCGTAACCGACAACGTCACGCAAAAGCCGCATATAGGCATCGATTGGCGCACGATAGGGCATGGGAGTCTCCTCTGTCTTGGCAAGCTGGCGTGGCTCTTGTAGCACGCCCGCAGCCATGTGGCAGAGGGTAGACGCCCCCGCCCCCGCCGCAACCAGAACGCCGCGTCACGAGAGGACCGCCGCGATGCCCGCCCTTCGCCTGAGCGCCAGCACGCAGGATCTGACCCACGCCGCCGGTCTGTTGACCGACGGCGGGCTTGTCGCCTTCCCCACAGAGACAGTTTACGGACTGGGTGCCGATGCCCGGCAAGACCGCGCCGTAGCACGCATCTTTGCCGCCAAAGGCCGGCCTGAATTCAACCCGTTGATCGTGCATTGCGCGGAACTCGATCAGGTCAAGGCGCTGGTGCATTGGTCAGAGGCCGCTCAGACGCTGGCCGATGCTTTTTGGCCCGGCCCGCTGACGCTGGTCCTGCCGCTGCGCCCAGAGGCGGGCATCTCGCGGCTGGTGACGGCGGGGCTGGACAGTCTGGCGGTCAGGATGCCAGCCGCGCCGGTGGCGCAACACCTGCTGCGCATCTTTGGCGGGCCGGTGGCGGCCCCCTCTGCCAACCGTTCGGGCCAGATCAGCCCAACCCGCGCGGCCCATGTGATGGCCGATCTGGGAGACCGGATAGAAGCGGTGGTCGATGGAGGCCCCTGTGCTGTCGGCCTAGAATCCACGATCCTTGGCCTGACCGGCACCCCGCCCACACTGTTGCGCCCCGGCGGGGTCACCGCAGAGGCGCTGTGCGATGCATTAAACACGCGTATCGCGCTGCGGCGCGAAACCGACGGGATCAACGCGCCCGGCCAGACCCGATCACACTATGCACCAAGGGCTGGTGTCCGGCTGAATGCGGTCGAATTCGAACCGGGAGAGGCGCGGCTGGGCTTCGGCGCGGTCGATTGCGACCTGAACCTGTCGCCCGCCGAGGATCTGACAGAGGCTGCCGCCAATCTGTTCGAGTATCTGCACCGGCTGGATGCGACAGGCGCGCCGGTCATCGCTATTTCGCCCATCCCGCATCTGGGGCTGGGCGTTGCGATCAACGACCGGCTCAGCCGCGCGGCCGCTGAACGTTAAGACCCGTATCCGGGTATCAGGCACGACCGCCCTCAGAACTCAACGCCAATGCCGCGACGCCCAGAGTGGCCAGCGCCGCCTCCCATTTTTCCGCATCCCGGTGGTCAAAGATCAACGCGGGGCTGGCGTCACAGACCAGCCAGCCGTTTTGGGCAATTTCGTTTTCCAGCTGCCCCGCCGCCCAGCCCGCATAGCCCAGCATCATCATCCACTTGCCGGGGCCATTGCCCTTGGCAAGATCCTCAAGGATGTCCAGCGTCGCGGTCATGTGGATGTCATCGCGCACCTCCAGCGTGGTCACGATCGACTGATAGTCCGGGGTGTGCAGGACAAATCCGCGCCCCATCTCGACCGGGCCGCCGAAATGCACCGTGCGATGTGACAGATCATGGGCCGATTCGATGTCAAGTTGCGCCAGCAGCGTCGGCATATCGACGTCCTTGCTGGCCTTGTTGACGATCAGCCCCATCGCGCCTTCGTCCGAGTGGTCGCAGATGAACACAACGCTGTGTTCGAACCGCGGATCCCCCATGCCCGGCATGGCAATCAGCAGATGCCCGGTCAGGTTGGTGGATTCGGTTGCCTGTGCGACGGCCATGGGCCTCCCCTTCTTGCGAACAGGGGTAGCATGACGGGGCGCGCCGGGACTGACAAGTGCGTCACATCTGCGTCAGCCCCACGCCGTGTTCGCTTGAACGTGACTTTTCTTTTCAGCGCAAACCCGGCACATGCCTAAGTCATGAAACGTATTGCCCTGACGATCCTGCTGGCCCTGATGCCCGCCCTTGCCGCCACACTGGCCGCTGCGCAGTCCTATGACGACGTGGTCGAGGCGCAGATTTTGCCCGGATGGCGGTTGCCCAATGGCGACCATATGGCCGCGCTGCACCTCAAGCTGGCTCCGGGGTGGAAGACCTACTGGCGCTCCCCCGGCGATGCCGGCATCCCGCCGCAGTTCGACTGGGGCGGAGCGCAGAACATGGCCGCCATCGGCGTCTACTGGCCCGCGCCAGTGGTGTTCTGGCAGTCGGGGATGCGGTCGGTCGGCTACAAGGACAGCGTGATCCTGCCTTTGAAGATACGGGTGAAGACCCCCGGACGCGATGCGCGGCTGGGTGGGGTCATCGACATCGGCATCTGCAAGGACGTCTGCCTGCCGCACCGTATCCGCGTTTCGGCGGAGCTGTCCGCCGGACAGACCAAACCCGACCCGGCCATTGCCGCTGCCATGGCCGACGTGCCCTTTGGCGCCAGCGATGCAGGGGTCACGCATGTGGCGTGCCGGATCACGCCGCGCGCCGACGGTATGGGCCTGCGCGTCGCTATCGACATGCCGCGTGGCACCGGGCGTGAGGAAACCGTGATCGAGGCCGCTGATCCCAACCTGTGGATCGCCGACCCGGAGACCGGATGGCAAGGCGGACAACTGATCGCTGAAACGCGCGTCACGCATATGTCGGGCGGGGCCTTTGCGCTGGACCGCTCTGGCCTGCGGATCACCGTTCTGGGTGGCCGGATGCCCGTCGATATTCGCGGTTGCGCTGGCTGACCCCAAACTGGCTGACCC
>TARA_R100000789_G_scaffold98250_1_pt1 | contig 10778 bp, 6 predicted proteins | sample TARA_R100000789 | Tara Oceans TARA_R100000789 (sample SAMEA2623403) | marine metagenome | biome: marine biome (ENVO:00000447); feature: mesopelagic zone (ENVO:00000213); material: "saline water (ENVO:00002010), including plankton (ENVO:xxxxxxxx)" | depth 450 m | reverse complement strand
ATTTCGCGGACAAGCGCGGCCAGCGCATGGCCAGCCGCCTCGGCCCGCCGGTGCGCCGCCCAAATCGACCCGCGTGCCCGCCAGCCAAAAGAGATTGCCAGACCCTGTCCGCGCTGCCCATGCAGTCCCAGCCGCTCTGGCCAGCTGACAATCTTCCAGTCGCCATTGCGCGGCTCTGGCGACATCAGTGTGCCGTGCGGGCAATGGATAGGGTGCCCCGGCTGGTACTTGTACCCATGCACCATGATGGTGACCGGCCCGGAGTCCGCCGCAAGAGCGGCGGCAAGGGCGGGCTGCAAGGGTACATCATCGCCATGCAGGCGAGGGTCGGAATCCGTCACGGTGACGCATAGCATTGGCATTGCAACGTCCCACTACATCTTGTGCGAGGAGCTAAGCCAAGGCTGCGACGAATTCGTGAAGGTCCGGTTACATTGACGTGACGCTCTTGCAATGTGTTTTTAACGTCTCTATGCCAATCGGCGTGGCGATTTGTTTACCGGATTGCGGGCCACAAAGGGCATCGCCCCTTGAAATTCCGCTAAAGAGGTCAGACGGAAGGCTCCTTTCGCTTGACCGCGATCGGGGCTTTTTTGTTGGGAGAGAACCCATGACAATTGACAACGGCCAACCTTTTGGCAAGGCAACCAACCTCGTGCACGGTGGTACCAAACGCAGCCAGTGGGGAGAGGTCAGCGAAGCGATCTTTCTGACGCAGGGGTTTGTCTATGACACCGCCGAGGCGGCAGAAGCGCGCTTTCTCAAGGCGGGTGAGGATGAATTTATCTATGCCCGCTACGGCAACCCGACGGTCGCCATGTTCGAAGAGCGCATGGCACTGCTCGAAGGGGCTGAAGACGGGTTTGCCTGTGCGTCTGGCATGGCGGCGGTCAATGGCGCGCTGACGTCTATGTTAAAGGCGGGGGACCATGTGGTGTCTGCCCGCGCGCTGTTCGGGTCGTGTCTGTATATCCTTGAGGACGTTCTGACACGCTACGGGGTCGAGGTGACATTTGTCGATGGCGCCGATCTGGCCCAGTGGGAGGCAGCGCTCCGCCCGGAGACCAAGGCGGTCTTTTTCGAGAGCATGTCCAACCCGACGCTGGAACTGGTCGACATAGAGGCCGTGGCCGCGCTGGCCCACAAGGTGGGGGCAACTGTAGTTGTCGACAATGTCTTTTCGACGCCAGTTTACTCCAAGGCCATCGCACAAGGCGCGGATCTGGTTGTCTATTCCACAACCAAACACGTCGACGGGCAGGGCCGCTGTCTGGGCGGTGTGATCCTGGGAACGCGGGAACACATCCGCGGCGTCGTGGAACCCTACATGAAGCACACCGGCGGCTCGATGAGCCCGTTCAACGCGTGGATCATGCTCAAAGGGTTGGAAACCGTGGGCCTGCGTGTGCGCGCCCAGACAGAGGGTGCCGTGGCGCTGGCAGAGACGCTGGCCGATCACCCCAAGGTGTCGCGGATGATCTATCCCGGCCATGCCAGCCACCCGCAACACGCACTGGTCCAGCGCCAGTTGGGGGCCGGCGGCACGTTGGTGTCCTTCGAAGTGGTCGGCGGCAAGGAGGCGGCATTTCGCCTGCTGAACGCTTTGCAGATCGTGATCATCTCGAACAATCTCGGGGATGCGAAATCCATTGCCACTCATCCGGCCACGACAACCCATCAGCGGTTAAAGCCGGAGCAACGCGCCGCGCTGGGCATCGGTGACGGGATGATCCGTCTGTCGGTCGGGATCGAGGATCCGTCCGACATTGTTCGCGATGTGAAACAGGCCTTGGACGCAGTTTGACGATCCAGTGCCGTCTGTGAATGATCCGATCGGATGCCGATGACGTATATGTGGTTGAGATTGGAATTGTGCTAAACAGTTCTTAGGTCTCAAGGTGTAGGACATGCGCGAAAGAGGTGGACCTGACATGAATATCCACACACCGGCCATCGACCGGAAACCCAGCAAGGAAGAGGCAGCAGAGGCGCTGGCGCTGCTACGGCGCTGGGCGTCCAAGGCGCATGACGCCGAAATTGCGGCGCTGGATCCGATTGTCGGGCGCTTGACGCCCGACGCCACGCCAGAAACCTATCCGGCGTTTGCGCGCGTGTACCCTGAGGGTTTTAGCGTCGATGCCGCCTACAAGGACACGTTGCCGGATCTGCAGAATGGCCCGTCCTCTCTGATCCGGGGGGCAAACCGTGCCATCCAGCATGTCGGCATTTCCAACTTTCGCCTGCCGATCCAATATCGCACACGCGACAATGGCGACTTGCGGCTGGAAACCTCGGTGACGGGTACGGTCAGCCTTGAGGCGGACAAAAAGGGCATCAACATGAGCCGCATCATGCGGTCCTTTTATGCCCATGCTGAGAAAACCTTTAGCTTTGAGGTGATCGAGGCCGCGCTGGACGACTACAAGTCCGACCTCGAAAGCTTTGACGCACGGATCAACATGCGCTTTTCCTTTCCGATGAAGGTGGACAGCCTGCGGTCCGGCCTGTCCGGCTATCAGTACTACGACATCGCGCTGGAATTGGTCGAACGGGACGGGGTGCGCCGCAAGGTCATGCATCTTGACTATGTCTATTCGTCGACCTGTCCCTGCTCGCTGGAACTTAGCGAACATGCCCGTCAGACCCGCGGTCAACTGGCCACGCCGCATTCGCAGCGGTCGGTTGCGAGGATTTCGGTCGAGCTGCGTGAAGGCGATTGCCTGTGGTTTGAAGATGTGGTGGACATGTGCCGCCGCGCCGTGCCGACCGAAACGCAAGTTATGGTCAAACGTGAAGACGAACAGGCCTTTGCAGAGCTGAACGCCGCAAACCCGATCTTTGTCGAAGACGCAGCGCGCTTATTTGCGGAACAATTGCAGGCGGACGAACGGGTGGGCGACTATCGCGTTGTGGCCAGCCATCAAGAAAGTCTGCACAGCCATGATGCTGTCTCTGTCCTGACAGAGGGCGATCTGTTTGCCGCCGACAGTCTTGACCCTAAACTGTTCTCGACTCTCTTTCATGTCGGATGATGATTTTCGCGGCACCCGGGCAACGGGTGCCGCGACTTTGAGCAGCGCACCGGGCCTCACGGCATTGTAATTCCCATTCATGGCTTGGTCATGTGTTCTGTGGCAAACTCCGCACAGGGAGGAAACCGACCGTAAGAAGGAAAGGTTTCCAGTCATGACGCGCGACAATATCCAGATCGGAATGGGTCACAGGTCTCTCAACACCCGGATTGACGTATATCTGTCTGAAGTAGGGTTCGGGCTAAACCCGGCCCAACTGCGCCGCGCCCGGTTACGCCAGATCATCACGTTGGAATGCGCAAGCGACGCCGAACTGGCCAGCCTTGGTATCCGTCGGGACGACATTCTACCGTTTGTCTTTCGCGATCTTCTGGCTGCTTGATCAACCTCTAGCGTGGACAGTTACATTGATCTGGCGCTCAGTTGTAACCCGTATGCTTGACAGTCCCGCGCGGTCAGGCCAACGCTCGCCTTCATGTTCGATGTACGTCCTGTCGCCTATGTGATTGGCCTGTTGGTCGCCTGTCTGGGTGGCACCATGCTGTTGCCCCTTGTGGTCGATCTGGCCGAAGGCCGTGGCGAATGGCCAGTTTTTCTGGAAAGCGCCTCAATCACCATTCTGGCGGGCGGGCTGACGTCATTGGCCTGCTCTAACGCGGTCAAAGAGGGCTTGACCCTTCAGCAGACCTTTTTATTGACCACCGGGGTTTGGGTCGCTCTGCCGGTCTTTGGTGCCTTGCCGTTTGTTCTGGGCGCCACAGACGCCAGTTATACGGACGCGCTGTTCGAGGCCATGTCGGGGCTGACCACCACCGGGTCGACCGTCTTTACTGGCCTCGACGATCTCCCCAAAGGGTTGTTGCTGTGGCGCGGGTTGCTGCAATGGCTGGGGGGGATCGGCATCATCGTTGTCGCCATGGTTTTTCTACCCGAACTGCGGGTCGGCGGGATGCAGATTTTTCGGTCTGAGGCGTTTGACACGATGGGCAAGATCCTGCCCCGTGCGACGCAAATCTCGGCCTCGATCTCGTCGATCTACATTTCGCTCACGCTGTTCTGCACGATCTTCTACCTGTTTTGCGGGATGAACGCCTTTGACGCGACGGTGCACGCGATGACCACCGTGTCCACCGGCGGGTTCGCCAATTACGATGTCTCTTTTGCGGTCTTTGCAGGTCCGGCAGAGTACGTCGCCTCGGTCTTTATGGTGCTCGCGGCTCTGCCTTTTGTCCGCTACGTCCAGATGGTTGCCGGGCACCGTTTTGTTTTGTTCCGGGACAGTCAGGTTGTGACCTTTGTGACCATCATCGCTGTGTTGGTTGTCGTCACCGCCTCTATCTTATTGTCGATTTTTCCACACCATCCGGAACAGGCCGTGCGCGAAGCCCTGTTCAATATCACCTCGATCATGACGGGCACCGGCTTTTCCAGCGTCGACTACATGACTTGGGGGCCGTTCCTTGTGGCGATGTTCTTTTTCATCGGGTTGATTGGCGGCTGTGCGGGATCGACCGCCTGCTCGGTCAAGATTTTTCGGTATCAACTGTTGTTCGCCTCGATCCGGGTGCAGTTGCGCCGTATTCGTGCCCCACACGGTGTTTTCGTTCCGCGTTACGAGGGGCGCCCGGTGGGCCCGGATGTCATGAGTTCGGTCATGAGCTTTTTTGTTTTCTTTGTCGTCACGCTGGGGGTGCTGTCTGTCGCGCTTAGCCTGACCGGGCTGGATTTCATCACCTCTGTTTCCGGGGCGGCGACGGCGATTGCCAATATCGGACCGGGCCTGGGGGATAAGATCGGTCCGACCGGCAACTTTGCTGGTCTCAGCGACACGGCAAAATGGATCCTGACTTTTGCCATGCTGGTCGGGCGGCTGGAACTGCTGGCCGTCTTTGCACTTTTCACAATTGGCTTTTGGAGGGCCTGATGCAGAAACCCCTTGGCGCACAGATCAGCCATGCCCTGAAAGCGCGTGGAGTCGAGGTGATCTTTGGCATTCCCGGCGTGCACAATGTCGAAATGTATCGCGGCATCGAAGAGGCCGGCATCACGCATGTTCTGGCCCGGCACGAACAGGGGGCGGGGTTCATGGCCGATGGCTATGCCCGTGCCTCGGGGCGTCCGGGCGTGTGCTATTTGATCACGGGTCCGGGTTTTGTGAATGCCATGACGGCACTGGGACAGGCCTATTCCGACAGCGTGCCGGTGCTGGCGCTGGCCTCCTGCCTGGATGAGGTGGCGGCGCGGCGCGGGCAGTTGCACCAGATGCGCGATCAGCGGGCGGCGGGCGCGACGGTGTGTGATTGGTCGGAAACGGCATCTGATCCGACGGCGGTCTTTGCCCTGATTGACCGGGCATTTGGCGAATTTGCCAGCGCGCGGCCCCGGCCCAAGGCGCTGCATGTGCCAATTGCGGCACTGGGGGCCATGGCCGATCCGGCGCCAGAGCCCCCCTTGCGGCCCGAGGTGCCGCACCTGACACACGATCAGATCTACGCCGTGATTGATGCGCTCGCCGAGGCAGAGAAACCCTTGTTCGTGTTTGGTGGCGGGGCGGCGGCAGGGGCCGAGCATGTGCCCGCGCTGTTACAGCAGACCGGGGCTGCCAGTTTCGTGACCTATGCGGGACGGGGCATTGTGCCTGCGGATCAGCCGCTGTTCTTTGGCTCGTTCCTTGCACGATCCGATAGCGCGCGGATTGCGGCAGAGGCGGATCTGGTTGTGGCCTTGGGGACGGAACTGTCCGAAGTGGATCTGTGGCGGGATCGCTTGGGCAACACGGGGCGCACGATCCGGGTGGATCTGGATCCGGAGGTGCTGTCAGGCTTGCGGGCAGGGGACATGGGGTTTGTCGGCGACGCGGCGGCGTTGATGAAAGCACTGACCATCGCGATCCCGGCGCGCAACGATGATCGGCCTGCCTGTTGGGATGCGGGCCGTGTGGCCGAGACGCGCCGTCGTTGGCGGGGCGAGATCATGGCGGAGCGTCCCGGCATTGTTGAGGTGGCCGAGGCGTTGCGGGCGGTCATGCCGGACGATGCGATGATCTATTCGGATATGACTCAGCTGGCCTATGGCGGCAAAGAGGTCTGGGACATGCCGCGCGCGGGGCATTGGCACCATCCGTCCGGCTTTGGCACGCTGGGCTATGCACTGCCCGCCGCGATTGGTGGGGCGGTGGCGCGCAAGGGGCTGCCGACCTGTGCGATCATGGGCGACTATGGCCTGCAATATACCCTGCCAGAGCTGGGGACGGCGGTGGAATTGGGCCTGCCCTTGCCCATTCTGGTCTGGGATAATGGCTCTTTGGGGGAGATCCGCGACAGTATGGTGGCCAGCCAGATCGCCCCCAATGCGGTGGTGGCGAGGAACCCTGATTTTCTGGCCCTCGCGCGGGCCTATGGGGCCTCGGCGGTGGAGCCTGCGGATCTGGAGGGGCTACAGGCGGCGCTGTTGGAGGCGTTTCAGGCGGAGGGGCCGACTGTGATCAGGATGACCCCGGCGCTGGTGTGATTTGGGGCTGTCCACGCGTGGACAGCCTGCCGCCTAAGTGAAATCAATGGCTTACAGAGGCGTTTTTACGAATCGTTAAGGTTTTCCTCCCCCGGCGGGTGCGGAGGCGCGTGGCTTAGACCTGTCCGCCGACAGGCGAGATTTCGGTCGATATGAATCGGAGATTGGCCTCAATAACGGCTCTGGTTGTGCAGGTCGTGGTGCACAAGAGGGACCACGAGGTCGCAGGCTGCAAGGCGGATTTGAGCCCAGGTTGACTTGATGTTTCTCGTTCGGAATGCGGAATTCCAATGTAATATCGGTGCACTTATGACGATTGTCGCGGGAAGAAAAATGTCTAAAAAGACCAAATCCAGAGAGACGTTGGATCAACTCCTTTCTTCATGTTCCGACACCCTGTTTCCTGCCGAAATGGGTGAAGCTCCCGTTAGCATCAATAGCAGAGACTGCGATGGTGATACCCCATTGCATGTAATGCTGTGGCGAAAAAATACGTATGGAGCACTGTTGCTTATCGAGGCAGGTGCCGACTTGAACGCCATTGGAGACATGTCAGAAACGCCGCTTCATGTCGCGGTAAGCCAAGGAAACATTAAAGTTGTGGAAGCGCTCTTGAAATCTGGTGCGAATCCGGCGGCTAAATCTGAGTTTGGGAAGTCACCCAAAGAAATTGCCGTCGAACTGGGTGGCGAGATGCAACGGTGTTTTGGCAAATTGTAATTTTATCGCCGTAGTATTGCGAATGACAACTAAGTCCCGCACCTCCGACATTCACGGCGCAACGCCTAAACAGGGATACCCTTGGTGGTGGCTATCATAGAGGCTTCACCATCTTCGCCTATCCAAACCCAAACCACGCAACGAAAAAGGCCGGGCAGTTTGCCCGGCCTTTTCAAGTCTGCGCTGACGCAAGTCAGCCGATTTCGGCCAAGCGGGCTAGCGCCTCTTTCAGTTTGGCCTCTTCGCCTTCGCGCAGGCGGAGGTTTTCCTGAGCTTCTTCGACCACTTCCGGCGGGGCGGAGACGGCGAATTTGGGGTTGTTCAACCGGCCTTTAAGTCCGCCGATTTCCTTGCCCAGCTTGCCAAGGGTCTTTTCCAGACGGGCTTTTTCCTCACCCACGTCGATGATGTCGGCCAGCGGCAGGCCAAAGGTGGCGTTGCCCACGGGAACAGTGACGCAGCCTTTGGGGAAGTCGGCGACGGCCTCCAGCCCCTCGATCCGCGCCAGACGCTTGATCAGCACCTCATTGCGGTCCCACGCGGCCTGTTCATCGGCAGAGATGCCTTTGACCAGCATCGGCACATAGAGGCCCGCGGGGACGTGCATTTGCGCGCGCGCCGACCGGACGCCTTCGATCAGGGCGATGACCCATGACATTTCGGCCTCGGCGGCCGGGTCGACCATGTCGGCGGCGGTATAGGTCGGCCAATCGGCGTGAACCAGCAGCTTGGACCGCGCGCCCAGCGTGTCCCAGAGCTCTTCGGTGATGAAGGGCATGATCGGGTGCAGCAGGATCAGGCATTGGTCCAGCACCCATGCCATTGTCTGGCGCGTCTCGGCCACGACTGCCGCATCCTGCGCGTCGAACAGCGGTTTGGCGAATTCGACGTACCAGTCGCAGACCTTGCCCCACGTGAAGGCATAGAGCGCGTTTGCCGCGTCGTTGAAGCGGTATTCGGTCAGCGCCAGATCGACGGTTTCGCGCACGCGGGCGGTCTCACCCAAGATCCACTTGTTGACGGTCTGCGTGGCGTCCGGCGCTGTGGCGCGGGTGGCGTGGCCCTCGAAGACGCCGTTCATCTCGGCAAAGCGGCAGGCGTTCCAGAGCTTTGTGCCGAAATTGCGGTAGCCCGCGATGCGGTCGACCGAGAGTTTCAGCACGCCACCGATAGAAGCCATCGAGGCATTGGTAAAGCGCAGCGCATCGGCACCGTAGTCGTCAACGATCTCCAGCGGGTCGATGACGTTGCCGGTGGTTTTCGACATCTTCTTGCCCTTCTCGTCGCGGACGAGCTGGTGCAGGTAGACGGTGTGGAAGGGGATCTGATCGACGACGGCAAGCTGCATCATGATCATCCGCGCCACCCAGAAGAACAGGATGTCCTGACCGGTGATCAGCACGGAGGTCGGGAAGAATCGTTTCAGTTCATCGGTTTGCTCGGGCCAGCCAAGGGTGCCGATGGGCCAGAGGCCGGATGAGAACCATGTGTCCAGCACGTCGGGGTCGCGGAACATGGGCAGCTGCGCGGGGCTGTCGGCGGTGCGAATGCGGCCTTCGGTGCGCAGGTGCATGTGCTCGCGGAGGTCTTCGAGCACCTCAGCCGCCTCTTGGGCGTTCTCGACGATGCGGAATTCGGTGCCCTCGGCGGAAATGGCGCGGGCCTTGTCCAGCGCTTCGGATTCGTTCGCGGCGCAGATCGGGTACCAGTCCTCTTCGCCGGGGATGTACCAGACGGGGATCTGGTGGCCCCACCACAGCTGGCGTGAGATGCACCACGGTTCGATATTGTCGAGCCAGTTGTAGTACACTTTCTCGCCCGATTCCGGCATGATCTTGATGTCGCCACTGCGGACGGCATCCAGCGCGGGGCCAACGATTTCAGAGGTTTCGACGAACCACTGGTCGGTGAGCATCGGTTCGATGACGACCTTGGAGCGGTCGCCAAAGGGCTGCATGATCGGCTTGGATTCGACCAGCGGGGCGGGGGTGACGGCGGGCGGTTCCTCGCCTTTTTTCAGCTTTTTCTGCGGGCCCAGGCGGGGGTCGTCCGACGTCGTCATGACGGCCAGACCCTCGGCGGTGATCTCGGCAATGACCTTTTCGCGGGCCTCGAACCGGTCGAGGCCGCGCAGGTGGTCGGGGACGAGGTTGATGGCGTCGGCCTCTGCCTCTGTCAGGGTTTGTTTGCCTTGGGCCACCTTCATGGCGATCGCGGCGGCCTCGGCGTAGGGGATACCGTCGTCGCGCATCTGGGCGCGGGTGTCCATCAGGCGGTACATGGGGATGCCGCCGCGCTTGGCCACTTGGTAGTCGTTGAAGTCATGCGCGCCGGTGATCTTGACCGCGCCCGAGCCAAAGGTGGGGTCGGGGTATTCGTCGGTGATGATCGGGATCAGGCGGCGGTGCTCTTTCGGGCCGACCGGGATTTCGCAGAGTTGGCCAACGATCGAGGCATAGCGTTCGTCCGAAGGGTGTACGGCAACGGCACCATCGCCCAGCATGGTTTCGGGGCGGGTGGTTGCGATGGAGATATAGTCGCGTTCTTCGGAGAAGACGGTTTTGCCCTCTTCGTCCTTTTCCTCGTACATATAGGTGACGCCGCCGGCGAGCGGGTACTTGAAGTGCCACATATGGCCGGGGGTTTCGATGTTCTCGACCTCAAGGTCGGAAATCGCGGTCTCAAAATGCGGGTCCCAGTTCACGAGGCGTTTGCCGCGATAGATCAGCCCCTTGTCGAACATGTCGACAAAGACCTTGATGACGGCGTCGTGAAAGTTGGGGCTGTTTTCATGCCCCGTCTTCGGGTCACCCGGCGCGCCTGCCATGGTAAAGGCGTTGCGGTCCCAGTCGCAGGAACAGCCGAGGCGCTGCAGCTGGTTGATGATGGTGCCGCCGTATTGGCCTTTCCATTCCCAGACCTTGTCCAGAAATTCGGGGCGCGTCAGATCGGTGCGGCGCTTGCCTTCTTCGGCTTTGAGCTTTTTCTCGACCTGTAGCTGGGTCGCGATACCGGCGTGATCCTGTCCGGGCTGCCAGAGCGTGTCAAAGCCGCGCATCCGGTGCCAGCGGGTCAGGATGTCCTGCAGCGTGTTGTTGAACGCATGGCCCACATGCAGTGCGCCGGTGACGTTCGGCGGCGGGATCATGATTGTAAAACTCTCGTCGCGCGAGCGGTTTGCTCCGGCGCGGAAGGCCCCTGTGTCCAGCCATTTGGCGGTGAGGCGCGGTTCGGCCTCGGCAGCGTTGAAACTCTTTTCCAGCGGCATCGGTCTCGTCCTCGTCTGTGTTGGCGCAGGGTCTACGACAGGTGGACGCCAAGGGGAAGGGGCGCGGAGACCGGGTCGCTGTCCGAGGGCGGCCACGGCGGGTCCAGAACGGGGGAAAACACGGAAAAAAACCCGCGATGACAAGCATCGCGGGTTGAGTCAACGAGAGCCCCAGGGAGGAGGAGAGGGGCCTCGAAACGATAAGGGTGCGGCGATGCCAGGGAGGAGGAGAGGCATCGCCGCGAATG
>TARA_R100000789_G_scaffold36925_1_pt1 | contig 10807 bp, 12 predicted proteins | sample TARA_R100000789 | Tara Oceans TARA_R100000789 (sample SAMEA2623403) | marine metagenome | biome: marine biome (ENVO:00000447); feature: mesopelagic zone (ENVO:00000213); material: "saline water (ENVO:00002010), including plankton (ENVO:xxxxxxxx)" | depth 450 m | reverse complement strand
ATAGCGGCCGTTCGAGCAAGCGCAGCGAACTGGCGCTCTGTCCCGCCAAGCAGGCCTCAGTGCTCGATGCAGCTGATGGCAGGGACGAGCCCGTTTTGCAGTTCACTGCGCGAAAGGCCGCAGTGCATCTTGGTTCACTTCACGGCGTTTCTGAATCGGACAACTCAGTCTCAGACCGTTTCGCCCGCATGTCCGCAAGAATTTGAACGCGCGGTTCATGCCGCTTGCGATACAGAAACCGTGCCCAGAGCGCGAAGGCCCATGACATCCAGCCCGCGTCGATTTCAATGACGTCGCGCAGCCTGGACCCTGACTGCTGCGGTTCCACGGTCAGAGTGTGATGCCACGATTTGACGCCTGCGCCCTTTTCAGAAGACCGCAAAATCATTGCTTCGTCGTCGCACTCCAGGACTTCCATGAAATACGGTTGAGGCGGTAACTTCCCGAACAGCGACACCTGCACGGTAATTCTCTGGCCTTGGTATACGCGACCGCTCGGCAACCCTTCGAAGCTGACAACCCCATCCATGATTTCCCTGAGTGCATCGAGGTCCGTTGCCAGCGCCCAGACCTCCTTCGCCGGTGAGGCGTATTCGTGTTCGAGGATGACGGTCTTCACAGTCGCTCCTGTGGTTCAAAAAGCTATCCCTGGTTGATTGACCTAAACCGGACATCTGCGCAACCGCAGCGAAGGTCAGCAAAGCCCCGCATTGCGGTCATTGACCATACCAAAATGCTGCACTCCGCCGACAACGTCCGCTTTGGGGAAGCTGCATTGCGGCACTGCGACCGTCGGTCAATGTCTCCTTTGGGCCGTTCGCGCCGTGTCAGCCAGACTTCCCTTAGCGTTGAGCTTGGCAGCTTCATGTGCGTTTTGCTTGCACCGGAGAGCAGATCAATTTGTGTGTCAGGTACCAAGGAACGTCTTTAAGTCTGACTGCGTTAGGTCTTCTACGAACAAAAGATCTACCGGAATATCGCGCGAAACCTTGCGGATCATACGATCGACAGCAGATCTGGAAATGCCGCTATCCCCCAGCTTTACGATGACATCGATATCAGAATGAGTTGAGAAGCCCCCTTTTGCCAGCGATCCAAATAAAGTCAGCTCTAGGCCAACCGCTTCGAGTTCTGACTTGATCGCATGCCACGCCGCCAGTGCCACTTCGCGACGGACGGCAGCTCGGCTGCGGATGATATCAGCGTCACGGGTCATTCATTTCCCTTAAATGATATCGGAGTATGAACAGCGCTGCTGCTATTTCCGCGATGGTTTGCTCGGTCATGCTACTCGGTGGGTGATCGCCACCATCGTGCAAGGCTATGATGAAGTTACAATAGTTGATCACTTCCCTACCAATCTTGACACATTCCGACCTGCGCGGTCTGGATTAATCTGAAAAACGAATGAGGTGCCCTTGCGACAGCGCGAGACTTACCCCCCCCCGCAATACTATATTGCGAATTTTTCCTTACGGGCCAAAGCTGAACAGTTTGGACGAGTGCTGATGCATAAGTCCACCTGCGCGAAGTTTCCCTGCAAAAGGTTCAAATAGTCAGTTCTGACATCAGCACTGACCTGAATTCTGACATCAGTACTGACAGGAATTTAATGCTTCACCCGCGCGGGTGTTCTTTCAGCCACCGGAGCCTTGAGCCCTAGGGTAAATGGAATGCTTTGACGATCGAGGCAGCTTAAAACCAGACGTAAAACATTTCTGGCGCAGTGGTGAAATAATGCCTTTAAGGATGCGAAGTAAGCGATGGAAGCTGCGCCATCGAAATAGGTCTGTGATCGCGTAGACGGCGGTGGGCAGACAAGCCAATGGTGCCGCGGAGAACGCACGTCTCTTTACCGGCATGGAAACTTGGAGAACACCGGGGGCAGGGATAGCAAGCGCATCGCAACATGATACAGCCACGCGGGGATCCAGATATCAGGGTGTTCCGGAACGGTGCTCAGAACCGGTCAGATCGTTGCAACCGTTCAGCCGAAATCAACAAATGATTGACGATGGAATTTGGTAGGAAAGGGCGGATTCGAACCGCCGCGCTGACGCTAATCTGGCATCTAAAAGGGTGTATAAGTCCCGTTGCGCACCACGCCACTCCCGAAAATCGAAGCTAAGTTCAGCTCGATATTCGGAAGAAGAATGTAATGTGGCATGCAGTGGTCATGCTCTGGACTTTGCCAAAGCTGAACTGTTCGGTCAAGCCCAATCGAGGGTAGATTTGCGCCCGTATACGTAGCGATGATGATAGGCCTCGCAGTAACCATATCATGCTTGCAGACCAGCCGTTTCGGATAGGTCCGCTCACTGCCGTATCTAGGTCAGCGCCGATCGAAATGACGCTGACGAGCCCTAGGAAGCGCGTCGGTTGATCATACCAGGCGTGGCAGTGAGTATCTCACTTCGCCAATGTCACCATGCCGAGACGATGTATGTGGGGTGAGCAAGGCGGGGTACAAAGAGCAACCCTAGCCAAGATCGAAACCCAACTGCCTGGGATCGGACTTTGAGATGCGTTTGCGCTTCCTGACGGGCGGTGTCGCGCTGAGATGCTGCTGAGCGCGTGTCTGCGCGTAGTGCAAACAGAGCTTATAGGTGCGTGTTTCGACAAGCCATTTAATGTCTGCGAGGTCGTCTTTGGGTACCCAGAGATTTGAGCGTACAAACCCCGCTTTGCGTTTCCTCGCATCATAGGCACGCGAGGTTTCCGCGCTCTCCTTGCGCTCGGCTTTCGAGCGGCGACGTTTGGGCTTGGTATCGTGTGGCATAGGCGTATTCGGCATCTTGTGCCGGCTCCTTATTGTTGTGTCTTAGGAGCAGGTACGCGCTGGTTTTGCGTTGGATAGGTCTGAAGGCCGTCTCTTATGTGGATAACTTTTCGGGTGCCTCTACTGGACCTGAGCCACGTGTGAGCGCCCGCCCGCGAAGCACATCTGGATATTCGCTGCCGACAAGAATGCTGTCTCCATTGCTTCAAGAATACATGATGTTGGTGGCACTTTCTGACGCCAGCACCTAAGGGTCCAAATCCGTGACGACGGACAGCACCGAACAAGCCGCACCTCTTACCTTGGCCTTGGACGTGAGCGCGCGGATCAAGCATAATGTGATATCAAGAAATCACGCTGAGCGAGAGAGTGCCTACTCGATATCAGATCGACATCGGCGATTTACCCTGTACCGGCATTCAGTACCAATCTCCAGTCGTTCAGAGACAGCCCACAATATCACGGTGTCACAACCTAGCCTGAGGCTGCTCTCGACAATGGCTGCCACACTATCTGGTACGGTGCCAAAACATTAAAATTTCTGAACCATTTCGTAGGATCTCGATCCGACATCGCGACGTGATACGTATTGTCCGAAGATGCCCCGATTATATATTTTCCCGCCAAATACTTAATGAACACCCGTGCTTTCCAAGCGAAGGCGCTAAGAATGAAGGTGATCGGCCAACTCAACCTACCTCCAATATCGCAACGGGTGCCAAACCAATCGCAGGCCCCTTTATAGAACTGAAGCCAAACTCTGTTCCAAGGGTACCCGCAGGAGAAATTGCCAGACATTGCGGCAATGACCGACGCTTCCGAAAACTGCGATAACGGTTTAGGAATACAGGCCTTTGCAGGGTTTAAGCCCGTGCTCGACTTTACCGGGATATGAGGGCAGGCGGTATCTTGTCCGGAATGTTCACCATCCATTTTGATCGCAAGGCCGCAGCCCAACCCGACGTTACAAAGAGCCGCGGCGGCGGTGTTAGGCCCCTACCGATGTAAGGTTATCCACATCTCTTAGACGGCTCGACTATCTTTTTTATGCAGATCAGTTTTGCCGAAACATAACGTTTTAAGGAAGGCGTAGATCAAGGCCCCCTCGGTGGGCCCAAAACTGAGATGTGATGAGATGGCAAACCCGACCAACGTGAAACGGCAAGAACGACTTAAAGTGAATGTCACCGCAGGCGAAAAAGACGTGCTGACAAAGCGCGCGGATGAAGCCGGTCGGAGCCTGTCAGAATACCTGCGTCAGGCTGGACTGGGCCGCCGCCTTGGAGCATCGGCTGAGCAGGTCATGCAGACCAATTCGGTGCTGGAGCAGGTGCTCGACATGCTCCAGCAGATTGCTGATCAGCTTGGCGACAACGAAATCGATATGATGCTTGTACTCATGCGGCTGCAACAGATTGAGCGCGTGATCCTGATGTTGGCACCGGCCGGCGGTTCGGCACGGTTCGCGCCATGCTGATCGGTTGGTCGCCTCATCAAGCCTCTGCAGATCCGGCGCAGCCTGCAGCTTATCTCCTTGACACAGAGGTCCTGAAGCACGTCGGAATGCAGCGTGTCCGGGAAACAAGAACACCCGCTCCGGAGCTGCTGCTCGGGTTTCCGAGCGTGGTGCAAAATGCGATTGCAGCGCTGAAGTTCGAAGCCACATATCGCGTGGCGCTCTTGTCATTTGATCCAACAGAAGTTGACGTGGTGCAGTTTAACGCTGGCGATAAGAGGGTGCGTTGGTCGATCGCGGTGGCAATCGATCTATTCGTTGAACTGGCATTTGCCGGCGTTCCATCAAGGTGCCGCCCGCCGGTCTATGTCGGGACACATACGCATACGGGCCGTTTGGAGATCAACATCGCCATGCCGCGCTTTGTCTGGACAGAGACTGGGGAGCTACGGAGCTACAATCCGCATCCCCCGATGCGCGGCAGTCGCAATGCATTTGACGCTTTGGGTGATTTTTTGATCGCCCGGTTTGGCTGGTCTAACCCACGTGCGCTGGACCGTGCCGCGGGGGTGAAGGGACCGGACTGGGCCGAAAAAAGAGTGGCCGCAGCAGCGCGTCATGGGGTCAAGTTCAGCCCGGAAACGGCACCGAAGCTGTTCCTTCTGCAGGCTGCAAAAATCATCGCGGCGAGTGCTCATGTCCATGATCGCGTCGGGTTTCTGGAGATTTTTCGAGACGTGGTCGCAGCGACCGATTTCGAGTTCAGCATGGGGCAGGGGGGAGCGATCACTCTGGTCTCTCAAACAGACCCACATCCTTTTGTATTGCGTGGCACCCTTTTTGATCAAGTTGATGACGCCCCCACGGAAAGCGAACCGCCATCGTTTGCTCAATCTAGCCTTTCGGAAAGCTGGCGTCGCCGCGCGGTGTGGAACACCGCAGAATATTCGCGTGGCGCTTGGGCAGAGCCTGAACCCAACTGGGTACGCCGGGTGGAAGCTCCAACGTTGGCCATCCCATCTTGCCACCCTGACACTGCAAAACCGGTCGTCGAACCTCGCCGTTTTGCGCGACTTGCCGACAGGCTCGTGGCCGGATTGCGCCGCCTGCGCAGGAGGTTCTCGGTTTTGACCGGAAACCATCTGATCGGTTCCGTCATAGGCGGCATCGACTTGGCCGCATTCCGCAACATCAAGATCAAACTGGAGACGATAAACTATGACACCGAAGTCGAGCAAATCAAAGAGTCTGGAGCTGTTGATGGAGGAGCTTTGCGTGCTGCTTCATCGCGTCTTGGGGAGCGAGGCCGGGACGGATATGGCGCTCAAGATACAAGAGCTCATCTCAGAGATGACGGGGATCAGGTTGGCAATGGAGCAGCATGCGGAGGTGTTGACCCAAGCAGCAGCGGAGATCAAAACGGCGCGCGTTCAGGCACAAAACCAGAAAGCGCTGTTCGAAGAGATGAAGATGGTTTCCCGCGATATCGCCTGGATCAGAGCCCAGCTGTCCCAGAAACCCTTCGCGTCGTAGATGTCATAACGGCATTGTCCAATATCGCCCATGATGTTTTCCCAAGGTCTAAAGTCGAGATCAGCATGGGGGATCAGGGTGGTTTCAAGGTCACCGGACCAGACTGGGAGATCATGCTCTCCCGCGAGCGACAGGTGGCCGGGGCAGGGCAGATTCCTGTCGACAGCTACCGGCTGTTCGCAGAGGTGCTGAGCGAACTGCTTGGCTTTGCTTTAATCGAGCACGATGGGGTTGAAGTCGACGATGGCAGAGTGCCGTGGAACGAGGGATTGGACTGACTTTATCCTCTCTGCCTGGTGCGGTCCGATATGCTTGGGGGCGTATCGCAAGGTTAACTTTACGAAGGCATTATCGGATTTGTTGTGAGCTCTGTGTATTTGGGCGGGCACATCGGTACGCTTTCTTCCGCGCGTTTTGGGGGCTACCTCGACCGATCCTCCGCTGCGTCCCTAGGACCCCCGTCATATGGGGTGGGCGTGTTCCGGTGCGCTGATCTAGTTGATGGTAAGAGCGTCTGGCAACGTACACCACCGAGGACGTATGGATAACTGCAAGCTGCACCGGCGGTTGGCAAAGTTGCTTTAATCAAAGTTTGACACGCCGTTGCAGAGCCACACCGACAAAACCCGTTGAATGAGATGTCACTGCGCCTTCTGCCGGAGCTTATCCAACCTTCGTCAAAGAACATCGAAGTCATATAGTGAGATCACTGCTTCAGGCCATCGGTATTTCCCGTGAAAAATTATTTCCAATGGGCACCAACGATGAGGCTCGCACCTCGCCAAATTTGGACAAAAATCAGTAAAAACTCCCTATTTCTATGAAGCTATCAGTTTACCGAGGGCTACCAACGTCATTCATGTGGATAAACAATGCGCAGGCATATTCGCAGCAGATCTCGGCGCATAGGTTTTTGTCATGGCAATTGAAAAGGATGAAGTCATGACAACCAATAGCTGCAAGTCCCAGGCTAAGATGCAGGAGTACCTCTCCAAACTGGCCAAGGACTTGGCTTACACTGACGAAGAAATTGCGGCCGGTATTGAGTATGCAGACCGCGCCAAACGCCGCAGTCACCCTCCTGGGGAGTGGGACAGGGCCGGCCGCTTTTACGCTCAGGAACATACCAATTCCGTCCTGTCGTGCCGCAGTCCTAGCCGCGCATGGCCCCACTCTCAGATGTTGGCCGCACGGACCGCAGCTCATTGCGCCGAAGTCTATATGGCAGGCAATACGACACATGTCCGCCGCATTTGTACGGCGTATAATAAGCTCCTTGATGACGCCGACAACGACACGATTGTCCGCCTCCTCACGAAAGGGGTTCGTAAGCGCAAAGCTGACCGGAGGGGCCCTTCGTAAACATAGACAAGCAGACGGGCTCCGTTTTTGGCGGTACGGTTTGATCGCCGTATCACCGTGTCCATGTTGCGCGGAATCTTCCCGACTTTACGGAGCCCTATAGCTGCATCTCAGGCAAAATTATCGAGCACGTCGCGCTGTGCATAGAAGTTGTCTTTAGCCTCTGCTGGCGGAATGTTTCCGATGGGACCGAGCAGGCGTTTGTTATTGAATCAATCGACCCATCTGAGCGTGGCCATTTCCAGATTTGGCATGTTGCGTCACGCCTCCTACCGATGGGCCAGTTTGGTATTGTAGAGCCCGTTAATCGCCTCAGCTAGAGCGTTGTCAACGTGTCGCCGACACCGTCGACAGACGGTTGGCTCCCGGCTCTAGCCAAATGCTTGGTGGACCGAATAGATAAATATCGCCCTCCGCGCTGCGCGCGGTGGTGCAACCCGCTCTTCTGATAAGGGGGCCTATCATGCAGGCCCTGTCCCAGAACATCGAGGCCAAAGTCCATTTTGGCTGGCCGACGGACCCGCAATCCGACGATGCGATCTGTGGGTGTGCCGACGACGACGGCGGTCCGGCAACTTTGATGCGCATATCGGTATATCTTTGAAGTGTTGGGATTAGAGGAATCTTCGGAGCCAACGCACAGGTGCGGCCCTGCATCACGCTCCAAGGGCCGCCGTCAAACTTCTCGATTTCGTAGTAGGCCGTGGAGCATAACATGGCGCATTGATCTATATGTCAGTCGATCCCGGGCGATTGAGCCGAGGGATGAAGAGTGCTTTGGATCCTAGTCCCGTCCAGGCGATTGTGTCACTGATCTCGGCGCGGGCTTATCGCTTTGGCGCGCGCTGACATCAGATCTGACGTCAGATTTGAATGATTGTTCAGTCCTACGGCAAAAAATTGTTATGATCCCGCTGCCCCACGCTTGGCCCTAGGGAGTGTGCGCAGTAGATTCACGTAGTCTGGATTTCGGTGCGCCTAATTGTTGCGGCTCACAAATATGATCCACATTCTGACAGCATCCGACACAACGGCAGAAAGTGCGCGACTCTCATCGAGAGCGATCATGCGGCAATGCAACGGCTTCTCGGCTTCCGACAGAGCTTTCGATCCTTGCGATCAGCTAAAGCGATCCTACGCGGGTTTGGGACGGTCAGAACTATCAAGCGCGGCAACATCCATCACAAGTAACCAGGCGTTCGAGGGGAGATGAAATTCATCCGCCAGTTGTTTGCCGGCACATGATCCGGAAAACCCACATCGCCCCAACCCGGCCGCTCCCAAACAATGCAACAGTCCCAGTTGAGAGGGTTTCGTACGATCAAGGGTATCCGATACTAAATACCAGCAAAGGGGCTTGCCTGCCGAGATCGTTTTGAGGCATGCTGAGAGCATGATCTACAATCCGCGTACCAATCACGTCGCCCACCCCCGAATATCTAGCTGAAGCTAGATATAATCGGGGGGAGTGCGCTGGTGCGGCGATGGGATTTATAAACCCGTTGAGCAGTAGATGACTGTCAGAGCGAGAGTTCGATCCTCTCCACTCCTACCAATCTTGCACTCATACTCTCGCGAGGGGACATGACGCAAGCAATCGCATTGGCAGCTGTACAGGAAGCGATCACTGCCAGGTACCCTGACAAATCAGTCGAGATTACCGCCCAAGTGCATTATGTGCGACCCGACGAGGTTGCGCATGTAGATGTCTATGGATGTGATGATGCAGTAAAACGCAGATCGATCAGAGCAGATGCAGTCCGTCTGCTGCAACAGCTGGGCATCCGCGTCGAGCTGGTGGGGAGTCACGACGTATACACAGTATCGCCCGATTATTCCGATCCCACGACCCTGCAATATTATGCCAGCAGATTGCATCCTAACCGATGTGTACGAGGAGCTTGATGATGTCTGAGATGTCCGACCGCCATGACGCCATGTACGCTGATATCGAGCTCGCGCTGTTAACTGACCCGACACCCGCAGGCTGGGTCTATGTCGACTTGGAAGGTATCAATCCACGCATCATCACTCACACCGAAGATCGGGAGACCTACGCTGCATACACAGGGAGGCTGCTCGCGATTCTGTGGGCGCTTTGTGGAGAGTTTCGCGCTGATCAGTCGGTGCGCTTGCGCGGGATGAAATTCCAAATCAACACGGCCATTTTCACGGGTGAGCAGAGGCGTGCAGCTCGGCTTGCACTAGCTGCTCGACTTGCCGAGGCGGGCTGTTCCGATGATGAGGTCAACAAGCTCATGGGCACAGAAACGATCTCAGAGTACGCGGCGCGGGTCATCGGAGATGACCCCATTCCGGCGGCGCGCATCTGGCACAGGATCCTAGCAACTATTTGATCAGCGAAGCCAGGGAGGAGTTTGGCGCGCTGTGTCTTGACGTGATCGACAAGCGATCAGGGCGACGCGCCACAGAGCTGGGACAGTGGTGCGCTGATCAGAGTGTCGAGCGCTGCATGGTATTCGGAACGCGAGGGCGGATCCGCTCCGAGTTAGGGGGGGTCATGACGCTCTCAGACGCCGCACTTGATCTCCTGATCGAGATGCCAAATGAGCATTTCCTGTCATATGTTTACCTCGGACCTGACCGGCCCATGGGAAAAGATGATGTGATCGAGATGATTGTGCACCGCTTCGAGACGCGCGCCGCGGCGTATGAATGGTATCGCTTTGAGCCCTTGCCGGGCTTTGACGGTCTCACTGCAATGCAGCTCGTCGAGGCCGGCAAGGCGCGCCAGGTCATTGATTACATCTCCGCCGTCGACGCCGGAACACCCTCATAATCGGCAGCGAGATGTACTGATACGGCAGGCTTCCAAAGGGTGTTTTACGTTACGTAAACCAGCCCGAACAACATGCTCTGATGAATGCCACGGACACCAACCATGCGCAGTAGAATGAACTTTCTTGGCTTTATCATCGCTCGCGTGATCGCAGAGCTGATCCGCGATCTCAGGCTCTGGAAGTAACTGTTTTAGATCGCATGGCGATGTGCGCGCCCCTACGATACACTATCGGCAAAACGACTACCGAGGTGCCTTTCCGCAAGTATGTGGATAACCTCACGGTAGGACGCCAACGCCCAGCACCTGGAGGGAAGCACGCGATGACACTGGAGACGCTGTTCGTTATTTTTGGTATCGCGGGTAGCGTTGGCGCGCTCTACGTTGCTTGGCGCGCTCACAAGAATGCCTTCAAGCCAACGGATCCAGATGACGAGCTGGTAAGGTTTCGTGGCAAGCGCTCCCCTGCATCTCCTACATGGCCTCACGGCGGCCTCTGAGCCTCTACCAGATCAACCTGTTGTGAACTCACATTGAAGCGCAATTTCTGATGTTACGTTTTATTCCAAGCGGTTCCGGATTTCCATCAGCTTGCTTTCAAAGACCTCTGCGGGCGTCCGGTAATCTAGGCATTTGTGCGGCGTTGAATTGAGGCGGTGGCAAATCGACCTCAAATATCGATTTGTCAGCGCCGTCGGTGCGGTTGATCTGGGCAGGTATCGACGTAGCCTGTTGTTCGTATTCTCAACAGTGCCCTTCTGATAGGGCGCTTGCGGGTCACAAAACCACGCATCTACGCCGATCCCGGCCTTGAGATGCTTCCAGGCCGAGAACTCGGTGCCGCGGTCGAATGTGATCGACTGACGCGCATCGGCGG
>TARA_R100000789_G_scaffold64526_2_pt1 | contig 10847 bp, 11 predicted proteins | sample TARA_R100000789 | Tara Oceans TARA_R100000789 (sample SAMEA2623403) | marine metagenome | biome: marine biome (ENVO:00000447); feature: mesopelagic zone (ENVO:00000213); material: "saline water (ENVO:00002010), including plankton (ENVO:xxxxxxxx)" | depth 450 m | reverse complement strand
GGCTTCCGCTTAAGCGGAGCGCCCCCGCCACCCTGCATTGATTATTTGGTGTTCGTTATTAATCACTTCAAGATTAATAGCTTAACGAAAACCAACATAAAAATCATTCACTGAGAGGTGACGATCTTGCGACTAAAAATTCCCCGCTGGCAAAGCGATCATACAAATCAAAGAGAGACTGTCGGAGATCGCCCTGATGCTTCAGCCAGATTTCATCGATCTCTGCGGAATCTATCTGAATATCAGAGACAGGAAGTCGAGCGATGATTTCTCGTAAAAGAAGACAATCGGTGACACAATCATGCAGTGTTGGAAACCAGCCGGGAGTGTGGGTCGTAATCAAACAGGCCTGACCGGGTTTCAATGTGCGTCGAAATCGCCACCAGGCAAGACGGCTGATTTGCTCAACACCATCAAACAGAATTAAATCTTCTGGAGCGGTCAGTTCGGCCAATTGCTCAAAGATGCCTTTAGGCAAATGGGGGCAATCGCGGCTCACGCGAATCCAGTGAGTTTTCACTCCTCGTCGTTCATATTCGGCAGCAATCGCTTCCTGTAGCGTCGTTTTTCCATGCCCTTCGGGACCGACAAGAGCACCCCGAGAGCCCATCTGTTCAAAGCGTTCAATCAATTCATCCAGAGAACTATTTTGAAAGAGATAGGGGATTCGCAGCAGGTGCTCTGTCGCGAATGGGTTATTTCGAGCGGGTTGAAATGCATGAGACATAAGGCTTATTCCTGAAATCTCAAACAATCTCCGACTTATGCAGTGTCAATTCACGCCCATTCGGAGCAATCACAAATTCTTCGCGAGTCGATTCCCCACTTGGCAAAGCGATGAGCTCAAAAGCCCATACAAGAGAAAGCAACTTCCCGGAAAAACTATAAGGAGCCTCCGGGAGAGTCACTTCTTCGAGTTGATGTCCATTCATGGAAGTTGCGTCATAACTCCATGTCGAAACGACGCTTAAATCACGATCTCCCTTTCCGACCGTATTCCAGACAAGTCGCAACTCGACACGATCAGCAGGCTTGTCCAACGCCCAGTGAGCATCGACACCAATCGTGCCACCCGGCGCAAAACTTCGTTCGTTCTGAGGGAGTTCAATTTTCAACATCGATAATTCGCCTCAAGTTTATCCATTCGAGAAAAATCAATTACGGCAACTCTTTCACGTAAATATTACGGAAGTACAACGTATTGCCATGATTTTGGAGTTCGATGGCTTCTTTGGGGTAAATCGGTTTGTCGCGTTCCCAGTAGTTTTCCATCACGACATTATCTACTACAAGTTTGCCGTTCAGTTTGACGGTAACACGATCGTCCACCATTTTGATGTAGAATGTGTTCCACTCACCGATCGGATTGTCTGCGCATTCGGAAGGAGTGCTGGGGTGAATTTTGTTGTTGAAGATGCCTCCCGAGCCAACAGCGTTTCGTTCGCCATCTGACGGATCCCAAATCTGGATTTGTGGCGAACCTCTTAAGTAAATGCCACTATCTCCTTTGGGTTCAATTTTCCAGTCGACATACATTTCGAAGTTGCCGTAATCCTTGATGGTGCACAGGTTCTTGCCTTTGCCGTCAAAAACGATGATGCCATCTTTAACTTTCCAATGTTCATGGGCTTCTTCGTCCGCTTTTTTCTGAGCCTTGGCAAGTTCCTCGGGCGACATTTCTGCTCGTGTTTTCGGGTTCCCGACAAGCCCTTCCCAGCCGGTTAAATCTTTACCGTTAAATAAAGCTATGAAGCCTTCCGGCGGGGTATTGAGTTTTTCTTCAGCCTGTAAACAGGCACCTGTAGAAAACGAGAGACAGACTCCGAGCATAGTCAGCAACTTGAATAAAGAATTTCGAGGGTTCATGCAGTGGCTCCTGTTGCGGATTCGATTGAGAACAGTCAACATACCTTCAGACCATTTTCAATGGTTTCTGCAGTCACATGGGCATCAAAAGAGAGCAAACGCTTTGTTTGCTCCTTCCGAACGCTGCAGGTGTTTATTGAAAATGCTTTAAAATTCAATTCTGATCAATTCAGAATTGTCTGGTCAGTTACAACATAACATCCAGCCAACCGTTATCACAACTGACTGATCTGTTGCGATCCTCATTGAGGATATTTCATTCCTCATGAAAAATCTGCTTTTTGTTTTATTTCAGGAAATTCTCGTGCCGTATGTTTTGGAAGGATTGATCACAACACTCGATCAGGAGTCGAACATTAACCTTGCGCCAATGGGATTAATTCCGACTCTCAATGCAGCCGGAGAAATAGAACGACTGACATTGCGACCTTTTCCGGAATCGCATACTTATCGAAATCTGCTCGATCATCCCGAAGGCGTTTTTCATTTGACCGATCGAGTTTTGTTATTGGCTCAGGCAATTGTCAAAAGTCTTGATCTGTCAAACCTGGAATTGATTCCCGCAAAGATGATTCGTGGCTATCAATTGGCTTCGGCTTGTCAGGCGTATGAATTTCGGATTACGAAGATCGATGATTCGTCTCTAAGAAAAGTGATGCAGGCGGAGGTCATTTCGACCACTCAATTTCGTCCGTTTTACGGATTCAATCGAGGATGTTATGCAGTCATCGAAGCGGCGATTCTCGCTTCACGTGTTCATATGCAGGATCCCGCCAGCATTCTCCGTGAATTCGAAGAACTGAGAATTATTGTCGAAAAAACAGGCACATCAGAAACACTGCAGGCCTTTGAACTTTTGACCGACTATGTTCAATCCTTTCTGGATAATGTAAAGGAAAGTCAGTCTTGAATCACGATACTCCAGTACTCCGCATCCGCACGGGAGCTCGGCTGCATTGTGGATTGTTTTCCGATCCTCAACCGGGGGGAAAGCTGCACCAGGGTTTCGGCTTCATGATTGACCAGCCCTCTGTCAATTTACAGGCACATGTTTCCTCTGATGCTGAAGTCAAATACCAATCCAATGTTGAAAACACTCTGGGCAATCATTGCGACAATATTCTCTCTCGTATTCAGTCAACTCTTCAAAAATGTGAAACCAACTGGTCAGAGGTTCGTCAGCAATTGCGCATTACCGTTCATGAAATCATCCTTCCTCATATTGGGCTCGGATCAGGAACCCAACTCGATCTGGCAACCGCATTCTTGTGGACAAAGTTAGCTGACATTGAATGTTCTCCACTCGATCTTGCTCAGGTCATCAACCGCGGGAAACGATCAACCATTGGGACTTATGGATTCATGTTTGGTGGAATACTGATTGATGAAGGCGTTGAACATGAGCAGGAACTGGGGCGATGTCGTTATCGTGTGAAACTGCCAGAAGAATGGCGGTTCATTCTGGCGACCCCTCGCAAACTCTTTGGATATTCCGGGGCCGAGGAACTTCAGGCATTTGACAAGTTAACGAGTATTTCAGCACGTGAATTACAGACTTTGGAAAATTATCTGCAGATTATCGAGAACCAGACAAACGATTTTGACGTTCTGTCTGAAACCCTGCGAGAATATGGAAATCTGATCGGTGATACCTTTTCACAGGTTCAGGGAGGCCGATATCGCGATCCGATCTGTCAGCAGATTTATGACGTGATGTTCGCCAACGGAATCCGAGGAATTGCACAAACTTCCTGGGGGCCGACGATGTTCGGGCTTTGTGAAAATCAGGAACAAGCGGGGGAGATCTCCCAAATCCTGAGAGAGTCATTTTCTGACATTGAAATTTCCATTGCCCGACCGATGAATTCAGGAGCAATTGCGGAATGGGTTCAGCCAGGGGAAGAGAAAACGGAGCCGGTCGGTCGTCTTATTTGACAGAGTTTATTCGAATAAAGTGGAGAGTCGATTTCGTCAGGCAGTGCCTGACCTGCAGCCTGATAAAGCTCGTTCACTCAACAAGGAGTTTTCATGCCCAAAGAACTGAAACTGTTAATCCAGGCAGGTCATCCTTTGATTTTGATTGAGTCCTCTGATGAGATTCGAGCTCTCAAGCTGATCAGTGAAGTGAGCGAAGAATTGTCACGGTCACAAATGGGCTGGTCAATGACGGAAGGCTTAACCAGAATTCCCGATTATGTGAAAGATAACCGAAATCTAATTCGCCCCGATCAGATTCTTCCCCCAGGCAAAGCTCAGGATGTGTTGCAGCATCTTCTCAAGAATCCGCAAAAGGGGATTTATGTCTTTAAGGATCTCGGGCCTCACTGCAAAGACGCACTTGTGCATCGGCTGATGCGTGATTTGATGCAGATCGCTGGCAAAGAAAAAATGACATTTATTATGCTGGATGCGTTAGCTGTTCCCGATGAAATCAAACGCTTTGCATTTCGCTTCGAACTCGGCTGGCCGAGCGTGCAGGAACTGGAAGAGGTCGTCCGTGAAACTTATCAGAAAATTCGCGAAGAAAGTTACATGGAAGTCAATTCCAATTTGCGACGACGAGATATGGATCAACTCGTGCAAAGTTTACGAGGCTTGAGTTGTTGCCAGGCCTCGCGGGTCGTTGCTTCAGTGATCTATGACGATCATCATCTTGATGGTGCCGATTTGCCGCGTATCATTGAAGGGAAACGTCAACTCCTCAGTTCAACGGGTTGCCTGGAATCGATCGCAGCGGATTTCTCGCCCGATGATATTGGTGGATTGACGAATCTGAAAAAATGGCTGGCGCAACGACGGGATGGCTTTTCTCCCAAAGCAGTAGAGGATGGTCTGGAATCGCCTCGCGGCGTGTTGATGCTGGGGATTCCTGGCTGCGGAAAAAGTTTATGTGCTAAAGTGGTCGCCGCAGACTGGGGCATGCCCCTGCTACGTCTGGATCCCGGTGTGCTTTATCAAAAATTTATTGGGGAATCGGAAAGCCAGTTACGGCAGGCTTTACGTCAGGCAGAAGCGATGGCGCCTGTAGTCTTGTGGATTGATGAAATCGAAAAAGCATTTGCCTCCGCCAGTGCCGCCTCCGCTGATGGCGGACTTTCCAAGCGGATGTTTGGCTCTCTGCTCTCCTGGATGCAGGATCATCGGCATCCCATTTTTCTGGTGGCCACCGCCAACGATATCTCAGCATTACCACCTGAGCTAATGCGTAAAGGCCGGTTCGATGAGGTCTTCTTTGTCGACCTGCCCGATAAAGAGGCCCGCAAACACGTTCTGAAAATCCATCTGAAACGACGAAAAATGAACCCGGAAAGATTCGATCTGAATCAACTGGCAGATCATTGCGAAGAATTCAGCGGTTCAGAACTGGAACAGGTGGTCATCTCCGCAAAGTTCGCCGCCCATCAGGAAAACACTCCTCTGGCGGACAAACATCTCATTCAGGAAATGCAAAACACCCGCCCCCTTGCCATTCTGTCCTCAGAAAAAGTGAGACAATTGCGACAATGGGCAGCAGATCGCTGTGTTTCTGCGGATTAATGAATCAAGAAGTCAGAAATATTGGCATTCAGGCAGTCCTAAATCTCTGTTTAAATAAAATCCATCAAACAGAATCCTGTGAGTCTTGCAATCATGTTATCAATCAGACAAATATGTCATGATTCCGTTTTTAGAGTGTAGGTCAGGCTGTGCCTGACGACATTGGACGTCAATAATGGATCTCGTCAGGCACAGCCTGACCTACGGTGACATTATTCCGTATATTTTTCATAAACTCAGACTGAAAACTCAATGATTTGTGTCAGTATTGGTCGTACCCGTTTAAAGATGATGCGGGCGGAACATGAGGCGTTGGCGAAGGCTGGTGCGCAATTGGTCGAACTTCGGCTCGATTGGTTGAAGCATGTTTCCGATATTTCTCCCCTGCTGAAAGACCGTCCCACGCCGACAGTCTTTACTTGTCGGCGCGCGGAAGATCGGGGAAAATGGAAAGGCACTGAGCAGGAACGCATGATGCTCCTGCGGTCTGCCATTGTCGACGGGGTCGATTTTGTCGATCTGGAAGTGGATATCGCGAAAACGGTTCCACGATACGGTAAAACGAAGCGACTGGTCAGCTATCACAATTTCGAGGAAACTCCAGATACACTCACCGACATTTATGAAAGCCTGATCGATCAGGATGCTGATGTCGTAAAGATTGTCACCATGGCCAACAGCCCGGCTGATGGTGTGCGAATGCTGGAACTGGTTGCCTCGGCCAAGAAGCCGACGGTTGGTTTCTGCATGGGAGAATTCGGACTCTTCACACGAATTCTGTGCGGGAAATATGGTTCTCCATTCACCTATGCCAGCTTCAGCAGCGAGCGGGAACTTGCACCGGGACAAATTTCTTATCGAGACATGATTCAACTTTACCGGCATCATGAAATTAAAGAGACCACAAAAGTCTACGGCGTCCTCGGCGATCCGATTGCCCACAGTTACAGTCCGAGAATTCACAACGATGCGTTCGCCGATCAGGGAATTGATGCGGTCTATGTTCCGTTCCGCATTTCTGAACAGCATTTTGAAGAGTCGTTGAAAGCATTACGACGCATCAATGTCGAAGGCTATAGCGTGACCATTCCTCATAAACAGCGGGCGATGCAAGCAGTTGATCATGTCGATGAGGAAGTGAAAACGATTGGTGCGACGAACACATTGTATCGTAACAATCGGGGCATCTGGTTTGCGGCCAATACTGATCTGAATGCCGCGATGACGACGTTGCGGGAAGCTTGTATGAAAGCGGGCTGGCCTGAAGGGGGATTCAAAAACCGCAAGGTCCTCATTCTGGGATCCGGTGGCGTTGCTCGAGCCATCGGACTGGGTATTGTGACGGGCGGCGGCCAGTTGACGATCGCCGGACGGACCAAAGCCAAGGCGAAAGAACTTTCCGAGCAATTGAAATGCCAATATTGCACGTGGGAAAACCGAGGATCACAAACTCCTGATGTCCTCATCAACTGCACTCCCATCGGCATGTTCCCGAATATGGACGAATCTCCGTTCGAGCAAAACTGGATGAAAGAGGGCATGGTCGTCTTCGATACGATTTACAATCCTGAAAACACATTGCTCATAAAATATGCAAAACAGAGAAATTGTTTTGTGGGAAGCGGGCTGGAGATGTTCGTGCAACAGGCAGCTGCGCAGTACGAATGCTTTACGGGTCAAAAAGCTCCACTCAAAACGATGAAAGATTCTCTGCGGACAGCCATTTCGCCGATTCGAAAATAATCCTGATAAATCAACTTGGGTGGCGGGGGCGCACCGCGTTAGCGGTAGCCCCCGAGAATACGATTCGAAAAGAACTGTGTAGATTCCGTCAGAAGTCATCTCTATAGAATCTGTTATGTGTGATGATCCTCCATTTGAGCCTGGAAAACAGATTGAGGATCTCTATCAAACAGAATCTCGACGTATTTTCGCCACACTTGTAAGGCTCGTTCGCGATTTCGATCATGCTGAAGAAGCGATGCACGAAGCCTTCGCGGCTGCTTTGGAACAATGGTCAGAATCTGGAATTCCTCAGAATCCTGTCTCCTGGCTGGTTTCGACGGGGCGTTTCAAAGCGATTGATATTATTCGTCGTCGAAAGTTGTTTGCCGAAAAGCAAACCGAAGTGATTGCCCGCATTGAAGCGATCGATGAATCGAATACGGTACAATCTCAACGGGAAATTGCCGACGATACGCTTCGACTGATTTTCACCTGTTGTCACCCTGCGATCGATCCGACTATTCAAGTGCCCTTAACGCTCCGCGAAGTCTGTGGCATGACGACGGAAGAAATCGCCAGCGCTTTTCTGACGAAACCTGCCACGATGGCTCAACGAATTGTTCGCGGCAAAGCAAAAATCCGCGATGCTAACATTCCTTATATCATCCCTCAACTTTCCGATTTACCCGAACGTCTTGATGCCGTCCTCTCGGTGATTTATCTGGTCTTCAACGAAGGCTACTCAGCTTCTGCTGGTGAAACACTCACCCGAACCGATCTTTCTAACGAAGCGATCCGACTGGCTCGTCAATTATTTGAACTTCTTCCCGATCCTGAAGTCGCTGGATTGCTTGCTTTGATGCTACTGCACGAATCGCGCCGGAAAGCTCGTCAAACATTAACGGGTGATATCATCCTGCTGGAAGATCAGGATCGTACGTTATGGAATCGTGATTTGATTACGGAAGGGAATCAGTTGGTTGAGCAGTCCTTAAGTTCAGGACGGTTCGGTATTTATACCATTCAGGCAGCGATTTCTGCTGTCCATGCCAATGCAGAGACTTCAGCAGAGACCGACTGGACTCAAATTGTCGCCTTGTATGATGTGTTGTTGCGTGCCAATTCTTCTCCGGTCATTGAACTCAATCGAGCCGTGGCTATTGCAATGCGAGATGGTGCAGAAGCAGGATTGAAAATTATCGACACGATTCTGAATCGCGGCGAGTTGAATTCTTATTACCTGGCTCACTCAGCCCGCGGTGAACTTCTGCGACGGCTCCATCAATTCTCAAAAGCGAAAGACGCATTCGCACTTGCGTTATCGTTAGCGAAACAGGAAACCGACCGACGGTTCTTGACTCGCAAACTCCAGGAATTGGAAAAGACATCATAGAGCAATCAGTAGAGTTAATTAGGGTGTTCTTTCGATTTCTTAATGAAATTGTCGATTCCTGATTTTCTCATTCGACTAATGGGCAGAAATCAATCCTTGGGAATCAAAATTCAATTTTCGATTCTTATTCCAAATCACCTCAATTATCAAGGAATTCTCTCATGAAAGTCATGGTCTTAGTCAAAGCGACACCGGATTCTGAAGCAGGAGTCATGCCCAGCGAACAACTTCTCAAAGATATGGGAGCGTTCAACGAACGATTGGTTGAAGCCGGGATTATGCTGGCTGGAGAAGGCTTGAAACCGAGTTCGGCAGGGGCTCGCGTTCACTTTTCTGGAAAGAATCGGACTGTCACAGATGGCCCGTTTCCTGAAACCAAGGAGTTGATTGCTGGCTACTGGCTGTGGGAAGTCAAATCGATGGAAGAAGCGATTGAATGGGTGAAACAGTGTCCGAATCCAATGATGGAAGATTCCGATATCGATATCCGACCACTGTATTCTGATGAAGATTTCGCTGAATTTGATCCCACCGGGGAAATCATGGAACAGGAAAAAGAATTGCGTGCTCGAATGGAAGCGAAAAACCAGAAATAAGTAGTGCCATTTTTTGAGAAATTATTTTGTAAGCAACCCGTAAGTTGTCGATCTGCGATCAGCTTATTCGACAACACTGTAGACAAGTCTTTAATTGCTTATTCATAAATCAAATTGTCAGGACAGATCATGAAATTTGTATGCATGGGATTTACCTCGGATGCCATTTGGGATAATAAAACCGAAGCCGAGCAGTTACAGGCGATGGAAGAATGTTTTGCGTACGACGACGAACTTCGTCGAAAAGGGCAATTCCTAGGGGGCGAAGCGTTACAGGCGACTCAAAATGCAGTGACCTTACGAATTCAAAACGGTTCCGTTGCTGTTACCGATGGACCATACGCGGAAACCAAAGAATATCTGGGCGGAATTTTATTGCTCGAAGCCCGCGACATGAATCATGCCATTGCAACCATGTCACAACATCCCGGTGTCAAATACGGCCCCTTTGAGATCAGGCCTGCTGATGAGACAATTAATGCTCTTATCAAGGAGCGTGACAATCTGGTCAAAAAAGAGTCCGTGAATTCAGAGTCCGCTGAAGCTGAGATTCGAAAACTGATTGCGAACTGGTCGAAAGCACTCGAAGCCAAAGATGTCGAAGGTCTAACGGTCGACTACGCATCCGATGCGGTGCTTTATGATGCAATTCCTCCTTACAAAACTCAGGGCGTAGAGAACATCAAACAGTTATGGCAAAACTGCCTGCCATACTTTCCGGAGCAATTCAAATCGGAACACCGCGACTTAAACATTCAGTTCGATGGAGATCTCGCCTTCGTCCATGGCTTGCATCACTTCGTACCAACTCCAGCTGATCATCCCTCCGGGACCACCTGGATGCGCATCACGGTCTGTTATCGCCGAATCGCAGGAGCCTGGAAAGTGACTCACGAGCATGTTTCGATTCCTTTTAATCCGATGAATAATCAAGCCTGGATGATTACGGATCCAGCCCAACTGGATTCACCCGATTACGGTGAAGTCACTACTTCTTGAATTTACTGACCTTGGCGTCTTGGCGGTTTAATAAATTCCTGTCTGGAGAAAGACTCATGAAATATATGCTGCTGATTTATGGAGCTGAAGAGACCTGGACGGAGGAAGAACGCAAAGAATGCATGATCGAATCGATGGGCATTTGCGATGAGTTGGAAGCAGAAGGCAAGTGGATCGCCTCTTCACCACTGCATTCGGTAACGACCGCGACCAGTGTGCGACTGCGTGAAGGCAAACGTCAAATCACTGATGGCCCATTTGCAGAAACGACCGAACAACTGGGAGGCTATTACATCATCGATGTCGAAAATCTTGATGAAGCAATTGCCATCGCCAGCAGATTGCCTCCTGCAAAAAAGGGGACTGTGGAAATTCGTCCGCTCTTTCCACTTCCTGAGTTAGCTGAGAAAAATTAGTAATTCAAACTTCAATCATCATTCTTATACAGGAATAGATCAATGGCGACCGAGACTCAATCAACTGAATCCTACGTAACTCATACTCTAAGTCCGCACCTCATTTGCAACGATGCTTACGCTGCAATCGAATTTTATAAAAAGGCATTCGGTGCCAAAGAAATGATGCGTCTGCCTGGTCCCGATGGCAAACTGATGCATGGCAGCGTTTCTATTTTCGGAGCCATGGTCATGCTGGCCGAAGAAAATACAGAATGGAAAACCTTCGGCCCTAAAACTCTCGGCGGCACCCCCGTCGTCATTCATCTGAATGTC
>TARA_R100000789_G_scaffold100440_1_pt1 | contig 10861 bp, 8 predicted proteins | sample TARA_R100000789 | Tara Oceans TARA_R100000789 (sample SAMEA2623403) | marine metagenome | biome: marine biome (ENVO:00000447); feature: mesopelagic zone (ENVO:00000213); material: "saline water (ENVO:00002010), including plankton (ENVO:xxxxxxxx)" | depth 450 m | reverse complement strand
TCGCAGAGCCGTGGCACAGTATGCAATATCAATGGGTGCCTGTGTTCGAACGTGGTGAGCCCCCAGAATATCCAAAGCACTGGGGGCTTCGCTGCGCTACGACTCCAGCCACCCCGCCATTTTCATCTCTTTGTTCTGGGACGTACCAAAATTATTTATGGAGCCGGTGGCAACTCAGCAGTCCTTGGTGGTTGCTGGATGCGTGGGGGTGGCATGATTTTTGGGGGGCGGATGTTTCCTGGTGCCTGTTGCAGCATGCGGCCGAAGCCGCGGAGGGTTTCCCGCATTCCATCATTGACGGCAATCCGGGGCACATCGACCGTGCCATCGACTTCCACGGTGAACAATACGGGAAGAACATTTTCCAGACGATTCATCAGCTGGCTCGCCAGATTGATCCCGCCTCGACGTGGCGGACGGTAAACGAAATCAAGGTCGATGGTTCGATCAAAGCGGACATATCCCTGTCCGAACAGGCTCATCGTGTCACCTAATAGACCGATTTCATCGAAAACAAATTTCTCATCAAGCACGCGAAACTCTGCGTAAGCGTGTCGGAACGCAGTGTCGTCAGCCGGTGCGAAGCGAAGCGACTGGAACATCTGGAATAGCACCGGCACTTCATACAACGCAGCCGGGCTGATGAGTAGTCGCCCGTTTCCGACGGTCGCCCGTGAGGACACACTGTCTCCGGCCAGGTCGATGTAGCCATTCACTTCACCGCGGATATTCGCCTGACCATAATTACTTTGAATCGCCCACTGTTCCAGATTCGCTCTGCTCAAGGTCGTTCGCAATAAATAGGGCGTGGTTGGTGTTCGCTGGACGAGGAGATCGAGGAAGAGTTCTCCATCGAAAATGCGTCCCGTCACCCGTTCTTCGCGAGAAACCGTCGACCATTCATTACCGGCATCTTCCGAATCAAACATTTTCGGAGAGCCGATGACCATCTTTTTCTCACTCAGCTGGAATGGGCCGTGAATTTCGGTGACATGATATCCCATGACCCAGCAGGAATCGATTGATAGTTTTCCAGTGGGCACAATCGCGACACCATCCCGATTCAGATATCCCTGACAACTGATCGTGCCGCTGACATCATTGACGTCAACACCCAGATACAAATCGGTTTGATTCAACACCGCCCGCGAATCCCAGGCAGCCGTGATGGTGCGGCCTGCATAGTCGCCTTTGAATTCGACTTGTCCGGAAAGGGAAACAGGATCTTTCAACTTCACTGAGACGAGCAAATCTCGCAGATTTTTAGGTATAGCCGCCATAAACTCATGGCTCGGCGTCAAATCATCGGCATCAATCTGATCGAATCGTAACTGCCAGAAATCTTTTCGGGGAATGAACGAGCCGGAAGTTTCGATCACACATTGATCATGCCGAGCTTTCAGGTTTTCAAAGGCTACCGTATGTTCGCGATTTACCGTGACGGTTCCTTCCAGATCCATCAGCCGCCACGGCATGACCGTTGGATTGATTTCGCAGTTTTTGAGCTTCATCAAAGGCACATCGACTTCAACCTGTTGCCCGGTCGTCCAGTCAATTTTCAGATTGATATCGAATAAGCCACGCGGTCGCAGCAATTCCCAGACCTGTGCACTTTTTTTATCCGATTCTGAAATGGCCAGATAGAGATTGTGATCGAACCGAGCCTGCTCAGCCATCATGGTCAGTTCGAGTTTCCAGTCGTCATTGCCGACTTCTTTGACGGTTCCATATGCGTGAACCGGGGTTTCACCATGCCTGCCTTTGACTCGAGAAACCTGCCAGCCATTTTCATCGAAGGCAATATGTCCGGAAAGATCCCGAACCGGCAGCGGGAACGATTTTAATCGCATGGAGCTATCATAGACATCAATTGCCAGACGAACGATCGGCTTGGGTCCATGAGCCTGACGTCGAAGCACTACGCAATGGACATCGGCGGTTCCTTGAATGCCGATATGCGTCATCACCTCAGATTGTCTGGGGGAAAGTGCTCGATAGAACTGGTTATCGATCGGAAACTTGTCGGTATGAATATCGATCACGGTTTCATAATCCGTGCCCGGATCGATCAGTGTGCCGGAAATTTTGACAGGCCGACTTGCAGCCCGGCCATCAAATTCAAGAGCCCAGGTCTCTTTACCTGTTCCATCATCGGTTCGAGTGATTTCTCCAGAAATCTCGGAGACCGGATACTTGAACATCTCATGGACTGCTGTCCCTTCGCGAACAGTCGCTTTCACCAGATCAAAATCAACGGGTTTATCGATGCCCCGCCGAATGCGAAACTGACCGCTGAGCAATCCAGCCGGCGTGAGTTCATCATAAACTTTTTTCAAACCAGAAGGGAGAAATTCACGAGTCGCAGGCGTGACCCGATAATTGTTCAATGTGAACCCGATTCCCTCATCGACATGCTCGGGCAGAGAATCCAGTCCCCAGCCCCAGGCTCCGGCCAGGCGAGCAGACGTTGTTCCTGATCCCAGGACGATGTTGTCGATGCGAAGACCCAGCTTATCGACAGCCAGGCTTCCCTTTATCTGATCCAGAGGAACCGGCAAATCCGGATGACTCAACTGACCGCTGACCAGTTGAGCAAACACGGAAAAATCGGGTTCAGAGTTCGCTTTTTTGCTCGAATGAAATTGCACATCGGTCGTCAGTTCGAGTGAAACCTGTGCATCGGCAGGCGTTCCCTCGATGAAGGTCTTATGAGAAGTTGCAGAAACCTGAGCAACCTGAAGGTTCGCCTCCGCATCCCGACTCGACCGAGTCGACTGCAGTTGAGCGACCATCGATTTTGCATCAGGAGAAATAATCGAGGCCACTTCCAGCAGAGGCTGATCGATCTTCAAATGATTCAACTCCCCGGAAAGATCCCAGGTTTGGTGCTTGATATCAAACGATCCAAAAAACTGAGACGCCCCCAGAGTTTCTTCTCGCCCCACTCCCGAAAAACGATATTCGTGCATCGAAGCGGGAATCAGATCGGTATCAATCGCATCGATTTTCAGGCGGACTGCGCGGGAGAATTGCTCATGCTCGTATTGCAGAATGACGATGGCATCGCGAATTCGCACAATCGGCAAAGCCGCTTCCTTACCCTCGGCTTCAAACAGACCTTCCCAGTTCCAGTGACCATCTCGACTATGAATGAGCGTCAACTCGGGCCGATTCAACTCGATCGACTGAATATCGACTTTGCGTTCATTGAGCATCAGGTCCTGATCGACGGTGATTCGAATCCCGGGAACAGAGAAGATCGTTTCGGAATCGGCTCGGGAGGCGAAGCTCAAATTGGTGAGCAGAATCCGCCCCCGCTGATCGAACTCCGCGGCATCGAATTTCACTTCGGCATTCGGGAACTGATTGAGCATCGCTTTGCGAATTTCAGCTGTCAGAAACTGATCCCGCTGAGACCAGCCCCAAATCAGCAAGCCTAATCCGATGGCAGAAACAATCGCAGCCGTGAAGACAACTCCAGCCAATGTTTCCCAGAAAAAGCCAAGCCACGATCGCCCACGCCCTTTCGGGGTGTTTTTCTGCTTTTTTCGTAATGACAAGCCAAATCCCATAATCGAATCCATTCGAAGGGTGTAATCTAGCCAACATCCTTATTTATCGACAGAGGAATTTGAGAGAGTGAATGAGAGCAGATTTTCAGTATATCTTACAATTAGTACAGAACACGAAGTCAGATCGTAGGACAGGATGTGCCTAACATGTAGAATCATAGACGTCGAATTTTCTTAGTTTGCATATGACATACCACTGATACTTATTACTTGGGCATAAGCATGTATTAACCCGAAGCGTTTTCGAGGGGAACCATGATGGATTCTTGTGTGAATCTCGCAGAGTGCCTATTCTTACGGGCGATTCGCTTTCTGGTATCATAACATCGTGATGAGCACCAAGGGCATCAATGAAAGAGTACGCAACAATTTACATACCCGATCCATCATTGGTTGGTTCACGCGTTCTCGACGAAATCGAAACCATAAAGAGCTACTCAGCCATCAGTGACAACGGAAAAGCAACTGGACTTCACCTGACATTCGAATGGGGCTCAATAGAGATATCATTCTTGTCTTCACCCGATATCGAGGAACATCTTAAGGGCTTGTCGGGATTTATGAGCCAACACATCACGGACACCGACACACTCGTTTACACACAAGCTCGCATACTGTGTGTTCGCATGGCTCTTGGCTGCGTCATTGAATACTCAATTGAATATTCAGACGAATTGTTACAAGAAATGGTTAATGAACTTGGGGTTCTCACCAGAGTTTTCGCTGGCATGCTCTTCTTTCTTGATTATCTCTATGACTTTAACGGCGCACCACTTAGGGGCATTGACCATGATGTGTAGAAGGTTCCTGATTAACCAAACGCTCCAGCCGACAAAACACACTTTGCTGTGCTATAAGCATTTTGCGACTGAGCTTGGCAATAAATAGAAAAATGTTGTTCCCTCGCTGACGCTTCGGGTTAAGATGTGCAGATTGTGATAAATGTCTTATTACTCAGTCCTCATCCATGTCCATCCGTGTTTCATGTTTGATGAAATGTAAAAAAATCGCCTGCCAGCCTACGGCTGTCATCACAATGAGCGGATACTCAGCCGGGAGTCGATATCGCAGTGAACTGACAAACAGGGTGTGCAGAGCCGCGAAATAGAGGATGGGCAGAATACATAAAATAACCAGCCATAACTGATTGCGAGACACCCAGATCCCCCAACCCGCGCCGATGAACAAAAACAAATTGCTGACGGCTAATGTGATCACCAATGCGGGATTTTGAAACTGAGCCGCATTGGGCCAGAGATTCCAGTAACGGATCAGTTTGATCAGACTCAATTCAAAAGCACGCCAGGGATTTTCTTTCGCAAATTGAACTGCTCGATCTTTATAGTGTTGATTCACTTCATATTCGCTCAGCCGATCGTTGACGTGTTCCTGCTCGAAAAAAGTCATATCGCTATCGCCTGTTGCTCCCGGATGGAGACCATCGTACAGACTGGGGCCCATCCATAAAGTCGTCAATACGAAATGCCCAGTGACATTCTGGTTGCGAATTCCCCAGGGGAGTAATGCTCCCACCAGGCAGAGCAGCATCACACCTGAAGAGACTAATCGTTTTGACAGTGTCGATTTTCCCCAGAGCAAAACCACCGGCACAACCGCAGGGGGCAACAACAACCAGCTGGGACGAATGTAAACGGCAATCGCTGCGATCAATCCGGAAACCGCGCCCCAGCCGAGGACGTTCACCCAGGAATCTTCCGTTTCGACCCAGCGTGCGAATGCCCAGACATTCCAGATAATGAATGTTGCAAACAGGCATTCGCTCAGGATCGCGACCGAAAATCCCACATAGGCCGGCATCAGAGCAATCAGTAAAGCCGCTATGATTCCAGTTGAGTTATTTTTCGCTCGAATCCCGAGCCAATAAGCGGGGAAGACCGCAAAACTGGTCAGGACGGCTAGGAAAAATCGAGCCGCGTAGAGTGACTCGCCGAAGATCGAAATTGAAACCGCCAGCACTGCCGAGAAACCTGGCATCCGCATGACATATCGTAGCGGCTCATACAGTGCAAAGTCTTCTCCAGCGACAATTTTCTGTGCCAGAATCCAGTATCCATCAGCATCTCCCTCGATCAGATAATTCCGATCAGGAAGACGATCCAAGGTCATATTCAGCACCAACGCCGCCGCCAGGCGTGCGACGACAGCGATCAGAAAAACCAGCCAGATACGGTGACGCAATTCAGTTCGACTTCCGTTTCTTGTTTTTAACGGGCTTTTCTTCGCCATCTGCTGGCAACTCTTTGACATTCACTTTCGGTAATTCCGCAGCATGTTGCTTGATGACCGCTGCGAATTTTTCATCACCTGCCAGATTATGCCACTCGTTCGGATCACTGCGATGATCGTACAGTTCTTCAGAGCCATCGGCATAGCGAATATATCGCCAGTCCGCAGACCGCACCGCATGATTGTTTGGGCCGTGTGTCGTCACACTGTATCTCGTCTCTTCCTGATCGGGATCCGCGAGAAAACTGATCAGCGACTGTCCTTCCAGTTTTTCCGCTGGCTTCAAACCACAGATGTCAATCAGCGTCGGGTAGATATCAATCAAATTACAGGGGACATTACACGTTTTGCCAGCTTGTTCCATATTCGGCAGCACAATCGCCAGTGGGACATTCGTCGCATCTTCCCACAGGGCGAATTTCCGCCAGTGTTCTTTCTCGCCCAGATGCCAGCCATGATCGGTCCAGAAGACGAGAATCGTATTCTCTCGCTGTGGAGATTTTTCGTAAGCATCCAGCACTCGGCCAATCATCTGATCGGTAAACGCAATCGAAGCCAGATATCCCTGCACTCCCTTTTTCCATTCGTCTGCTTTGACGACAGCCGCATGATCTCCCTCCGGTTTCGCCATTTTCAGGCCCGCTTTGGGAACATCATTCAGATCATTCTCCAGTGTTTCCGGCAAAACAATCTCTTCGAGCGGATACTTATCAAAGAACTCCTGAGGCACATACCAGGGCAGGTGCGGTCGGTAGATCCCGCATGCCAGAAAGAAGGGCTGATCCCAGTCTTTGTTTAACTGCTCGATGACATAATCGACAGTTTTGCTGTCCAGCATCTCCTTTGAAGATTGAGGAATCCCGCCCCAGTCGAAGTGAGATTTGTTCAATCCGTTTACATTGTCAGGAAATTTGAAATCAGGCGGGAAGGTGTGCTTACTTTTTGAAGGAGCATATTCGTTCCAGGATGGTTCGTGTCCACTGTGGTAGATCTTCCCGGAACCGAGGGCATAGTAGCCATGCTTCTGAAAATGCTGAGGAATGGTCGTCATCACTTCCAGAGCCGGCTTCCAGGGAGTGCCATTGAAATAGATGCCCGAAGTTGAAGGGCGACGTCCGGTCATCAGCGCGACCCGCGAAGGATTACAGGCCGGAGCGGCACAGTGACAGTTCGTAAACAGAACTCCCATCTCCGTCAACCGATCAATATTCGGCGTCTCCGCCTGCGGATGCCCTTTCAATCTTCCAACCCAGTTGTTCAAATCATCGACCGCAATAAACAATACACTTGGCGATTTCTCCGCAGCCTGCAGGGACGCTGATGTCCATAAGGACGTGACGATCAGCAGAAACCCGAGCGTAATTTTCCACATGTGAGGCACCTTCCTGCTCAAGAAATAGGTAGGATCAATCATTTCATCACTAAATATACAAAGTTTGACAGAGACCCTGCTGAATTGCCAACCAAAACGATTCGACCAATAAAAATTGAGCCGTAGGCCAGGCTGAGCCTGACGAAATCGACGTCATTGCTTAATCATGTCAGGCACAGCCTGACCTACCGGTTTTAATGAACTTCAACGGTACCCCATAAAAAAAGACGCCCTCCTGCGAAGGCGTCTTTTCTATTTAAATCAGCTCAAGGCTGTTTCGGCTTAATAGAGATCGTCGTCTCCGCCGTGATGACCTTTGTCGTCTTTCGGAGCTTCGGCGATCAAAGCGTCGCTGGTCAGCAGCAGAGTGGCAACCGAAGAGGCATTCTGCAGAGCAGTGCGAGTCACTTTGACAGGATCGATGACACCGGCTTTGACCATGTCTTCGTATTTTTCAGTGGCTGCGTTGTAGCCCACGTTGCCTTCGAGTTCGCTCACTTTTTCGCAGATCACGCCACCATCAAGGCCGGCGTTATCAGCGATTTGAGTCAGTGGAGCACGGCAGGCACGAATGATGATGTTGTATCCGACCTTTTCGTCGTGATTCAGCTTCTTCGGGCTCACCTGTGTCGAAGATCGCAACAGAGCAACACCACCACCGGGAAGAATTCCTTCTTCAACAGCGGCACGGGTTGCGTGCAGAGCGTCTTCAACGCGGGCTTTCTTCTCTTTCATTTCGCTTTCAGTCGCGGCTCCGACATTCACCTGAGCCACACCACCGGAAAGCTTCGCGATTCGCTCTTCCAGTTTTTCACGATCGTAATCGCTGGTTGAGTTTTCGGCTTCGCGACGAATCTGGTCGATACGAGATTTGATATCAGCTGTTTTGCCAACACCTTCGATGATGGTCGTGTTGTCTTTATCGACAACAACCTTCTTGGCGCGGCCGAGATCAGACAACTGGATGTTTTCCAGTTTGATGCCCAGGTCTTCAAAGATCGCCTGTCCGCCAACCATGATGGCGATGTCCTGCAGCATCGCCTTACGACGATCGCCATAGCCTGGAGCTTTGACGGCTGCAATTTGGAATGTGCCACGCAGTTTGTTGATAACCAGTGTCGCCAGGGCTTCGCCATCGACATCTTCAGCGATGATCAGCAGTGGTTTGCCGGAGTTAACAACCTTTTCCAGAACAGGAACGAGGTCTTTAATGTTGGAAATCTTCTTTTCGTGAATCAGCACGTAAGCATCTTCGAAATTGACTTCCATATTCGTGGAATCGGTTACGAAGTATGGGGAAAGATATCCGCGATCGAACTGCATCCCTTCGACAACTTCGAAGCTCGTTTCGAGGCTCTGGCCTTCTTCGACAGTGATGACACCATCTTTACCAACCTGATCCATCGCTTCCGAAAGAATCTGGCCGATTTCACTATCGCCGTTTGCAGCAACAGTTCCGACCTGAGCGATTGCTTTCTTGGTTTTGCATTCGATTGACATGCCACGCAGGTTTTCGGTGATGTCGGCAACAGCCTGTTCCATACCGCGTTTCATGTCGATCGGATTGACACCCGCAACAACAGACTTCAGACCTTCATTGAAGATCGCTTCAGCCATGATGGTTGCCGTTGTTGTTCCGTCGCCGGCGACGTCAGATGTTTTGCTCGCGACTTCGCGAACCATGCGGGCGCCCATGTCTTCGAACTTGTCTGCAAGTTCAACTTCTTTGGCAACAGACACACCGTCTTTAGTGACAGTTGGAGAGCCGAAGCTTTTTTCGATAATGACGTTACGACCGCGTGGTCCGAGAGTCACTTTGACGGCTCGAGCCAGTTTGCTCACGCCGCGACGCATCGCTTCTTGTGCTTCCTGATCGAAAGCAATCATTTTTGCCATCTCTATATTCTCCTGATCTCTTTGTAGGAATTAAATGTTTCAATTTTGGGGAGGCGAGCCCAGTCAGTAAAGACTGGGGTGCGTTCAATGAACACCAGGCCAACCTAGAAGGTTGCCAAAATGTCGCTTTCGCGGAGGAGCAGGTAGTCTTCGTCTCCGACTTTGATTTCGTCGCCAGCGTATGAGCTGAAGATGACTTTATCGCCTTCTTTGACGGTCAGAGGAATCTTTGTACCGTCGCTTTTTACGTGACCATCGCCAATCGCGATCACTTCGCCACGCTGTGGCTTGTTCTGAGCAGAATCCGGCAAGACGATACCGCCGCTCGTTGTCGTTTCGGCTTCCTGACGTTTTAAAACGACTTTATCGCCTAAGGGAACAATTTTCACTGCCGTACTCGCTGCCATGGGACATGCTCCTGATGTCAACTTGAGAAATAGAACTGAATATCATCGCCTGCCATTATTGACATTTCCGCAGGCGTATATTTGCTTGAATGAGATTAGAGGCAACTCGTGTGCCAATCTGAAATAAGATTAATCCCAGAGGGGAATAATCTTATTTCGATCATAAATATAAGGGATTGTGAAATGGCACGGGGAATTCTGACAAGGTGGGGCGGATCACGAGGAATGTCAAAACTGCCATCATGGCAGGAGGGCAAGGCGAGCATTAAGCGGAAGCGAGTGTGTCAAAACGGAGAGAATCCAACGCTTTTTAAAGTTGTACTTTCTGTAAATATGCAGGTGGAAAACAAAAAATGCGTTGATACATCGTGCCACGGTTCTGTGAGCCGTGTGTTGTGCGATCTAATTATTTATAACGCTTCTGATGCCACAACGCTGGAAAACACGGTTCACAGAGCCGTGGCACACACTTGATAATCAAATTTAATACGAAAAAATGCCAAATGTGCTACTTCAAAACGCACGCTCTGGGGGGCTTCGCTTCGACCCCAGCCACCCACTCGGTTTTGACTGACTCGACTCGCCAGATCAGGTCAAACCTTTCATTCCCTGTTCATCGCGATGCTGATTGAGCAATTTGAGGGCTTCCGGTTCGAGTTTCAGAAACTTGATGATCTGCGAACTCGTAATTCCCAGGCGTTCTGCTGCCAGTTTGTGATCCCAGTTGCAAGCCAGCAACTGGTCCATCGCCTCAGCCAGTAAGGTAGCAAAGACGGGATGGTGCGGGCTGACCACAATTTTTTCGCCCTGAACCCGGGATTGCCACAATTCGCTCGGAGGAATCTCATCTCCTTTTTCGGCAGTGCGAAAGTTGAGAGCCAACTGAATCCGCAGTCTCTCGATGGCCTGCTTCTGGTTTTCCGCCTGAGAACGCCGCTCACTCGCCTGAGAAGAGAGACCCGTCGGCTGATGTAGAATTCGAATCGCCGTCTCGACTTTATTCCGATGCTGCCCCCCGGGACCACTCCGTCGCTGACGTTTGATCTGACAATCGAGCAATAATTCTTCTTCAGGCAGAGCAGAGGGATGCATGGTGGTTGGTCTAGGGTCTATGGTTCGGAGTCAGGGAATTCAGGAATCGGCTTTCCGTCTTCCGCTTTCGTTATGTTTCGTCCAGATCGAACCATTTCGGGATGTCTGGATTTTTATGGTGCAGCATAGCAGTCAGGAGTTCATTCGTCGTGGGGGCGACGGAAATCAGTTCCCGGTGTTCTTTTCTGACAAACCCGGTTTCCACCGCATGGTCAATCAGATTGACAACAGGCTGATAAAATTGATTCGAATTCAGCAAACCGATCGGCTTCGAA
>TARA_R100000789_G_scaffold90692_1_pt1 | contig 10876 bp, 5 predicted proteins | sample TARA_R100000789 | Tara Oceans TARA_R100000789 (sample SAMEA2623403) | marine metagenome | biome: marine biome (ENVO:00000447); feature: mesopelagic zone (ENVO:00000213); material: "saline water (ENVO:00002010), including plankton (ENVO:xxxxxxxx)" | depth 450 m | reverse complement strand
ACCACCTCCTGCGGCTCTGCGGGACGCATATCGAACGGTGAAGGAAGGGATAACAACCTCAGTCCCATCTGAAAGCTTCACTGTGGAACCATCGAACATGTGATCCCCTTTTCGGGAGAATGCTTTTTCCGTCATGTATTGAACATAGCCCAGCCATTGACGATCAGGAGCTGACAATCCCAGAAAATTATCTCGTTCCGGCTGAAATCCGAGGAATGTTCTGGGTAACGGTGTCAGGTGCATCGACGTCAAAACGATTGCAACTGTTAAATAACCAGTCATGACTCCCATCACCCAGCGGATCCCGTCGTGAGCCAGAGGATGAACTTCGATAAATGTCGGCATAATCCGTTCTGCCCCCAGTCGAATTGCAAAGACTGCTGCAATAAACAACAGCATGTAGGCAAGGAAATCCCACCGATTTGCCCAGGCATATCCCAGGTTCAATGTCTTATCGAGTAACACAGCCAGAGGCTCAAAGTAATTGATGGCAATGATTCCTGCGAATAACGTGCTCAGGAAAATCAAAGCCGCTCCCCAGGCCCCTTCTGAGGCGACACACCAGGCGACCAGCCCCAGAATGATCAGTAATGCAATATCAATCATATTTACTCAATCCCGATATCATCGTCGGATACTATCAAACTCAACTGCAGTTTGCAGTTTACTATAGCGGCTTTTGAAGGTTTGAAGCCTATTTTTCAGGCAAACTCCCGCTTCACTTTCGTGAAAACGGCTGTATACCCAGAAAAATCAAACCGCTTTACTTCACAACCCGCAACATCTCGTCGACCGAAGTGATCCCCTTGACCACAAGTCGTAAGCCTTCTTCACGCATATAAAGCATGCCGTTCTTGCGTGCTTCTGCTTTGATTTGTGTGATGGCGGCACTGTCTCGAATCATGTCTCGCATCCGTTCATTCAAGGCGAGCAACTCATAAATCCCGACGCGACCTTTGTAACCCAATCCGCCGCAGGCGGGGCATTGTCCTTCGGGATTTGTGGGCTGCTTGTAGAAGTTCTCAATCTTATTGGCGGGCAGATTCGCTTTCTTGAGGAACTCGGGCTTAGGCTTGTAAGCCACTTTACATTCATTGCAAAGCCGTCGAGCGAGTCGCTGCCCTAAAATTGCAGATAGTGAACTTGACAGCATGAACGGTTCCACTCCCAGGTCCATCATACGATACAACGCGGTGAAGGTTTCGTTAGCGTGAACCGTCGAGAAAACCATATGACCTGTATTCGCCGCCTGGCAGGCGATAATCGCGGTTTCTTCATCTCGAATTTCCCCAACCATCAACACATCGGGGTCCTGACGCAGCACACTTCGCAGCGAGCCAGCAAACGTCTGGCCGGCTTTATTGTTGATCTCGATCTGCGTCACGCTTTCCATCTTATATTCGATCGGGTCTTCAATCGTGATGATGTTTCGCTGATACGAATCGATTTCTCCAAGAGCCGCATAAAGAGTTGTCGACTTACCGGCTCCGGTCGGACCACATGTCAGGAACAAACCGTGTGGCTGATTGATGACTGCCAGCAGGCCATCCTGCAATTGTTTACGCATTCCCAATTGAGCCAGCGAACTGACTGAGTTCGACTGATCCAGAATACGCATGACCATTTTTTCTCCGAAGCGAGTTCCCTGCGTCGCAACACGAAAATCGATTTCCCGGAAATCCATCTCTGCTCGGAAACTACCGTCCTGTGGCTTACGTTTTTCCGTAATATCCATTGCCGAGAGGACTTTAATGATGTTCACAACATTCTGACCCACGGCTGAATCGAATGGCTCGGTCGGATACATCACCCCATCGATACGCAGTCGAACCGAAGTCTCTTCTTCTTTCGGCTCTAAGTGAACATCGGTCGCGCGTCGCAGAATCGCATCGTAGATCAGTTCTTTGGCCGACATATATCCGCGGGAACTTTCAACAGCCTTCGACCGTCCCCCTTCTTTCGATTTTCCAATGAAAGTAATCGGAGGGCCAACGGCTTGTTCGTGAACTTCCGTCGAACCGATACGAATTCCGTATTGAGCCAGTGTTCTGAGAACGACACTGCGAATATGCCGGGGGGTCATCACTTTGGCAGAGTCGGGGACTCGCTGATTTCTCTCGTAGATATAAGCTCCAATCGGTCCGCCATAGCCAATCAGCAATAAAAAGAAACCGAGCAGATAACTTGGTGAGATGAAGCAAAGAATGAAAGCCGCCAATCCTCCCAGCAACAGATTTGTCATCCAGAAAATTGGGCGAACTTTCAAGCTGGTGCTGTCCGATTGAGCCCAGCGGGAAGACAGGATCCACAGAAAGAAGATCCCCAGGACGGGAATCATTTTCCACAGACTGAAATAGAATCCATCCTGCGGAGCAGAAACACTTTGATCGCCGATGAGAATTCGCTGGTTATCCAGATGAACATTGCCGCGATAAAATCGAAACGGATTCGGGGGATAATCGCCTGCACCACGTACAGATGTTGTTACCCCAGTGGCAGTAGCAGGGGCAGTTTCGGCAGTTGCAGGAGCACCTTCCGGTGGAGCCGCTCCATTATCCTGAGCCAATGCCGTATTTCCGCAGACCACTGCGAAAAACAATAGAAGTGAGCATATCAGTTGAAAATTCATAGCAGTCGCTTATCAAGTCATTCCGGCAAGAGCCGGAAAGTATTATCTAATTCACAAAATGAGGAAATGGTAACGGTTAAAGTAATGCCGTTTGAAATCAATAAATCCTCATTTATGCAGGAACGCAACACCTGAATAGTGTAACAGTACCGCTTTATGAAAACAAAGCCTGAAAGACTGTCGGAGTTCAGGAATTTCAACACTTATTTTGCATGCGAATTTCGGGGAATAGGTTTCTTACTTTTCATTGACCTGCTCAGAGGAAATCTTCCTGAAGAAAATTTGAATTGGGGTGACCCGCTTGCACGATCCTTACTTCCAAGGCTATTTTCAATGGAATTTCTCTTCTGATCCAATAGGGATTGGAGAAGATGGTCTCCAACAAAACCGACAAATCGAACACCACGAGTGGAGTTTCATTTCCATGCTCAAGCACCAACTGATTCACCCGGAAATCAACGCCATTATTGGTCGGGCCGGACATCACAGTAAAATTCTGATTGCCGATGGCAACTACCCGGCTTCTTCGACATTAGGACCAAATGCTCAGCTGGTTTCCCTCAATCTCTCGCCTGGAATACTGACCGTCTCTCAGGTCCTGGAAGTATTGTTGACCGCGATACCTATCGATATCGTCAATACAATGGGCATCCCCGCAGACGATCCCTACGCCAGCAAGGGCGATCCGCCCGTCTGGGAGGACTATCGTCGGATCCTGAAAAACGCAAATTCCAAAGTCGAACTCGAACCGATTCAAAAGTGGGATTTCTACGAAGCAGTCGCCTCCCGAGATCTCGTGCTCACGATTCAGACTGGCGATCAGGCATTATGGGCAAACCTGCTGCTCTCAATCGGCGTTCGTCAGCCCGGGGAGTAAAGCCTGTTGGAACTCGATAAAAACCGCATCGCCCTCGGCATCAAACAACCCTGGGCGGAATTGATTCTGCGTGGCAAAAAGACCATTGAAGTTCGATCTCGATCTACGAATGTTCGTGGAACCATCTATCTCTACACATCAAAAAAAACTGCGACTGAAACGTATGCTGTCAAAGCCATTCAAGACCACGAGCTCGACAACTGCAAATTCCCTCTGGGATTAATTGTCGGTTCTGTAGAAATTGCTGAATGTCGCCTGACAACTCCCCAGGATACAGTTAAGAGTTGTTTATCGCCCTTGGAGTTGGAGAATCGATATGCATGGATCATGAAAAATCCAATCCGATTTTCGAAACCCCAACCGGTTCGATTTTTACCTTATGGCATCTGGTTTTATCCCTTTTGCAGACGGAAAGAATCTTCGGCATGAAACACCGATATGTATCTGCAGACGGATGTCGCAGTCGCCTCAAATTCTCATCTCTGCTCATCAAAGGATGTAGTCATGTATCAGAACGGAACTCAGGCGGCTCAGGCGCGCCATTTTTATGATCGCATCAGTTCGGCTTACGATACTATTTCGGATAGCAGCGAACATGAAGTTCGTGAAGCCGGCTTGAAGGCTCTGAATGTCCAGCCAGGCGAATCCGTCCTCGAAGTGGGCTTCGGCACTGGTCATTCGATTGTCGCAATTGCTCAAGCTGTCGGAGAAAATGGTCACGCTTACGGGATTGATGTTTCTCAGGGTATGTTCGATGTCGCCTCGAGACGGGTCGCCAAAGCCGGTGTTCAAGAACAAGTGGAACTGCAGGTTAAACCTGCCCCTCCGCTTCCGTTCGACGACGCCTCTCTCGATGCGGTCTTTATGAGTATGACCCTCGAACTCTTTCCCGAAAATGTGATTCCGAAACTGATAGCAGATGTGAAACGTGTTCTCAAATCGGGAGGCCGATTCGGCGTCGTTTCGATGGCGATGGTTCAAAAAGGAGATCACGCTTCTATTCTGGAATCGACTTACATCTGGATGCATCATCACTTCCCGCACATCGTCGACTGCCAGCCGATTGACCCCGATGACATTCTAGAACAGGGCGGCTTCAGTATTATCCATTCCGAACGACAAACCATTTGGACAATGCCAGTGGGGATCGTCGTGGGGCAAAAAATGTAATGTTTGTGAAAAATTCCTGATTACAATGTCGTAGGTTCTGTTAGCGAAGCATAACCCAACATTTTTTTATGGTTGAGATTGAATGACATGGCGTTGGGCTACTTGATCCGCTTACCCAACCTACGGACTTCGCCACCACGCCCATCACTTCGTTCTGGGACGTGCCACTATTCAATCTTCACTTCACTCTTCGCAACATTCCGTTTCGGCTGCAAAGTAATCACCGAATTATAAGCATGCAGGCTGATTTGTTTATCATGTTCCGACCAGCTGATTCGTTGAACCTGATTCTGATTAAGCAGTTCTTCCTCGATGATGACTTTGCCGGTCACTTTATCGAGAATAACAACCTGGAAGGAGCCGACGTAGAGCATGTGTTTCTGCTCGTGCTTCGTCCCGGCCAGAACCAGAACCGGCAATTGATCCAGATCCTCAAGCACGAGATTCAACTTCTCGGTTTCATAAGACCAGGCCAGTTCTCCCTCATCGAGATTCACACAGTAAATCGTGCCGTTGACCCGTTGACTGAAGATGTTCAAATAGGTCGCATGATTCGTGGAATCGTTGGCGAGCAAATACAACCGTGGACCATCCAGAAACACAAACAATTCTTTCAACTTGGCAAGCTCGCCATTCAATTCGGCAATTCGAATAGTCTGCCGTAATTCTCCCGTCAGGCAGTCGTGAACATGCACCAGACCGTTTAATTCGATGATCACAAAGCGATGCTCGTCGATCTGGCCGACATATTCATCCTCATCAATCGGCAGGCTCCACTTGGCCCCTTGAGTTTTAAGACTGCGGCCTTCAATCACATGTGTCTTTTGAACGGGAATTGAAGAAGACTTTTTATCCCCAAACTGCAGCGAGATCCCGGAAGCCCCATCATTTCTGTTGACCGTAATCACCCTCTCACCTGTGATGGCAATTCCCTTATTCAGCAGATCTTCCAAGTCCTGTGACTCCAGCGTACGCCCATCTCGGGCATCGACAACACTGGCCTGAGAAAACGACGGCGGGGCAATGCACAGTTGAGATTCATCCCCATAAATCATGGCACCACGGGGAATGCCTCGACGAATCCAGCGAATTTCTCCATCAATGGCATCTGCGGCGATCAATTCATTTCGTCCCAGATAATACACTGTGGTATCCGTATTCAACACCAGTGGACCATAGACATTCCGATTCTGGTTCAGACGGAATCGCGACTGAGCCGATTTGGCTTTCTGCAAAGTTGAAAGAGGCTCTTTCCCCGCATTGGTCACGCCGACTGCTCCTGACTGACGGGAAACGGGATGAGCCCACAACAGTCGGCGGTCCGGTAATGAATAACATTGCACCAGTCCCCGCGAATATAAGGTCATCAGATGGCCCTGAATGCGAACAGGCAGAACGGTCCCGGCAGGAGCCTGATCCATCTGCTGTAAAGGAATTGACCAGGCCACTTGATCGTTCTGATTGTCAAAGACAGTCAGCCGAGATTGCTGCTGATCGTACTGGAAGCGATGCTGACGGAAATAAGGAGCCTTGCCAGCATCCAGATTGACCGTCCCCCGCTCCTGATTCCATTGAGAAATTCCCATGTGGGAGACTTCGTACTCTGTATCGCTCCAGTTGGATTGGTGCCGCGAAGCCGTCGGCTCTTCTGCTGTTATCTTGTGTTCTTCCAACCATTCCTGAACCGTTAAGCCATCAAGCAAAACGAGTGTCGGATCAAACTCCTTAAGTTTTGTTCCTTCAAAACGAGCATCGTCTTTCAATCCGAATTGCAACAATAAATCAGCCCGCCCTGCCAACGCACTGGCCTTAACGGCTGGGTCTTCAAATTGTTGCAGAGACTTCAACGCATACTCTGCCAACGCGAAATTCTCTTCTTCGGTCCCCAGTTCCACCAGCTTGATGTAGACGTCAATCACATCCGGATGAAAGCCATACAAGCGGATGACATTGAGCAACTGCTCCCGGTCATTCGACTGAATCGCATTCCAACTCATTTCACTGACAAACTGCGAAATCTGCGAGGAGACTTCTCCGGTCGATTCCGACCACAACTCCTGCAGGCGTGCATTCAGCCAGACATCCTGCCGAACCAGGAGCGACGGATGACTGTAATCCCGCACCAGTTCCCGGCCTCCAAACTGACTGAGCCGGGTGTAACTCTCAAAGGCTCCCGCAAACTGTTTCGTTTCAATCTGAAATTGGGCGAGCAATCGTAAGTAGCGTTGTTGATCGCGATCGGTCTTAACATATCCGGCCAGTTGGTTGAGATATTCTTCCTTTTTCTCTCCCCCCCGTTCGACTAATCCGAACAAGACGTCCTGCATCTGCTTACGGTAGAACTGTTGATCCTGACCTGTCAGCTTCGAGGCATCCACCTTATTTAATGAAGCCAAGGCCTGATCGTAATTCTTCTCCAGGGAAAGAATCTGAGCCTGGCGGGAAAGAGCCCGATAGTCATTTTCATCAAGAGCCAGACGCGTTTTAATCTCCGCTTCTACGTCGTCTTTCGGATCAAACTGAATCACGCGATCAGGAGCAGCCGAGATCAGCCGTCCACGCGACATGATCAAATTCCCCAGCTTCAAATCCTCGTCTCCCAGCCCGGCTCGTCCCGTAAATTTTCGCTCCTTCAGATTGAAATACCAGATTTCGTTCCCTCCCATGGGCAGCAGATAATTCTCACCCGAGATCAATCCCCGGCCACTTGGCAGGAGAGTGTCGCCGTAGTTTGCGTCAGTGAAATCCTGAAATCTTCGCTCCCAGAGTTTATTCCCGGTGGCGATTTCGTAGCCCATCATTCCGAGCCGATTGACGGCTATGAACTCACCATTGAAACTGCCAGCCGGATACAATCCACCCTCTTCACTGGTAATCTTCCAGAGCTCTTTCCCATCACTCAAACGATAAGCGGCCAGCATTCGCTCTTCGGGAGGAGCCAGAATAATAGTCTGATTAATGACCATCGGCGGCGTCGGGAACCAGCGATCCTTAATCGTTCCGGGATTCGTCATCACATACCCACCGCGACGCATCTGAATCGAATTCTGATCGTCTTTGGACTTATCGGCATATCGACTGACCCACAGCACTTCATGGGAGGCTCGATCGACTCCCACCAGCAAACCGATGTTCGTTGGGCAGACCAGCACGCCGCCCGAGAGAGCCACCTGTGCAGGCCACCAGCGACGGCTCGCATCCCGATCCATCGGCACCTCGGTATAGGCAATCACCTGAGACCACTGCAGTTGACCATCTTCTGCCCGCAGGCAGTGCATCCGAATGGCCCCTTCCTGCTCGCCCAGTACGAACATCTCTCCACTCTCCACCAGAGGTGTTCCCAGAAAGAAGGTCCCTGCTAAAGGGGAATCTATTGTTTCCGACACCCGGGACCCCCCTATGCTCCACATCTGACGTCCCGTTTCGATGTCGTAACTCGAGAGTCGATTCGTTCCCCAGTCCCGATGATACTGATCGTTATCGGCCAGCGAACGATTCGAATAGTAATTGTAAGCCGATTGATTCGACAGGAGTGCGTTATCTTCAATTACATAAACAGCATGTCCATCACTGCTGACGGTACCATGAACGGCGTTGCGGAACAGGAAATTCGTCAGCGGATGTTGCTCGGCCTGATGTCCAAAATAGGGGCTGACTGCCATCCCATTGACACGCACCACGACGCCCCGCTGCTGCATAATCTCCTTCACTCCTTTGGCGGTGTTGGTGAGCAGCATTGCCGGCGAGATATCGTCCCGGGTTTCCCAGAGAATTTCACCAGAGTCGCCATCGACCACACACAATCCCTCAAATGTGCGAAAGATGATTTTTCCATTCACGCTGATCGGCTGCATCGCTGGGATGACGGGTGTTTGACTCACTTCCAGATCATCCATCAGCTGATCCATCTGGTCCAGAATTTGCGGATGTTCGGTTGTCGGCTGCGACCACACACTCAACAGCAGTGGAAGCGAGCCTGCAGACTGCCCCAGACGATGAGCAGCTCCTCCCGGATAGAGCCAGTCTTCTAGCGGCGGATTGAAAAACTCACCCACTGTATTCCAGGCTTTGCGAACCGCATCCAGCGAATTCCCGGGCAAGCGGCGATTCAACCCCTGCTCTTCAACTTTAGTAATCCCCTCCCACGGACGTTCTTCCCCTTGCAGCAAACCAGCCTGCTGATAAACCGCCTCCACTTTGAACCGCCACAAGGGATCCTTTGTCAACTCGCTCTCTGCCTTCACTAGACGTTCATACCAGAGAGCCGCAATGGCAAATTCACCTCGGTCGACATGCACCGAAGCAATTCGATTCGCGGCCGCCTGACCGGATTCCGTCAGAAAATACTTCTCGGCGACCTCACGAATCTGGCCGATATCCGAAGCAGTATAGGCATCATCCAGCATGCGCCGGGCCAGTCCCTCGTAAGTCTGCAGATACATTTCCCGAGCAGCTTCCGGCAGCAGGGCAAGCTGACGCTGAATCTCCCAGCGAACCGAACGGTATTCTCCATCGGAACCCTGCACGATCGAATTCGCTGACGAGTCGAGCATCGTTTGATAAATCTGAATCGCCTCCGGCCACTGTCCCAGTTGGACTCGCGTTTTGGCATTGTCCAGAATCATCTTATGTTCACGGACAAATGGAATACTCGAATCCACAGGCTCGCCCGGTTCCACATCCTCAACCGGATCCCCTCCATTCTGCGCGGGCGCAGGATTGTTTGGATTCAGAAACTTCTTTAGAAAATTCTGCAACGGATTCGCAACCGGCTGCTCTTCCTGAGCGGTCACCGTGCCCGTCATCAAAACACTACAGAAACAAACCACGAGCATTCCACGAAACAGAACGCTCGAACGGAAATCTCTGCGATACTTCAAATCCATTATAAAATCCTCTGCAGGTTTGCAGTTTGTATTCTGTTTACTCGTCCCCATGCTCTCTTGAACACAGTATTCGTAGGGTGCGTCCTGACGCACCATGCTCCCGACAAGGTTTCCTCATAGAGTTTCTCTCCATACACGAAACCACCCCGCTCAATCATCACGAATATGTTAAAATCGACACTCCACTCCGGTGCGTCAGGACGCACCCTACTGCTTCGACTTACCTACCACTGAGATCATTCGCGTCTCAAAATTATACGACTCATTCCCTTCATCTGCTACCACCTTTTTCAATCACCGACTCGTTTTCCAGGTTCCGTGAACGACGGGATTGACACGAAATTTCCTATATATTGACTCAATCGGAAGACATTCCACTCTTTTTTGGTCATGATAAAGATCATTCTCGCCTCATGCTTTCCCTCAATTAAACGGAGCCATGAACCACAATGATCACGATCCCCCGCTTCTTCGCTTTGATGATCGCTCTCTGCCTGTCATCAAACCTCTTTGCCGCAGAACCGATCGATCACGATGCCGCCCTCGAAGCCTACTTCGATGCTCAGACATCGCAAATCGAACTCGAAACGGACGTTCGCCTGAAATCAGACGTTCAGTATAAAGATCAGCAGGAAACCTACCGTGAACAACTCGCCAGCATGCTCGGCCTCTCCCCGATGCCCGAACGAACGCCTCTCAAGCCGGTCATCACAGGGGAGATTGAAGAAGAGACCTTCACCGTCAAAAATCTCCACTTCCAGGCCTCGCCCGGCCTCTATGTCACGGCTAATCTCTACCTGCCCAAAAACATTGAAAAGCCAGCACCGGCCATTCTTTACGTTTGTGGACACTCCAACAACAAAAAGGATGGCATCTCTTATGGCAACAAAGTCGGCTATCAGCATCATGGCATCTGGTATGCCCAGAACGGCTATGTCTGCCTGACGATCGATACCATTCAGCTCGGTGAATTCCAGGGGGTTCATCACGGCACCTACAGCAAAGGGATGTGGTGGTGGAACGCCCGCGGCTACACCCCGGCTGGCGTTGAAGCCTGGAATGGAATCCGCAGTATCGATTACCTGCAGTCTCTCCCCGAAGTCGATCCCGAACGCATCGGCGTTACCGGACGTAGTGGAGGCGGAGCCTACTCCTGGTGGATTGCCGCTCTCGATAAACGGATCAAAGCAGCCGTCCCGGTCGCGGGTATCACCTCGATGCGAAATCATATCGTCGACGACTGCATCGAAGGCCATTGCGACTGCATGTTCCAGGTCAACTCCGAAGCCTGGGACTTTCCCATGATCTCCGCTT
>TARA_R100000789_G_scaffold99945_1_pt1 | contig 10907 bp, 10 predicted proteins | sample TARA_R100000789 | Tara Oceans TARA_R100000789 (sample SAMEA2623403) | marine metagenome | biome: marine biome (ENVO:00000447); feature: mesopelagic zone (ENVO:00000213); material: "saline water (ENVO:00002010), including plankton (ENVO:xxxxxxxx)" | depth 450 m | reverse complement strand
ATTGAATCAGCAGTTCAGACTTCGATCAAGAAAGAGCTTTTCAGCCAAATAGGCCCGAAGCTGCCTTTCGCCCTTTGGTTACGCGCCGCATTGCAGCTTCACCGGACCGGCCATTCGCCGCAGCAGCAAATTTGAGCTGCTTGTGAACAGGAAGTGTCCGATACATTTCTGACATTCTTGCATCGCGCGCCATCCTTCATCCCAATGGAAAATATTGGCTTCGAAGGGCATCTCACGAATCTGGCGCCTGACCTTCTCTGACTTGGTGAAAACGAGTTTGAGCCTGCGAAAACGACAGCAGACGTTGAGTCCTTTCATCCCAGAGATGCAGTCGTGCGTTCCCAAGGCTTTCCCTGATCGTCATCCGATTGCCGTCGGCAAGTTCCGCGTGATCGCGCAGCACCTCGGTCAGTCGATAGAACGGAATACGGCTATAAAGGTGATGGACATGGTGAATTCCGATATTGGCGCTCAGCCATTGCAGCAACGGCGGAAGCACGTAATGCGAACTGCCTCGAAGAGCGGCGTCATGCAGTTGCCAGTCTTCTTCGACGTCCCAATGCGTGTCCTCGAATTGATGCTGCACGTAAAAGAGCCACATCCCCGCGGTTGCCGCCAGAAGTGTCGTGGGCAGGAAGATCAGCAGGATCGGCATCAAGCCGCCAAAATACATGATGATCAGCAACCCAACAAGGATAGCTGCATTGGTGGCCATGGCACTGACCCAATACCGGGCGCTGGCCATAAGGCCCAAAGGCAAGCGATTTTGAAACAGGAACAGGTATCCCGGGCCGAAACCAAATAACACTATGGGGTTTCGGTAAAGCCGGTACATCAAGCGGTTGAGCGGCGTCAGATCCTGGTACTCCGCGACCGTCAATGTGTGAATATCGCCAATTCCGCGCCGCCCGAGGTTCCCGGAGGAGCTGTGGTGAATTGAATGCGTTCGCCGCCAGACATCATAGGGCGTCAGGGTCAGCACGCCCAGCACCCGCCCGAGCCAATCGCCGACAGTCCGATTCTTGAAAAACGCCCCGTGCCCGCAGTCGTGCTGGATGGCAAAAAGGCGCAAAAGAAAGGCTGCATTGACCAAGGAAATTGCGAAGGTAAGCCAGTAACTGACCGACAAAGACCACCACGCGATGCTCCACAAAAGAAGGAAAGGTCCGACGGTGACTGCAAGTTCGTACGCGCTGCGATAAGAGCTGGGTTCGCGGTAGTTTGAAAGTATCTTGACCCAGTCTTTCGGCGCGCGCGATTCTTGGGGTTGCTCAGAATTCTCAGAATTGTCGAACATAAACCTGCTTTTCTCAATGCCGACTGGCCTCCTATACCATGAAGGCCCCGCAGGAAAGGGTGGTGCCTCGGGGGATGGTGTAGCAGGCCGCGCGCGAAGCCATTGGCGCAGCGCGCGGCGCGGCTGGCGGCCACCGCGCTTCTTCGTAGTCTGAGGTTGTTCAAAGACCGATGACAATGAAGGAGAGCACGATGTCCGAGACCATGATCGACCTTCCAGGGGTGGTAATCCTCCCGATTATAACGGGATTTGGTCGTAGAACTTACGCAGCCATTTTCAGCTTCATTGCGGGTGTGAAGCCGCCAATGCCCATGCTGGTTGCTCGTTTTTGTACGTCCAGAGCCATTCTGTAGCTTGGCCTTGTGCCTCCTAAATCGTTTCAAAGATATACTGTGCTCAAAGCCCCTAAATCTCGTCCAAATTTGTGTAGAGCCCGTCCAAAAGCCCGGACAGCCCAGCCCTGAACGGGGACGATTTAGGTAGCTCAGCACAACCCCAAAGCCTGCGCGCAAAGCTGGATCAGACTTCGGATTCAGGTGAAAAGCAAGCAGCAGACTTTCAAGTGCAGCATTCGTCGAATTGGGCTCTCTGCTACCCTTCTCCGTTTCGCAGTAGCATGACCGGCCTACCCACGTCACGTCGTTACGGAACGGCCCTCAGCGGCCTAAGAGAGTGACGGTTTTCGCCGCAGCGCTGCGTCGCCAGACCGACCGTTCATGCGTTCCGGCACCCAGAGGTGGATCAACAACCATTATGTCATCCGGAAAAGGGCGCGTCGGCCGATTTATCAGTCCCTCGAAGTCGACGCCAAAATGTTCGAGGCTTCGATCAGGCCGTCCCATACGATGTCCAGCGCCGCATTAAGTGAGAGGTTTTCCTCATTGTTCCACAGGAAAATCGCCCGCCCTATCGCACCAGTCATTGCACTGGCGAGCGCGCCAGCGGCTTGACGATTGTGAACGCGCTTGCACAAACAATCCGTGAGTTCTCTGCGTTGCATCATTAGGATTCCATCGAGGATGCCGCGCGCCTTCTCGTTTGATTGCAGAACGCCCCCAATCTTCCTGATGATGGGCTCATCCCTGACCAAATACTCCATGTAGCGGTCCAGAAACCGTTTGGCATCTTCCGCCAGGGTGCCGACGCCTGCGCATAACGCCTCCTTATCTGTCTCCCGGAAGGGCGGCGGAGCGCCAACAGCGGCGGCTTCCTTGTTTGTGTAATAATTGAAGAAGGTTCGCGTGCTGACGCCTGCCAACTCGGCGATCTCTTCGGTGGTGACCTTATCCAGCCCGTGCTGAACCGCCAGTTCCAGTGTTGCCATCTGAATATCGCGGGCGGTCTGTTGCCTTCGTCTCTCTCGTAACGAAACTGTCATTTTCCACATTCTTGCATAGTGTGCAATGTTTGCGTATCAGGCATCAAAATCGCCGGATAGTCAAGGATCGAGAATCGAATGAAAGTCAGCGTTTGGAAAATGATGGGTGCGGTTCTCGCGCTGACGGGGTCTGCGACGATTGCAAATGCGCAATTCGGTCCGCCGGGTGGCATGGACATGGGGCCGCTAGAGGTCGGTGTCGTTGAACTGACACTGCAAGAGGTCCCGCGTGTTGTGACCTCGCCGGGTCGAGCTGTCGCGTTTCAGGAAGTTGCGGTGCGCCCGCGTGTGGGCGGCGTTATCGAAGAGGTTCTTTATACACCGGATCAGCTTCTTCAGGTTGGCGACCCGCTGTTCCGGATCGACGATTCCGCTTATGTTGCGGCAGAGGCCACGGCGCGGGCGAATGTGGCGATGGCCGAGGCGAACCTCGCGGTGACGCAGTCCGCCTATGATCGCGCTGAGCAGTTGGCCGGTCGCGGCTATACAGAGGCCGAGGTTGAAGCCGCGCGCGCAAGTCTGGCCGAGGCCAAGGCGACGCTGGACGCGGCGCAGGCTGCGCTGGACTATGCACAAATCGAACTGTCATGGACCACGGTGAAAAGTCCGATTGCCGGGCGTGCCGATGTTGCGACCGTGTCTGTTGGTGATCTTGTGACTGCGGGGCAGGCTGACGCCTTGACCACTATCGTACAGGCCGATCCGATCTATGTGGACACGGTAGAGGCCAGCGCGCGCATTCTGTCGGTCCGCAAGGGCATTGCCGAAGGCGCGCTCAAGCAGAACGACGCACTTGAGGCGACCTTGATGCTTGAAAACGAAGAGGTGTTTCGAGGTGTTGGCAAGTTGGTCACCGCCGGCAACACGGTCTCGACCACGACCGGCACCGTGACCATCCGGTTCAAATTTGACAATCCCGATCATGTGGTCATCCCAGGGATGTTCGTGCGGGGGGAGGTTGTGATCGGCACGATGCAGGCTTTTCTCGTACCGCAACGGGCGGCCACGCGGGGAAACTCGGGCAAGTTGACGGCCTATATCGTGGGTGAAGACGGCACCGCGCAGCAGGTCACACTGGAAGACGACGGCAGCTATGAGAACGCATGGATCGTGCGCTCGGGGTTGAGCGAGGGCGATCGGCTGATCGTGGACGGGCTGTCCTCGCTCCGGCCGGGACAGGCCGTGACGCCGGTCGCCGCGATCATTGATGACAACGGCATCGCGCGCAACGCCGACACCCCCGCCGTGGAGGACTGATACATGGCCGCGTTCTTCATTCACCGCCCGGTGTTCGCCTGGGTGCTGGCAATCGCGACCATGCTGTTGGGCGCCTATAGCATGACCAACCTGCCGATTTCGCAGTATCCTGACATCGCGCCGACAACGGTGCGGATCTCTGCCACTTACAGCGGCGCCTCGGCCGAGACGGTTGAACACTCGGTTACCGCGGTGATCGAAGACGGGCTGACCGGGCTGGATGGGCTGACCTATATGACCTCTTCGTCCAGCGAGGGGGCCGCCAGCGTCTCACTCACGTTTGATGATACCATCGACCCCGATTTGGCGCAGGTCCAAGTGCAGAACAAGCTGCAACTCGTCGAGTCGCAACTACCGGACGCGGTCACCAGCCGGGGTGTGTCCGTCACCCGCTCGACCAGTTCCATCCTTTTGGTCGGTGCCTTGGTCAGCGAGGATGACACTTATACCACGCTTGAACTGGGTGATATTCTGAGCAGCACCATCCAGGATGCGGTTCAACGCACCGAAGGTGTCGGGTCGATCAACATTTTCGGCACTGAATACGCGATGCGGATCTGGCTGAATCCGGAGCGGTTGTATCAATATCAACTGACCTCCGCCGATGTGACCTCGGCTGTTGCGCAGCAGAACACAAATGTCACCGTTGGCAGTCTGGGCGATCAACCGGTCATCAAGGGTCAGCAATTCACCGTCTCGTTGTCGGCACAGTCGCAGCTTGGGACGGTCGAGGATTTCCAGTCGATCCTGCTAAAGACCGCAGCGGACGGCTCGGCGATCTACCTCGGCGATGTGGCCACGGTCGAACTGGCAGCAGAGGATTTTGGCAGCATCAGCCGTTTCAATGGTCATTCGGCAGCGGGCTTTGCTGTCAACCTGTCCACCGGGGCCAATGCGGTCGACACCGCAGAGCGGGTCCGTGCGGTGATGGACGGGCTGGCGTCGGCTTTGCCTGAAGGGGTGAGCATCGAATACCCCTATGACACCTCGCCTTTTGTCGAGGATTCCATCGACCAGGTATATGAGACGCTGATCGAGGCCATTGTGCTCGTGTTCCTCGTCATCTTCGTTTTCCTGCAAAGCTGGCGCGCGACGCTCATCCCGACGATTGCCGTGCCGGTGGTGTTGCTGGGTACTTTCGGCGTGATCTCGGCCTTTGGCATGTCGATCAATACCCTGACGATGTTCGCGCTGGTACTGGCCATCGGCCTACTGGTCGATGACGCCATCGTCGTGGTCGAGAACGTCGAGCGGGTGATGGAGGAAGAGGGTCTGGACGCAAAGGCCGCCACGGAAAAGAGCATGGGCGAGATTTCGACCGCACTGGTCGGGATCGTGATGGTTCTGTCGGCGGTGTTTCTGCCGATGGCCTTCCTGAGCGGGTCGACCGGGGTGATCTACAAGCAGTTCTCGGTCACGATCATCTCGGCGATGGTGCTGTCGCTGTTTGTGGCACTGATCCTGACGCCCGCGATGTGCGCGCAGCTTCTCAAACCCAATCATGGCAAGGCCCCGGTGGCGCCGCTGCGCTGGTTCAACACGGGGCTGGACCGGCTGACCGGCGGCTATGGCGGCACGGTCGGACGGCTCGCGCTGCGCCCCTTTCGCATGGTTTTGGTTTTGGGGTTGGTGGGGGCCAGTGCTTATTGGGTCTATGACCGCCTCCCCAGCTCGTTTCTGCCGACCGAGGATCAGGGCGTTCTGATGGCGATGGTCGAACTGCCGCAAGGTTCGACCGTTCAGCAGACGCAATACACGATCGAGCAAATCGAAGACTACCTGCTGACCGAAGAATCCGCGGTTGTGGATGGGGTTTTCGCCAACGTCGGGTTCAGCTTCGCCGGGTCGGGCCAAAATTATGGCGTCATGTTCATCAAGCTCAAGGACTACGAAGAACGCCCAGATGACGATGCTGCTGATCTGTTGGCGAGAGCGAATGGCCGGTTCTTCCAATCCCGCCTTGGCAGCATCTTTGTGCTGCAGCCGCCCGCCATTCAGGGGCTGGGCACCACGTCTGGGTTCTCGATGTATCTTGTGGATCAATCCGGCGGGGGGCAGGACGCCTTGAGCGCGGCGGCAGATCAGCTTGTTGCGCTGGGCAATCAGGACGGGCGGGTGACCAACCTGCGCGGCAATGATGCCGCCACCGAGCCCGCCCTTAAACTGCGGATAGACCAGCAAAGGGCCGAGGCCTTGGGCGTTTCGCTCTCCGATGTGAACACCATGCTGTCCACAGTTTTTTCGGGCTCTTATGTAAACGACTTTCCGCTTGGCAACGCACTGCGCGAGGTGATCGTTCAGGGCGGCGCAGAATGGCGGATGCAGCCTTCGGATATTGATCACTGGTATGTGCGCAATGCCACGTCCGAGATGGTGCCGCTCTCTGCCTTCATGAGCCAGGAATGGGAAATTATCACCCCGCAGTTGGCCCGTTACGGTGGCACCCGCGCGCTGGAAATCTCGGGCGAAGCGGCAGCGGGCGTCAGTTCGGGCGACGCCATGGACCTGATGGAAGAATTGGCCTCGCAACTCGACGGTTCCTATGCTGCCGCATGGACCGGCCTCAGCTACCAGGAGCGTCTGTCCGGCGATCAAGAGGCCGTCCTCTACGCGATTTCGGCGCTGGTGGTCTTTCTTTGCCTTGCCGCGCTCTACGAAAGCTGGGCGGTGCCCTTCGCGGTGATGCTGTCGGTTCCGGTCGGCATTCTGGGCGCATTGGTGACGACTTGGTACTTTGGTCAGGCGAATGACGTCTATTTCAAGGTGGGCTTGCTGACCACAATCGGCCTGGCCGCACGAAACGCCATCCTGATCGTCGAATTTGCGGAATCCCTGCGCGCCAAGGGTCAGAGCCTGATGGAGGCGACAACCACGGCGGCGTGTCAGCGTCTGCGTCCGATCCTGATGACTTCGCTGGCCTTTGGCTTCGGCATCCTGCCGCTGGTGCTAGCCTCTGGCGCGGGGGCCAATGCGCAAAAATCCATCGGCACGGGGATGCTTGGTGGGATCATCTTCTCAGCGGTCATCGGCATCGTGATGGTTCCGGTCTTCTATGTCGCAGTCATCAGAACCACGGAGATGTTCCGTATTCGAAAGGAAGCCGTGCAATGAAACCGCAATATCTCATCCTGAGCCTGCTTCTGGCCGGCTGTGCGGTCGGACCGGACTATCAACGACCCGAAGTCGCCCTGCAAACCCGCTTTGTCGAGGGCAACGCCGCCTCCATCGGTGCGGTCGCGACACAGCAATGGTGGCTGGACTACAAGGATCCGGTCCTGACCGGGCTGGTGTCGCGCGGTCTGGCGCAGAACCTTGATGTGATGGCCGCGACAGAGGCGATCCGGCAGGCGCAGGCGAATCTGCGCATGACCGGGGTCAACTCTGCCGTCGACGGCGCGTTGACAGCACAGCGCACGACATCCGGCGGCGATGCCATTGATGGCACTGTCACCACCAACAGCAGCTCATTGGGGGCGGCACTGGTGCTCGACTTCTTTGGCGGTCTCCAGCGAGAACGCGAGGCGGCAAAGGCGTCATTGACAGCCGCGCGAGCAGAGGCGGAAACCGTCCGTCTGGCGTGGCTTGCCGAACTGCTGTCAGCCTATTCCGACGCGCGCTATTACCAAGAGGTGTTGGCGCTGACCCGCACGACGGTTAAAACGCGCGAAGAAACGGTCGAGATTACGCGCGGTCAGTACGACGCCGGGGCGGCGACGGAATATGAACTGGCCGAGGCGCAAGCGCTGCTTTCGGCCGCGCGCGCCAGCCTGCCGCAATACGCGGCGCTGTTCGACGCCAATATTTATGCAATTGCTACGCTGCTCAACGAACCTGCGGCGCCGATCCTGACGCAGCTGCAAAAGGGTGCGCCGCAACTCACCACCCCCGGCGGCGCAAAGACCGGCGTGCCTGCGGATCTGTTGCGCAACCGCCCCGATGTGCGCAGTGCCGAGGCCGATCTTGCCGCTGCGGTGGCCGAGGTTGGTGTGGCCGAGGCCGCGCTCTATCCGTCGCTGTCGCTGACCGGCACGGTCAGCCGCTCCGAAATCACCGACAGCTGGAGCTTTGGGCCGCAATTGTCACTGCCGGTGTTCAACCAAGGGGCACTACGGGCGGGCCGCGATGCCCAGATTTCTGCCGCCAGACAGGCCGAGATCGCATGGCGTGGCGCGGTCGCTTCGGCTGTCGAGGATGTGCAGGTCGCGCAATCCAACCTGACCCGCTATCGGCAGCGCGCGTCTTTATTGCAGACGGCGGCCCGCGATTACGACCGCGCGCTTGATCTGGCGCGGCAAAACTATCGAAGCGGGGCGATCACGTTATTGAACCTGCTCGAAACCGATCGCAACGCCAATACGGCAAGGATTTCAGCAGCGGCGGCGGTGAATGACGCCGCGAAAGCCTGGGCCACACTGAAGATTGCCACAGGCGCGGGCTCTGCCGCTCCTGAACCATTGAGCAATTGACCGGCCCGCGATAACGCCTGATCGGATGGTAGACTGGCCAGACAACGAACTTGGGTAGTGAAGGACCTGATAACCTATGAAACATACTGGAAAAGTCGCTCTTTTGGTTGCCGTCATCGGCGGCCTTTGTGCGGCACTGATACTGTTTGGCGGACGTCTGGGGCTGTGGCTGCCGGTCACCGGCTTCGGGCTCTATCGCAGCTACTTCAACCCGCTGGCGATGATCATCGCCGCGGTCGGTTTGATCTCGTTGGTCATCCATATTGTGCGTAAGGAACGTGGTGGAATGCTGGCGGGCGGGATTGCGGCGGTTGTCGGCCTCGCTCTTCTTGCGCCGTTGGCCGCCTCCACGCTCAACCCGACGCCGCGCGCCGCACCGATCCACGACATTTCGACCAATACCGCAAGTCCGCCCTTGTTCGAGGTGCTGGATGAAACGCGCGAAGGTGCCAGCAATACGCTCGACTACGGCGGGGCGGAAGTGGCCGAGATGCAGGCCAATGCTTATCCTGATATTGCGCCCCTCGAGACAGAGTTGCCTGCGGATGCTGCATTTCAGCGCGCGCTGGAGGTTGCACAGGACATGGGGTGGGAAATTGTTGCCTCTGACGCGGAGCGTCTTCGGTTTGAGGCCACTGCCCGCACGTCTGTCTTTTACTTTGCCGATGACGTTGTTGTTGTCGTGACAGCCCAAGGCGACGGAAGCCGGGTCGACATGCGTAGCGTATCGCGAGTGGGCCGCAGCGACCAAGGTGTGAACGCTGCGCGCATCCGGGATTTCCAACAACGCTTTGGCGCATAGACCAAGTGGCAGAGCGAAAACTCTGCGGCCCGCTCACGGGCCGCGGAGATTGCGGATACGAGCTTGAAAACGGCCCATCGCTGAGACACCAGAAATGGCCAATATTCGCTGCCGTACCGGTAAGGCGGGCTGGCGCAACAGGGCCTTGCAATACAAATGGACCCTTCTGGCGATCCTAAACTGCCAGATAGGACAGGGTACGGCCTCATCGCTTTTGGTGTCCATCTGGAAAATCCCTGTCGATGAGGCGCAAGCATGACCCTCCGGATTGAAAGTGCACCCGAGCCCCATCAAGAAAGGACTACTCATGAAAAATAGAACTTCTGTTTACACTGTATCATTCGCCGCAGCGTTGAGCTTTGCCCTACCGCAAACCCTTCTGGCCGAAGCGCCGAGCATCCAGACCGTCGGGCCGATTATCCACCTTGCCGATAACCTAGGTGAAGAGGCCAGTCTCGGCTGGTGCATCGACACTGAAGGGCGTGGCGAAAGCGACCGGCTGCACACCCATTCCTGCAAGCCGACCGGAGACGACGTGTTGTTTTCCTTTGCGCCCGAGACCGGCATGATCAAATCGGCGACCTATGCCGACAAATGCATGGCCTACAATGCGCCAGACGATGCAGAGAATCCCTTTGGCCTGATCGCCTGCGACGCTGCCGATGAGACGCAACTGTTCACCTATGACGAGACCACGTTGGAGATCCGTCTGGCCGCGGACGCGGCGCAATGCGTGACCGTCGCGCCAACCATCGACGACGCCGGCCCCTTCCAATCGCGCGATCTTCTTGTCGCGGCCTGCGCCGAGCTGGAGCCGGCCTTCAAGCAGTGGGTCATTCGCGACTAATCTGAACACGCGCGCTGCCGGGATCTAAGGTGGTGGACAGGACTCCCCGTGTTTTTCCACTTCCCGACATGTCCGGTCGGGATACCTTGTAGGCCTTGGTCTTGCGGCATTCGCGGGCGAACTCGCGTGCTTCCTCGTGGGGTTCTCGGGTGACGTATCGGGCCTCCGCTTTCGGGCAGCAGATTTCTTTGGATGGACAGGCTTGGCATGTCGCCTTCAAGGCACGATATTTCTTCCGCCCTCCGGTGTCCTGCCCCCGGTTCGGATCGGAGTAGTTCCGGCGATATTGCTTGAGGGCGTGACCCTCGGGGCAGATGTATTGATCATTCGCCTCGTCCCATTCGAAGTCGGACCTGGACCAGGTGCCATCGGTCCGCTCTGATTTGTCGATGACAGGGATGAAGGGGATGATGCTGCGCTTCTCGACCAGCCATCCAAGGTTCTCGGCATTGCCGTAGGCGGTGTCCACTGCCCGGCAGTGCATCGCGCAGCGATGTCACGAGAGGGGCAGTCAGCCAATCCGGTCTGATCCCGAACCGTTTCTCGGTTCTGTCGAGCATCGTGCGCGACGCCCCAACCTCAGCCTGCCGGATTGCCCGTGTCGCCTCAACATCCATGATGACCGAGCTCTTGGTGTCGATCAGGTAGTTGGTCGCATAGGCAAAATACGGGCGGCTTTCCTAGGCGCGGGTCCATTGCGCAGCCGGATCGGACCTGGTCACGACTTCGGCTGGACCGGTGATGCGGCTCCGAAGGCGGCATCGTCGAGTGTTTCCAGATATTCGCGTGCCGCCCGGTTTCCGGCCTCGCGCGCGACCTCCGGGTTCCAGTCTTCGGCCGCAATCGACCGGACCTTATTG
>TARA_R100000789_G_scaffold8667_3_pt1 | contig 10919 bp, 10 predicted proteins | sample TARA_R100000789 | Tara Oceans TARA_R100000789 (sample SAMEA2623403) | marine metagenome | biome: marine biome (ENVO:00000447); feature: mesopelagic zone (ENVO:00000213); material: "saline water (ENVO:00002010), including plankton (ENVO:xxxxxxxx)" | depth 450 m | reverse complement strand
GATTGCGGTAGGCGACCATGTCCAGATCGTCGAGCTTGTCCAAGCGGACTTTGTGCTTCTTGCGTTCGATGTCGGCTTCGTCTTCCTTTATGTCGATGATGATCGGATCGAGCTTGGTGACTCCGTCCTTGCGACGAAACTGGACGATGCCACGAAGCTGGTCACGGATTTCTTCGAGATCACCCACGGTGACTTCATCCCAAAACTCGTCGCTCTTGACGCGTTCAATGACTGGCAGCTTGACCTTCACTTGCGAGAGATTGATCCGTATCGGATTTGTCGGGAAGCCTGCCTCCGAGAATGGACATAAGCTTTTCGCATCGCGAACGCGAACTGTTCGCAGCCAAAGCACGCAAATCGGAATGACCAATCCACTGGACGAGTAATTTCTTTTGAGACATGGCACCATTCTGTTTGTTGAAGCACAAACAAACTTGTACCACAGTATACCATGATAGGCAATCATTACAGTCCTGTAAATTCAACGCGTAAGAGCAGAGGATCAAGCCGTTGAATTCGAACGCGTTTCTTCAAGTGACTGCGGCGGATAGCACATACCTCCCCAGTCTTCTTCAACCCCTCGCTGAGCCCAGATCAGCAGGAAGGAACGAATCAGAGGATCGAACAGTTCGGTACAGAGTTGAATAGCACTGCGGTTCAACTGACTATCGTAAGTTGCCGCTCCATGCACGATCTGGCATCGCAAAAAATAGATCCGCTCGACAACCCGATCTAGAATTAACGCCCAGTTACCCATCAAATACCAGGTGCGGGCTTCGTGTAGAGTTTTCCTGGAACGATTCGCTTGCTGGGGGCATGGTTCCTTCCAGAAATACCTGCTCAAAAACGGGTCTTCCAAAATCGACATCACCAGAGACTTTTGCTCGTTCAGCGTATTGATGATAATCTCCTGCTGATCGAGCTTGAGCATACGGTCGAGAAAGTCTTTCCAGCTTTTCAGATCCCCAACCGGTTCCTGTCTCAGAGAATCCCACTGACCATAAAGTGCATTCATGGCGATCCACTGAGACATGAGGGTAATATCGAGGTCACTGCCGATCGGTGTTTCTTCCGAACGTTGCAACCAGCTGCAGGCCCGATGAAAGCGTACGTTTGTCGGATGCTCCGGATGCAGAGCAGCCAGACGTTCTTTATGAGGCTTCCACATGCGGCGGAGTTCGCGGACTGTCATTGTCGTCGCAGTCATCTCAATTGGCCCTCACGTCACTGTGTCAGAAAATCATATGACTTCACTCTGAATCCCGGGAATCGGCAGATGTGAACAGCATACACCGATTCCAGTCGAAAGCCAGTTTTGAGTCCGTCGATTTTCAAATTTGTCGTGGATGCTTAATCTGGACTACCTATGGTTTATAAGAAAGGAAAGGAGTAAGCCCCTGTTTCCTTGCGACCATGACGGTGGGGATTAGCCAATGGATTGCATATCGTCGTCTGCTCTTCGACCTGTCTTTTGCACCCCGACGAATACTGACAGGACAACCGCCCATCAATTACCACATTGTGACTGGATTGCCATACGAACCGGAGAGTCGCTTCTGTGTCTCAACATGCTATAAGCGATATGAAGAAGTGACTATATTATGAATTTCTGGTTTGCCCAAGACTGAAGAGTAGTAGTATCGGACCTCTTCAAGAAGTGATATTCATTTGAATGATTTTACCGCAGCAAGTGAGCATTATGGTTCTATTCAAAACACGCAAGTCATGTGAAGATGCCTTACGCTCGCTCTATCGTTACCTTGACGAGCGACGACAGCCGGAAGATGTGAAGAAAGACCTTATGAGCATCCTCGATTGTACTGCTGACGAACGTCGGTTTCTGGACAAAGCTGCAAAGTCACGTCATGAAGAACACTGGTCATCGATGAGCAGCGATTTTTCTCGCCAAGTTAACCTGGGCAGGCAGTTAAAGGTCGCCGAGCAATTGTTCGGCCATTCAGTTTCTTTCTCACCCGATGATCTTGTTCAAATTGAGCAGTGGATCATAAACGCCGAGCAGTCCATTGGTAAGGTATTCCTCCTGGCGTTGGATATTCTAATGGTTCATCTGTTTTGCCTCAGGGCAATAAAAAAAGCTGCAGCCTTTCCGGTTAGGAAAAACTGCGGCTTCGTTCACAGTGGAATAGTTCACTCCAGCTTCGTTAGGGGATCTGTCTCATGTAGTGATATCTTTGCTCTATTAAGTTCAAATGTCAACAGTTGAATTGATGAGAGATCAAAATCACTACTTCAAATCATCTGAATATTATTCCTTGATCAACAGCCCCGTAAAGCAATTCTTGTTTCATAGGGGTAGATTGAGGAACTGAATAAGGTTCACATGGACAAGGAGGGCAGCTAACCCAGACTTGAACACACTCACAACAACCAGTCCATGGGTTTGTTACCGGAACTGTCTTCCAATAACCAGACTGTTGAGTACGTTGAACATAATTAGTAGGGAACTTATCTACAGAAACTCCTTTTGCATCCTTAGAAGAAACTGATCCAAGCAATGGTTGTCCAAAGGTGAAATTCTCTTTAGGAATTCGATATAGGGTTCCATCAATCCATACCGTTGCCTCAATGTCATCATTTTCAGAAACTGATTTTATAAAATCCATCTCGTTTGGGATATAGCTTTCCCCATTGTAAATCAGCTGAAAGTTCTTATTCTCTTGAGACTTATTTCGGAACCAAACGCTATCACACTCAACTGGCTTGCCATCAAAGATGATTTTCAATTCAACCGAATTGGTATTTCCAAATGCCGTCGTTAATGTGATGAATGCGGCGACGATTACTTCGTTCATTGACTATCTTTCAAGTTCGGATCTACAACTTTCAAAAAGTAGACTCCGTTCTTGAATCTTGCCAATACCTCTTCCTGAGTCGCGGAATATTTATTCAACGACTCTTTTGTAGGTTTAAGCAAAAAAAGACAATGAAATACTTCTCCATCCTGTATTCCTTCATTGTTTATCAATTCAAATGGCAGTGCTGTTTCGAACTGATACGATACGGGAAATTGCTCCGAAACTCTTGGTGGGGCAAACGGGCTTCGTCCAGGATCAATCACATTCTCAACATGCCAACCATCATTAATTAGGAGATGTGAGATCTGAGCCTTAAGTAGAAGCGAGTTCCCACAATTCGCATCAACAACTTTGATGTTGAGAGAAAGACGTACCCCATTGTCTCCACTCCCAAACGAATATGGTTGAACGTCTTCAGGCTGCAATTCATGAGCATACCACGGAAGTGATCTGGTGTGTGCGGCCCATGCACTGGTACTGGAAATAATCGCCAGGAGCAAGCAAATGAATCTGGCAGAAATTACGGTCATTTTGGAACAAAGGAAGGGTACTGCTGGATTTTTTCTTCTCATAATCTTACTCAACTTAACTTTTTCAGATTTTTCAGAGGTAATTACCAGCACCCATCCGATTGCAACATATGCAGTCAGCAGATATATCAGAATTCCAACAAATTCATTCCATCCGTCAGAGGGATGCGAAATATAGTAGGGTTTGTCACTTACGGCAATCGAACTTTTTCCAACCTTTAAAACAGGACTTTTGGGACTGGCTGTAATGCCGATCGCTGCTAAATAAGCAGCTGTTTCCAGAATTACAAACTGAAGCAACCACTGCACGTAGCTGGTTCTGTCGTCTTCTCCAAATGCTTCCTGAGAAGGATAAAAAAAGTAAATCATCTCTTTACAAAACAGCGTAAGTACAAGAAGACCGGGGCCAAATATCAAGAATATTAGTAGTTCTCCCCATTCACTCACTTGCTGCCCTCATATGAATTAGTAGACATTAATACTGAATGGTGGACAAAGTATTATCAATCAAAAAAAGTCGTTCCTGCCTCAAATTTAATTGAATCGGTGCGAGTGACGTTACTACCGTCAAAATCGGAAAATGAGGAATACTCATCAGGACCTATTATGACTTGGAATACTCAAGACGGTAAGCGAACTCTGGTTGGTTCAGAAGCAAGAATTTTCAAAGAATCTCTGAAAATAATTGCTGATCAGATCATTGAAGAAGAGATCACAGAGTCATTTGACCAATGGGAATTTGGGATTCCTCGATTCGACGATCTCAATCCCTTTAGTCGTCTGGCACTTCTAGCTGAAGTCGGACAGGGATTGTTGAGAGAATCGAAAACATGCCCTGAGCTAAACGCCATCAACGAATCTACCATCGCTGCTATTTATGAAAACATCAACCATCAAATCGATTTTGAAATTGACGAAATCGATGAAAGAGAACCTGCTGAATGGTATTACTGGCGACAATTGATCATTGATGTCATTAATGAAGCTGGCGAAGAAAACATCGGAGGAGCAATTCCTGATCTGAAATCTTCTGAACATTATGAATGGGATGAAATTGTCGAATGCCTCTCAGAGCGTATTCTCTGGGATACAGATTTTATGATGGCAGATCCTGTATATTCACAAGAAATGATTGAGCAGTATGGTGAGCCAGATGGTTATTTCCAGAGAATGGCTCCCTATCCTGAACCAACCCGACTGATCTTGCTACGAAACGCGATTGAAGATTTGTGCAAACCAGAAAAGTAATAAAGAGCCCAGCCCCTATTGCCCACGTTTATCGAGTAAACGAAGTCCTCGCATTTCTCGATGATGAGATGAAAGGCATATTGCTGAGCCCTACGGACCTGGACACAATGGTCACAAGTTTCGGGGAGTGCGACTGGGCCGTGATGTTTATTCTGGCTCGGGGCGGAAAACGCCACGCCGAACTTCGCTGGAATCGGATGCAGAACATGTGCATCCGATTAAAAACCTCCATTGATTACCAACAGCCGTTTCCTGAATCGGACTATCTCGGCTGGCAAAACGAATACGACGAAAACGTGGTCGATCAATCTCAGAGCTGGACGGGGTTGATGGACCCGAATGAGCTCTGGAACGACAGCGACTTTTACGAGGAGGATCCCCACACATTTCTGGAGTTCAACGCATGAGCAATCACGATCGTTTTATCAGACAGGCTGATCTCGTCCCGCGGGAGCGACTGCAAGCTTTGCAGGTGAGTGTAATCGGTGTCGGAGCGATCGGGCGGCAGGTTGCTCTGCAACTGGCAGCCCTGGGAGTCCCTCAACTCCAGCTTATTGATTTTGATCAGGTCGAGCCGACCAACATCACGACACAGGGCTACGACCATCAGGATCTGGGGCAACTCAAAGTCGAGGCCACCGCCCGGAGAATCCAGCTGCTCGATCCCACGATCACCGTGACGACGATTACCGACCGCTTCCGCTCCCGCATGGAGGTCGGGACGGTTGTCTTCTGCTGCGTTGATCGAATCAGCACCCGGGAATCAATCTGGCGATCGCTGCAGGATCGCTGCGATTTCTGGTGTGATGGCCGCATGCTCGGGGAAACTCTGCGAATCCTGACGTCCTCGGATCCGAAGTCCCGGCAGCATTATAATGGTACGCTCTTCAAACAGTCGGAAGCTCAATCCGGCCAGTGCACCTCTCGGAGCACCATCTACACCGCCAACATCGCTGGAGGGCTGATGCTGCATCAGTTCAGTCGGTGGGTGAGATCTGGCAATGCCGAAATGGATCTCACTTTGAATTTATTAGCCAGTGAAATATCACTATGTATATAGTGGAATTTTGATAAAAATCTCAAAGCTCTTCCAAAACATAATGTTTTATGACTTTTCATTTCAAATGTGGTTTTTAAGAGTGATTGCTGCAGAGCAATTTGGAAGTAAAAGGATTTTATACTTCAAACTGCCAGCAGAACGTCATGGGAAATGGGGGAAACATGAGGTCTTCCGTTTTTTCATTACTGAGAGGTTTGCGAAACTTTCGCCTGAGAGTAAATGCGTATAACTCGTGTGCTTTGGAAAGCCAGAGTCGTTCGAGCCGAATTCCATCGCCCCAAAGGCTCATGCCGGGTTTTTCAATGAGAGGCGTACCGTGAGGAGGTCGCCAGTGGTCAACTCGAAATGATCATCGGTGTGCGAAGGAACGACAGGGAGTTCCCGTTCCCTGAGAAGCTCAAATACGATCTCGATATACGGCTCCGATTTGCGACCGATTACCTTGTCGAAGTGAACGATGAAATTGGTCACTGGGATTACATCAACGGCAGGGCCACCTCCTCGACCTTCCTCTGGACCATGATGGGGCTGCGAGCTCTACTCAAACATCAGCAAGCCCTCGACAAGAAATAAGCTTGTCAGAGGCCTCCAGCTCCCCGCAGAATGAGCTGCAGGCCCTTCGGGCGATATGTTGCTCGTCTCGTCAGGCGACGCTCTGAGAGGCCCAGAATTCGAGTAGGTGAACATAGTACTGAATAATATACTGTACTTTATCCAGTACTGCCGCCTCTTTTTCAATTAGGTTCTCGGAGTCAATTTGATGATGAAATTGAAGTTTAAAGATTTGAACAGGCGGCGGTCTTCAGGCCTGGACTGAAGATCCGCCTACGTTACGTAGTAACGTTAAGTACCTAAAGTTTTTTGTACAGTGTACAGCTTTTTTCAGTCGCGATAATGCATAACATGCTGCGAGAACAGGACTTAAGGTTGTCAATAAGGACTATTGTACACAAATATAAAATATTCCTGATGAGTCGACGTAACTCGTTACGAGACAACGAGATAATTTGTCAATAGCAAAAACTCTCTACCCATACCTAAAGTGTAAGCTGTAAGTGCATGCTGAATATCGAGTTACGTAAAATTAACCCATAAATAGGGCATACCTAAAGTTTATGTCATAACCTGTTGCGACACAACGACTTCGAGTTTTTTGAGAGTAGTAAACCCCCCCATACCTAAAGCGACGAGCACTTAAACTGTTACTGGCAAAGGGTTTAAATTATTTCGACAATTTTCAAAATCGTTTTTCACGTTTTCTGTACACTACTTTTACGATATTCTTGCCAATTTCCCACTTTTTAAGCAAGGACCAAATCCATGACCACGAGAGCCCCGAGAGGGGGATACAACTCCCTGTCTGCTCGACAGGCGATCAGAGATGTCGTCGATGTCGCGAGGCGGATTAAAGATGCTCGGGTGTTTGCCAATGCACACTTGTATCATTTTCAAGAGGAGCTAGACACGGCCCTGCGAGAATTCGATCGAATCTTTCCACAAGGGCCTCAGCCTCCAGTGGTGCATTCCAGTGGAGCGACTGCTCGTAGTACTACCGACTTGAAGAATCCATGCAAAAAAATTACCGCCTTGGCTTAGTCAAACCAATCACTAATCGTTGCATTTCCAAACGATCGCAATCGATTCTTCACAATATTTACTCAAATTCGGAGTTTCAACATGCTCAATTTATGTCTTCATTGCGGAGCGAACCGCGTTGAACGTTCTCAGATCGCAGATTCCAACACACCGGAATCGACCAACACCTGGGTTCCCATTGCCCACCATCGCCTCCTCAATCAGGTCGAAAGGTCACTCGAAGGGTGCGGTCTGATTATTGAATCGCAAGCTCACGCACTCTGGGGTGATGATGCCCGCTATTTTGGATTGCTCGAAGTATTCAACGACCAATCCGTCAATGACTATGGCCTTGTAATTGGACTTCGTAACAGCCACGACAAGACATTCCCAGCCGGGATCGCTGTCGGAGCAGGGGTGTTTGTCTGCGACAACCTTTCATTCAGTGGAGAAATCACCATCGCCCGGAAGCACACCCGCTTTATCGAGCGGGATTTACCTCAACTCGTCAACCGAGCGATTGGTCACCTGGGGGAACTACGACTCCAGCAGGATGAGCGGATTGCTGCCTATCGCCAGCAACGAATCACTGACAAAACGGCTCACGACCTGATGATCCGTGCGGTGGATGCTCAGATTCTGCCCATCACACAAGTCCCCAGACTCGTCCAGGAATGGCGAGAACCGGGACATGAGGAGTTTACCGAAGATGGCAAATCAGTCTGGCGTTGGATGAATGCCTGCACGGAGGCTCTCAAAGGGAGAAACCTCGCCCAGCTCCCCAAACGAACCCAGGCCATGCATGGACTGCTCGATTCCATCTGTGGGATTGCCGTTTAGAAACTGTTCGATTGAAATCAGTTACTGTGAGTTGATTCTCGACACGCAAATTCAGCCTTCGTGGTCAGCCTGTCAAAAAGGTTGACCACGAAGGCATTCCTTTTAGCTATCAGCTCCAAGGCACCAGGGCATCTTTCGAGAACGCCAATGTAAACTCATGTTTCAGTAATCGGAGATAACCTTTGATCCTCGGTTAGCTAGACGGTTGAGTCGTACCTCTAACATCCACTGTGTCACACGATCTCCCCCGGATTCCTCCCACGATGCAGAGAGTTGATCCGGTGCATTTGCTAATGACTTGGACACGAGGTGATTGGCTTATACTTCGCCTATCGGGCAGAACCTGACTACCTCGTCACCTTGAGCCCGGGGAACAGGTCTGCTGACGGGGTGTTGAATTAAGTTCACAATTACTTGAAATAGAACCTTTAGTGTTCGAATTAAGGGTATGGGACTTAAATTTACGGCCTTTTCACATTTTGAATCGTCCTTTTCTATCAATCTCAGTACTTACCGTGATGATCGTCGGTTTGTGGTCAAAGGACCAAGCAAGAGGTCAAAATTAGCATCGCTTTCGTCATTTTTGACCAAACTAACCGTCTTAGTGGTGAATATTGGCTCTCTGAAGGTATTTCGCGTTAAACACTGCATCATTTCGACCTGTCCATGCGGCCAATTTCCATTATTGAGGACACTGATCAGCCCTCAATCGGGCAAAACTGCTTACTCTTTCCCCTCCTGTGCTAATCAGGTTTTGGCCCGATCGGGAACTGCGATTTTCTCGGATGGAATCACAGGCCAGCCGGATATCCTGAGCGGAATAATGTGTCCTGCCTGACTGTTTTAAATCAGATAAAAAAGATCCAATTTGCATGCCTAAAATGGAATCTTGACTGGCTTGGAATTTCCCCCTCAATCCAGCTTGGAAAGCTTGATAAACTAAGCTTCCAACATGTGAGAAAAGTCGGACTACACAAAGTGGATTGAACCCCCAGAAAAGCTCTTGAGCGACAATGGGTATTTCTAATCTCCCATGAGAAGAAACGGCGGGCCAGTCATTCCCCTTCAGCAAGACGGGGCCTTAACTCACTAAGCTGCGATCTCGACTATGGCAATAGGTCATGCCAGGCAGAAAGTGTTTCCAGCAATGACTCAGATTCAAGCCGACTAATTGCAATGGAATTGCTCGATTCACGAAGATGGCAATAACGAATTGAGTTCCCCGATCATTCAGAATCAGAATTCACTTCGCACTAACAGCAGGCAAACCCCATGGATTGTCGAAATGTCGGAGTTAGATCTATCTGAGAGCGTAGGATCATTCCGCGTTTCGGATTCGCTGTCAGCTGGAGATTGGGGATTCATCATTTCAAATCTTAAACTGCGGTCATGCTTTTGTGCGACGGGACTACTGAACTGGTCGTCTTGGCTCTTTTCAGCAGGGGCCTCAATTTCAATTGTGACCTGATTTGACACCAAAGTGTGTGCATGGGCTCGGCCTATTTTGACATGACCTGCTGAACTCTCTTTACTCGTGTAAATCACAAGTCGCCCTGAGACATAGCTCGGGTTAGCAAGCAGTTTGGGATCGGTTTCCACAAGAATGAGATCTCCTGTGTTGATCTCATAGTCACGCTTGAGGACTTTTGCATCGTAAGCCCTCACTTTCCACAGATACCGACTGCTTCCTCCCCACTGGGAAATCATCAACTCGTACCTTCCCGTGAATCGCTCCAGATAATCCTCAGGTCTGCCCGGGAGAGGTTGATCGGTCAGGGGAAGAGAGGTTGACTGGTTGCCATGTTCGATTTCGGCAACTCCCTCGCCAGTGCGGATCCATTCTGCATTTATTCCTGGGTACTTCGACAAAGCCTCCAGAAACTTCGTGCCAGGAGAGTGGATTCCGTACTCGACCTGGTTAACCACACTCGTACTCAAATTCAAATCTCGAGCCATGGCCGCTTTATTGCCGTGCCAGAGCTTATCGAGCAAATACAGCACTCTTTGTGCCTGGGGAGTCAATTTACGATTTTCTGGTCTTTTAAACTTTTTTGCCATTTGAACTTTCATTGAAAATGCGTAAAACATTACAAGCTATTTTAAATTACAATAAGATTACCCGAGGGAGATTACCCTGGCTGATAGGTCGTGAGTGAGCTAGTACAACAAGGTGCACTGAAGGCAATACGCATTGGTCACTTCATATGAATACAATTGAAATACAGTGCAAAAATAATATTCGTAATCAACTTTTCCACGATCGAAAAGCCACTCTAAACACCAATACAGCTGAAATCAAGCAACAGTGTCGAGTGCTACTCGATAAATCATAATAAAAGGAATTGCATCAAGTGATCAGCGTACCTAAGACGCAAAACCCAGCGGGAATTGACATTGCTGGGCATCTAATGACAGTTGAGTGCCCTGGATTTGATTTGGACCAATACATTCATGGCCCCTCTGGCATAGTCGTTAGAGAAGAACAGGGAAAAATCCAGCTCATCAGACAAAATGAGCATCGGGTGCAAACCTGGAAGCATTACGAGTATCCCACCGCAAGACTAGAAGAGATTCAAAAAGTACTCGCAAAGCATGGGATCAATTGGCGAATCACTCAACAGTGCGGGCCCTATGAATTATCTCAATGCTCAAAAAGTCATCCCTTGGCCGAATTCGTCCGTAGTAATTGCCGGGGCTTGATCGAACTCAAAGAATTCTCTCAGATCCCTGTAGCACTCAAGACAGTCGCGGAAGCGTATCCCAACTGCGGAATTGCCGTTTTAGGCTCACCAAATGATCTCCGGCGTGTAAAGAACGAATTTTCCAGAGCAGAACTCAGAAAACGATTCC
>TARA_R100000789_G_scaffold96033_1_pt1 | contig 10965 bp, 6 predicted proteins | sample TARA_R100000789 | Tara Oceans TARA_R100000789 (sample SAMEA2623403) | marine metagenome | biome: marine biome (ENVO:00000447); feature: mesopelagic zone (ENVO:00000213); material: "saline water (ENVO:00002010), including plankton (ENVO:xxxxxxxx)" | depth 450 m | reverse complement strand
AAGCCGGTTTTGACGATACAGTTGGCCTTATCGAGGGGTATCTCTTCAATGAGAAAGAACACCTCATGGAGGAGCCAGAGGTCGAGAAATACAAAGTTTGGCCGACAAAATATGATCGCGAGCTGTTCCAGGACATTGTGAGCACCGGTCGGACTGCCCTGCGGAAGAAGTACCGCGAGCATTTCTACAAGGGTCGCGACAAAATTTACGAATACAGCACGATCCCGAACTTGCTCGGGGCCTACGGCTATTTTTATGAACGGATCAAACACGCTGTCGAGAGCGATGATCTCGAAGATGATTTTGCTGAAACCATAGAAGATGACGACAGCACGGAGACTGACGCTGGCGCAGAGTACGACAAGGATCGCGTCGCGATGGAACTGCGCCTTGACTGTCTTTGGCAATCGCTCATCGAGGAATTCAAGGTCGTCGAAATTATTCTGGAGGAAGGCGACGACGCTCAGGTCATCTTCGAAACGCTGAACGAGAGAGGCGAACCGCTGCTCGCTGCCGATCTGGTTCGCAACAATATCTTTCATCGCGCGGACGCCCGCCGTGAACAGGCAGACAAGCTCTTCGAAAAATACTGGAAAGAGTTCGAGGACCCCTTCTGGAGCGTCATGGAGAAGCAGGGCCGCTACAAGAAGGCTAGGATAGAGTTCTTTTTGACTAATTTCATCGCCGGAAAAGTCGCAGGCGACGTTACGCTTTCGAAACTATTCAGCGAGTACAAGGCATTCATAAAAATTCAGGCAACCAAGCAGCAAGGCGGATATTCGTCGGTGGAGGCGGAGCTTGAAGACCTGCGTGCCTATGGCAGACTTTATCGCCGTCTCCTAGAACGCGATGGCGACGATCCGCTTGGACAATTCGCGAAGCTCCTCCATCCGTGGGACGTCACAACCGTGTACCCGCTCGTGCTTCGCATTTGGGCGGAAGAAGGCATGGATGAGGAGGAAAAGAAAGCCTGCCTATCGATTCTGCTTTCGTTCATCGTCCGTCGCGCAATATGCGGACTTACGACTAAGAACTACAATAAGTTCTTTCTCTCAGTACTTCGACATCTGGAGACAAAGGGCTTTTCGCAAGTAAACCTCGCGGCTTTCCTCACTGCACAAACATCAGAAAGCGCAAGGATGCCGAAGGATGTCGAATTCGAGCAATCGTGGATTTCTGCTCCCATGTATGGCCGACGGCTCACGCCCTTGAGGGTGCGGGCTGTTTTGGAGGCGATTGAGCGGCAAAAGCGTCAGAAGTTCCACGAAACTGACCAGTTCGGTGCAGACCTATCCATCGAGCACATTATGCCCACGCAATGGGAAGCCAACTGGCCGCTGCCAGATGGGGCAAATCCCACAAGCGACGAGACTTGGCAAGCAATGTACGCAACCGAAGAGAATGAGACTCGTGTGGGTCAAATAGTGCGGCGCCGACGCCTTCTTAACACCTTCGGTAACCTGACCATCCTTACGAAGCCATTGAATAGCAGCGTTAGCAACGGCTCATACAAGACAAAGCAGGAAGCTCTCAATGAGCATTCACTTCTTGTCCTCAATCGGGAAATTACAAAGGAGCCCATTTGGGACGAAGTTCAAATTGAAGCGCGAGGTGAGAAACTCTTCTGTGTCGCTAAGTCGATCTGGAAATATCCGATTACAAGCACATCCTAATCGATTTTCGCATCATCGCCGGTGCTTCTTGCTTTCTGCTCGGCATCGCGTTCCATCTGCGCAATAAGGTCGCCGGTAACGATAACGACCAAAACGGCTTGATAAATGTTCCAGATGAAAGATTTCAGCAGCATTACAAGAAAGACTAACCAGGCAAGCACAGCGGCGACCAAAGTAGTCCCGCCCCACCAAACCACAGCAGAAGGTAAAGAAAGGCGCACTTCTATCAAACCTGCGGCTTCAACGACCACAGGCAGAAAAATCTTTATGGCGATGCTCACAGCAAGGAAAGCCAAGTAGTGAATGAATACGAGTAAAAAATTAAAGAATATAAATTGGAGGCGAGAAAGCCCTGAATCCTTGTGGTCCAGTTTTGCTAGAGCCGCAAAAATCTCCGGCTTTGTGATGCTGGAAAATATTGAAAAGCCCGCAATCAGAAAGCCAAGTATTGCTGTTGTCAGGGTAAAGCCCACGTCACCAGCCTGCTCAACAAGCCTGGAAATCGCTTGAGCCGAGAATATCGAAAATTCAAAGTGCTTGTCGATCAAAAACATTGCGAAGAAAACAATAAAAGCAAGAATGGCGACAAGTCGATTGCTCTTAGCAGACGCAACCTTCCTCGCCTTCCAGAATACATCAAGAAGGCTTGTCTCTTCTGTGACCTTGTCGCGCCAATCCATCTACAGGTACTTCATCAAATTGTTGATTTCTTCGCTCTTCGTGTCCGCTGAAGGCGCGTTGATCGACCCCGCCGAGGAGAGTTGTGTGAACTTTTCAATCAGGCGACCAACAAGCCCCTTTTTTGTCGGCGGGATATTCTCGATCTCGGCGCTGATCCGGAACTTCTCGTTGTTTCCAGAGAGTGAGTTTCCTTCAGTGTCGATGCCCGACACACTGACATCCTGATTGCCGGACGATGTGGCTTCCGTGACAGCCTCGATCGCAGCATCGATATCCAGACCCTCACTGCTTGATGCCGTTACCTTGGTATTTGTGGACTTGAGCGCATCCGATAGCTCGCGCACCTGACCCAAAATTTCTCCCGCGTTAATATCGTCATTCGGCCTCACTACCCGAAAATTAATCTTTTTCAGTGTTTCAAAGCGGCGCAGGAAGTGAGCGATGTCTGTCCGACCCGCCAGGTGGATCACCTCCAGATTGGGATGCGGGTGAGCCTCATACAGAGCCTTCTTCGTTGGTGGCTTCTTGTCCTCACTGGTCTTTTCGTAGAGTTCGTCAATGAATTCCTTGTGACGCTTGCGAAGAAAACTCTCTGCGGTCGCCTTGAAGGCATTGAGGTCAGGAGCGTGGGGTGTTTCGGGAAAATAGATGAGCCGATGATTGTTCAGAATTAATACGAACAACGCTGACGGCGCTGATCGCATTGATTGCTCGTCTTGAACAAGCCCTTTACGAACATCGAATACCTGATGCCGTGTTAGCTCTGTGTCCTTGATAAACCGCCCAGCTAGAACGAGTATCGGGTCAGACGAACCAGATGCCATATTCAGCAGTTCGACTTCATAGAAGTGGTAGTGGGTCTTCTTCCCGTAGCTCCGAACGTAGGTGTCCTTTGTGAAGGCAGGAATTACGATATCTTCGGCATAGTTAAGCAAGTTCTTGTCGCCGAATTTACAAATGAAATTTGCGAACACCGCTGTATGCTGCCTCATTAATCAGCTCTCTTTCCGGAAATGGTTCTCATCGCAATCAAGCCCTCTTCTTCAAGCAAGCCCCTTTAGGGTCGTAGACGTAGCCTGCAATCGTTCCGTCCTTAATCCTGTCTACCGCTTCATTAATGACGAAGATTGGCACTAGGAACCATTCACGGGGCACAACTGGCCGCCCGAAGCGATCCATGATCTCGATATCAAGCCGTGCAGGCTCAAAGACACGGTGGATAAGGTTCTCCAGCTTCGTGCGATTGATGTTGTACAACTCGTATGTTGCGACAACCTCGACATTGGCCATCAGGAAGGTCGGCTGTAAGTGCGCCCCAGCAATCCGCTTCTCAACATTCATGTTTGTGACACCGATCTTGTGCACCAGCTCACGGTTCTCCGCGACGAGTGGGTGATCGGATTTACTCCGCAGGACATAGATCGTCCCACTTGCTTCATCGCCGTCGATCGTCTGATCAGAAAACAGGGGACCGGCGTTCGGTTCAGTTATCCTGCGGCCTGCATCGCCGTCAGCATTAAGCGCCCGCTGGAGTGAGCGCATGAGCATACTGCTTTCCGTCCCGTTGTCGAAGATCACGCGGAGACGCGCGTCGGTGCGACCTTGATCAGTGAGCGTCATTTCCCCCATCTCCGCGACGTACGCTTTCTGACCCCCGACAATGAAGAACCGGCCAGGCTCGATCTCTGCCTTCAACTCGAACTTTCTGGTTTCACGAATTCCCGAGTTCAGCTCTGCTTGAATTTTCTCGAACAGCGGTTTGAACTTGTGGAAATCCGCGCAAGGTTCGCGATTGGCGATGCTCTCGGCAGCTTTTTTCTCTGCCGATGACCGAACATGCTTCAGTTCGGTGATAGACGGAGCCTGAACCTCGATCCCAAGCTCAGCTAGGAGCGCATCATCGTCGAGCTCTTCGGCGTCAGTCAGAAAAGCGGGGCTTGCTCCTGTCAGAAGCCCCTGATGATCAAGGGGCTCCACAAGATCACGGCATTCACCTAGCTCGCGGATGCGATCCAGACGAACGGCATAAAGGCGCTCGAAGATGTCGCGCTCTTCACTATGTTGCGGTGCGCGTCCGTGTTCCTCAGTAAATCGCTGTACCTCTTCAAATCCAGCGATGATGCGCTCTTCGCGTGGGGTGCGGCTGGCGATCTTCTTGGTCTCTACCTCAACACCGAGCTCTGCCAGAAGGTCATCGTCGTCCTGAGTGAACTCCTTAACCATTGGCGGCCTCCTGCTTCATGCGCGCAAGGAAGGCTACGCCCTCGGCCATCTTCTTTTCCCAAGCATCCGGCGATGTAATGTCGGGCAACCGCCCACGCTCCTGCTTGAACTTCACAGCCCGCCGCGCCAAATCCCTCGCCTCTTCAGGCGTGAGCTGCACCTTCTTCGCCGAGATCACGGCGGCAACCTGCTTCAAGCTTTCCTCGCTCATCGTCTTGGCGAGGATCGCATAGGCTTCGCCGAAGGGGTTGATGCGATCGATCAGGTCGATGTCAAGATCGCGCACATCCATCGCAAATTTCCTCACTCCGTCGATCAGTGCCGTGTTGCCGCTTGTCTGAGGATCATCGGATGCGGAAAGCGCTATATCCTTGGCCTTCTGGGTCAAGTTCAAAGCAGCAATCGCGTGCTGACGAACGGCTTCCTGGTCTTCAGCGTCAAGTTCAGGGAATTTCGCGCCGACGATCTTGCCCATCCGCACCTGTGTCAACTCTTCAGGAACAAGTTCTTCATCGAACAATCCGCGCTCAATTGCCGTCTTGTCCTGCACAAAGGCCGTGATCACCTCGTTCAAGTCTTCTTGGCAGATGCGCGCAGCTTCCTTGCTCTTCGGTGCCGCAAGTCCCTTGATCTCTATCTGGAACTGACCGCTTTCCTCGTTGAACCCGACATTTGCCGTGGCAGGGTCATAGCCGCCTTCGCCATAGTCGAAGCCTTCGACCGGCCCGCTCTTGGGGGTCTTCGGTGTAAAGTTAAATCGCGGCGCTAGCACCTGCTCCATGAGCAAGCTCGCAGCAATTGCCTTCAGCGTGTCGTTCACAGCCTCAGTGACCGCCGCTTCGGCTGCATCTGGCTCGGCGATAAGGTTGGTGAAACGGGCGCAGGTCTTGCCTTCGGCATCCCGTGTCGCACGTCCGATAATCTGAACGATCTCAGTCAGGCTGGCGCGGTATCCAACGGTCAGCGCATGCTCGCACCAAATCCAGTCGAAACCCTCTTTGGCCATACCAAGCGCGATAATGATGTCCACATGGTCGCGGTTGTTCTTCTGTGTGGGATCTTTCAGCGCCGCCGACACCCTGTCCCGCTTCACGGCCTCATCATCAACAAGATCGGCGATCTTCAGCACTCGACCCTCGGGCGTCTTCACAAGCTGAAAGCCGGTCTTCGGGTCTGTCCCTTGCCAGTCGCCCAGGGCGTCGATGATATACTCGACCTCCTTGTGCTTATCCTTAGTGCTCTCGCGCGAATTCACATTCGGGATGTGCAGGATGGTCTTTTCGTTCGGATCGAGCACCTTCAGGATGTCATCTGCGTATGAGCCTGAGTAAAAGAAATAGCCAATGTCGAGCGTTTTCAGATATTTGTAGCCGTTGAGCTGTTCGTAGTATGTATAGGTGATGGTATCGAACTTGGCCTCGTTTTCGGGCAGCAAGATCGGCACGGCATCACCACGAAAATAGCTGCCGGTCATGGCAACGACATGGACACGATCACGGGCAATGAACTCATTGAGCTGCTTGCCAAGGATACTGTCTTCGCTCGCTGATACGTGGTGGAACTCGTCCACAGCAATCAGCCGATCATCAAACGCTGCCGTCCCAAGTTTTTCCACAGCAAAGCGGAACGTCGCATGAGTGCAGACCAGCACCTGGTCGGCGCTCTCAAGGAACGCTGCGACCGATTTAACCTTGCCGCCATCTGTCCCAGGCGAATTGCACAGGTTCCAGTTCGGCTTGACTAACCAATCCGCCCAGAAGCCGAACTTGCTCAGAGGCTCGTCATTGAAGCTGGCTCCGATGGACTTTTCCGGCACAACCACTATGGCCTGTTTGATCCCCTGATTATGCAGCTTGTCGAGTGCGATGAACATCAGCGCACGGCTCTTGCCTGAGGCTGGCGGTGACTTGATCAGAAGATACTGCTCTCCCCGTTTCCCAAAGGCACGCACTTGCATTGCCCGCATGCCAAGTTCGTTCGATCTCGTCGAGTTGCCATTCTGGGCGTAATTCACGGAAACGGAGGGGATGTTCTTACTTTTCATTAATAATACTTTCTAATCAATCAATGTGCCCATAACGGCGACCGCTGCCCATTATCATCACCACAGACAATCGGTCACCAAAAGTTGCTTCGAAGTCAGCCGCCTCTAGAGCATTCAAAACGTAGTAGTTTCCCATTTTCCTGAACACGAGAACTTTTCCATCATAAATGTCAAAGCCATGCGTCTCAGGGATTGGAAGAGTGATCTTCTCCATAGAGTTGTTGCCAAGTCTAAGGTTTCTTTCGACGGGCCCATTTGTCGGGGTCATAAAATTGATTGATCCGATGGTGGAATTCAAGGCTAAGTCTTGGGAGGGATTCATACCAAAATACCGCGACATGCCTCTCGGAAGATCAATCTGGTTTCCAGGCTTATCAAGACCTCGATTTCGTGTGACATAACCCGTCTCGATCCAAAATATTTCTCTAGGTCCTGGTATTGCAACTTCTTCGGTTTGATTTTGCGCCGACCTGGAGAATGAATTTCTCCATTTATCCTCATAATCGTCTAAAATTTGCTCAGCGGGCGTTGCAGAGCCCCAAAACTCGTTTGCAGTGTTCCACCCGTCCTCGACTATCTTTACGTCACCCACCATCGAATCAATGAATATCGAAGTTCCAGCCTCCACACTCCGCCGTAGTCCATTTGATGAGAAGTTTCCGGAGCCTGTGACAACGCCAAGCTTTCCAAGATCAGCACACCTTAAAAACGAAGTTTTCAGGTGGAAATCTTGGCGCGGTAAGAACCCAGATTGCTGCGCCACCCAAGCGCCGTCGTGAATCCGCACGGTGGAGTTTGGCTTTTCGCATAGAGCCCTGATTGCTTGTGGCTGTGTCCGACCATAGTCAATTCCGAACAACCACCTAGTTGTAGTTCCTTCCCAAAAATCAGGGCCAAATTCCAAATCGAACGCTGCAAGCCCTGATTGTGTAGCATAGGCGAACAAAGAAAGCGCTTCTGTTGCCTGTACCATGCTGCGAATTCTCCGCAGCTCGGAGAGCGTAGTTTTCGCATGCTGCCCTTGTTGGATAAAATGCTCGGTGTTCATGCTGTCATCTCTTTGCGCATATGCTTTGAGTAGTATTCAAATAGTTTCTCAAGTCGTTCGGTGTCGTTTTTGAAACGGCGCCCAATATAAATTCTCTCTAGAGTCTCATCGTTTCTATCGTGAGCCGCACGAAGGCCATCGGGCATTGCTTCATCATCATAGAGATCGGCAATAGTGGCAGGAAAGTGTGCCTCTCTGGCTAGCAGAATTTCCTCGGCGCGGCTTGTCAGATCTTTCTTGTTTTTCTCGGTGAGCTTGGGCACAGGGAAGGTGTTCCAACCCAAGGTATTAGAATACCGGTAGTCTGTTTTCATTTTTCCGCAAACTGTCGCTATCCAAACGGTATGCAGCGACGATGAGACAATCGCAAAGTTCCACAACGGGGCATCATAAATTCCAAAAAGCAGATCACTAATTATTGTGTTTCGATCGAAGACATCTGCCGGAATAAAGCGACGCCGTTCAGAAGAAACTTTCGCAACAGCAATGGTGTAAGACTTCGCGACCCCCTGTATCTGGACAAACCTATGAGGTCGATTTGCGAATGACTGAGTCGATGGTGCGCGGCTCTCCGCACGCATGATGCTTACTTTCTCCAACCTGGGCCCAACGAAATCATGAGCTTTTGCTTCCGCTGAATCTGAATCCGGAATCCAGATACACCCCCTACGCTTACCTCTGATCATTTCTGCGGAGCCGATGTATTGCTTGAACCAGTGCGCTTGTGTTGGATATAATTTCCTGCAAGACTGTAGCTCATCCGTTTCAAGGCATAGGTACCCCCCATCCCTCGGTTGGTTTCCGTACAACATTTGAGAAAGGCCATTTGTAGGGGATGACTTGGAGGACACAACGATGTCTGGTCCTTGAACTAGGTAAGCATTTATCGAAGAAACCTCGCGAACAGTTATTTCGCCAGTTCCCGCACTCTCAAGAAGAAACTTTGAACGGCGAGAGTGGTGCTCAACACCAACAATGGAGACAATCACCCCAGCGTTGTGACTCGCCAGGTTTTTCCATTTAAACGATGGCTCCGCAAAAATGATGTCTGCGCCTAACCCTTTCAGTATCGGCCAAAGAATTGAGACTTGTTGCCCCTGCCACATCGAATTAGTAGTCACAAACGCGTAGGGCGCATGTGAGAATTTATTATACTCGGCGGCCTTAATGAACCAAGCGGAAACATAGTCCACCGCAGCGGATTTGCTTTCATATTTCTTAAATATTTGAGCGAGGTCAGCCTTTTGCTCGGCATCCTGCCAAGCCTGCCCTAAGTATGGTGGATTGCCACAAATGTAGGTTTCCCCACCTTCATTGTCAAAGTCGATTTGCGCCTGATCCAGTGGTGAATGAAATAGATCATCAGCTTGATACTTTACCCCGGTTCCAGTCGGTGGGCAGATGCTAAGCCAATCTAGCTTCAGCGCGTTCCCGCTAGTGATCCAACTCATTGCATCGAGAGGCAGAAATTCTACTAAGGCTTCCTTCTGGCCACGATAGGTCACGTCGCACTGATACTCGGCGATGATTAGTGCCAGTCGCGCAATCTCAGCAGGGAAGTCGCGCAGTTCGATCCCTCGGAAGTTCGTGATCGGGATTTCTGTGCGGCGGTCGGCCTCATCTCGCCGTGCGTTAATTTCGGCCTCAATGGCACGCATTTCCTTGTAGGCAATCACAAGGAAATTTCCCGACCCACATGCGGGGTCGAAAACTCTGATCCGCGCCATGCGGTTGCGCAGGTTTAGAAGCTTGCGGGGATTGTCTCCTGCCTCTTCCAGATTCTCGCGCAGATCGTCGAGAAAAAGCGGATTGAGAACCTTCAAGATGTTCGGGACGCTGGTGTAGTGCATGCCAAGCGCACCGCGCTCTTCATCGTCCGCAACGGCCTGGATCATCGAGCCGAAGATGTCGGGGTTGATTTTCGTCCAGTCAAGACTGCCGATGTGCAGGAGGTAAGAGCGCGCGATCTTGCTGAAACGCGGCACGTCGGTGCCACCTGAAAACAGCCCGCCGTTCACATAAGGAAAGGCGTGCGCCCAACGTGCGATGCCCGCTGCCGTACGATCCTCAAGCTTGGTGTTCATCGCGCGGAACAGCTCGCTGATCACCTCGTGCGTGTTCCCACTGTCTCCGTCGCTCATCTGCTCGATCGTTGCAGTGAACTGATCGGTCTTGGCGAAGATGTCGGTATCTTCGGCGAAGAAGCAGAAAATCAGACGCGCCATGAAATGGTTCATATCATGGCGGCGCTGCGCCGTGCCCCATTCGGGATTGTCCTTCAGCAGCTCGACATAGAGGCGGTTAAGTCGGCCCGTCGCCTTGATGTCGAATGAGCTCTCGCGGATTTGCTTGACGGTGCTGATACCGGCAAGGGGCAGGAAGAAGCCGAAGTGATCGGAGAAGTTGCTGTATGCACAAGCAACGGTTTCACCTGTTGCCAAATCTTCGGCTTCAAGGTCGATGCCGTCCGTTGCCAGTACGAACTTCGCCTTGGCCTTTGTGGTAACGGGACTGGCCTTGAGGGTGGCAAGGGTCTTAGTGACGTCGCCCGCTGGACACACAACAATGTGGATGTTGTTCGTCTGAAGGACGCCGCCGACATCCGACTTGTTGGAAGCGCCCGTGCGCAGCCGCTTGATGGTCGTGTCCTTGTTGCCGAAGGCCAACAAAAAGGCGTACGGAAACTCGTCCGGATCGAACGGCTGTTCGGCCAGATTGGATATGGCTTCTTCGATCTCGACGGCGTTCACTGCCCACGACTCCCTTTTTGAACACCACAGTAGCAAGCCTGCTAGTGGTGTGCATCTCTCAAAGCACAAAATGTCGAGATATCCACATAGCGACCAGCGGTGTTGGTATCAGGTGGTTGGGGACGGAGATGCTCATGCGATGTGAGTGAGTTCAGTGGCGGCGATACGCCTCCTTATCGGGTTCAGCGCCGATGCGTTGACGGTATCCAATCCGCGCAGGGTTGGTCAGGGTTCCAAGGGGCTCGAAGGCTCCTCGGTCGATGGGAAGGCTCCAAGGAAGGGTTGCGCGAATGCTCCCTTCCGTGGTCTCGATGAAGTCGTCTCCAGGAAGTGGTCTGGCAGAGCTGTGCCGCGAGCATGGGATGAGCGACGCGTCGTTTTACAAATGGCGGGCCAAGTATGGCGGCATGGACGCATCGATCGTCAGCCAGATGAAGGCGATGGAAGAAGAGAACCGTCGGCTTAAGCGGATGTATGCGGACCTGAGCATGCAGAACGACTTGCTTAACAGGCTGCTGAAGAAGTCAGCCTTGAAGGACGTTATTC
>TARA_R100000789_G_scaffold10646_4_pt1 | contig 11009 bp, 11 predicted proteins | sample TARA_R100000789 | Tara Oceans TARA_R100000789 (sample SAMEA2623403) | marine metagenome | biome: marine biome (ENVO:00000447); feature: mesopelagic zone (ENVO:00000213); material: "saline water (ENVO:00002010), including plankton (ENVO:xxxxxxxx)" | depth 450 m | reverse complement strand
CAGGTCTCGAGCCGGTAGAGGCTGTCCTTGACGCGGGCCATGACGGACCAGAGATCCTCGGCGGACATGTCGAAGAAGCCGCCGACCATGCGCAGATCCGCGCCGGCATGAAAGGAGGGCTTGCCAGAGGTGATGAGCACGCCGCGAATATCGGTGTCAGAGACCAGCTCATCCACAAGCGCCGCCCATTGCGCGATGGCCTCGGTGGAAAATACGTTGACCTTGCGGTCGGGGTCATCCCAGCTCAGCTCGGCAATGCCGTGGCCATCGACGCCCAGAGTGATGATCTGGCTCATGCGCTCTCTCCTTCGATGCGTTCGATCACCATGGCGATCGCCTGTCCCGTCGCGGCGCAGAGCGTGGCGCAACCGAAGTGTTTGTCCGCGCGCTCCAGCTCATCGAGCAGGGTGCCGAGGATCATCGCGCCGGTGGCGCCGAGCGGGTGGCCCATGGCGATGGACCCGCCGTTGACGTTCATCCGGTCGGGGCTGATGCCGGTTTCCTCCTGGAAATACAGCACGACAGAGGCAAAGGCCTCGTTCAGCTCCCACAGGTCGATATCGGCATAGCCCAGCCCGGCCTGTTTCAGCGCCCGGTCGCAGGCGGCCTTGGGTCCGGTCAGCATGATCGTCGGCTCGGACCCTACTGAGGCGAGACCGAGGATGCGGGCGCGGGGCGTCAGGCCGTTGTCCTTGCCAGCCGCTTCAGAGCCCAGAAGAATGGCCGCCGCGCCATCGACGATTTGCGAGGAATTCCCGGCGTGATGCACGTATTTCAGCGCGCCGATCTCGGGGTATTTCTGTTCGGCAACGGAAGCATATCCCATCTTCTTGGCGTAGCGCTCAAATGAGGGGGTCAGCGATCCCAGCGACTGCATGTCGGCCCCGGGCCGGATCGCCTCGTCGCGGTCCAGTATCGTCAGCCCGTTGCGGTCCTTGACCGGCACGATGGAACGGGCAAAGCGCCCCTCGTCCCAGGCGCGGCCAGCCCGGCGTTGGCTCTCCACCGCCAGCGCATCCACGTCGTCGCGGCTGTATCCGCGCAGCGTGGCGATCAGGTCGGCCGAGATGCCTTGCGGCACCGACTTGCGCGGGATGGCGATGCCGGGATCGGCCAGCACCGGCATGCCCGACGACAGCATCGGCACCCGGCTCATCATCTCGACCCCGCCGGCCACGGCCAAGCCGACCTCGCCGCTGGCCACCTTGCCCGCCGCGATGGCACAGGCCTCCAGCCCCGAGGCGCAAAAGCGGTTGATCTGGACGCCGGGCACCGCCTCGTCATAGCCCGCCTCGAGCGCGGCCGTGCGGGCGATGTCGCCGCCCTGGTCGGCCACCGGATCGACGCAGCCGAGCACCACGTCGCCGATGGCCGAGGTGTCGAGCTTCGCGCGGTCCTTCAGGGCCTTCAGCGGGACCGTGGCGAGTTCGACCGGGCTGAGTTCGGCCAGCGCGCCGACCGAAGCCTTGCCCTTGCCGCGTGGCGTGCGCACGGCGTCGAAAATCTGAACATGTTGCATGTGTTGCCCCTATTTCGCGGTCATGCGCAGCGCGCCGTCGAGCCGGATCACCTCGCCATTGAGCATCGGATTGGCAAAGATCGCGGCCACCAGATCGGCGAATTCTTTGGCCTTCCCGAGACGCGGCGGGAAAGGCACCTTGGCGCCGAGCGAATCCTGCACCTCTTGCGGCAGACCTGCCATCATCGGCGTCTCGAAGATACCCGGCGCGACGGCCATCACGCGGATGCCAGAGCGGGCCAATTCGCGCGCCGCGGGCAGGGTGAGACTGACCACGCCGCCCTTGGATGCTGCATAGGCGGCCTGACCGATCTGGCCATCGAACGCCGCGACCGAGGCGGTGTTGACGATCACCCCGCGCTCTCCATCCGGACCCGGTTCGGTCTCTGCGATGGCCTCGGCCGCGAGCCGCATGGTGTTGAAAGTGCCGACGAGATTGATCGAGACGGCGCGCGAAAAACGGTCGAGATCATGCGGCCCGTCGCGGCCGATGATCTTTTCTCCGGGCGCGACGCCGGCGCAGTTCACCAGCCCGTGCAGGCCGCCGAAGCGGGTTTTCGCCGTCTCGATGGCAAGGGCGACCTGATCGGGCGACGTCACATCGGCCCGGACCATCACCTTGCGGTCATCCGATGCCGCGCCGTCGATGTTGATGTCGAGCCCGACCACCTGCGCCCCGCCGGCGATGAGCCGCGCGGCAACCCCTGCGCCGAGACCAGAGCCCGCGCCCGTGACCAGTATCGTCTTGCCGTCAATGTCCATCCTGACCTCCCTCAGCGACATCCCTGATCGGTACGGGGTCGCGGCATGGCAAACAATGACATTTCCGTTCCATTTTGTGACCGAAAATGCCATGATGCGGGCATGTCTGACCTCAATGCGCCGGTCTCTCCGGTCTTTATCGACGAAGCCTTTGACTGCGCCCGCCGGGCCGGTCTCGATGCGGTGCCGATTGCCCGCCAGATCGCGCCGGACGGGAGGATGACGCTGGCGCAGTACGGGGCGTTCTGGTTTGCGCTTGCTCAGGCCATGCAGGATGAGATGCTGGGTATGACGGCGCATCCGATGCGGCCGGGCAGCTTTGCCTTGCTGTGCCATGCCATTCGTGGTGCGCCGAGTTTGGGCAAGGCGTTGGAGCGCGCGCTCTGGGCGTTGGACGTGATGGTCGGTGCGCCGCGCGGAAAGGTTTCGGTGCGAAACGCGCAGGCCTGTATCACCTTTGCCGATGACGGGCCGCCCGCCTCGGCCTTTGCCTATCGCACGCTGCTGATCGTGCTGTGGGGGCCGCTTAGCTGGCTGGCGCGGCGGCGATTGCCGCTGGTGCAGGTGGCCTTTCGCTGTGCCGCGCCCGAGGGGGCGGCGGCCTATTCGCGGCTGTTTGGCACGCAGGTCCAGTTCGACGCGCCGGAGACGCAGCTCGTGATCGACGCCGCGCATCTGACCCTGCCGGTCACCCGCAGTGAGGCGGCGCTCAAGCGCTATTTGAAACAGGCGCCCGGCAACCTGTTGGTGGGGTACCGTGGCATGGACGATGTGACCGGGCAGGTCCGCGCGCTCTTGTCCCGCACATCGCCGCAGGACTGGCCGGATTTCGACCGGCTCGCCCGGCAGTTTCGCATGTCGCCCAGCACCTTGCGTCGCCAGTTCAAGGATCAGGGGGCGAGCTTTCGCCAGCTCACATCCGAGCTGCGCGCGACCCGTGCCAGAGATCTCTTGGCCAAGACCGACATCCCGGTTGCCGAGGTGGCGGATCTTATGGGATATGCCGAACCAAGCGCCTTTTTCCGTGCTTTTCGAGAGTGGACCGGCTGCTCTCCGGCCCAGTATCGCAATCGACAGCGTCAAATCTAGCTGTGTCCGACCATATTGGGCGTGGGAAGAAATATACTCGCATTACGGTCGGTCATAATATAAACTCTCTTTACGTAGTAGTTTGTGAAAGTCGGCTATGAAACTTGACCTTGATACAACAGCAGATCTGCCCGTGTTCCGGCAGCTGGCCCTCGCGCTTCAGCAGAAGATCCTGTCCGGGGAATTGAGCCCCGGCGCCCGCATGCCCGCCGAGACCGCATTGGCGTCGGAAAATGGCATCCACCGCTCGACGGTGCGCGAGGCGATCCGCTCGCTCGAACAGCAGGGTCTGCTGTATCGGGAGGAAGGCAAGCGCAAGCTCTTTGTATCCCGTCCCGACACCGAGGAATTGTCGCGCCGTCTGATCACGCCCTTGGTGATGAACGGGGTCACCTTCGAGGAAATCTGGGAAGCGATCCGCGCGCTTGATCCGGTGGCCGCCGAAGCCGCCGCGAACCGGCGCAACGCGGACAATCTTGCGGCGCTCGAGGACAATATTGTCCGGACGCGGGCGGCGATGGAGGACCCCGATGCGTTGGTCAAACTGGACATCGAGTTTCACGAGCTGGTTGCCCTGGCGGCCAACAACCGGGTGATCCAATCCCTGCGGCTGCCGATCAGCGACCTGTTCTACCCGTCGTTCCAGACCGTGATGACCAGCCTCAATGCCAGCGAGCGCCTGCTGACCGCGCATGAGAAGATCCTGCACGCGATCAAATGGGGGGATGCGGAGGAGGCCAAGGCTTGGATGATCAAGCACCTCAACGACTTTCGCAAAGGCTATGAGCTGGCCAGCCTCGATATCACCCGACCGGCAGAGTTTCCCGAAACGCAGGCGAGCTAAGCTCAGGCGGCCAAGTCGAGAATTTGCATCACATCCTCCGCGCCAGTGATCGGGCGCGGATTCCTTGGCACCCAAGGCGTGTGCAGCGCGGCCTCGGCGATTTCAGGGAAAACACTGCGCGACACGCCATTGGCCAAAAGACCGCGCGGCTGCCCGAGGCCGGCAATCAACGCGTCGAGCTGTTGGGCGGCGGGCTTGGACGCATCGCCGAGCGCCTCCGCGACCAGCGCTTGGCGGGCGGCGTTTGCGGAGGCGTTCCACGCCATCACGGCGGGCAGCATGAGGCAGGAGGTATGGCCGTGCGGAATGCCGTATTTGGCGCCCAGCACATAGCCGATCCCGTGGCTTGCGCCCATCGGGACACCGCTGGTGAGAGGCCCCATCGAGAGCCAGGCCCCCAAGAGACAATCCTGACGCGCCGCCATATTCCCCGCGTCGGCATGAACGCGGGAGAGCCCCGAGGCCAACAACCGCAAGCCGTGAAGCGCCTGGGCGTCGCCGAAAACATTGGCCTCCTGCGAGCAGATGCCTTCGACACAGTGATCGATGGCGCGCACGCCGGTGGAGAGAAACAGCCACTCGGGCGTGTGCCGGGCAACCTCGGCATCGAGGATCACGGCACGGGGCATCAGACCCCGATGGCGCAGGATGTCCTTGGTCCCGGTGGCCTCATTGGTGACGCCGGCAATGGCGCTGAATTCTCCGGCAGAGAGCGTCGTGGGAATGCAGATTTGGGGCACGGAGGGGGCGGCGACATCGCCACCCAGCAGCCGGTCGATGTCCTGCACGGTGGAGACATCATTGCCGAGGCAAAGCGCCACCGCCTTGGCCCCGTCGGTGGGCGAGCCGCCACCGATGGTGACGATGAGATCGGCGCGCGCGTCCCGGGCCGCCGCAGTCGCCGCGATCACATCGCCACGGGGCACATGCGCGCCCATGCGGTCAAAGACCCCGGCGCAGCGCGCGCCAAGGGCGGAGCTCAGTTTCTCGACCTCGACGGTCTCGCGGCAAAGCGTGCCGCTGGCGATGATGAAAACGCGCCGGGCGCCAAGTCGTTCGGCCTCGGTCGCCAGGGCCGGGGCGGCGGGGGTGCCGTGGATCACGGCCTCCATCGTGGTGAGCTCAATACGTGGCATCGGCCTCTCCAAAGAAAGTGGCAGCGCACCCAGGGAGAAAGGATGCGCTGCCAAGCAGGACGATCAGTCGACGGCGATCACGTCGCCGAACAACGCCCAGTTGTCACCGTCGAATTTCATCAACGACATTGCTTCGATCGGCGCGAAATCATCCGCGGCGGTGTTCACCGTGATCCCCGGCAGCAGCATCGGTGCCTCGAATCCGTCGAGGTTGGAGGCCACCTTCATCAGGTTTTCGCGCGTCAACTCATCGCCCGCCTGTGTCAGAACATGTTCGATCGTATAGGCAGTGGAATAGCACGACCAGTCCCACCAATTGCCTTCCGAGGCCTTGGGGAAATAATCGGCCTTGAAGGCTTTCCACGCTTGCACATCCGCATCCTCGGCATAGGCGGGGTTGGTCGGCTCTTTCAGATACTGGGTCGAGATGATGCCATTGGAATGGTCGAGCCCGGCAGGTTCCAGCACCGCCGATTTGGCGTTCGACACGGACACGAGAAATTGCGTCGGCGTCCAGCCGATTTCGCCCGCCCGCCGGATGGCTTGTGCTGCGAACTTGGGCGAGGAGACGTTAAAGAACACATCCGCGCCGCTTTCCTTCAGCGTCGACATCTGGCTGTCGACCGTGGCCGCCGAGGTGTCGTAGCTGACCTTTGAGACGACCATGCTCTCATCGCCCAGTTGGTCGATGAAGGCATCCATGTAGTCGCGGCCGAAATCGTCGTTCTGGTAGAGGATGCCGATCTTGGCATCGGGCATGTTGTCCTTGATGTATTTGGCATAGATCCGCCCCTCGGCCGCATAGCTGGGGATATAGGGCATGGTCCACGGGTAGTTTTCCGGGTCGTCCCATTTCGAGGCGCCGGTGGTCAGGAACAGATGCGGCACCTCGCGCTGGTTCATATAGCGGTGGATGGCCGAGTTCGTCGGTGTGCCGATGTTGCCCGCGATAAAGAGCACGCCTTCACGTTCCACGAGCCGACGGGCCTGTTCGAGCATCTTGGCCGGGTTATAGCCATCGTCCTGGACCGAGACGCTGATCTTGCGGCCGTTGATGCCGCCCTTGTCGTTGACCATGTCGAAATAGGCCGCGATGCAGGTGCCGGTCGAGCCATAGGCCGAGGCCGGGCCGCTCAGCGGTACGATGGTGCCGAACTTGATCTCCTCGTCCGAGGCGCCTTTGTCATAGGTGGCCGCCATGGCGCCGCTGGCGAGGGTGAGGCCCATCGCGCCGAAGGCGAGTAGACGGGTTACTGCGAGGGCAGTGGTTGATTTCAGCATTGTCGGTTCCTCCCTGTCTGCTGTTATCTGTTGTTTTGAGTGATGAACTTGGCCTTGGCCCAGCCGAGCATCCCGGCCAGCCCGCGCGGCTGGATCGCCATGATCGCGATGATGACGCCGCCGTAGACGGCCCAGCTTCCGCCTTGCCAGATTTCCTCGGTGACATTGGGCACCATGACGATGAAGACCGCGCCCAGAAGCGGGCCGACCAGCGGCGAACAGAGCCCGCCCACGACGACCGCGGTGAAGAGCGAGATCGACAGGAAGAACGGAAAGCTGTCGGGGGCCACGAATTGCACGGCAACCGCCTGCAGCGCGCCGCCGACCGAACAGGCCAGCACCGAGAAGACAAAGGCGCGGGTCTTGGCGCGGGTGACGTCAAAGCCCATGGCGCGGGCGGCGATCGGGTTGTCGCGGGTGGCGATCCAGGCCTTGCCGTTGAGCCCGTTGACGAGGCGCAGGGTGAGGAAGGCGAAGAGCACAAAATACCCGACCACCGCGAGATAGATCGACTGATCGAGGTCAAGCCCGGTCCATTCGGGGGCAGGGTTGACCAGCAAGAAGAGACCCTGAACGCCTCCGGTCCATTCGGCAAAGAGATCCGAGCGCAAAACCGTCGGCGTCGCAATCGCCAGCCCGAAGGTGGCCAGCGCCAGGTAGACGCCTTCGAGCCGCAATGCGGGCTTGCCGATCACCCAGCCTGCCGCCATGCCGACGACGCCTGCAATCACCGGCGTCACGGCGAAAGGGACGCCAAAACGGTCGATGCAAATCGAAGCGGTATAGGCGCCGATGGCAAAGAAGGCCCCGTGGCCGAGCGAGATCTGGCCGTTGTAGCCCATCAGCACATTGAGCCCCATCGCAGCGATGGCATAGGACAGGATAGAGGAGGCGAGGAACAGCTCGTAGCCTTGCAGCACCCCGGTCGCGGCCAAGAGGGCCAGCGCCGCGGCGCCATACCCGAGCCGCGCCCAAGTCAGCGAGGTCTTGCGGGGGCGGGGGTCACTCAGGGCTTGCGTCATTTCTGTGCTTTCCATAGTCACTTCACACCCTCCGCGTCACGATTTCACCAAAGAGACCTGCGGGCCGCACCAGCAGAACCGACAGGATCAGCATCAGCGCGATCAGCTCGCGAAACTCGATGCCATAGGGGACATAGGCCGAGACCATCGCCTCCAGCACACCGACGATCAGCCCGCCCAAAGCGGCGCCAAAGGGGCTGGTGATGCCGCCCAGAAGCGCACCGGCCAGGGCAAAGATCAGCGGTGCGAGCCCCATGCCGGGATCAAGGAATGTCACCGGCGCGATCATCACGCCCGCCACCGCGCCGATCCCCGCCGCCAGGCCCCATCCGAGGGCCAGCATGATGGACACGTTGATGCCCACAAGACGGCTGCTCTCGTGATTGTCGGCCGCGGCCCGCAGCGCGAGGCCAAGGCGGGTGTAGCGAAAGAAGAACCACACCGCCGTCAGCACCGCCCCGGTGGTCAGCAGCGACCCGAGCGTGTGGGCGCGGATCGACAGATCAGCCATCAGGCTGATCGAGCCGTCGGAGAAGGCGCTTGGAAAGGGTTTGACCTCGTAGTTCCAGATCGCCCCGGCCAGGCTATGGATGCTGAGAAACAGCCCCACGAAGACCGCCACGACGACCAGATCATCGGCCTTGGCAAAGGGCCGGACGACGACGCGTTCGAGCACGATGGCGCCGACGAAGGACACGGCCACGGTGAGCAGGATCGCGGGCCAGATCGGCACGTCCATCTGCACCAGCGTCCAGGCGATGAAGGTGGAAAACACCGCCATCTCGCCCTGTGCGAGGTTCACATGGCCGGTGGATTTGTAGATCATCACCAAGGCCAGCGCCATGATCGCGTAGATGCCGCCTGACGACAGGCCGATGATGAGTTGTTCGAGAAAAAAGGTCATGCCTCTGCCTCCTCTGCCGTGACATCGCCGAGATAGGCCCGCGCGATCTCTTGGTTCTCCGACAGCTCTTTGGCGGTGCCCCGCGCCACGAGGTTGCCCACCTCCAGCAGCGCGGCGTTCGATGCCAGCTTCAGCGCGAGGTTGGAGTTCTGCTCGACCAGCAGCATCGAGACACCGGCGTCGCGTGCGATTTGGTCGAGGATTTCGAAGAGCTGCTTTACGATCACCGGCGCCAGCCCGATCGAGGGCTCGTCGAGCAGGATCAATCGCGGTTCGGCCATCAGCGCGCGGCCGATTGCCAGCATTTGCTGTTCCCCGCCCGAGAGCGTGCCAGCGTGCTGGCCGACGCGTTCCTTCAGGCGGGGGAAATAGTCGAACACCCGGTCGAGCGAGCGTTGAAAATTGCCGCGCTTTTTCGCGGTGAAGGCCCCGAGCCGCAGGTTGTCCATCACTGTCAGGCTGGTGAAAGTGCCGCGCCCGTCCGGGACATGGGCCACGCCCATGCGGGCGATGGCCTCGGGGCTCTTGCCGGTGATCTCCTCGCCAAAGAGCCGCACCTCGCCATGGGTTTCGATCATGCCGCAGATGGCGCGCAGCGTGGTGGTCTTGCCGGCGCCATTTGCGCCCAGAAGCGCGGTCACCCCGCCCTCGGGCACCGCGAGTTCGATGCCGTGCAGAATGCTGCCGTGCCCGTAGGAGGCCGTGACATTTTTCAATTCCAGCGCAGGGGTCATGCCGCTTCCTCCCCGAGATAGGCCCGCAGGACCTGCGGATGCGCCCGGACCTCTTGCGGCAGCCCATCGGCGATCTTCTCGCCGAAATCCATCGCCACCACGCGGTCGGAGACTTTCATGACGAGGTTCAGGTGATGTTCCACCAGCAGCACGGCGACCTTGAACTCGTCGCGCACCTGCCGGATTAGGTCTTCCAGATGGGTCACTTCTTCTCGGTTGAGCCCGCCGGCCGGTTCGTCGAGCATCAGGAGGCTCGGTTCTGCCGCCAGCGCCCGGGCAAATTCGATCCGCTTGCGCACGGCAAAGTTTTGATCTGCGATGGTGTGATCGGCGATGTCGGCGAGGTCGAGCAACGACAGCAGATGCATGATCCGATCGCGGGTCTCGGCCCTTTCCTGACGGGTTTTCGCGCCGCCGAAAATATCTGCCATCAGCCCGCCATTCATTGCGAATTGCGCACCGGTCAGGACATTTTCATAGACCGTCATCGTTTCAAACAGGGCGATGTTCTGAAAGGTGCGCCCGATTCCGCGCGCGGCCATATCCTCGGGGCCTAGCGGCGTTATGGTCTCGCCTCGGACAAGAATGTCACCGGAACTCTGGCGGTAGAGACGGCTGAGGCAATTGAAAAGCGTCGTCTTGCCTGCGCCATTCGGGCCAATCAGCCCAAGGATCTCTTGCTCATAGATTTCGAGTGAAATCTTGTTGAGCGCAACCACGCCACCAAAGCTAATGGTGAGATTCCGAACTTCGAGTAGTGCATCGTCTTGCCGCACAGTGCGCCCTCCCTTACCGCAGGAAACTCCCATCTCCCTGCAATAGTGTCCGACAGTAATTGCAAATAGGCAATCGGTCAAGCCTCAGCTTAATAGTGTCCGACAAAAAGTCGGGCGCCAGCAAGAATCCACAGACCTGCTGGACGCGAGCCGATGGGGCCCGGAGGCCCGAGGCCTGTGTCAGGCTGCGCGCGGGGGGGGCGCCGCTTTCGTTGGGGATGGGGCGGAGTAGGGGGCGTCCGTCCGAGGGGTCAGGACATCGGATGGTCGTCCCATCTCTCGTCAAGGAGGCGTTGGCGGCTGCCGTCGGCGTCGTCATATTGGGCGCTGCGCAGGGTCCAGATGAAACCTGCGAGCCCCAGGAGGCCGAGACCGACAGAGACGGGGATGAGGATGGCGAGCACGTTCATCGGAGGTTTCGCAGCGCGTTGAGGGAGACGGTGAGCGACGAGAGCGACATGGCCAGCGCGGCGAGGAAGGGCGTGGCGAGACCGGCCAGCGCCACGGGCACGGCGATGATATTGTAGCCGAGCGACAGCAGGATGTTCTGGCGCATCCGCGCGGTGGCGCTGCGGGCGCTGGCGAGAAGGGCGGGGATTTCGGTCAGTCGGCCCGAGAGCAGCACCACATCGGCGGCGCTCTGCGGCGCGTCGAGGCCCGAGCCCAGCGCCAGTGAGCCATGCGCCACCGAGAGCGCGCCGGTGTCGTTGAGCCCGTCGCCCACCATCAGCACGCGATGCCCGGCCTGGGTTTGCGCGGTGATCCAGGCGGCCTTGGCCTCGGGGGTCATGGCGCTCTGAACCTGCGCGATATCGAGGGCGCGGGCGACATGCTGGCAGGGGGCGTCGGTGTCGCCGGAGAGAAGCGACACCGAGAGACCAGCGCGCTGCAGGGCGGCGATGGCCTCGGCGGCGTCGGGGCGCAGGGTTTCTGTGAAGCGAA
>TARA_R100000789_G_scaffold62746_1_pt1 | contig 11013 bp, 8 predicted proteins | sample TARA_R100000789 | Tara Oceans TARA_R100000789 (sample SAMEA2623403) | marine metagenome | biome: marine biome (ENVO:00000447); feature: mesopelagic zone (ENVO:00000213); material: "saline water (ENVO:00002010), including plankton (ENVO:xxxxxxxx)" | depth 450 m | reverse complement strand
TCATAACCTAAAGCTGTCAATTGAGTTAATACATATTCCCTTACCATAGGATCATCTTCAACCACTAAAATAGTTTCATGACCAATCTGTAAGTTGATGGACTCTTGAGTATTAGCTTTTAGCTGGGGTGTATTATCCATTGCAACTGGTAGGTAAAGTCTTACTGTTGTTCCCTGTCCAGGCTCAGAATAGATATTAACGTGACCGTTACTTTGTTTAATAAAGCCATAAACCATTGCCAACCCTAAGCCTGTCCCTTTGTCTTTCGATTTGGTGGTGTAAAAAGGCTCAAATACTTTATCAAGTTTGTCTGCATCAATACCGCAGCCAGAATCCGAAACGGCTAGCACAACGTAATCACCTGAAGTGATGTCATGATTTTGAGCATATTCTTCCGGTAAATGGGTATTTTTGGCTTCAATAACTAATTGACCGCCTTTTGGCATGGCATCTTTTGCATTTAATGACAAATTAAGCAGCGCATTTTCAAACTGTCCAGCATCGACAAGGACGTGCTTTAATGGACCTTCAGCAATAAACTTGATGACAATCCCTTCGCCAACAGCACGTTCCAATAACGGCCAAAGCTGATCGATAAGTTGTTTGATACTCTCTGGCTTGGGATCAAGCGGCTGTTTACGGGCGAAGGCTAATAGACTGCGGGTTAACTCCGCGCCTCGGTAACCGGCTTGTAAAATCATATCCGCTAACGGTTTGAGTCTATTGGAATCCTCAAATGATTCTGTAAGGATTTGCGAGTTGCCAATTACCACCGTGAGCAGATTATTAAAATCATGTGCCACACCACCCGTTAATTGACCTACCGCTTCCAGCCGTTGAGATTGGCGCAGTCGGTTTTCAAGCTCCATACGTTCGGAGATATCCTGAAAGGCACCATGAACGCCGATTATGTTTCCTTCATGGTCACGAACAGCTTCACCAGATGTCCGCACCCAGATCGGTGTTCCAGCAGAATTAATGATTTGTAACTCTGCATCATAGGGAATTCCCTGCTGATAGCAGGCAGTAAATAATTCCTGCATACGTGGCTGATGCTCAGCAATATAAAAAGAAAGACCTTCTTCAATGGTTGGACTATAGCCTTTTGGTTTGCCATGGATTTTGGCCACCATCTCAGACCAAATAACCTGTTTGGTTCTCATATCCACCGACCACCCACCAAACCGGGTGATTCTGCCAGCAATTTCCAGTAATTCAGCTTGTTTTTTTAATTCACTCTGCTGCAGGATGATCTGCTGGTTTGAGCGATCTTTTTGATCCAGCAGCGCATTAAAAGCCATCGATAACTCTGCCATTTCATCTTTGCCAAACACCTCAGCCCGAGCTGTGTTGTCATTAAGCGATATTTTTTTGATTGTATCGATAAGATTTCGGGTAGGCAGAGCGATACGCTGATAAATCATATTGAATGCCAATACACATAACACACCAAAGATCAGCGTAGATAACATGAAAACAAACAAAATACGGTTTATATGACTTTCAATAACTTGCTGATTTTCCTGCATCAATTGATCAATAGAGCTTTCAATTGCAATACCATGATCAGCAACCTGGTTGATAAGCAATCTTGATCTCAACGGCAATGACAGAGGATTCATTTGATAGTCATTGATGATGGGGTCAGTATTTTCCGGAAGACTTTGATAAGCATCTTCTACTGATTTAATCAACTGATCGATATGCCGTATTGCCCGTTGGGCATTAAACTTGCCTCGCTCCAGTTTTGAAAGATCTTGCTGGATTTGTCGCGCATCACTCAAAAAAACCTGCCACAGACGTTCGTCAGGCCGAAATATCAATAAATTATCACTGCCGACAGATAATGCATCAATTTTGTTATTTAACGTTGCAAACGAATTAAGTTCAATGCGTTTTAATTCAACCTGGTGGTAACTCCAGGCACCTAACACAATTAAAAATAGTAGTCCAAGCAGACATGAACTGATAAAGAAAATAGACGTTTGAACCAGTTTCATCACTGGTTCTCCTCAGTTTGCATCGTTGGAATCTTAACTAAAAAAGGCTGTATTGCTTTTAAGGGTTCGGGAGCAAACCAGGAGGTCACATTGGTTGGTTTTTCGGATCCGGGAAAATTATTGAGCTTAGCCCATTGAATATTCTGATGTAATTCTGAAATTAAAGACCAGTTTAAATTTAACTGATGTAATCCTGGCTGATAATTTTGACCCAAAATTGCGTTTTCACTCATTTCCTGGCTATACATCTGCATCACGTTATCCGTGTCTGAGTGTATAAGACTGATGGCATCGGCGTAAGCCATTAGCAATTGCTGACAGTTTTGTGGGTTCTGCTCCGTTATTTTGCGAGTTGTTACCAGTAGCCATTTTGCGCTATACACATGACTACCCTCCACCTGTTTGAGCTGGTCACCATATTCCGCAATAAAATGATTGGTCCATGGCTGCCAGGTAACAATTGCATCGACCTTGTCATCAATTAATGCCTTACCCAATTCTGAAATGGGTAAATCGATAATATCTACCTGATCTGTATTTACCTGATAAAAAACCGAATAAACCCACCAGATATATTCTGAATTGGTTCCTTTAGGCAAACCAATACGTCCTCCTGACAAATCAGTAACTGTCTGAATTTGCTTACCATTAGTGGTTGTCAGGATTTGATTCATTAAGGTGGAATGCAGAAGATTCCCCAGAATAACGGGCTCATCATTCTGAAGTTCATTATTTGCATTAGCTAGTTTATCCAGCGTAAACGCTGTTGGTGAGACCAAGGCAAAATCAACTTTTCCGGCACGCAAATCGTCAAGACTTTGCCTACCCGAATTATTAAAACTCACATCAACATCAAGCTGATATTTTTTGAATAACTCATTTTTACTGGCGACAAGAGTGGGGAGATCCCCCAAATAATTCACACCAGCCAATTTCAATGATGGGATGTCTGTATTCTCAGAACTACAAGCGACTGAAAACAAGACGAATAATATTAAAACTCTTTTCAGGCCCATCTTATTTTCCGTAATGAGTTCATATGCTTATAGTTATTATTGCGTACACAACGCCCAGAGCTTTAATTTATTTATGCATCAAAATTAAAGTAGTCCTGATAATTTGTTATACCCTAACAATCAAGATCTTGAAATCCCTTGCCTATAAAAGCGAAGAAACCGTTCGTGAAACATCCTCAGCACCATGCAATATTTCTGTCATCACTGATGAAACAGCAGAAAGTTGTTCATTACTGTCGAGGGCCCGTTGTTTCACGCTATCCATCTTTTGCGTGACATCATGTGTAAGCTTACGGTTTTGCTTAACAACTTCTTTTATTTCCTCCGTGGACTCGCTTGTTCTCGACGCCAGCTTTCTGACCTCATCAGCCACCACGGCAAACCCACGCCCCTGATCGCCGGCACGTGCGGCTTCGATGGCTGCGTTTAATGCCAACAGATTTGTCTGTTCTGCAATGTCATTAATCGTTGAAACGATATTTTCAATATTTTTAGATTCATTATTCAACTGTTCGATATTGGCTGACGTATCCGATACATCCTGCAGAATTGTGTTGGACATTTGTACCGAGGTATTGAGTAATTCAACACCATTTTTAGCTATTTGCGAGGTTTCCTCTGCTGTTGAAAATGACATCTCCGCAGCACGCATTACTCGGTCGTTATGCTCGATTCTCTGGGTAATATCACTGGCAAACTTAATGACCTTAACCACCTTGCCTTCATCATCAAACACTGGATTATAAGAAGCTTCTAACCAGACGGCTTGACCAGAAGATGTTTTCCTTTGGTATTGATCAGAGAAAAATTTTCCCGAACTGATTTCTGACCAGAAATTGGGGTTTTCTTCGTAGAATTGATCGAAACAGAACATGCGATGATGCTTACCAACCACATCATTTAAAGAATAACCAACTACCGAAAGGAAATTATCATTAGCCGTTAAAATTTGGCCATCTGGAGAAAACTCAATAATCGCCATTGAACGGTTTAATGCATTGGAGGCCGCTTCAAGATCACGCATTTTGTTATGTGAACGCGTCACATCTGAAGCAATTTTAAAGATAGCGGTAACGTTATTGTCCTTGTCAGTTATTGGAAAATATGATGCTTCTAACCATATTGTTTGGTCTGGCTTGGTAAGTCTTTTAAACCTGCCGGATTGTTGTTTGCCCCGTGAGAGTTCATCCCAGAATATTTTATACTCCGCAGAACGAATATAATCGTCATGGCATAAAACCTTATGGTGTTTGCCGACCAGTTCTGACTTTTCATAACCCACAACGGATAAAAAGTTGTCATTTACATCCTCGATAATACCTTTACTATTAAATTGAATAGTCGCTACAGATTCCTGTATTGAATTGATAAGGCTGTAAATTTCATTATATTTAGTAGTTACCTCAGCTAAATCACTTTTAAGTTTTTTATTAAACATCTTAATATTGCCCACTGCTGCCGAATAATTTTTATTATGATTATCAACACGAGATAATCATTATTTTTTATGTGGAATTAAAGCGGATAGATTGTGAATTTTATGTCAACAATCGACTGGATCTTGTGAATTTTTTAATGGGCAAGCACACAAAAAAATCAATGATGCTAGGGCTTGTTTATCTTTCATATCCTCCACTGCTGGCGGCTATTTTTGTGTCCGACAAGGCGGAAAGCACGCGGTGTAGCCTTCCTACATAAGTGATTGATAAATGAGTCTGGAACTCATTTGAACAGCTACGCAGGCGGGTGCAAAAATAGTCCCAGCCCTTCGGGTTATGACTGAAAAAGCGCCACTCTGCGTTGCTCGTCGCTTATTTAGAACAACTAAAAGGCGCTCCTCGTGCCTTGATTGACGCTTTTTCAGCTCACAACAGAGGCGCAGATGAAAGATAAACAAGCCCTTATAACTAAACTAAAAATGTTTGCCAGAGGCATGAAAGTTCAAATTTCTGCTTTATATCTGGCAATCAAGGATCCGGCGGTTCCAAAGGTGGCTAAGTGGTTGGGTGTTGCGGTAGTGGCGTATGCGTTAAGCCCGATTGATCTTATTCCAGATTTTATTCCGGTGATTGGCTATCTGGACGATTTGATTATTTTGCCTTTAGGAATTTACTTAGCCATTAAACTGATACCGGAGGCAGTTTGGTCTGACTGTCTGGCTAAAGCTGAGTTACATCCCATTCAATTACCCAGAAATCGTTATGCAGCGGCTGTAATCATTGGCTGTTGGATACTATTTGCAGGCATGTGCAGTTATGGTATTTGGTATCTGATATCAAACTAATCACATTTACAGCATCATCGTGGTCCTAACATTTTTTCCGGCTGGATAAGTTCATCGAATGCTTCTGCAGTGATCAAACCAGAGCGAACAGCCTCTTCTCGTAATGTGGTTCCATGAGAATGTGCCTTTTGTGCAATCAAACTGGCGTTGTCATATCCAATGATCGGTGAGAGGACGGTCACCAGCATCAGTGAGTTATTTAAAAATGCTTCGATTTGTGGCCTATCCGGCTCAAGCCCGCGCAGGCAATATTCTGTAAAACTATTGATGACATCTTTTAATAATCTGATGGATTGTAATAGTGAAAAGATCATTAACGGTTTATAGGTATTCAGTTCTAATTGCCCCTGAGCACCCGCTAGCGTAATCGTTACGTGATTTCCCATCACCTGTGCACATACCATCAGCATGCTTTCACATTGGGTTGGATTTACTTTTCCCGGCATGATTGAGGAACCGGGTTCATTCTCAGGTAAATGCAGTTCGCCTATCCCGCAACGAGGTCCTGACCCCAGTAATCGAATGTCAGCCGCAATTTTGTTCAGACTAACCGCCAGAGTGTTTAAAACACCCGATACATTGACCAGACCATCGTGAGCGGCTTGCAAAGAGAGTTTGTTATCACTGGCAGTAAAAGGTAAGCGGGTAAATTCGCTTAACTGTCTGGCAAAGTTTTCAGCAAATTCGGCAGAACTATTTAGTCCTGACCCCACGGCTGTGCCTCCTTGAGGAATAGCATACAGTTCAGCAGTTGCCTGCTTTAACCGATCAATATTAGTTTGTAGTTGGGCCGCATAGGCCGAAAACTGCTGCCCCAACGTTAACGGTGTTGCATCCTGCAGATGCGTTCTGCCAATTTTTATTATGGATTGCCATTGTTTCGAATGTTCCGCCATTACCTGCTGCATCTTTGTTAAGGCTGGTAACAGCTGAAGTTGAATTTGTTCTACCGTAGCAATATGCATTGCTGTCGAAAAACTATCGTTGGTGGATTGCCCCATGTTGCAGTGATCATTGGGATGCACCTGAATCGTCGAATTCAATTGCTGTGTCGCCAGATTGGCAAGCACCTCATTTGCATTCATGTGGGTTTGTGTACCCGAACCTGATTGCCAGATGGTTAATGGAAATTGCTGATCATGTTCGCCATTTATCACTTCAAGGCTAGACTCAGCTATTGCCAAACCGATATTTTTTTCCAATTGCAGACAATCAATATTCGCCAGAGCGGCACAGTGTTTCACCAACCCCAAGGCACGAATAAACTCACGAGGAAAGGTTTCACCACCAATGGCGAAATGTTTCATGGCCATCTGGGTTTGCTGGCCCCAAAGTTCTACAGCAGACATCTAAAGCAATCAGATTTAACGCTTACTGCCGTAACTGAACGTTAAGTTGATCAACGACCTCAGCCCAGTCAGAATCAGAAGCTAAACATTCTTTAATAAAAGCTGATTGAGAGGGTGACCAGAAACTGGCGTTTTCCAGTTTTTCATCTTCCTGCAGCGTATGGCTAGCCATAAATTGCTCGATGGCTGCTTCATTGCTTTCCAACCCCAGCTGCATAAAAAGGTTTTCCATAGTGTGTTGTGTCATATCCATAGCAATGGACCTCAAATTTAAGTTAATTTCTGAACTTAACACTACGCTTACTTAAGCTGTTTTTCAAAGCTTCATTCAGGGGCTGAAATTATGAGTAAAGTCCATTACATTAGGACAAATACATCAGGATGATTGAATCGTCATACTGATACATTTTGACCTTAAGATATTGATGCCAGCCAGTCTTGGTAACTTGGTTTAGCCTCGGCATGTAAACCGGCAGAACTAAAGGCTCTTTCACTATCGATTATTTCACCGTTGTGCTCAAACACATTATGATCTGCATAATGTTTTGCCCAGCTTTCAAGGTCATGTGTCATCGAATTCATTCTCATCGTCTCACTCCATTTTGTTTTAAAAAATCTGCTGATTGCCTTTTACAAGTCAATCAACTGAAGTCGATTCTAAGGACGGAATGTTTAATTTATGTGAAGAATCAATGCTCTGAGGTCAGGATGTGAGATCGCTCACATTTATCTATCAATATTATTCTTCGTTTAACGGTGCCAACCATTGAAGACCTCCAAGTCTGCGTTGCTGCTGCAAATTCCATTCGGCACGTTTATGTAAATGCTGCGCCGGTCGGGCCGGGTTGTAATTCAATGGACTGGGTAATGAGGAAGCCAGTAATGCTGCTTGCATCGGTGTCAGATTAGCCGCAGAGCGACCAAAGTGATATTGGCTGGCCGCTTCCAGGCCAAACACTCCCGGCCCCCACTCCGCAATATTCAGATAAATCTCAAGAATGCGCTGTTTGCTCCAGCTGAGCTCAATCAGCAAGGTAAACCAGACTTCGAGACCTTTTCTGAACCAGCTGCGGCCGGTCCATAAATACATGTTTTTTGCCACTTGCTGACTGATCGTGCTTGCACCACGCAAGCCTCCCCGACGCTCTCGTTCTTTTAACGCCTGCTGAATCGCCTTAAGGTCAAATCCACTGTGTAACGGAAATTTCTGATCCTCAGAGGTCACAACAGCTAAAGCCGCATGTTTTGGCATCTCGTCCCAGCTGAGCCAGGTCTTGCGAAGTTGAAAGTCTTCAGTTGACGTTATCCAGCGGTCTGCCATCACCATGGTTATTGGTGGATTTACCCAGCGAAAAGGTAATACCAGCAATAGACTCAACAGGACAAACGCCAATATCGTTAGCAGCAATACCTTTAAGAAGAAACGATATATTCGATGCACAGTTATTCCTAAGCAAAACAGGCATCCTCAGGATGCAAATCTGCACATAATGAAACGTTTATTTTAGTCACGCAAGCTAGGGCTTGTTGATCTTTCATCTCGACCACTGCTGGTTTACCGTCTGGTTATTCCAGCCTTCTTAATAACAACATGGGCGAAACGGTTAATACAGGCGTTAATTGCCAACGTCCAAGGATGGCAAGAATCACTGCACTGATAAAAGGCAGGCTCATCACAACTGGCCAATGCCAACGAAATTCGCCATCAAACATACGATTTTGTAGTGCCCACACGGCAACTTCAGCTGCCAGAACACCCAGAATACCAGCCAGAAAACCAATCAATGCAAACTCAATAGTTGTAGATTTGACCAGTAATTTCTGTTGGCCACCCAGGGTACGTAATAAGGCGCCCTCACGCTGCCGCTCCGACATCGTGGCACTGACAACTGCGACCATCACGGCAATTGCGGCCAGCAAAATCATCAATAATATCGCTTCCACCGCCTGTGTTACCTGAGCAATGATTTGCTGAATTCGTTCGATAATATGATCAATTTCCAACACTGAAATGGTGGGAAACTGCCGCACAAAATCGTTCAATAACGGTTTATCCTGTTCAGCAAGATAGAAGCTCGTCAGCGAGGTACTGGGTAATCCATCTATCGTGCCATTGGGCGGGAAAATGATAAAAAAGTTGGGCCGCATGCTGTCCCATTGCACACTGCGAATACTAGTGATGGTTGTGCTGACTTTTTCGGCCCCCACCGTAAAGCCCAGTTCATCACCAATCTCTACCCCAAGTGACTCAGCCAGTGATTGTTCAATCGACAGCCCTGTTGTTTCACCCGGCTTAAACCATTGCCCAGCAACGATTTTATTATCATCTGGATAAGAATTTGACGTTGTCAGGTTTAATTCGCGGCGCAATTCATCATCATCTTTATTGAACGCAACGTCTTGTGCAGGCTGCGCATTAATCTCAGTCAGTCTGCCGCGAACTATAGGATATAGAGGGCTACGGTTTATCTGATGCTGTGACAAAAATGCTTCTACCTCATCCACTGCTTCCGGAGCAATATTCAGCAGAAAATGATTTGGTGCATCCTCCGGTAACTGTGCCTGCCAGTCAGCTAGTAGCGATGATCGCACCAGAACTAACGTTGCAGCCAACATAATAGTCATCGCAAATACCGACATTTGTGACAGGGTCGCATTACGATGTCGATACAACGCAATCACCGCCAATCGCCAACCACCCTTTCCAGCAGGAAATCTGCGTAACAACCAGATTAGACCCGCCCCCACAACCGCCAGTGAAATAACTAACGCAACCACTGCCCCGAGTAATGCTGTTACCAGCTTAATATCATTGACATACACCCACAACAAACCAAATATCACCGCTACAGCCAATAACAAATCTTTGACTAAAGCGGCCTTGTCATTGGTTGGCAAACTGCGAAAAACTCGCATTGCCGGTGTATTGCGTAAACGATCAATCGGAGGGTAGGCAAAGGCAAATAAAGCGACTAAAGCAGTTAGTATGGCTGGCCACAGTTGCCAGAAGTCCACCACAAATTGTAACGGCTGGTCCATTAACTGTGCGGTCATTGAAGCCAATAACCAGGCAGCAGGTATGGCGAGTATTAAGCCAATGATAGTTGCCATCAGGCCCCATACCATTAAGCGCGATAAATACAATTTACGAATACGTTTACCAGTTAGCCCCATGGTTTTTAGTAGCGCCACACGATCACGCTGGCTTAGAGCATATTGACGGCTGGCAACGGCTATTGCCACGACTGCAAGCAACACCGCCAGACTGCCGCCAAGTAATAAAAAGCCCTCTGCTTTTTCTAAAGATTCCCCCAGGGTTTCACCTTGCCGAACATCCACCCAGCGGTAATTATCTGTTAAGCGTGGTTCCAGCCATGCTTCAAAATCAGCCAGTTCGGTCGCACTACCGGCAAATAAACCACGATGCCGAACACGACTCCCAGGTTGTATCACCTCCGTAGCGGCTACATCATCCACATGCATCATCACCCGTGGTGCCAGAGATGAGAGCCGAAAGCCACCATCCGGTTCACGCATAATCACGCCAGTCACTTCAAGGGAAGTAGCGCCAATTTCCAGCGCATCACCAGGCCGTAATTCCAATAAGCGCATAAGCCGGGGATTCAACCAGACTTCGCCGGGTTGAGGGCCAGAGGATGAGACTTGCCTCGGACTCTCCAGATCGGCCTGCCATTCAATTTCACCTCGAAGTGGATAGGCATTATCAATCGCTTTGACGGCAACCAGCTGAAATTGGCTTTCGTTAGAAACCATGGTGCCAAACTCAATCATGCGGCCAACTTGAAGACCTTGCTTTTCTGCCTCGGCATACCAGGCATCTGGAATGGGAGCATTGGTTCGGCTGTTTAACTGACGATCTGCTGCCAAAAATGCACTGGCCGATGTCATTAATGTTCTTTGCAGATGATCTGCAAAAGCATTAATAGTTGCCACAGTTGCTACAGCTATGATCATCGCCATTAACATGACTTTTACATTTCGCTCACGTAAATCCTGGGTGAACGAAATCACTTTAGCCGTTACGTTCATGCAGATAACACCTCTGCATTTTTTTCTGTTTTTTCATGCAGCACACCCGCCTCAATGATGAAATATCGCTGACATCGCTCTGCCAGCTGTTGATCATGCGTCACCATCACCAGCGTAGTGCCGTGTTCACTGTTCAGATTCATTAATAATTCAGTAATCGCCTCCCCCGTTCGGGTGTCCAGATTACCGGTAGGTTCGTCTGCAAATAACACTTGAGGATTCACAGCAAAGGCTCTGGCAATGGCTACCCGTTGTTGTTCACCACCCGATAATTGTCGTGGTGTGTGTAGCATTCGCTCACCTAGACCAACCCG
>TARA_R100000789_G_scaffold75599_1_pt1 | contig 11042 bp, 21 predicted proteins | sample TARA_R100000789 | Tara Oceans TARA_R100000789 (sample SAMEA2623403) | marine metagenome | biome: marine biome (ENVO:00000447); feature: mesopelagic zone (ENVO:00000213); material: "saline water (ENVO:00002010), including plankton (ENVO:xxxxxxxx)" | depth 450 m | reverse complement strand
GCGCCTGCCCCAGCGCCAAAGACAGCCCCCGAGATGCTGCGACAGAGAGTGGAGTGTCGGAAGTGGGCATTACTTGGAAACCTCTGCATCAATCGGGCGCGCATCCCAAGCCCGGATATCGTCTTTGTCGCCTTCACACTTGCCGGCCACGGTTTTCAGCTGTTCTGCCCAAACCGGGCACCAGTCAATCCGCCTTGGCGGAGCTGGCAGGGTTCGCTTTACCAGGTAATCCGCTGGCACCCGGTGCTTCACGTACTCGGTTCGGGTCAGCCACTGTGCCGGCCCGCATCCAGTCATAAACAGCATCAGGCCACACATACTCAGGGCCACTACAAGGCGCATCTTTCACCAGCTCCTTCAGCTCAGCCTCAGCAGCGGCCAGCTGGTCGTTGAGGGATCGCTCACGTTGGGAGCGGATCACAGCCTGCTGATCGCGCCAGGCAATGTCTGCCTCAAGGCGAGCAATTTGGTTGAGGTTTTCCTGATTGGTGACCTTGGCCTGCTCCATGGCCTGGGTGAGCGTTGCGTTCTCGGCTTTAACTTTGTCGAGAGACTGCATCAAGGCCCAGATAGAGCCAGCCATGAGGAACACGGCTATACCCACACCACCGATCACGTAAGGCATCAGTTTGGCTTTGAGGGCGGCCGATATCATTTGCCACCCGGAGTGCCACGCCAAAGCGTCAGCACAGTGGCCAGAATTCCGATCACACCAGTCACAATGGTCGCCACCGCAGCACCGCCAATGGCCTGCATGACTTCGGGATCGGTCACACGCAGCACAACAATGGTGATGAGCACGCAGGCCCAGATCAGGACCAGGCGGCGAACCACAAAGTGTTTGGCTAGAAAATCAGGCATTACCGCTGCCCCTCACTGGCCATCCGACGCTTCAGCAGCTCTATCTCACCCTTCAGGCCCATTATCTTGGCGTTGCACTCATCCCGCTCACGCTGCATTTCTTCGCGGTAGTGGATGGCCTGGGCCTTGAGGGCGTTATCCAGATCGGCAACCACCGCATTCAGCCGTGTAAGCTCATTGGAATAATGGTCCGCCAAAGCGCTTTCGCGCTCTTTGAGGCTCGCCTCAATGGCGATGATTTGTTTGGAACGGGTACTGAAAAGCCCAACAACCACCCAACCAATAGTGGCAATGACGCCGCCGATGAAAGCCCAGAAGCCAGGGCTATCGTTCAGCATTGTCGCTATCTGACTGAAGGGCATCCGATCATTCCGGGTCATGTGGGCTCGGGGTTACGGGTATTGGTGCCAGGGCAGCTGGAAATGAGGGCCGTCCTTGAAAGATTCCCAGTCACCGCCCCATTCAATAGGCACGCCCAGCTCCTCAGCGGCCTGCTTCATCGCATCAGCGATCTTGTAATACAGTGGCCAGTCCCAGCGCACACCGCCGGTAACCCAGGCACCCAGATCCACAGCGTGGCCAGTCAGGTGCCGGCTGTTCATTGTGGTAGAGGCGCCAGAGTCGAACAGTTCCTTCTGGCGAGAGCGTGAACGCAACCCTTCCAGAACGGTGAAATCCACCTCCGTGATCTGGATGGCACGCTCAACCACAGAAAAGAGATCGTCATGAACACCAGAAAGCCGCGCCATGGATCGGTTGCTCAGCTTGAAGCCCATAACGCCCTCCAGAATAAAAACAGCCCGAGACAACAACCTTCGGGCAAAGGGTCCCGGCATGTTGGACCGTAGAGACACTTCCGATGATCAGAACCGCCGCTGGCCAAACACCGCAAAAACCCTCGCCACAAAAGAAAAACCCGGCTATCGCTAACCGGGTTTCTCAGGGCTCTTTTGGTGTTCAGCCGTACTTCTGCGACTGTACGTGAATCAGACTATATCCGTGCATGCACGGTGTCAACCTTTACTGTATTTTTTGTACAGCCCTTTACTGAAACAGCCGTCCATCCACCCAGGCCTCTGCACTTCGCAGCAGTACCCGAACCTTCTCCCGGCTCATTTTCACTTCCAGGCCAATCATCGAATAATCCCAGCGCCGAACGTAGTAGGCCAGCACCACCTTTCCCAGATCCGGCTCCCGCTTCTTCAGGCTGGCCACCGCCTGGTCCACCGCCAGGGCCTCATCATCCGGCACCGTGCAGCCACCCACACCTGCAGCCAACTGAACCGCCGCATAGCCCGAGTTAACCCCACCACTGCGCACCCACACGCCCCAGTCCTGCAGTCTCCGCCTTGTTTCATCCAGCATAGCCGTCTCCGTTTTCACGTTTTTAGAATCCCGTGCAGGGTATGTGCAGGGTTTGTTTTAAACCCTGCACGCTTTCAGCCTTACTCTCACAACGTTTGTGCAGGGTGTGCAGGGTGTGCATAGTTAATTGCCTCGCGCGGGGGAATTTTTTTAGTAGGGCCTCACCGGCTCATACACAGCGCACGTATTACACACGCGCACGTGCGCGAGAAACCCTGCACACCCTGCACACCCTGCACATCCCTTCTGCCCCATGGCCTGAACACGTGCAGGGTTGGTTTTGAACCCTGCACGTACCCTGCACATAACAGGGCAAACCCTGCCCAAAGCCATCAATCAGGCTCCACATTGCCAGCTCGCTTGCGGAACGCAGCCACACAGCCACCCAGATGCTCAAGCTTCGTAGTGTTCTTGGGCGGATCCTCCATCACAAACATCATCGCCTGGTGTTCCACGCCAGACAGCTTGAAGCGCTCCCGGGCCTTCACCAGACGGCTTGAGAAGATCGTGATCAGCTTGGTTTCGGTCAGTGGCCGGTTGCCCGTCTCCGAACACCACTTGCGATAGAACAGGTACACATCCCGGGTGGTACAACTATGGAAGGGAATATCCAGGTCCCCGGCTTTCCAGTCCCGGAAAAACACCTCAAAGTTCGGCAGGCTGAACTCAATCACCCGTTGCCTGGCAATCGTGTCCAGGGGTTTGGTGTGGCACGTGAAATCAGCGAGGGGATAATCCAGCAGCAGCTGGTAGAACGCCGCCGGCCCGCCGTTATCCAGCTCATACGACACCCGGTTCTGCAATTCCGTGCTCAACGTGCCCCTGGGCCACACCACCAGGAAACGTCGATCGGAAGGCTCCAGCGGGAACGGCTGTATCTCATTACTCAGGAAAACGCCGTTCATGTGGTTGGCTTCCTCCCAGCCGGTCACGAACTTCCGTTCAATGCGCTGGGTCTGCCCCGTGATCATATGCTTGATGGTGCCCATCTGGTTGTGCTTCTCCGTTCGGGAAAGCACCTCCTCAAACACCGCATACAACAGCCGGCTCCGCCAATCCGTGTACTGGGATTCCAGCTGGTGCTGACCAAGAATCGCCGCATAAGGCCCGTAGATCTTCCGCATCACCTCGCCGAAGAACAGCGATTTACCACTGCCATGAACATCCGAGTGGAAGAGCAGGGCCGTATCCAGCTTTGCACCCACGTTCTGCAGCGGGTAAGCCAACCAGCGCACCACCCAATCAATGGTTTCCTGGTCCTGGTTGCACAGGTGGCAGAGTAGATCGAAGATGCCCTTGCACTTGCTGTACTTCTCAGCCTTGGCCATCTCATCCGGTACCAGCGGAATACCCGTGAAGGTATTGATCGTGGTCTCCGTATCGGCCTGCTGGGTAGGGTCAAAAACAATGTTGTCCTGGTCGATCACCTGGCGCCGCGGGTGCTCCATCCAACGCGTGTAGTCATTCGGCATGTACGCCTTCAGCGCCTCCAGCGGTACCACATCCCGCCGCTGTCGATCCCAGGCATTCTTCGTTGGGTAGATGTACACAAACCGCTCGATAATCTTGAACAGCGGATCGTTCGAGGCATCTTTATTCTGCTGCCCGTTCACCTCCACCCAGGTCATCGTTCGCCGGTTCGGGTGCTTCATCCAGGCATTGAACAGGTCATTGCCCATCGTGGCCTTCATGCCCGCCTGCTTGTACACCTTCTGCTGGTGCGAGTCGTAAACCTTTGTTTCACCATGGATCAACGCATAGCGCTGCAGGGCTTTCTGAAGAGCATCGCCCTCCCCCGCACCCCCTGAATCAGAGGGGGCCAGGGGAGATTCATCCGGAGAGGAATCATTACTCGAAGGGCCAGCCTCAATAGCTGCCATCACCTGGGCACGAACCGCCTCAAGGCCTTGCGCCTTATGAAGATCGTTAAAGTCAGTCAGCGCCATCGGCAGCCTCCGCAAACTCCGGAACTACCCAAACACCGTTCACCGCCTTGGCGGCCTCCTCTGCCTTCAACCGGCCCGGGTTCTTGCCGATACGCTTCTCTGTCTCTCTGTCTTCATCCCCAGCTATGCAGATAACCGCCGAAGGGCAAAAATGGCGAATGGCTTTGGCCACCGGCACCAGGTTGCCCGAATCAAAGGCCACCGCCACCGGCAGGCCTGTCGCCATGTGCACGCTGGCACCCGTGGCGTAGCCCTCCACGATCACAATGACAACCTGGCTATCAGAGCCTGGGATATCGCAAAGCCAGTGAAAGGAACCCTCTTTGGGCGTGCCGGTGAGGAACGTCTTCTCACCCTCCGGCGAGATCCACTGAAGGCTCACCAGGTCCAACGCGAAAAGCTGGGGGCCATCGCAGGCAACAGGCTTGTAAACAGGCACAACCACACTACCCCGGCTGAAACGCAGCCCGAACGGGGCCACGCCTTTGGCCGCCAGGTACTTGCTGGGCCCTTCCACTGGCAGTTTGCTCCATATCCGCTGGGCTTTTTCCCTGCACTCCCTCGCCGCAGCTTCCTGCTCTTTACGGGCCTTTTCCTGAGCCTGCTTTCTCCGGCGCTGATACTCTTTACGGTCTTCCTCAGTGAGCGAACCGGCTGGCATCCCCACCTTGCGTTTTTCATCGATCTTGTAATTGCCGAACGAACCGGCCAGACCGATGCCACCAGAGCTCAAACGGAACTCGTGAACGACATACCAACCGGATTTCTTCTTGCCTTTGTCGGCACGGGGATAGGTAACAGGAACCCGGACCAGCTTGCCCGAGGTATCAATGGAGTCGACCAGGAGGCCGAGATCGCGCATCTGAGTGAGCACCGCATCAATATCCATTGCGGCCTCCGCAATCGTAAGAAGGTGACATGGAAAGAGCCCTCGATCCAGTATCTTGTTGGTTACTTATGCAGCGCCTAGGTCAGAGTCATCATTTGGACCAGGACCAAAGACATCGGGGCGCATCTCATAGCGCGTAACCGCCGCATCACAGGCCTTTTCCAGTTTTCTGCAGTACTCGCTGGGAACCCTTGTCCAAAAACGCAGGGACTGTCTTGGGACACCACAAATCTCTGCGATCCGAGTTTTGGTTCGAATGTTGGGATGCTCTTTTAAGCGGTCGATGAGTTGTTCTGGCTGCACGTTAAGCTCCTCGGAATCAAGCTGTACTGTACTTTATGTCAAGCTCAGCTTGCTATGCAACCAAAATTCGCGGGGATATAGTTCGCGTATGTCAATTCAACCTTTCATATCAAGGCTTAAAGAAGCCATAGAAAACAGCTCCGCGACCCAGGGAACGATCGCGGAACATTGCAATGTTTCAAGGCAATCAGTCACAAACTGGAAAACGACAGGCCAGATTTCAGTCGATAATTTGAGAAAGCTGAGCGAAGTGACCGGCTATCGATATGTTTGGTTGAAGGAAGGCACCGGCCCTCAGAAATTCACCGACAAAGAGTCCAACGATTCTGAGTTTATTGCCATTGAGCAGGGTGTAAGAGAGCCACGACCAGACAGTGATTATCTTAAGGATGAAGCAGCCGAATTGATCCAAAGCATTCGCTACGCAATGGCAAACCGTAAACTTACTGAGGGCTCAGTAAAGGCTCTGGCTGCATTCTTCAATTCCCTGGTGGATTCTAAGTAAGCTTTTGAACCCAACCAGCCCAGTGTTGTTCTGAAACTATAGCAACGCCACCGCCGGAATCTCTCAGCTCCACAGCCTTTTCGATTTTTCTGCCGTACGATTCGTGAATCCATGAATCGCTGACCAGCTCCCCTACTACGACGAAGTCCGTATCCTTGGTCACGTTCTTCGCAACCGAACCACCCACTGAAACCACCATCGCCTCACACTCTTTGCGAGTGCCAGAAGCAAACTTACCTGTGAGCACAAAGCGACGGTCGACAAATTCCAGATCGGGCGCAGGATTGCACAAAGGTAAACTGGACGCCGTCTTGTCTTCGCCCACATGAATCCCTGAGACATCCATCAGCAGTTTGACCAGTTCGCCCTGCTCTTCGTCATCCAGAACACCATCAGCCAGCATTTCATCAATCCGGGCCAGCATTACATTGGCAGGCCACTTATCTGCGATATCCGCGTTTTTCACCAGCCAGGACTGCAGGAACTCCGCCTCTGCCTGGTTCACGGAACCGTCAGCAATCACCCCTTCACAGATCCCTAACAGCTGATCCAGCTTCCGATCATCCAACCGGCTTTTTCCAAAACGCTGAAACAGCACGCTCTTGTCGTCACTCATTCCATTGATCTCCTTATGAACCTGCTTAAGAAATAGCCCACCGCTATCAGAAATCAAATCAAGTTAGCTTTATATCAACGTCAAGCCCTTTACTCGCTGTCAATCTGAGCTTTACTATCTGTACATATTGTAAAGGAGCGCTTGACATGCAAACCTTCTCCGCCACCGAATTCACAGCCTGCAATAAAGACGGCCTGTTCACCCAGAGCCAACTGGAAACGCTTGCCTGGATGGCGGAAGGGAAAGAGAACTTCGCCATCGGCATCCTGCGCGGCCACGGCGAACCCGGCGCCAAGAAGCTCACCAGCCAGGTGATGCACAAGCTCGAATGCAACAACCGTTGCCTGGCCATCGCCCGCGCTTTCTCACGGGGTTACCTCAAAGCCAAAACCGCTGCCGAAAAAGCGGCTGATGCTGCCAAGAACAACGCCGCCAAGGCCATTGCTGGCGTGCTCATTGTAATCAGCGGCATCACCGCGGGCACCGGTACCGGCGATTCATTCCTCAGAACAGCGAGCAGTCGCAGCCAGGGCGTGTATCGCGTGCGCTGGGAAGAAGTCCTGCCAGCCAACCATGGGAGTGCAGCATGAGCGAACAAACCACCCCACTTTTTGAGGCGGCCCGCATGCTCAATCTTGGCCCGAAGAAGGTTTACCGGGCCCTGCGCAGCCGCAAGGTGCTGAACAACAACAACCTGCCCTACCGCAGCTACGTAGAGCAGGGCCTGTTCACCACCGAGCTCAAATCTTACGAGCACCCAACGCTGGGCCTGAAGACCTACGCCACGCCCCAGGTAACCGAGAAAGGAATCCGCTGGCTGGCCAAAGAGTTCGAAGTGGAAATCACCGAAGCCAACTCACACCAGAAAACAGGAACGGAAGCATGAAGGTTTCAATGTCCAACGCCCTCGAAGGGATCGAAGTCACAGTGTCTCTGACATGTGCCGAGCCAGGCGATCTACCTTCTGGGCCAGCTCTTCAACTTCAATCACAGCCCGGAAGTGACGAAGTCGAAGTTTCTGATCGGCTCCTGGGTACTTTGAACCGTGCATTACCAGGTGTGCTTGGTGAAGCAGTTGAGCAGCTTCGGATAGCGATTGCAGAAATGCATCTTTCTCGGGTTTCTGAGTCACGTAAGGCTCCCTCCTTTGCTGAGGCTGTAAAGGACTTCGAGGGCGTTGCCTACGAAAGAGCCCGCCCGCTCACAGAAATCATAGTCGTTTACGGCCCCAGCGGATGCGGCAAAACCACTAATGCCAGAAAGCTTGAGGCCCATTTCAAGGCAGACACCGTGATTGATGGTGAGTCCAGCGACCGCCCACCACAACCCGGCGAACGCACGCTGATTCTCACCAACCACACCATCCCCTCAGCGATCGAAGCCCTTTCTCTGGATCGCCAGGCTGATGCTCAAAAGTTCGACTCTGTCCGGTTCATTTCCTTTAACACCGCCATGCAGGAGCTCAATTAATGCAATCCGAAAACCGCCCCACAGCCCAACAGCTACTCGCCAGCTGGCAAATCATCTGGCAGCGCAAGCTCAACGGCAAGCCGGAAGAAATGAAAGAGGCGATCGCCAACCACGTGAACCTGTTTCCCAAGGGCAACCACGCCGAAGCCGAGGCCCGCACCCGGAAAACCGTGGCGGCCTACAGTGGCGATCCCGCAGCCATCCGCGCGCTCATCCAGCGCGGCAAAGCCACCCTGCGCACCGTGTGAGGCATTGGCCATGGCAACCATCAACTTCCCAGACAACACCCCGGTAACGGTTATCAAGCAGGCCCTGGCCAGCGTTGGCAAAAGCCTGCAATACCGCCCGGGGCCCAGCAGAAAACCCCAACCGGAGGACGTGCCCCATGGCCATCACCGCCGCACTACTCATCTTCAGCCTGTGCCTGGTCTGGCTGATCAGCAAAGCAACCATTGAAAGGACGCACCACCATGACATCACCGATGCCGCAACATACAAGCGCGAAACCCTCTGGCTCTGCCTTCCCATCGCAGGGCGCAAACGCCGGATTCGCCTCCATGAGCACACCTTCTCAGCTCACGGCCCTGGACGGCCGTCTGGGCTGGCTGGATCTCAACACCCGAGCACCTGTTGTCAATCGTGCCCTGAACACCATGTTCTCCGCCGCCATGCAGGACGGCACAGACGCCAACCGCGCCGGTCGTTTTTTGTTGTCCCTGTGGAGTCCAGAGCAGTACCCCCTGGACCTGAATGACCTCGGCTTTTTCGAGCGCGAACTCAACTACGCCTGCCGACACCTGGCCAACTTCATTATTGCCTGCCAGGTGAGCTTCCGGCAGCTGGTCACCCTCAGCGATATGGAACCCATCATCGCCGCCTGGGGAGAAGAGCACCAATGAACACAGCCGCCAAGCAACCCGAGCTCACCTTCGAAGAGCTGCAGCAGGCCTACGAAGAGCAGAGCCTGGCACTGAACGAACTGGTGATCCACTTCGATCGCACCGTGGCGCACCTGGAACAGGCGACCAAGCTGATCGCCAAACAGGGCCAGCAACACGGCGAGGCCATCGGCTGGCTGCGAGACATTCGCCATGCCGTCGGCGCCACCGGCCCGGATATCAGCCACCAGCAGCTGTGCCAGATCATCCAGGACCTTCGCCGCCGCGCGTTCGTCAACGATGCCACGCGGATACGGAGGGCCAACTGATGCCCCGCGCCTGCATGACCAAAACCCACAACCTGGCAGCGCTCATGCGCCTGTCCGATCTGGAACTCAGGGTAGAGATCCAGCAAGCCGCCACGGTTGACCCCCTACAGGGCCTGCACCTGTGCCACGAACTGCTGAATGCCGAGCAGTACTACCCCACCCGCCGGGGCCTCAACCAACTGGTGGGCCGGGAGGTAGAGCGCATTGGCCAACAACTCACCCAGCAACAGGACATATCGGAGATAGCACTGTGAGTGGAAATAACCGAGGCACTGATCTGCCCGATTTCATCAACGATCTGGACGGTGGTGTGTTCGCCGAAAAGGTCTCCCGCGCCTTGAGCGATGTCGCCGCCGGAGTTGTCGACCAGAACAAAGCCGGTGATCTCACCCTCAAGTTCAAGATCGAGCGCATCGGCAACAGCTACCGCGTTGGCATCAAGCACACCATCGATTACGAAGTGCCCGAAGCCAACGGCAGCTACCGCCAGAAGAACACCACCGAAAGCGTGATGCACGTGAATACCGGTGGCCGCATGACCGTGTTCCCGGAAAACCAGCACCAGCTGCTGAGCAAAACCGGCGAGCCAAACCCACAGGATCAGGAGTAATCCATGAGTCTCGAGCAAGAACTCAACAACACGCTGGCCACCGTGCTGCGAAACATCCAGGCCGAAACCATCCAGCAGTTCATCCAGGCGCAAACCGATGGAACAGTAGCCGCCCTGCCCGTGGGCGTCACCGTCAACGATCTGGAGCAGTACCTGGAACAGCGCCGCCGGTACCGCGGATCCATGGCCACCAATCTTATTCAAGAGTTTGTGGAGTACGTGACCGCAACCACCGAGCAATACGGCGACCTTCCCGGGCTAGAAAACTACCCGTGCTTTGTGAGCCCCGCCTCCATGAGCGCAAAAACCTTCTTCAACTTGGGCGACATCGATAACCCAGGCCACGGCGATCACTTCGCAGAACTGAAGCTGAAGAAAACAGAAGCCTACAACCAGCTGCTGGAAACCAACGGCCGCAAGCTGGACCAGAAAACCCTCGCCGAATGGCTGGAAGACTGGAAAGACCACCTCGAAGCGTTCGCCGAGGATGGCACCACAAATGTACCCATGGCCGCTGCCGTCTCCGCCGTGCGCCGGATCACCATCGGCACCAACGCCGAGGCCACTAGCGAAACCCAATCCCTCAGCAGCCGCCGCAGCGCCATGGCGGAAGTGGAAGCCAAGAACAAAGACCAGTTTCCCTGCTTCCTGAAATTCACCTGTGAGCCCTACCAGGGCCTTGAAGAACGCACCTTCACCCTGCGCCTGAGCCTAATCACCAGCGAGAAGCCAGTGATTGTCCCCCGCATCGTGCGCCTGGAAACCGCCGAAGAGGAAATGGCCCAGGAACTGGAAGAAAAACTCCGCAAAGGCTTTGAAGACACCCCCGTGAAAACCTTCGTGGGCAGCTTCAACCCCGGGAAATAAACCAACCGCGCCCCACAGGGGCGCATCTGAGAGGGCTTTCGCCGAGAGCCCTGCCAGATGCCACAAAGGAGAACATCATGGACCTGAAACAACTCGCAGCAGACATGGCCAAATTCTGGATCTCAGAGAACGCCATCATCATCGATACCGAAACCACCGGCCTCAGCAACACCGATGAGATCGTGGAAATCAGCGCCATCGATTGCCAAGGCAATCTGCTGCTGGACACCATGGTGCGCCCAATGGGTGAGATCAGCGAGGAAGCCAGGGCTGTTCACGGCATCAGCGAACAGGACTGCGCACACAGCCCGTGGTTTGACCAGGTGCTGGGTGACCTCACCGGGATCATCCATAACCGCACCGTGGTGATGTACAACGCCGCCTTTGATAGCCGCCTCATCCA
>TARA_R100000789_G_scaffold100383_5_pt1 | contig 11081 bp, 9 predicted proteins | sample TARA_R100000789 | Tara Oceans TARA_R100000789 (sample SAMEA2623403) | marine metagenome | biome: marine biome (ENVO:00000447); feature: mesopelagic zone (ENVO:00000213); material: "saline water (ENVO:00002010), including plankton (ENVO:xxxxxxxx)" | depth 450 m | reverse complement strand
CCCCCACCATCGACTGGAGACTGATATCAAAATACAAGTACGAAGCGCAAGCGAGTGTGTAAAAACGGCGAATTCAGACACACTCGCTTGCGCTTCGTGCTTGTATAATGTATTCCTCGTAAATTATGAGGAGCATGGAACAAGAATCTACTCAATCACAAAATGGCTATGAAAACTCCTGTCCCTTCCATCATGATCCCAGCCGCTGAAATCCAGCAGCGTGTGCAGGAACTGGCAGAGCTAGTCTCTGCAGAATATGCCGATCGGGATCTCACCTTGCTGGGAGTGATGACCGGCAGTCTGATGTTTCTGGCCGATTTCATGAGGCATCTGCATGTTCCCCATCAAGTGGGCATTATTCAGGCTTCCAGCTATGTGGGACAGGTCACGACTCCCGGCGAGTTGAAAGTCAATCTCGACTTCCTGCCCTACCTGGCCGATCGACATGTGCTGTTGATTGATGACATTCTCGATACCGGTCAGACACTCATAAAATTGCAGGAGAAGGTCAAAGTTCTGCAACCAGCTTCAATCCAGACCGCAACACTTCTCTGGAAAAAATCCAGAACGACTCATGCAGTCAAACCCGATTATTTCGGATTCGAAATCGAAGACCGCTTCGTCGTCGGTTATGGACTCGACTACAATGACGACTATCGCCATTTACCAGATATCTGTGAACTGACCGAGGCCATCGAGTCTGGGGCCTCTTTTTCTCGAACAGTCAACTAACAGAAAATCTCACTCAATGTCCGACATCGTGCGAGTTCCGGCGTGGTGTTCAGCGACCGCTTCATTGGAAAATGGCCAGTGCAGTATAAACCGGGCACCTTGACCGGGGGCATCACCGACGACGATATCTCCGCCATGTTCTCGCATGATTTTTCGGCTGACTGCCAACCCGATGCCCGTGCCGCTGGCTCCTTTTGTCGATTCAAAGACGTTGAAGATTTTGTCTTTCACATCGTGAGGGATGCCGGGGCCGTTATCGACGACTTCGATCACAATCTGATCTTCAGCAGTGTCGAAGCGGGTTGTCAGTTCCACTTGCCCTTCACCTTCGGAGTGCTCCGCGGCATCGATCGCATTAGTCACAATATTCAACACGGCTCGATGGATCGCTTCCGGATCAAAGGTCGACTTGGGCATCGCTGGATCGGGGAGGTAAGATAATTGAACTCCATATTCCTGAGCATGCTGCTCCATCAATTCGAACACATCATGCACCACATCGTTAGCTGAGGCGACCTCGATGGTGGGAGTGCGTTCCTTGCTGAAGGTGAGCATATCCATGACAAGGTTGTAGATTTTATCCTGGTTTTTTTCGACCAGTTTCCAGCCTTTGAGAATCAGATCTCGCTGATCCTGCTTGAGTCCGATATCAATCAGGTAACTTCCCCCGCGCACTCCCTGCAGAATATTTTTGATGTGATGGCTCAACGTGGCAATCGTTTGACCGATAGCTGCCAGTCGTTCGGCATCGACTAAGGACTGCTGATAACGGAAGTTTTCGATAGCCAGCGCACATTGGCGGGCCACCGCAGTGAGCAATCGAAGTTTCTGATCGGTGAGATGCTGCTCCGACCGATCATTCAAATTGCGCGTGCCACCGTCGGGCTCTGTCACATCCAGGTAAATCGCTCCCAGCAATGTCATTCGCCCAAGCATCGGCACACATAATGCTTCTTTGACTCCAGCTTGCAGAATGCTTTGGCCGGGATCGAAACGGGTGTCGTGCAATGGATCGGTCGAACGAACCGAGTTCCCGGTTTTGATAACGTAATCCACAATCGATTTTGATATGGGCATGCGAGCTTGAATTGCAGAGGCGGAAGACTTCACCTCGATCGAACTGACAGAAGCCTGAGGCACGACCATACCGGAATCGGTATCGATTAAAAGAATACAGCCTCGATCGGCATGGATCGTTTTCAAAATCATTCGCAGCACGCGATCGAGCAGTTCCGATAAAGTCATGGAAGGACGCACGGCTTGCTCGGCGATTTCGCCAATCACATAAAGGACATCATCCGGCAGTAAATTACTGTGATCAACCGAAGCCTCGATTCCCTGAGTTGTCGATTGCTGAGGAGAAAAGGTGCGGATGATTTGAGAGTGCCCATGTTGAGAGCTTCCACCAACCAGGTCGACATGTGCGAACGAGGAACGATCGGGAGAGCGGATGGCATAAACGAGTGTAGTACGTCCCAGGCGAATTTGATCGCCCGATTCCAGTACAGCCGATTTGATTTTATGACCATTGACGTACGTTCCGTTGGAACTGTTCAGGTCTTCCAGTATCCAGCCTTCCACTTCAGGCCGAATCCGGGCATGTGTGCGGGAGGCTTCGGTATCGAGCACGCGAATGGGATGCTGAGTTCCCCGACCGATCAGCATTTCTCCGGTCAACATGAAGCGAGTCCCTTGATCGCTTCCTTCAATGACCAGTAATGATGCTTCCCGATCCGGCATGTCTTTTTCCACACTTGCAATGAGAATTAACTTCTGACTTCGCCCTGGCTCTTATGATTGTTCAATGGTAATCAATGCCCGTCTGGAAATCATCAGAAATGGCTTTTGAACTCAGACTTTATTCAGCCTCACCCAGCTACTGTAATTGTGAACATAGAAATATGAGGACTCAATTCCGCAGAGCCCGTCTAACGATTATGCTACGCTCAAAACAATATGGTCGAGGAATCTTAATCTCTGTAAGTGAGATTCAGAGGAATTGTTCAACAACAGGCAGGAATGTCATCAATGGATCACGCACAAATACTTCATCGACTCTTAGAGGACCGACTGGTCGCCATTTTACGGGTAGATGATTCCGATTTACTGGTTGATTTATGCAAAGCGATTGCAGCTGGCGGAATCCAATCGATTGAAATCACGATGACGGTACCTAATGCCCTGCGAATTCTTGAAGAAGTTCGTCAGCAACTTCCTGAGGAAGTCCTATTAGGAGCAGGCACCGTACTCGATGCAGAAACCGCTCGCCTCGTTATCCTCGCGGGAGCCGATTTTATCGTCTCTCCGCATACTGATGTCGAGATCATTAAAATGTGCAAACGCTATGGAAAACCAATTGTTCCGGGCGCATTCACACCGACAGAAATTGTGCACGCCTGGCAGTCGGGAGCCGATATCGTCAAGCTGTTTCCTTCAGATCCAATCGGTCCCAAATATCTGAAAAACCTGAAAGGTCCACTCCCGCAAATCCGCATGATGCCGACGGGCGGCGTGGAACTCGACACCATCCATGATTTTTTCGCAGCTGGTGCCTGTGCCGTTGGAATCGGGGGAGCCCTCTTGAAAAAAGAATGGCTCATAGAGAAAAACTTCGCTGCGGTCGAAGCCGAAGCGAGGAAGTTTGTCGATGCGGTTCAATCGATAAATTAAAAATGAAGCGATAACAAAGGACATAATTTCAAACCGAAGAGCGATATTCTTTTCTTCCACTTGAGGGGCGGTTACTTCCCTTCTCCTTGGGGAGAAGGTGGCCGAAGGCCGGATGAGGGGGTGTCTTCGACGCCTCATATATTATTTACCTCGAATTCCCTCACCCTAGCCCTCTCCCAGAGGGAGAGGGGACAAATTATTATTTCAATTTAAGCTCAACAAAATAAACGACAAGCATTATGCACGGATTACAGGAACGGATTCAGGAAACTCTCAAGTTCATTCGCGGGCAATGGACGAGAGAGCCTCGTATCGGAATCATTTGTGGGAGTGGATTGGGCAAACTCTCCGAAGCATTAGCGATCGAAGCAGCCTTTGAATTTGCAGATCTTCCGCACTTCGTCCCCTCAACCGCAATGGGGCATGCCGGTCGGCTGTTGTGTGGCAGGTGGAATCAGGCCTCTATCGTCGCGATGCAGGGACGATTGCACTTTTACGAAGGCTACTCTCTGGCTGAGATTACTTACCCGGTACGGGTAATGCAGGCTTTGGGAGTGGATCTGTTAATCGTCACTAGTGCCAGTGGAGGGATGCATCCTCAGCATCATCCGGGCCAGATTATTGTGATTGATGACCATATTAATTTGATGGGTGACAACCCGCTCGCCGGCTGGAACGACGAAGACCTCGGCCCGCGTTTTCCAGATATGAGCAGACCTTACGATCCGCCACTCCTCGAAAAAGCACTGGAGATTGCACGTCAGAAAAACATTTCTGCTCAACGGGGAGTGTATGTCGGCGTGAAAGGTCCCAATTATGAAACACGAGCGGAATATCGGTTCTTTCGGGCAATAGGAGGCGATGTCGTCGGCATGTCGACGGTCCCGGAAACATTGGTCGCTGTGCATGGTGGGACGCGCGTGGTGGGGTTATCGACCGTCACAAATGTCTGCCTGCCCGATGCCTTAACTCCCGTGACAGGTCAGGAAGTGATCGATGTCGCTCATCAGGCTTCTCGAAATGTTCGAATCATTATCGACGGCTTGATTCAGCACGAAAGCAAAACGATGAAAAGTGAATTGTTTCCTTGAATTGACCTACAAATCACGAGGAGTAAATAGAATGTCCGAACAGAAAACCCTCTTTGAAAAAATCATTGATCGGGAGATTCCAGCTGACATTGTCTTTGAAGATGATCTTTGTCTGGCGTTTCGGGATATCAATCCGCAAGCTCCGGTTCATATTTTAGTGATCCCAAAAAAGCCGATTCCCTCATTAGCAGATGCCACCGAAGACGATCGAGTTCTGCTGGGGCACTTGCTACTCGTACTGAAGAACGTCGCTTTGCAGGAAGGATTGGATAACGGATTTCGAACAGTTCTCAATACCGGACCCGATGGAGGACAGGATGTTTATCACTTGCATTTCCATCTTCTGGGCAAACGCAAGCTGACATGGCCACCAGGTTGATGAAAGTGTTCCGTATTTAGCACTGCAACAAACGACGGATAAAGTTCGCAAGGGCATTACCATAATTCGCCAGCGACATTTCCCAGATAGCCGATTGCGTTTTTGATATCTTCAAAACGGTTTTCACCAGCTGTTCGTTGGATATTCAGACTGCCTCGGTAACCGACTTCGAACAAAGTGGCGAGCATTTCATCCCAGACGATTTCGCCGCGGCCTAGTTGTGTTTCCTCACCGCCGCCTGAGTAATCGCGGACGGCATCTCGAGCCGTGAATTGTTCGATGGATCGATAAAGTTCTCGGAGTGCATCTATCGGATCGTGACCTCCAAGCATGTATCGTGAGGGATCGAAATCGATAGCGATGGGACCGGAGCGGATTGTCGAGAGAAATTCCTTGAGCACCTGGGGCGACTTGCCAATGGGAATGACGGTCAGCACGACACCAATGTGATTACCATAACGGGCCAGATCATCGATCGATTGCTGCAGAACCGAATAGCTGCGATGTTCGGGATCAGGAATTTCACCAATTTTCAGGCAGAGGTGCCGGGCTTTTAGCTGAGCAGTCAATTCCATTGCTTCCCGAGTTGCAGCAATCCGGGCATCGAGGTCTGCCTCCTCATAAAATGAACGTCGAATGGTGAAATTCATAGCGGTCAACTTTAGACCGTACTCATTGAGAGCTTTAAGCAAATCCCGCTTTCCGGTTTGCGAAATCTCTCGAGGCTTCAATTCGGTCCGGGCATCACAGCGGATGCCGTTGACTGGTAATTGTGCGATCAGTTTAAGAGCCGCCTTTAAAGGGAGATTCAGAGAACTGGTAGTGACTGAGAATTGATTTTGCATTGTGTCTGTTCGTAGAGAAATATGCAGAGTTTGCCGAGGAGATCAGTTCGATTCGCAAAACCGCAACAATCGGCAAAGCTGGCAGGATCATCCCAGCCCACTGTTTCGCTGGCAATTGCTATCGAGCTGTCTGAACGGTCGATTTTAGAAAGAGAACCGCCTGCTGAAAACAGACCCCTGAAAATCCTTCTCGGGATGATTCTCCTTTAGTAGCTTTTTTCCTGATTGCAACTTTGTTGAACCACGGATGGACACGGATTATCACGGATCACAGAAGTAATCAGACCAATATTCAATAACGCTCTAAGTGTGCCACTTCTGGCTTGCCCAGCAGTGATTTGTACAGCCTATAACCTTTTCGAATCATTACCTGATTCTATTAGTAATATAAAACTCAACATACGAATTGAACCGCAGATAAACGCAGATATTTCTTATCCGTGTCCATCCGTGGTTCAAAATACCAGATTGACGATCTGAATAAGAATTCAACATTCATCCAGATGAAAACGTTAGCTCACTCCTTTGTTCTTATCCTTATCGCCTTTGCGAACACGACGACTGTCTGCGCGGCTTCTTCTTCAGGGCTGTTTTCAAAGGGAATCAACACAACCAGTGGTTCAATTCCTATTGCCAGTATTGATTTTGAAGACGAGCAGGATCGGGATTACGATCGCTTGCCCGATGACTGGATGCGTCGCAAAGGGTTGGACTTTCGCGATTATGTGTTGGCCGAAATCGACTACACTCAGGCCGCACAAGGGCGTCGTAGTCTGCGGATCGAAGCCAACGGCAGCAATGCGGCTTACTATTCACAACCGATCTCGATCGATGCCCAGCACTCGTATGTTATGAGTGCTTCGATATTAACAAGAGGCTTAAAATATAATGCCGCAGTCGTCACGTTTTCATTTTTGAATCAGCGCAAGCAACGGATTCATCGGATCGTGACAGATCCTATTTCGGGAACACATAAAGAGTGGAGCCACCTTCAGCTTGAACCGCTGATCCCAGATGAAAATGTGCGATTTGTCGTGGTTGGCTGTCATCTGATCAGCAGCAGCAAGAACGACATTACCGGCTCGGCCTGGTTCGATCATATTTGTATCGGCAAACTCCCCCGTCTCAAACTGGCCAGCGATTTCGAAACTCACTTTCGACAATCCGATGCTCGGGTCACCATTGAATCGTCCGCAACGGGACTTGACACAGAATACGATGAGGAAGATTTTCAATATGAATTGAAACTGCACAGTGAAGACGTCTATGGAAAATTACTCGACCGGACAAGCACCGTCATTACCAAGGCGATGATCGAAGAGTCGATTGAGACCGAAAATGCGGGAGAAACGTTTTGGGAATTGCCCGTCTATCCTCCTGGATATTATCGGGTCCGAGCAACGTTATTGCGGAACGATGTCGAAATTGTCAGCCAATGGACTTCGTTTGCGGTCTTGAACCTGATTGGAAAAACTCCGGAAAAAGGGGAATTCGGCTGGAACCTCTCAGGAACAAGCCATGACATTTCAGCGGACGATATGCTGGCGATTACTCGGGAATCGGGGATCAACTGGGTCAAAATGCCAGTCTGGAAGCAGGCTTATTCACAGCAGTCCAGTGAAACGGGGCAACTCCTCACCGGACTGCGGAATCAGTCGATTATTCCGATCGGGATGCTGGTCAATCCTCCAGCCGAAATACGTAATAAGTATTCTGAGGAATGGACCGGAATCAGTGAATTATTCACGTCTCCTCCGCTGGTCTGGAGACAAGCCGCCAATCAGGTGATGGCATTGTATTCCCCGACAGTCACACGCTGGCAATTGGGAGACGATCTGGATTCAAGTTTCGTCGGGATGCCTAAATATGTGGAAACCATGGATGGCATCCGTCATGAGTTACAACGGATTGGGCAAATTCGTCAACTGGGTGTCCGCTGGAATATCGATTCTCCAGTTCAGAAAAATCAATTGATATCGAAAAACTTTTTAACGTTGATCTTCGATGAAAACACATCTTTTGAAAATTTCCAGAACAATGTCGATGCAATCCACTCGGGTGGATATCAAGCCTGGGCAATCGTAAAAGCCGATGCCAAAATCAGTCAGTCTGATCCCCATCAGCGCGCCAATAATCTCGTTCGCCGCATGATCGATGCCAAGCGAAGCGGAGCCGACCTGATTTTTGCGTACGATGTTTTCGATCCTGAATATGGTCTGTTGAATCTGGATGGATCTCCCTCTGATTTGTTTCTGCCCTGGAGAACTGTCACGTTGGCATTGAATGGAAGTCAGTATGCAGGCTCGATTCAACTCCCCAATCGGAGTACGAATCACGTTTTTCTGCGGGATGATGAGGCTACGATTGTGATGTGGAATGATGATCCTGTGACAGAGGAGATTTATCTGGGGGATCAGGTATTCACTCACAGCGTCTGGGGAGAGAAAACATTCGTTACCAGTTCACCGATTAACGGTCGGCAAAAAATTGAAGTGACCTCCGTCCCGACAATTTTAACGGGGTGTTCAGCCGAACTGGCGCGCTGGCGGATGGGAGTCAAATTTCAGAAAGGCAGAATTGCCAGTTCTGCTGCAGAACATGAAGATTCGCTCCTTGTGACAAATGCCTTTCCCTGGAGCATTCAGGGGAGCGTACAAATCATCCCGAATTATGGCTGGGAGATTTCACCGCGGAAACAGAATCTCTCTTCAGGCTCTGGAGAACAGACTGAGCTCCCCTTTTCTGTAAAACTCCCCTCTCAAACAGCGATCGGCGAACAGTTAATGGCGATCGAATTCGATCTGGGAGGCTCCGAGCTCAATTTTCCATTTCGGGTTTACCGAGATTATCTGGTCGGGATGGGCGATGTTCATATGGAAGTGCGAATGTATAAATCTGATAATGGTCAGGTGATTGTCGAACAGATTATCACTAACGAAACCAACCCCCCGGAAGTGATCGAATTTCGCTGTAATCTTCTCATTCGTGGACGGCGACGTCACACGAGTAATATGCCGAGCCTGGTCAGTGGACAAACCCGGAAAGTCGTTTACATGATCCCCGAGTTCGAAAAACTGGAAGCGAAAGACCTCTGGTTACGAGCTGATCAGAAAAACGGTGCCCGGACTTTGAATGAGCTGCTTAATGAAGAGCAGGTGATGAAACTGCTGGAGCGGTCGAGAGTTGTGAATAGTGAATAGGGTTGAGTGTTAACCAAAACACACTGGCCACTCCTCCTCTCATTTGCGACATGCTGTCGTCACGAGTTAAACTGATTTTCATTCGCAAAGTCAGTATAAACTCGAGAGGAAATGTTATGCGTCGCTCTGCTTCATTATTGATCGCAATAGCCGTGGGTTGCCTGTTGACCGGTGCGGTTCTCTTTGAAGAATGGAAAAGCGGGATTCCGTGGATTGAGCCTCAGGTGATCAATCCCGGAGATGCGGAGACTCCACCTTCCGATGCCATCGTCTTATTTGATGGCACCGATCTTTCCGCCTGGAATGAAGGCGAAGGCTGGAAGGTAAAAGACGGCTTCGTCGAAGCGGGTGGCAAACAGGGAATCACCACCAAAGAAAAATTTGGCGATTGTCAGCTGCATATTGAATGGGCTTCTCCCGAGAAAGTTTCCGGGAAAGGTCAGGGACGCGGAAACAGCGGCGTCTATTTCATGCAGAATTACGAGATCCAGATTCTCGATTCTTACGAAAACGAAACCTATTTCGACGGCCAGTGTGGTTCGATTTACAAGCAGTATCCACCTCTGGTCAATGCGACTCGCCCTCCAGGAGAATGGCAGACCTATGATATCATCTTCACTGCTCCCCGTTTTCTTGAAGATGGTTCCCTCAAAACCCCTGCAGCTTTCACCGTGCTGCACAATGGCGTGCTGATTCAGAATCATGTCGAACTGCAAGGCGGAACATTCTGGCACAAACCGCCGGAGTATAATAAGCATGCTGACAAATTGCCGATTCATATCCAGAACCACGGCAACAATGTCCGCTTCCGAAACATCTGGATCCGCAATGTCGAACAATCGCCCGCCCGGGAAGATGAGTCCAAGGTAGAGGCATAAGGTGGTAATACGTGCTTGTATTTTTTTAAACCATCAACATAAAAATGGTGATAATGACTCCCCCCATCGCCAGGAACAGCCAGAAGGGACTCCAATCCCGCAGTGCCCCGCCAAATGTGTACCAGGGATAATAACTTCCCCCCGCGTATCCCTCATGAATATAGCAGCCGCAGTTCGGGCATGTGGAGGATTCTTCATAGACGTCAGTTCCACATTCCGGACAGGGAATCGTGTCGACTTCGTCGTCGTCATCATCTCCGTAGTCGTCATCCCAATCATCGTAGTCGCTGTCTTCGTAATCCATTTGGGATCTGCTATGCTAACGTTGTTCGTAGGGTCTGCTGTGCGGACCGGAATATATGATTAATTTTCCTCATAAGAACTGAGTTTCATTTTTTAATACATCTGGTTACTTCAAGAAAGCCCAATGATGCCAGCCATCACGATTCGCGATACCACTTCTGGAAGCCAGGCTCAGGTTCTTCCGGAATTAGGGTTCAATCTGTTTCAGTTTTCCGTCACTGTTCAGGGACAAACGATTGAAGTACTCGATGCGGATGAAGATTTCGCGGAGGGGAATGTCAAACCGAGTCGCTGCGGGATTCCGATTCTATTCCCATTCCCAAATCGCATTGACGCAGGCAAGTTTTCCTGGGATGGAAAAGAGTATCAACTCCCGACTCCCAAGCCGGGGGCACATTATATTCATGGCTTCTGCCTGGATCGTCCCTGGCGCGTGACAGAGCAGACGGAAAGTTCGGTCACCGCAGAATTTCAGCTGAGCAAAGATGCTCCAGACCGCATCGACTTCTGGCCAGCCGATTTCATCATTCAATGTACATACTTGTTGCGTGGCAATGCTCTTAAATCGCAGTTCACATTCAAAAATCCCGACAGTAAACCGCTCCCTTGGGGGTTTGGAACGCACGCCTATTTCAAAATCCCACTTTCCGAGGGAAGTTCCGTCGAGCATTGCCTCCTCGAAGCTCCCGCTCATCAGCAATGGAAACTGGAGAACTTTATTCCGACCGGCGAGCGAGTCCCCGTCACCGAGGCGAACGATCTCACCGATGGAGCCTACTACTCAACATTAAAACTCGATGACGTACTGACGGACCTCAAGCCAGATGGCAAAACACTGATGTGTTCGATCGTCGATGAAGGAGCAGGCTTGCAAACGGTTCAGGAATGTGATGGCCGTTTCCGCGAACTGGTCGTCTTTACTCCTCCGGGACGCAATGCTGTTTGCCTGGAACCATACACCTGTCCGACGGATGCGATCAATT
>TARA_R100000789_G_scaffold27449_2_pt1 | contig 11130 bp, 14 predicted proteins | sample TARA_R100000789 | Tara Oceans TARA_R100000789 (sample SAMEA2623403) | marine metagenome | biome: marine biome (ENVO:00000447); feature: mesopelagic zone (ENVO:00000213); material: "saline water (ENVO:00002010), including plankton (ENVO:xxxxxxxx)" | depth 450 m | reverse complement strand
GGCTGCGTGGGTCATAAGGCGTATCTTCGGTGAACTGCCCCGTCGGTCCGAGCGAGCCATAAACCTCATCAGTTGAGATATGGTGAAAGCGGAAACCATCGGGCTTGTCCGCCCCTTGCCAATAGGCGCGCGCGGCCTCAAGCAACGTATAGGTGCCGGTGACATTGGTTTGAATAAACGCCCCCGGCCCGTCGATGGATCGGTCCACATGGCTCTCGGCCGCGAGATGCATTACCGCGTCGGGTTGATGTGTTGCAAAGATCCTATCCAACGCTTGCCGATCACAAATATCTGCCTGCTCGAACGCATATAGAGGGCTGTCCGCCACGCTCGCCACGTTATCAAGACAGGCCGCATAGGTCAGCGCGTCAAGATTCACCACACTATGCCCTTGGGCAATCGCCAGCCGCACCACCGCCGAGCCGATGAAACCCGCGCCGCCTGTCACCAATAGCTTCATTTATATACCCTCAAACGTGAATGGACTGTTAAGATCAGCCAAAGAAGGTGCGTTTGCGTCCTTATCCGACAAAACCGGCGTCATATCCCCCAAACCCCAGTCAATTCCGATCTGAGGATCATCCCAAGCGACCGCCCCTTCGGTGTCCTGCGCGTAATAATCCGAACATTTGTAGATAATTTCAGTCTCTGGAGCGCGTGTCACAAACCCATGCGCGAAGCCCGCCGGTACCAGCAACTGCTTGCCGTTCTCGAAGCTCAGCTCGACCCCGAACCACTTCCCATAAGTCGGCGACCCCTTCCGGATATCTACCGCCACGTCAAAAAGAACGCCACGCCCGCAGCGCACCAGCTTGTCCTGCGCGTGCGGCGGGGCCTGGAAATGCAGCCCGCGAATGGTGCCTAGGGTCATGGACAGGGAGTGATTGTCCTGTACGAACTGCGTGGTGACCCCGTGCTCGGCAAGCGCCTTAGCGCTGTAGCTTTCCGAGAAGAATCCACGGTGATCGCCGAAGCGGGCGGGGGTGATCACTACGACGCCGGGGAGCGGAGTTTGCTCGACTTTTATCTGTGATCCTGCGGTGGAGTCCATTTTCATATTTATCCCTTTACCCCAATTGATACCGGTCCGTTTTTGGGGGGTCACTGATCAGTAGAACACTAGCCCTCTTGTCGTGGTCATTCCTAGTTCAAGTCCGCTGATTTTGTGATCACATTACGAGATCTCACTCTTGATTCCCTTGCGAATTTTTCGATCATGCAGCAGATGCCCACGACATTTTGGTTAAAATCTCCCTACTTTCCCCCAAAATCGGCCCGAATAATGTAAAATATCTTTAGATATCAATGATGTAACGCTGTAACGGGTACGTTACGGGTTTTGTTACGCCCTTAAGCTTATGAAATCATTGGTAAATATATATATAATGATATCTGTAACAGAAATATAGAAAAAGTGTACATATGAGACAGACATATCTCCTCATGTCGTCGTCTATATATAAAGACATATGTTTTTGTTACGCGTTACGCTCCTTAAGTCATTGATATTGTTGAATATGCTTGTAACAGAGGGACTATTTTGGCGATTTTTAGTGAATCCGTCGAAATTACATCAATGATTTCAATGCGTTATCTGTAACAGAGGGCGTAACACGAGCTTTGGCCGAGTTGAGCCGGTGGTGCTACCTAACCAACTTGACTATGCGTGCCTACTGCAGTGGCAGGTCAACGCGGTAGGTTTAGCGCGGTGAGTGCTTGCCAGCGATCATGCTGTACTTGGTCCGGTTATCCACAATTATCGAGCGCCGACGTATATGTGGTTTCACGTTGATGGCCTAAGCTGATGGGGAGAACAGGAGCCCCTCATGCATACACCCATCAAACTCGTGGCACATCACGTCAACGCCAATCCAGCCATCTATGTCGGCCATGCGCTGCGGTCTCGGGCCATGCCATCTAGTGACCGGATGAGGGTCTCTAATTTGTTGTTGGACGTGCGTGATCCTTTGTTTGCGTTCGGCTTTGACGTGCTGGATTATTACCGCGCGCCGCAGGGCGCACAGGTTTGCCGTGGCATGGCGAGTGGCGACCGGTTGATCAAGTCCATCGACGCGACCACTGCGCAATTTGCTACCCTGAATACTCGCAGCTACAACGACCCACGGTATTTCTGGACGCGGCACGCGATTCCACAGGGCGCAAATCTAAAGACGCCGGAAGAGGCGCAAATGTCCGAGCGCCTTGCGATCCTTGATATGCCCGGTGCGCGGTTGATCATGATGTCGTTGCTGATGGCTGCCGACAAGTATTCCAAAAAGCTCATCGGTCTTATGTCCTTCGACCAACCTTATGCGTTGTTCCAGAGCCTTCCGCGTGCCCACCGGGTTTTCGGGTGGGTTTTTCCGGCCCTGGCAAACACAGGCGTCGATCTCACCCGGTTTTTTAATGACATGTTCAAGCTTAAGCCCGCGCAGATGTTTCCGGTAAAGCACGCCTCTTCTCGTGCAGTGCCCGTGCTGAAGATTGCATCTTAGCTTGGCGGGCGGGTACATTGATTGTCCTGCAATAGATCTTTCAGACGCTCCGAGGGCCGCTGCTGTTCAGTGAGCAGAGCTTATGCCAGTTTGATGACGAGAGGGCGCTGCATTTCGATGATCTCGGCGGCTCTGATGTGCGCTGCTCGAAGCAAAGGCTCGATTTTGTCGGTTGCACTGGCGGGCACGGCGGGGGGCATAGATATGGTCCACCAGATGAAGAGAGGGAGGCCGCAGGACTGCAGCCTCCGCGCGCGCTCAGGCAGCGATAGCGTCTTGGATGCGCGGGTCCCAGCCGTTCTCGACAGCATCGAGCAGCGCTTCGATATATGGTTTCCCGTGGCGGTGATAAATCTCGCTGGTCGTGCGGAGGTGAGCACGGAAGAGCTCAGGCGGTACGACCAGATCGGGGCGGTTGCGGCGGATGTGGCTGTGGAGCGCTTTTTCGACACAGATAGCGCGGTGACCCGTCTCGATATCGATCTTGCGCAGAACTGAGCCGCATGTCCGCGTGGGGTCAATTTGGACCTGTCGCATGCGGAACTCAGAGTTGCTGCTGTAGCCGAGCTTAATCACAGACAAATTTGGGATCGTGAACGCGAGGATATAGATTTCACTCGGCTTGGAAGCCCAAGTCTCGCCGCATCCTGCGCAGTCGAGGTCACCGTTCCGCATGTTCACCACAGCCACATCTTGAGCATGCCCGCAAGTGTGTTGGTAGTTGCGGTAGTTCGGCCCTTTCCGCGCAGCGGGGCCCATCAGCGTCCAGTTATGACATTGTGCTTCGTCCGCATAGCGTTCCTCGGTGCAAATCGAACAGCTTGCTTTGTGACCGCCGGCAGCGGCGGTTTCGATGCGATGGTATTGACGCCGATCGACATGGCCGCAGTCGAGCTTGAAAAGCCCGTAGTGCCGATCGCCATCAGGATCTGCGCCGATCAGTGTAGCACCAATGGACTGCGCTGCCGCGGCACGACGCGTGTGAATACAGTGTGGACATTCGGGTTTGTGGCCGAGCACAACGCTGACGCGTTTTAATGTAGCTGTCCCGCAGGACTGGCACCCCAGCACCACGTGCAACCGATCTTTTGCGCGGCCGAGCAAGGTAAAGCCATTCCGCATGGCGGCTTTCTTCCAATGATCCAGGCTTGCACCGGCGAAGATGTGGTGGACGTCACCATCGATCGGGAAAGGGTACGTAACTTTGCTAAGTGGCATTGATAAAACTCCGTGAAAAGGCACGCCCTCTGACACAGTGCCTAGCGCGCTGTGTTCTGGTAGGCGAAAATTTTGAAAAACTGAGCGCCCCAATGCTCTTGTTCGAGAGCACCGGCGCTGGAGGCCTGGCCGTTAAACGGCGCGCTGCGCTGAGATCAACGCGTGATTGGCGTAGTGGGCCTCAAGCAGACAGAATGCTTCGTCCAAGAGAGCCAGAAGGCCAGACCGGGAGCCTTTCTGCTTGTTGGCAAGTGCCAGCATCTCCGTTGAGCAGCGCATCAGATCGCAGCTGCTCGGCAGTTCGCCGGGGCAGGTTTTGAGTAAGATCTCGACCGCGGCGCGCAGGTCGGGGTCGACAGTGCGCATATCGCGCAAGACAAGCAAAGATACGGTGCAAGCGCTCCAGGCCGATGCAGCCGCATGCCCAAGATCTGCCGCCGCTTGCGTGCCGCGTTTCTGCCCAGCCTCATGGAAAACCCAATCAGCCCGGAGCGCGGCGAAATAGAGGTCCAGGAGCTTGCGAAACTCCAAGCGGTCAAGCCGGGTCATGTGATTAAGCGGTTCAGGCGCCGCATGAAGGATGGTACGTGGTTGAGCAGCCATTGTGATCTCCTATCGATCATTGTGGTTAGCGTCGGCGTTGGAGTTGCAGCTCCGATGCCGACGTGTTTATATATGATACTAAGAAATCATGACGTCAATAGGTAATATTATGAAATCACGCGGGCGACCTAAAGTCGACACACAGCCGATTATGGTTCGGATGCCGTCTGAACTGATAGCTGCCCTGGATGAAGCGCGCCGAGGTGAAGAAGACCTCCCCAGCCGACCAGAGCTGATACGGCGTATTGTAGAGGCATGGGCGGACGGCAGGCGCGGCCAGTAACGGTGGTCCATACCGTCAGCGCTGACATGAGCGCTCAGGTCAGCGCTGATGTTGATTGACCTGCGGATGTGCCTGTGGATGTCATTTAATGCACCGCGCATGGGCGGTAGAGCGATTGGCGGCGCGGCGTTTGATTACGCTTGAAGCACGAACAAGGTAAAAAGATCTGAAGGAGCTGGCAAAAATGGGCAGAGTAGAAAAAACCGAAGACAACGCCAGCGGGCGGAAGAGGAGCGGGCCACCAACGGTTTTAAAGCTTCATGCCAGTCATACTGTGCTCAAAAAGATATCAACCGCGTTACGGGTCCGTATCGAGCTGAGCATGGATAAACTTGGTCCGTATGTTGTCATTGATGGCGTAACGTCAGCAGAAGTGTTGGTTATCTCGCAGATATTAGAGGCAGAGCAGGGTTAGGTTCTGGCAGTCCGGGCGGAAAGCGGACTTTCGCGGCAGCACTCACGAATGGCAGCTAAGGGGGGCGCAGTCGCCTAGAATGACGCTGGGCGGTTTGCCCAAGTATCTCTTCGGCGCTCCCAAGCTACGACGACTCAGATCGCTACGAGGACCATGTAGAGTTTGCCCAAGACCTGTCCGGCCAAATAGTCCAAACTGCCGAACGCGAGCGACAGAAAAATCAAGCTATCAACGATTAGGCCAACAATGCTACTGACCAACGCGGCCACCACGAACCCGCGCCGACGCAGCGGTGCGAAAACCACGAAATCTGAAAGCTCCGACAAGAGAGATGCGGTTGTGGATGCGATTAAGAGCGCTTGCGGTGAAAATAGCGCAGATATGAGGCTTCCCAATAGAATGGCGGAAAGTGCCAAGTACGCACCGAGATCTCTATGGACCAGATCACGCAATACCAATGCCAGGCCGACCATTAGAACGCCGCTCGGCGCAGATATCCCTGGCAAGACTGGTATCAAGCACGGCCCATTGGGAATGCAATGAGTTCCCACGTTCTGAATGATCCAGTTCGAAGCTGGTCCCGTCAGCAAAAAGCCAATGTAGGAGAGGACCACACCACTTTTTACAATTCTTGCCTTCCATCTTGAAATCGATGTCACTCGCAACAGGCTCACATTTTTATCCTCCACCCAAATGTACTGCACCTGCACCGACAAAACGGTCGGAGAAGCTCTCCCCGCCGAGTAGGGAGCTTCCTACTCTCCCGAGCACCACCGAAGTAATTCCCAAACTTGTTGCAACCATGCAAATCGTCATTGCGAGCGCACCGCTGTCCCGCCAAAGAAGGCTGGCGCCGTTCTCGTAGCAGCTTTCAAGAAATTCGATATCAGCTAAAAACTGAAGGGTCGTTCCAGCTGTCGCGGAACACAGAGAATTCACGCTATCTGAATTCGCATCTCTCACAGGGGTTGGGTCTTGAACTAGCTTGAGGACGTGCGAGGAAGGATCGTAGACACCAACCGGGTCATTCTCCCCGACTGGAATGCAGAGTATCGATAGGACATGCAATCCACCCGCTGACGGACTTGCTCGGCCAACCCACGGGACGCCGAACCGCCCTGGGCCCCGACGTCGCTCACGCATTAGGTGAAAGAGGAGGTCTCCCAATTGCTGCTGGGAAACCCGCCCCGAGATTGCCGACCGACGGGCCGCCAGGATGCCCGGCAGACCTACATCCGGAAGAAGTCGCGGCTTCGGAAGTTCAACGACGCCATTTTCTGGAAAGCTAGCTCTCGTGGTGGCTTGTGGAGGCAGTATCGGGCGAGGCTCATCATCAATAGGCGACACCGTAGATTTCCTTGGTCACCTGATAATGTTTCACGCATCCGCGACACTGGCCGCAGGCCAAATTCCCGGTGTGGCAAGAATGGGCCCATGCCAAAATCTCGCGCGGGACACTTGAATGGCGAACCAGTTCAGCGGTCGTCATGGTAAGGGCTGGGGCCGAGATGCGGATGCCGCCCTCTTGCACAGCGGTCACCCTATCCATTGCGTTGTAGAACTCAGGACGTCCATCTGCGTGCGTGCCATCAGACGAGACCGACCCGGTCATCACCTCAGTTACGCCGAGAACTATTCCCCGAGCAGCGGCGAAGGTCACGAGCAACTGATTGCGGAATGGCCACCATTCCGGTACGGGTGCGACACCGAGAGCATCGTTTCCCGCCATGTCACCGGAACCAATGGCGCGGCAGTCGATCGCAATGATCTCATGCTGCATCCCGATTTCTTTTGCTACTTGGCTCGCAGCAGTAATTTCTGCCTCAGCTGCGCGTTGCCCGTAGTCAATCGTGATGGCAATCTCAGGACGCTGCCAAAACGCGACGGCAATGGAGTCCATGCCTCCGGACAGGAGAAGTGCTTTCATGGTTCGGCCCAGACCGTTTGGTAAATCGCGGTCACCAAGTCTTCGTATACTCGACAGTCAGAACCCAAGGGCATCTTGAGATCCTCTGGCCGCACATTCTGCGCCAATGCAATGACCGGAATTCCTTTCGCCACGGCATAGCCAATCTCGAAAATTGTCCCGGCGTCGCCCCCATTCAAAATCGCGAGCACAACGGAACACTCGTCGAGTCCCGCGAGATCTTGTTTCGCGACCACATCGCCCGGACCTACGCCTACATCATGAAGTGGCGAAAACACCTCAACTTCCATGTGCAAGAGCTGCTCGCGGACCTCTTCGACAATCCAGCGCTCGGCCAAGTTGAAGAACGGTGCAGCCAGATAGACTTTGCCGCCTCTCGGCTTGACCGCGTCTTTGGCCACTTCGCGCAATGTATCTTCCGGCACTAGTGGGAGAGAACGCGTGCCACAGTAGTAGGACGTCGCTCTGGATGCGAGATCTGCGGCCTCCGCAGCAGGTTTCTCAAGCTTACCCCAATAATAGGCAAAAGCTGCAGAGAACACATCTCCGGACCCAATCTTCCAGACATTCTCGCTTCGGTACGATGGCACTGGCACAGGGGTCTCACCCCGAACGTGGACCATCGCACCGTGTCCTCCCATTTTCAGGACAACAACGTCAGCCTTCCATTCATCAAGGATGTGTTCAACGATCTCGGCGGGTTCAGTCCGCCCAGAGAGACGGCGGCCTTCAAGCCTGTTCAAGATGACGGCCAGAGTCTCAGCGCTGGAACCATTCTCGTGGTATGGCCGAGGATCGAATGCCGATTGCGGATCGTAGACAACCCGCCCCCCGGCCACTCGGGCACTCCCCTCCAGCATGCCAAAACGAAGCACGACGTCGCCTACCACCTCGAATGGAGGGTACTGAGGAATAGCGTCGGGTCGAGGCGTAATCCTAGGCGTACCGAGCGAATGCATGTATTCGAACTCGACGCCTTCTTCGACCTCCGGACCGGTTGCACCTATCCCAAAGGCCGCAGACAGATTTTCAATTCCCGATGACAGTGATTTGGCGCGAACTGTATGAAGGGAAATTGTCTCGCCTGTATCAGCTAAGGCGACAGCTGCTCGGCCCGCCGACCCGAATATGTCATCCCAGTGCGGCTCTATGCAGCTTTCACGATATACACCACCAGCAATTGTAATCATGCAGGTCGGACCTGAAGTGTAATTGCGGCGCCGGACCGGCTTGCAACTTCAGCGACGTATTGGTGTCCATTTTGAATGCAGTCCACAATTTGCATGTGACCGGTATGGGTCAACGCGCCAGCGATACCGGCGGGCGCATGAACTTCCAATATGGGACGCGGACCACCTAAGTTCAAAACAACGTCCAACACGTCTCCAACAGCAAGGGCCGAAACAACGGCTGGGCGGGGGCTGTTCAGGGGCGCTTGCTGAAAAATTGCGCAAGGATCGGTGCCGCCGCCTTCGGTGCCACCACCTCCTCCGACACCTGGCCGATTGGGGAACTTCGGCGGCGTGTAATCGTCACGCCCTCCACCACCACCTGACATGTTAGCCCTCCTAAATCCAAAGTACCGCGTATTGCCTCAACCTAGGGGGCAACACGCCTTAAGAAAAGCGCTTAGTCAACACATTATGGAATTTACAGCGTCAGGCTTAGTTGAACTGGCTCGGCCTTCGGCGAGAATACTTCGGCCGAAGGGTCGGCCAGTCTTCGCAGGATTGTGGCAGGTATCTGCCGCATGTTCATCCACATGACAGAATCCAAGATGGAGGCTTTGACAGAGATCGCTTCCGCGAAATCGAGGAATGCCCCTTCCAGCTCAAGATAGTGGCGTTCGACAGATTTCCCTTCAGGAAATATCTGCAGGATTCTGCCCGCGCGCAGTATGTGAATGTCCAAGATCGAAACACAATCGCTGTCACGCCAATTTCGGACAATCCAGGAAGCCGTCTTTGGCCCCACTCCCGGCAGCGCTGTCAACGCATCTCGCAGCTCTCTATCAGGGGCCTCTCGGTCCAAACTTCGCAGCGCGCGCATCGACCGTGCAAGATAGGCCGATTTCTGTTTTGCGAACCGGTAGCGAACAAGCCTCCCGTTCAGGTCCAATGGGGCGGAAAGTAACTCAAGAACGGATTCCTCATCCAAAAGCCGACATGGGCTTTCGGCGTTCACCACTCGCAGACGTTCATATGCAGCTAGCCCAACTTCCGCAGGAATGCCGTAGCCTCCGAGTAGACAAGCAATCAGTTCCTCCTCAAGGCTCCGACCGAGCTTGTAGTGCGCCGGAGCCTCAACTTCCCACATCCAGGCTTGCGCCGCCCAGTATGCGGGCGAACCGATTTCCTCAGCGAACCCCCAAACCAAGCCATTGATGTCCAGATGTTGATCTGCCGAGGGCAAGTTACGACCGACGTAGCCTGCCTCCGACCTTGCATACACGGTTTGAATTGACGAGCGAGCGCTATAATGCATAGAATGCATATATCCTGAATAATCCCCAGTGACAATGAGCGACCTGATAACAGAAGTGGAAAATGTGCGGCAATCCGCTCGAATGAGTCAGGCTGAAGTCGCTCATCAGATGGGCGTTTCGCAGGGACAGTATAGCAAAGTGGTTGCGAGCCGCGTCCCATTGGCACCCAAGATGGCTGCCAAGATGAAAGCTTGGCTGGAACAGAACGAATCGACGGCAGCGAGTATCGATCGCGAGATCGTCGAAAAATGCATCGAATTGATTCATTTGCTCCGTGTGCGCGTTGGAGAAGGTAAAGTAAGCGACAATCAGAGCGGATAGAGGGGCTTGTCCGACAGGGCCTGCTTGTACCATGCAATTTTTTTCTCGTACTCTAATCACTTCGGAAATCGTCGAACAGAAAGGCTAGATAACGGAATGAACCGGCTGGACAAGCATAGCGATCGTCACGACCGGACCTGCAGCCAATAGAAGACCTAAACTGGCCATTCGCGAAGCCTCATGCAAATGACTGGATTGGGCCGAAGGCTTAAGTCGATGGGTATAGGTCCTGCAGGGTTTCTGCAGGACCAGTGGATAATCAATCCCAAGCTGGAGCGAGCGTTTCCGGGCTGACTAAGCGCCCTTCGGCTGAACCAAGAGCATCAATGCTGGCGATCTCTTCTGCGCTCAACATGATATCCGCTGCACCAAGATTGTCAGCAAGCCGGTTCTTGTTACCGGTCCTGGGCAACGCGATGCTCATCGGGCGCGTCAGGACCCAGGCCAATGCAATCTGGGCCGGGCTTGCATTATGCACGGCGGCAATCTCGCGCAGCATGGCGTTCTCCATGACCTTCCCTTGCGCCAGTGGCGAGTAAGCCTCAACCGGAATGCCCTTGCTGGCGAGGTGAGCGATCATCCGTGTTTGGTCAATCAGCGGATGCAGTTCGATCTGGTTGGCGGCCAATGGCGTGTTCAACGCAGCCTGTGCTTGATCGACCATGTCCATGGTAAAATTCGACACGCCTCCATGGCGGACTTTCCCCGCAGAGATCAGATCATTCAATGCGCCAATTGTCTCGGCAATCGGGACTTCCTTTGAGGGCCAGTGCAGAAGTAGCAGGTCGGCATAGTCGGTCCCCAGCCGCTTCAATGACGCGTCCGCAGCAGCGATAAAGGCTTCTGGCGAGAAGTGCTCAGGCAGGATTTTGGTGGTCAGGAATACATCATCGCGGCGGACATCGGCGCGGCGCAAACCTTTGCCGACTTGCTCTTCGTTTTCATAGGCCTGCGCCGTATCAATATGGCGGAACCCTTCTGAAAGCGCCGCGGCCACCATGTCGGCCACGGTATCTTGCTCAAGTTGAAAGGTGCCGAACCCCACGGACGGAATTTGGGCGGGGCCGATAAGGGTGATACTCATAGTGTTGTTTCCTTTTTATTTTGCTCGGTGAACTCAGGGATGACGTGCTCGGCCAACTCGGCCAGAACGTCTTCGATTTCGCGCTGTGACTGGCGCAGGTTAAAGGCGATGTGGGCGACCCCTGCAGCGTGCAGGGAACGAACGTGAGTGGTTAGAGCATTGCGACCGATACGGCCCCCGAACTGGATCGGCCGGAAGGACGCATCGGGATCAGGGTCAAGATCCAGGTGCATCGCAGTCAGGACTGGCGCGGGGTGTAGGCCAGCATCAGTGCGCGCCTGACGCCACACCGACAGGCT
>TARA_R100000789_G_scaffold67494_2_pt1 | contig 11137 bp, 8 predicted proteins | sample TARA_R100000789 | Tara Oceans TARA_R100000789 (sample SAMEA2623403) | marine metagenome | biome: marine biome (ENVO:00000447); feature: mesopelagic zone (ENVO:00000213); material: "saline water (ENVO:00002010), including plankton (ENVO:xxxxxxxx)" | depth 450 m | reverse complement strand
GCCGCAAAGCCAACCTCGTCGACATGATCATCGGCCGCAAACGCTTCGGGGACAGTTCGCAAGTGTGGGGCTGGAATCGCATGAGCACGCGATTTTGCTCGTGCAAACGCCTGTCGGTAAGCCTCGGGCTCCCATTTGCCTTCCATCAGATGAATATTGTCTTGTTGCAATAATGTTCCCTGTCGGAAGTACATATTCACGATTGCTTTGTTGTAATCGACCAGACTTTGATGATACGAATTCTCTGCAGCCGCCAGCGATTCCTGAGCACGCAGATAACGATCCAGAGTATTTGAACCCGATCCGACTTCCAGTTCCTGACCAATCATGCGAACGCGTTCCAAAGCTGCACTGCGTCGACTGAAGTTGGAGACAGCTGTCGCATACGATGTTTCCAGTTGCTGGAAGGAAACGGCAATTTCGTGTCCAACTTCCAATTCCTGAGCCGCCAGTACTTTGCGTGCTTTTGTTAATCTCAGTTCGATATTTCGGACCTGAGATTTTGCCTGGCGTAGTCCGAAAGGCATACTGAATTCGAGTCCGTAGGTATATCCGGTTTCTTCACCTTCTGCGATTTTATGATAGAACGTATTCAGGTCGCCGCCATTTTTATCGAGATCGCTATTACCAAGCAGGTGATCTCCAAATCCGTTCACTTGATACTGAGCAATCAAATCGAGCCGAGGTCGAGCCAGGTTTTTAGCGGCTCCCAACTGAAGTTCCAGACTTTTGATATTCCACTTCTGTCGTCGAACTTCCACACGTTCGGTCAAGCCGAGTGCCAACGCCTGATACCAGTCGGCCTGCAGACGAGCGGCGATGGGATCATCAGCAGGACGAATGACCTTGCGATCATTGACAGGCAACCCTAACAGTTCGCGAAGTCGTTGTTCGGTGACATATAAAGTTCCCAGAGAATTTTCTGCCTGGGCACGGGTTTCGAAGTAACGATCACGGGCCTGTGCTTCTTCCGAGTTCGTAAACCCTCGAACACCACCCAGATCGCGCTTCGCTTTAGCAACGCGCCACGTATCCAATGCGGTGTTTCGAGCTGTGACGGAAGTATCAAAGTTTCGATAGGCCAGATACAAATCCCAGTACGTATCTTCCACATCTTTCACAAGATTTCTGACGTTGGCTTCAAATTGAGTGATCGAGATATCTGCATTGATACGGGCGATTAACACCCCGTTGGAAACTCCCGTAATGCCTGCAAAACCGTCGCTGAGTGGACCAGCAACTCTCACAAAGTCTGCTCCCGAACCCGACAACAATTGCTGACGATACCGAGCCTGCACGTTCCCCGTGTAGACCGAAGGAAAGAGTAAACCCTGTGCGTTCGAGGACGTATAATTCACCTCATGAGCGAGTGCGAAATTCGCTCCGTATGCGAAGTTCTTTGTCAATGCAGTATTGAACGCTCCGGTTTCCTGTTCAAGAACTCCACCGGGAGCTCCCCCGAAGAAGGGATTGTTCTGAACCGTTTCGTTTCGTCCGTAAGTCAAACTGCTTGTTAAATTTGCGTCGAAATCAGCCAGTGCCGCTTCTGTACCGACACCACCGAAGAGGACCCCGGAATCCTGAATAGCCGGATCGTAAATACTGGCAACCTGTGTTGGATTGGCCAGCAACGTGTTGCCGGGCGAAAGAAACTGGCCTGCTGAGCGAATAATGTCACTGTTAGCCAGTGAGAGATGGACCGCTTCCTGGAGACCAAGATCCCAGATTTCATCCCGAGAGGCATCGGAATTGGCGACCGTGCGTGGGGGAGCGGTCGTTTCAATTTCGGGAGGATGAGCCTGAGCGACATTCGGGTGATCGATTTCCTGACCCGTTTCACGATATTGCTCGAGCTGCGGTTTCGGTTTCCCTAGAAAATAGTACTTGGGAAAGCCGGTATGACAACCAGATGACACAGGCACTATTAATGCCAGCATTAATTGGAGACTCTTCCAGCCTCGAAGTCGATTCATTCCAACCATTTCCCACCCCATCGATATGACTCGCCCCGAGTATCCCCACGATACGCGAGCAGAGAATTCATCAAAGTTCAACACTTCGCGGATACTGTGTGAACTTTAATGATCAATAACCTGATCATCGGAATCCGCGCACGAATTCCTATAAGCGTTATCGGCGGGACAACCGGCATAATTTGAATCCGGTCTCAAAGAAACTGGAATTTCCTGATACTGAGGGGTTTTGCGTCAAAATGACAGAGTGCCGTAAGTTAATACACAGTAGATGGATATGGATATTTTCGCCTTCGAAACAAACGTCTTGACAATTTTGAAACCACTTTCAAAAACTCCAGCATCATGTACTCCTATATTAATACACGTGCATAAAATGACACTGGATGAGTTTCGGTTACTTCAATTTTTGAATGGATGCCGGAACGAAATCCTTTAAGTCTTGCCAGAAATTGCTCGACTGTTAGAATGTGTTGCACTTAATCAATGCATATTCACTAACAATTCAAGATATATCGGGAGCCTAAAATGGCAAAAACTCAGCGTAAATTGAAAAAAGCAAATCACGGCAAGCGTCCAGCCAGTGCAAAAGCACGCAAGGCAAAACGAGCAGGTCTGCGATTGTCCTAGGCAACCTCACGTGATCACGCGCACACTCGACCCGTCATGTTGGCGGGTTTTCTTATGCGCGGTTGTGAGATAAGTTCATCTTCCCAGAATTTGGGATGTTTATTGTGAGTCGATCAAAATCAGCCATTAAGAAGTATCTGCTGGAAACCTGTTCTGAGAAAGCTATTGATTCGCCATCTGGTGTTTTTAATGCCCGTCGGAATTTTCTAGATCTGGATTCGGCTTCTCATTCCCAACATCTGGCATCTCGATTCCAGGAACAACTCGAAGGAAAACTGCAAAAAATTGCCGGACGTTTCTGGTCTGAATCGCCAGAGACCACGATAAAGCAACTTCAGGACCTTGAATCAAATAAACTTACGAATTTTCCAAATCTTCAGAAACGACAACAACAACTTCTGCAACTGATACAACTTCGCAAAAAATGGTCGGAGATATCATCACATCTGCAGATGGATACTCAATTTTTGAAATGGGTCCAACGCCTGCTGATTGCCTCTTCCTCAGAAGCACAGATTCAGCTAACCAACTTGCTGCACGATGCGAACCTGGAAAATCGAGATCGGGTCCGTTATCGAAACTCTGCGCAACTGTTGTTGACTTACATTCCAATGGACTGGTCTGAAATTCGTCGGCTCATTTCTCCCATTGCTCACTTAAAGTTGAATGCTGAATCTCAGATAGCGATTACGGAGGATGAACCTTCTTCTCAAGGCTCGGAATTGAGCGGGCTGAAATATTTTGTCATCATTGTGGCAATCGTGATGGTGATACGACTGATCATCACCATTTTCAGATCACTTTAAATAGTCGTCTTTGATTACTTTTTTGATACGCCCCGATATCATGACTGAACCGGACTGGAATTTATTGCCTGATCAGCCAGTTCGGTTTTTTGAATTGTCTGAAGACTACGACCGCCGCGATTTGAAACGAGCCTACGGCCGTTTAATTAAGGTTTATCGTCCGGAACAACAGCCGGAAGAATTCCGGAAAATCCGCGATGCTTTTGAACAACTTGAACGCTGGTTGAGTTATCGAACTGAGGACGACTCCTTTGAGTTCTCTGCATCTGGAATCAGCATTTCCGTTGACCTGTCTGAAGAATCTTCCAGTGGATCATTCACTTCAGAAACACATGACCTTCCCAAGCCAGTTGTCATAGTCTCTCTCGAAGAAATCCTGGAATCCCACACACCCGAAGAATGGTTCTTACAGCTGACGGCTAAACCTGATAAGGCCCCGATCGACTACATTCATCTGGCGATTGTCAGCGAAGTGATTGACGGACAGCCCGAGCAATCGTTTTTGAACTGGCTGTGTGTTGGCCTGAAATCGTTTCCTCACGATTCAACTTTACACCGCTTTGTAAGCCAGTATTGCTCTCAAGCGGAAACTCGTGATCAGGCAGAAGATGTACTCAATCTCATTTGTCTGGCAGTCCCGCCTGCACGAAGACTGTTACTGACTGAGCCTCTGTGGGATTACTTACTAAAAACTGATTTTGCCACATTTGAACGCTTATGGAATGACTATCTTCAACCATATCGAGATCATTTTCCGGAACAGTTTGTGGCTATTCTCTCGGCTTGGTTGATTCCAGCTGTCTGGACATCGTCTTCCGATTGGATTGATGAGCAGGTCAACTTTCTGGAAAATCATGCCGATCTGGTTAACCATCATCTGGAATTCTCTTTAGAATTCTTTGAACTCTTAAGAAACTATCTGAGTACATTTAAAAAACTGAATCCGGAGCAAAAGGAGTCAGTTCATTTTTTGCAATTCCATAGTCAATTGCAATCACTTTGCTTGAGTGATCATGAAAATGGACTGGATGAATATTGGGAATTTCAAAGAAAATTAAGTCAGACATTTCCTGACTGGTCTCGACGATTTCAAACTCAGGAAAAAAAGAGCTTGCTTCAACAGCAGTTAGTGTCGGTATGGGAATGGTTGGCTCATTATGCGAAACAACAGCGTCAAAGATATAGCCAACAACTTGATATTGAGCAGGCGACTCGTTGCTCTCGCGAATGGATTCAAAGCTTGAAGGGTTCGATATCGCCACAAATTGTGTCCCAGCTATCCTTTTTCGGTTGGATGATTGCTCAGCTTACAATATGCATTACAGCCTTGGCATTTTTTAATGTCGATAGTAGCTCTTTTCTATTCGTCTTGGTGATTATCCTTGGTCTGATTACAGCATTATTTTTCTCTTGGGGATTTCAAAACTATATCGAGCGAATTCTTACAATTTCTCGTTATCAAATCAAAGTTCGTCCTGAAGCTCTTAAATTCCTACAGCTAAACCGCCCAACGTACTGGCAGTTACATCGAGCATTTGATGGCTGGCTGGTTGAAGATAATCCTCAAGTCACAGATTTTCAGGTCTATTATGGAGCACTCGTGTTAAAGGACCCTGCTCTACGCATCTACCGCACCGCTCTCGATTTTGAATAAGCAAATCAGAGCTATCACATCGAAATCTTACTCCGATTTCAAATGCCGTAACTCTTTCAATACCTGCACGCCTCGTTCGAGAGTCTTTTGCGGGGCAGCATAGGAGATGCGGAAGTGGGTGTCTTTGCTGCTGAAGACATTGCCGGGGATGATGAGCAGGTTGCGGGCAATTGCTTCTTTGACGAATTCGGTCGCCGTTCCCCAGGGAGCTTTGACGAACAGATAGAACGCTCCGCCGGCTCCGTGGATTTCGTAGTCGCTTAATGCTTCGACCATGAAATCCCGCTTCTGTCGATACTCGTCCACTTCAGTAGACATGTCAACATCGCAAGCCGCCAGCGCCGCCCATTGAGCCGGGTGGGGCGCACAGACGAACGTAAACTGCTGCAACTTTAACATCTGCTGAATGATGTGCTGTGGACCGTGACAGAAGCCGACGCGGTGACCGGTCATCGAGTGCGATTTGCTGAAGCCATCAATGACAATCGTCTGATCGTTCCATTGAGCAGGACTGCAGAACGGTTCGTCGTAGCAGAACTGACGATAGATCTCATCGCTGATCAGTGCGATATCGTGCTTGAGCGCCAGTTCTGCCAACTCCTGCATTTCTGCCGGTGTCGCGACATATCCGGTGGGATTGCTGGGGCTGTTGAACAGAATCACTTTCGTTCGCGGTGTAATTGCCGCTTCAACTTTGGCGATATCGATTTTGAAATCGGGATAGGTATCGACTTCGACAACTTTCCCACCCGCGAGCGTTGTCAAATGTTTGTACATGACAAACCAGGGATCGAACACGATCACTTCATCACCCGGGTTGACCAGCGTGCAGAGAGCCATCATTAATGCACCGCTCGTGCCACTGCTGATGAAGACTTTACGGTCATCATGCCCAAACTGCTGATCGATATCCCCTTGGATTCGCTCAATTAACGGCTTGATCCCCTGCGTTTGACTGTATGCATTCTTGCCTTCATCAATCGCTTTTTTGAAGGCCTCTTTAATCGATTCTGGAGTATCGAAATGCGGCTGACCAATGCTCAGATTGATTGGATCGGTCATGTTGGCCGCCAGATCGAACACCTTGCGAATCCCTGAGGCATCGATCTTCAACATCCGCTCAGAAATCCACTCTTCACTCATGGGAGGTCTCTTTAGAAAGTAAACGCTGAAAACGAATGTTTACGATGAAACTGGAATCAAAAGGATACAAGCACGAAGCGCAAGCGAGTGTGTTATTTTGGATTCGACTCACTCGCTTGAGCTTCGTGCTTGTATTACAACTCGCAACTTACGCAGTCAGTGCGCCCCGTTTTTCGCCGATCAGTTTGATGAGGGCTTTTTGTGGATCTGCAAATTTCTTGAGACCTTCTTCCATCAATGTTTTTTCGAGGTGCTCGAAATCGACTTTGGTATCAATTTCTTCGACAACTTCGTCAGGCGGTAAAATATCGACCTGCCGCGTGAAAACTTTGCCAGTCATTTCCTGGACGGCTGCGTTAGTGCCGGGAGGATTGGTCTGAATATCTGAACCAGCCAGGGCAGAAACATATTTGTCTTTAGGATCTTCCGGCTTCTTCGTGCCAGTACTGGCGAAAATCATTTCCTGATCGAGTGGCAGCTTTTTGTCGGCCCAGAATTGCTGATTCAACTTCCAGATTTCCTTAGCGTTCACAATGCCGACAAGTCCCTGAGCTTCGGACGAGAGGTCAGCAGCATGCTGTTCAGTGTAGACATCAATGCGGCTGATGAAAATGCTGTAAACCGACTTTAGAGTGGCCGGATTCTCACGTCGCTGAGCGCCCTTCCAGATGGCATCTCTAGCTGCTTCATACTGACGTTGAGAGAAAATGAGTGTGACGTTGAGCGTTACACCCGCGGCAGAGAGTTCTTCCAGAGCGGCCAGTCCACCGGGAGTCGCGGGGACTTTAATCATGCGGTTTGTGTGACCGGCAGACCATTTTTTGCCGAGAGCGATGTACTGCTGAGCTTTCTCTTCGACCGACAATTCGCAAGCAGCATCTTCGAGGAGGGGATCGAGTTCGAAGCTGACGTAGCCATCGTTCCCATTGGTCTGCTCAAAAACATCAGCAAACACAGACTGGGCATCTTTGACGAGTTTGTCCGTCATTGTCCAGGCGACACTGGAATCATCGGTGTCATCAGCGAGGAGAGTTTCGAGATCGGAATCGAAGCGGCCGGTTTTGAGCAAATCGGAAACGATAATCGGATTTGAAGTCGCTCCGGTTGCGCCCAGATCGCGGTTTTCGCGGACGAGATCGGGATCGATACTGTCCAACCAGAGTTTCGTTCCTGTTTGAATCAAACTTTCAAGCGGCGATGACATCGTTTTTTCTTCCCGATAGCGGGGCGTCATTCCAGTGAGCTTCCTACCAGAAGACTTCCCGTGTTTTATTGATTGAGTTCAGTCAGTACGTTTTAACATGCCCGGAAAATGAAGACCAGTCCAAGCAATGAATTCGTTCCCTGTTGTTGCAATTTGACATCATAAACAAACAAAAATGATGCGTCTTGTACTCTTGTGTTAAGTTCTATTCACAATATCGCCTCGAAATCTGACCGTTTGATTTCTACTTGAATCACAGTGATTTTGCAGAGATTTCTCCTGAAAATTTGCTCCATCAAAACTTTTCGAAGCCGCTCGGTATCAGATTTGTATCTGTTGAATGAGGAATTCAAATCCGGGTGGCTTGGGTCGTAGCCAAGCGAAGACCCAGTTCGTTGTTGATTCTGGGGGCACACTACGTTCGCCCACAGCCACCCTGCATTATACATGGTATTGATGCGCCTTGCGGACACAATTAGGTAATACAACATGGTCGAATTTGGACAACAGGTATCGCGGTTCGCTCAAAATGATCCGCATTTGCAGGAACTGCGTAAGCTGGCCGAGCGATATTCGGTTTTGTTGATCATTGGTGAATCCGGAACGGGAAAAAAGACCCTGGTCCGGAAGTTTCATCAGCTTCGGAATGTGGACAAGGGCATATTTCGGATCCTGGAGGGGGAGTCGACTCCGTTGAATTCGAGCTCAAAACTGGCTCGCTTGCGATCAGCCAACTGGAAACGGCAACTCAATAGCCAATCCCCCGGCACATTGCTGATTCCAAATATCGATCGCCTGGGCAAATCCCATCAGCTCGATTTACTCAGGCTTATCAAACGCAGACCTGATTTTGAACATCAGCACAACCGTTTGTCGCTTGTGATAATGACAGCTGATCCGCTGAAGACTCTCGATCCTTTGTCTCCAGATGCTTCTGAAGAAGTTGCCATTCGGCAAAAGCTGCAAGGATGTCAGATGACCTTGCCACCTCTGAGAGAACAACGAGAACATATTTCCAAGTTCGTGCGTCAAATTCTGAGTTCAAAAACGGAAGCAGGTCGTTCGCCAATCCACTACATTGAATCGGCTTATCTTCAAAAACTGCAACTGCATGACTGGCCCGGAAATCTGAGAGAATTAAACGCGGTCGTTTCAGCAACTCTCAAGCAATGTTCAGGAACAACGATCGGCATTTCGGATTTACCGGAATGGTTTCAGCCAACGTCTGGTATGACGGCAATTGATCCAGAGCATATTCCGAATGCGGACTACCTCACGCGACTGGAATTCGATGTGCAGCATCATCGATTTGGCGAACAGATTGCAAGAACCGAACTGGAACTGATTGCCAATGCTCTGGCAGATTGCGAGCACAATCGGACGCAAGCCGCTCAGGTTCTGGGGATCAGTCGCGTCACCCTTTATAACAAAATGAAAAAGCTGGGCATGACGTCGCATCGGAGTTCACGAGTGGATGAAAACTGATCCGGCCCTCGGTTTTCATTCCCTGTCCGAGTGACTAACATCACTTCTCAGTGTCAAAATAAATTCGTAGGTCAGGCTGTGCCTGACGTAAATTGTTGTTGACGTTGAGTATGTCAACTCTAAGGGCTGCTATGCGGACCCTAATACTGACGTGAATAGCTGTCGACACCGAATTTCGTCAGGCAGTGCCTGACCTACAGGTTGACTCATAAAAATAAACTGAAATTAATTTGAGCCGGGAAGAGAATTTTCGCATGTCTGCACGACCTGAAGTTTTAATCAGTGCTTTTGGCGATGAAGCTGCCAATACGAAGTCCATCATTGAACAGTTAGCCGTCTTGTCGAGCCTGGGCTTGAAATATTACAGTCCTCGCTTTGTCGATGTGACCGGTTCCGGCGAAGTGAAGCACATTGTCGATTTGTCGACTTCCGAATGGGAGCAGGTCAAAAAGACTCAGGACACTTACGGGATGACCGTCACAAGTATTGGTGCCCGCCTTGGGAAGGTGAAACTGATTGATGTTGAAGATGGTTCGCACAATAAATATGTCGATCCGAAAGCCTATCTGGAAGGCGAAGTTCAAAACACAATCAATGCTGCTCAGGCACTGGGAGCCAAACTGATTCGCGGCTTCTCGTTTTATCATCCGCAAACTGAAAAGCCGGATGCTTATATTTCTCAAGCAGTTGATCGTATCGGCGAAATTGTCGATGCCTGTGAAAAAGCGGGTGTGGTTTATGGACTGGAAGTCGAAGCGAATTTAATTGGTCAGAATGGGCATTATCTGGCGGAACTGGCTGAGAAGGTAAATCATCCGAATATGGTCTGTATTTTCGATGGCGGAAATCTTTCCACGCAAAACATGACTCCCGTGCAGGTGTTTGAAGAATACAAAGCGATGCGGGATCACATTGGCTGGATTCATGTCAAAGATTACCGGATCGATCCTTCACTCGTCTGGACGGGTGTAGTTGATGAAAACCGCTTGAAAAACTTTGTGCCAGCCGACATTGGCGATTCCGGTCACGAAGCGATTTTCCGCGACTTGGCCGAGCATTTGCCAAAATTAACTGAAAAAGTGACCAAACTCGGCGTTCCCGGCTTCTTCCTGGAACTGGAGCCGCACCTTAAAGGGGGCGGTCAATTCGGTGGATTCAGCGGCCCGGATGGAATGGGAGTAGCGGTTCGCGGACTTTGCAGCTTGCTCGATTTCACCAACATCGGCTACCAGCTCCGTACGATGGATGACATTATTGAATCGCGTGGGTTTTAACAAAATGGGTTAACTCGAAAGTACAAGCACGAAGCGCTCACACTTCAATTATATCGCGCTCACAGTTTTCTCACGGACGAAATGAACATTTCATGGAATCATTGATCGTCTTGATTTCCGGAACTGCTACCGGAATTGTAGCCGGTCTGTTTGGAGTGGGGGGCAGTTTTCTGCTGGTCCCCCTGCTGAGTATTACGACCTCGATTCCCATGGAACTGATTGTTGGAAGTTGTGCCTGTCAGGTGCTTGGGCCTGCGACTGCTGCGTCGCTCTCTTTTCGGCAACGGCGTCGGGACTTGCGAATCCCCTGTATTCTGATGGGGGGCATTATCGCGGGAACGCTGTGGGGATCCGCTTCGCTCAATCAATTGAAGGAGCAGGTTGGCTCCAACGCAGATTCGTTGACGAATATTGTGCAAATTACCTACCTGGTGCTACTCTGGTCGCTGGGAATTTTCAGTTTGTGGGAATCGATGCTGCATAATCGTGGGAAGCCGATTCCAATTGGCTGGGCCAGATTCAAATGGCTGCGACCAACCTGCGAAGTTTTTGGAAGAAACCGACGGCATCAGGTTTCAATTATTTCACTGAGTTGGTTCGGAGTTTTTGTCGGTTTTCTTTCCGGTTTTATCGGCTTGAGCGGTGGCGTGATTATTCTGCCAGGACTGCATTACGCATATGGTATCCCCACAAAACGAGCGGCTCGGATGTCGATGCTGCTTGTCTGGTTGATTGCGTTTCAGGCGACAATCATTCATGCCATTTATCAGCGTGTTGATCTGCAAACTGTGATGATTTTGCTGCTCGGCGGGACGCTGGGAGCGAAACTCGGCGTTCAGTTGAGCGATCGGATGTCCGGCGGAGCCCTTCGGCAGCATTTTGCCTGGCTGTTACTTTTTACTGCTGCTGGTCTATCGATTTACTCACTGCTGAACTGAATTACTATCGGCTGAAGCCGATAGGTTTTA